>Ga0302314_10014806_pt1 | contig 13305 bp, 11 predicted proteins | sample III_Palsa_N2_3_FD_200533 | JGI IMG/M metagenome (GOLD analysis project Ga0302314, IMG submission 200533) | Peat permafrost microbial communities from Stordalen Mire near Abisko, Sweden - III_Palsa_N2_3 | ecosystem: Environmental > Terrestrial > Soil > Palsa > Peat permafrost | place: Sweden...
GCTGATGTCGTCCAGCATCCGCGCATCGCCGTTCAGCACCTTGTACTGGTCCTGCGCGAAGTACTCGCTCACCACGTTGTGCCCCAGCTTCACGTGGCCTGAAGTAGGAGCTTCATCGCCCGTCAGCAGCTTGATCAGCGTCGACTTGCCCGCGCCGTTCACGCCCACCAGCGCCACGCGGTCGCCGCGCTCGATAGTAAAGTTCACGCGGTCCAGCACATGCTTTTCGCCGTAGCTTTTGGATAAGTCAATAGCCTCCACCACCGTCCGCCCGGAAGGCGGCGGCTGGGGAAACTTGAAGTGAATAATCGGCTCTTCTTCCGGTATCTCGATGCGCTCGATCTTTTCAAGTTCTTTGATCCGGCTCTGCACCTGCTTTGCCTTGGTGGCCTGCGCGCGAAAGCGATTGATGAATGCTTCCAAATGCTCAATCTGAATCCGCTGATTGCGGTACGCCGACTCCAGCTGCGTGCGCCGCTCGTCCTTTTGCGAAAGATACTTGGTGTAGTTTCCCTGGTAGATATTCAGCCGCTTGTTCCATATCTCCACGGTGCGGTCGATCGTAACATCCAGAAAGTACCTGTCATGCGAGATAAGTATGTAGCCGAAGGGATAACTCTTGAGATAGTCTTCCAGCCAGTTACGCGTCTCAAGATCGAGGTGATTAGTCGGCTCATCCAATAACAAGAGATTCGGCTTGGCCAGCAGCAGCTTGGCCAGTGCAATCCTCATCTGCCAGCCGCCGCTGAACTCATCCGTCTGCCGCACCCAGTCCTGTTTACTAAACCCTAAGCCCGTGAGGACGCCGCCCACCTGCGCATCCAGCGCATAGCCATCCAGCGCGTGGAAGCGCTCCTGCAGCGTGGAGAATCGCTCCGCCGCAGCCTCATACTCCGCGCCGGCATGGTCCAGCACGGCCAACTGCCCGGCGAGCCGCTCGATCTCGCGCTCCATCTCGTGCAGCTGATCGAAGACAGTCAGGCACTCGGCAAAGACGCTGCGCCCGGTGAGCCGCAGCCCCTCCTGCGGCAGATAGCCGATGCTCATGCCGCGGGTCTGGTTCAGGCTGCCGTAGTCCAGCGTCTCCAGGCCAGCCAGCACCTTCATCAGCGTCGATTTGCCGGTGCCATTGGCCCCTACGAGGGCCGTTTTTTCACGCGAGCGAATGAGCCAGTTGGCCTCAAGAAACAGGACGCGCGGGCCAAACCGTTTGCCGGCATTTTGAAGGGAGAGCATGCAGCTCTATTTTCGCAGAGGCGCCTTAGGCCCAGGCGCGGGCCGAGCCGGTCGCCAGCGCGCAGCCGTCCATCGCCAGCTTCGGAAACCGGGAGCCCAATGGTCGACGCCGCTTCTGAGTGGACTCAGCGGCCGTGGTGGCTTGAGCCGCCGCCGCTGTGATGGCCGCCGCCGGACATTTTAGGCGCCTTGGCTGCCTTGGGCATCTTGGGAGCCTTGTACGATCCGTGAGAGCTCTGCTCGCCATGTCCCGAGCCAAACATGTGGAAGCCGCCGCCGCGCTCCTGCCCGCCGCGTTCCTGTTTGGAAAAATCTTCCCTGCCGTAACCCTGGGCAACGTTGCGGCTGCCCCCTCCGTAAGAGCGCGGGTCAGAATAGGCCCGGGCGTCTGGATAGCCGCGTTGAGCCGCGTAGCCGCCCTGTGCGTAGTCGTTGTGCTGGAACGCCGGCGTCGGAGCGCGCACCGCCTGGCCGGGGTAAGGAGCGGCCGGCCGCGCCGCATAGGCCTGCTGCGAGTTGGAGTAGAAGCCATTGCCGCCTGGCCGCGCGTAGCTCTCAGGCCGCGCCGGCTGCTGCTGAGGGCGTGCATAACCATAGCCGGAGTTTGCCGGCCGCTCTGTCGCGTAGGCCCGATTCTGGGCCTCATAGCCGCGATTGTAGCCGGGGTTCTCCGCCGTACGCACCGGCGGCCGCGTGAATGTCGGACCTCCGGCTCCGTTGCCGTAGCGGTTATAGCCAGGCTGACGCTCGCCACCATAACCGCCGCGGCCGGCAACCTGCGACCCGTAAGAAGCGCCGCCGCGCCCGCCGCCCCAGTGCGCCACCGTGGTGCTCTGCGAGACGTACGGCGACTGGTGGAAGAAGATGGACGAAGTCAGCCAGTTCAGCGCCCAGGCTGCCCACCCGAATGGCGTATGGCCAAACGCCGAGAGCGCGACGCCAAGTCCAAACCGAAGCGCGCCGCCTCCGATGCCGCCACCGCCGTAACCACCACCGAAGCTTCCGCCAATTCCCCCGCCAATCCCTCTCGCCAGTGAGGCCAGCGTGCCGAACAACGAGAAGCCCGGATACGGCGTCACCGGCTGCCCATAAACAGCCCATGGATTGTAGGCCGGCACATACACCACTTCAGGATTCACCGGCGCCAGCTGGATATAGCCCTGGTTATAGGAGACTGCCTCCTGCGGCGAGCTCTGCAGCGTTCCCGCGTCCTCGGCGCGCTGCCGCATCACCTGGATCGTCTGCAGCACGTCTTGCGGCTGGTTGTAGTAGGCGTTGCCCAGGTCGGCCGTCCACCCCAGATCGTGATTCATCAGGTCCAGCACCTGCGGGAAGGCCGTGAGCGCCTTGACGCTCGGGTCCCAGTTGGCCTGGCCGTCGGCTGCGTAGGCAACCTGCTCAGGCGACGCGTAGCCCTGTGCGTGCAGCCAGTTGTCGGCGGCCACAACCTGGGCCGGGTAAGTGGCCGCGGCCAGCACCTGGGCCACCAGCTGGTCGGGATAGAGGGCGATCGGAGCCACCAGCTGCTCCAGCTGCTGTGCAACAAACGGCTGCGCCGCCTGCTGTTGCGGCGGAGCGTACTGGTCCTGCTGTGGCGCATACTGCTGTGGATACTGGCTTGGCGCCTGTCCAGGATCAGCGTACTGCGGTTGCGCATACTGTTGGGGCTGTTGCGGATACTGCTGCGCGTATTGGGGCTGCGCATACGCTTGTGCACTTGGCTGCGCCGGGTAGCCATATGGCGAAGGTTTTGCCTGCGGGTAGGTCGTGTAGTTGGGCGCCTGCTGCACGTATTGCGGGCCTGCATATTGCGCCGAGGCCCCAGGCGCGTTGAGCAAAACGCCGGCAAGTGCGGCAATCAGCAGCGTTGAAGCACCGAAGCGAACTGCGAATTGGGTGCGCGTGCGGCGCAGTGCCGCGTTGTCCGGGAGGCGAAAAGGGTCCGCCCGAAGGGAGAAGCTGCGCGCCGGGGACTGACAGGACTGGAGTTTCATAATCCCTCACGGAGGCCCACGGGACTCGCCTCACTGCTCAAAACTTGCCACCGCCTGGGCCAAGCCGGCAGCGCCGGGCTGCCGGCAGATGCACACACGGATGTCTAGCATGGACACGGGTCTACCCGGTTAGTTGCGAAGAATTGCGATTTGTTCAAAAGAACGGAGATATGCCAAGCGGTCAAGCTTCATGCCAGCGGCGGAGCTGCGCAGGGTTTATCATCAAAAATGGTGTGTGCAGGGTGGATTTGCTCAAGGCGGTTTCGGCTTCTGGAAGTTAAAGCCAGAAACCTGGGGCGGCCTCGCTGCGTACGGTAATCCTCTTTTTTTGATTAACTTCGAGACTTTCGATTCGGAATTTCTAAGCCAGAGACAGGACAACATGCGAGCAAAGACGGCGGTAGTGCTGGGAGCCCAATGGGGCGACGAGGGCAAGGGCAAGATTGTGGACGTGCTGAGTGAGCGCTTTGACGCCGTAGCGCGCTACGCGGGCGGGCACAACGCCGGGCATACGGTCATCATTGGCGGCAAGAAGTTTGTGCTGCAGCTCATCCCCTGCGGCGTTCTGCGCCCCGGCTGCCGCGGCATTATCGGCAACGGCGTGGTGCTTGACCCCATCGCCTTCCTCAAAGAAGTCGCCAAGCTGCGCGATCTGGGCGTCGCCGTCGACGAGCAGCTTTTTGTGTCCAACCGGGCGCAGGTCATTCTGCCCTACCACCGCATGATCGAGCTGGCCGCCGAAAGCGCGCCTGGCCGCAAGAAGATTGGCACCACCAGCCGCGGCATTGGTCCGGCCTATGAAGACAAGATGGCCCGCAGCGGTCTGCGCGTCGTCGACCTGCTCCGGCCGGACCTCCTGAAGACGCACATTGAAGCAGCCTGCGCCGAAAAAAACGCCATCGTCAAGGCGCTCTTCGGCACCGGAACCGCCCCGCTGGACCCCGAAAAAATGTTCGACGAGTATGCCGCCGCCGCTGAGCAGCTTCGCCCCTTCGTCGCCGACACCGGCCGTCTGCTCAACAAGATCCTGGCCGACGGCGGCAGCGTCATGTTTGAGGGCGCGCAGGGCACGATGCTGGACATCGACCACGGCACCTATCCCTTTGTTACCTCGTCGTCGGCTACGGCAGGCGGCGCAGCCACCGGCACCGGCGTCGGTCCAACCGCCATCGGCACCGTCATCTCCGTCACCAAGGCGTATGTAACGCGCGTAGGCGGCGGCCCATTTCCTACCGAGGAAAAGGGCGAGCTCGGTGAACTGCTTGGCGTCCGCGGCAACGAGTTTGGCGCTGTGACCGGCCGCAAGCGCCGCTGCGGCTGGCTCGACATTCCCCTGCTGCGCTACTCCAACCAGGTCAACGGCGCCGAGTGGCTGGTGATCACCAAGCTCGACGTCCTGGACACGCTCGCCGAGATCCCCATCTGCATCGGTTACGAGATCGACGGCAAAACGACGGACGAGATCCCTGCCGACGTCGACGGCCTGGAGCGCATCAAACCGGTGTACACAAAGCTGAAGGGCTGGCAGCAGTCGACCGAGGGCATTACGGATTACGAGAAGCTGCCCGCTGCGGCCAAGGAGTATCTCCGCTTCCAGGAACGGGAGAGCGGCGCAAAGATTGGCATGGTCTCCACCGGCCCAGACCGGGACCAGACCATGGTGCTGCCGGAATTTTCCGCAGCCCTCAACAGCTTTCACAGGTAGACTGGCTTAGAGTCTTAACCGGGAGCGCTTTTCCGCCAGACCGAGGGCGCCGGACATTGGGAACCCAGAGATCGGGAGCCCAGAGATTGGGAGCCCCAGAGATAGCCTGGCCCCAGCGACACTGCGGCCGCCGGAGATAACCCCGGCAAGAGAGAAACCCATTCATGGTCAGCTTTATCGTTCGCCTTACGTTCAACCAGGAAGATCGCACCGATGTGGCGGAGACGCTGCGCGTGCTTGCCGCCGCGTCGCGCCAGGAGCCGGGCTGCGTGAGCTACATCCCGCACCAGCTTGAGGGCGATCCTGATACGGTGCTCATCTACGAGCAGTACGTCGACCAGAAGGCGCTCGCCGCGCACCGCGAGACCGAGCATTTCAAGAAGCACGCGGTCGGTGGTCTGTACCAGAAGATGCGCGAGCGCAACGTGGAGAACCTTCTCGCTCTCGTTTAAGGCGGAAACCGCGTCAAACCAGGTAGTGTTTCCCTGGGTCAGGTTGATTCGGGGATTGAAAAGCCGGTAAAACTTGCCGTCAAGTGTCCCAATTGACCGCCGTACCTGTGTGAGACTAGTATCCGATACGCCAATGGCCGGTACAACTCTCAAGCTCCGAACGCCAGCGCGAGTGTGGATCACGATTGCGTCGGTTCTCGCTGCCGTGCTGGCGCTTTCAATACCCGCGCCCGCCAAGCAGCAACCCGGCTTGCAGCATCCCGGTATGCCGCGCGGACAGAAGCATGAGTCCCGCCACGAGATCGATCAGCTTGAAGAAGCGTGGCGCCAGGCGGTTTTGAAAGGCAACAGCGCCCAGATGGCCGGCCTGCTGGCCGACGACTACCTGGCCATCACTCCCTCCGGAACGCTGCAGACCAGGGACCAGGCGCTGGCCAACATGCGTGAGGGCACGCTGCGCCTGACCACCTTGGAGGTCTCCGACCGCAAGGTCCGGTTCTACGGCACCACGGCGCTCGTCACCAGCCTGGCCGAGGTGGAAGGCACCACCGGCGACGGCCCCATCAGCGGCAGCTTCCGCTACACCCGCGTCTACGTGCGCAACCCGGCAGGGGCGTGGAAGGTAGTTAGCTTTGAGGCCAGCCGCATCCGCGAGCCCGGCGAGTCACGCGAGCACAAGTAGGTCCTGCCGGGCCCGGCCGTGCGACCGCACGCAGTTCTCGGCGAAGCCGGTTCGAGCCCGCGAAGAAATAGGGACGAGTGGCGGCTCGGGGACCAGATTACCACTTGCTAAATTTGTTGTTACCGTTGGACTTAAGATTGGCCTTTCCCAAGAGCATTCCCAGCTCCATGCTGCTATAACCGGGATGGAACGCAATGGGAGCTTCACCGATGAAGTCCAGGCAGTTAGCACGTCTGAAGGCGTTTTCGCTTACGCTCATGCTGCCCGGTATGGCCGGGTTGATCGTTGCGGCGATGATCTCCGGGCATTACCTCGAGACCATGCCGCAGTGGCCCGCGCCGCTCGAAATGCGAACCGTGCCCCGCAACGTCCACGGCACGGTCATCTACCAGACAGCGAAGGAAGCTCGCAACCTCGATTGGATCGAGTTCTCCTCAGTGGGCGTCTTCCTCGCAGGCCTCGCGCTGGGGCTCACCTACCTCGAGCAGTGGGGCGCACGCCAGCCGCTGAAGGTCAAAGATGAGGACCTCATCGCAGAGGATTCCAGCCGATAAAACTCATTCAGAAGGTAGGCCGGGGATTCAGAGCTTATCCGCGAACAGCGATTTTGTAGCGCCGCTCTCCAGAGCGGCTGTCGTGCAGGTCTCCAGACCCGCACAAGCCGCATCTGGCGGCTAGGAAGCCGCCAGTACAGCCGGTCTGGAGACTGGCGCCACTATTTGCGGATAGGCTCTTATCTCCCGTATAACGCCAGTCGAATCAGCGTGGGCTTCAGCCCTTGAGGTCTGGCTTCGCCGGGTATGACCCAAAATCAGGCCTTTTCCCGCAGCCTGTTTTGGCCCCCAGTAGACGGTTTCCGGCTCGCCCCGTCTTCTAAAATAGAAGCATGCCCGAGCTGCCCGAGGTCGAAACGATTGCCCGCGGAGTCCATGCGCGCGTCAGCGGCGACCGCATCGTTGAAGCCTGGTTCGGCTCGCACCGTGAGCCGTTCAAAACGCCCGCTGCCGTGCAGGCGCAGGGCCTCGAAGGCCGCACCATCGTTGCCGTCCACCGCACCGGAAAGCACATCGTCTGCGAGCTCACGCGCGAGAATTCGAGCAACCCCGCCGCAGAGCCCGACGCACAATGGATAGTGCACCTCGGCATGACCGGCCGCCTGCTGGTCACAACGCCTGAGGGACCGCTTGCGCCGCACACCCACGCGCGCCTGCGCCTGGGCAGTGGCCGCGAGATCCGCTTTGTAGACCCCCGCCGCTTTGGCCGCCTCGAATTCCGCGAACTCGGCAGCGGTCGCAAAGCCATCGCTGCAGTGCCATTCACAGGGGCCGGCGCTGAGCCCCTCACCATCGGCGCCGAGGAATTTGCGGCGCTGTTCCGCGGCCGCAAGCTGGCCATCAAGGCCGCCCTGCTCAACCAGACTCTGCTCACCGGCGTGGGCAACATCTACGCCGACGAGAGCCTGTTTCGCGCCGGCATCCGCCCGCGCCGCCGCGCCGGCCGGCTCACGCGCGCCGAGCTGGAGCGCCTGCGTGCCGCTCTCAAGTCGGTTCTCGAGCACGCCATCCGCCTCGGTGGCTCCTCGGTTTCGGACTACGTCGACGCCGACGGGGTGCGCGGATTCTTCCAGCTGGAGCATTGTGTCTACCTGCGCACCGGCCAGCCCTGCCGCCACTGCCAGACCCCGATCCTGCGCATTCTTGTAGGCGGACGCGGGACCCATTACTGCCCGCAGTGCCAGCACTGACAGCCCGGTCGGCCTTCCTCTGCAACAACCGTCAGCACCAACCCCCGGCAAGGGTCGCGCGCCGAAGCCTCCAGTCAAGCGGGATAGACTGAACTGTGGACGACCTGATGGCAAAGCGGCCTTGCTGGGTGGAGATCGACACCCAATCTCTCGAAGACAATTACCGGTTCCTGAAGAATCTGGCGGGCGCGGCGGAGCTTCTGGCCGTGGTCAAGGCCGATGCCTATGGCCACTCGCTCGCCCTATGCGCCCCGGCGGCGGTGCGCGCCGGCGCCGCGTGGCTGGGCGTCACCTGTGTGGACGAGGGCCTTGCGGCGCGGCAGCTCTGCCCCCACTCGCGCATTCTCGCCATGAGCGGCTGCTTCCCCGGCCAGGCCGCCGCCGCCGTCGAGCACGGCCTCACAGCGGTGGCATGGGAGCAGGCGCAGCTAGACGAACTGGAGCGGGCAGCACTGGCCGTAGCCGCCGCGCCAGGGTCGCTGGCAGTGCATCTCGAGATCGATACCGGCATGAGCCGCCAGGGCGTCAGCCTCGACGGTCTCGCCCCCATCCTTGCGCGCTTTACAGCTGACAGTCCCTTGCGCGTCGAGGCCGTCGTAACCCACCTCTTTGCCGCCGACGAAACCGGCGGCCGCCTCAACGAACTGCAGAGGCTGCGTCTGGCCTCGGTGCTGGCGCAGATCGCCGCTGCCGGCCTCAAGCCCGAATGGCTCAGCGTGGGCGCGTCCGCCGCCCTGCTCAGCGGCGAAGCTGCCCGCATCAGCGAGCTGGCTGGCCGTTTCGGCATGAAGGCCATGCTGCGCCCCGGCCTCTCGCTCTATGGAGTAGCGCCAGACTTCATCCCGGACGAGCCCGCAGCCGTCACCGCAGCCCGCAAGCAGCTCAAGCCCGTCCTGGCCTGGAAGACCCGCGTAACCGCCGTCCGCCAGGTAGAAGCTGGCGCCGTGGTGGGCTACAACGGAACCTTCCTGGCCACCGAGCCCATGCGCCTCGCGCTCCTCCCGGTAGGCTATGCCGACGGCCTCGACCGCAAGCTCGGCAACCGCTTCAGCCTGCTGGTGCGCGGCGAGCGAGCCCCGCTGGCGGGCCGCGTCAGCATGGACCTCGCCGTGGTCGACGTGACGGGAATCGACGATGTACAAGCGGGCGATGAGGTCGTGATCCTCGGCTCGCAAGGCGCGGAAACCATAACCGCCCGCCACCACGCCCAGACCTGCGCAACCATCCCCTGGGAAGTCTTCACCCGCATCAGCCAGCGCGTGCCCCGAATCCCCGCACCCCGGAACTAGTGTCCTGTCCCTAAAGTCCATACCATAAAATTGGCGGTCATCCTGAGCGAAAGGGGCCCCAAACGCTTTTCAGTTTGGGGTGGTGAGTCGAAGGATCTATATTTGTCCCTCGGCGAATTTCGGACTCACCACACTAGCGTTCATCCCGCACCAGCAGGTAGCGGAGCTGCACCTCGGCGCCGCCTGAGATCTGTTCAAGCCAAGCCTCAACCTTGCCTACCCGCGTAGTCCGAGTCACGGTGAGGAAGGGATGATTCTGCCACGTTCGAGAGCCGCACAACCCGCCGGCATATCCCACGCCCGCCTGCCAATGAGAACTGGCCGCCCACTCCACCTTCGCCCGGTCCACGTCGAACGACGATCTCTGCGCACGATCCAGTGGAATCGTCGGATAAGGTACAAACTGGCCGGTGAGCCTCGGCCGAAACCGCACGTCCAACACCGGCCAGACCCAGAGCGAACGCTTGTTCGCAGATGCAGGGCCGGCCTCCTGCGAAAAGTACAGTTCCTGCTGCCAGTCAACGTGCCTGCTGTGCAGTACATCACCGCCAGCGCCTGTGAACCAGATCTGGTCCTTGCCGTAGCCCGTGTCGTAGTAGCCAACATCGGGAAGGATCCAGCGGCCGCGCATCTGCTCCCATTCGGCTACCCGGTAGGTCACCACATGGGGAGATTGCAATTGTTCCCCCGCGCGCAGCACGTAAATGTCGACAACCGGGCGCCCATGATCGGCTTCACCGGCCAGATCACGCCCAGCGCATAAGACAGCAAGGAGCAGGAAACACAAATACCGCATCATAGAAAGCCTGCACGACATCAATCCATCCCTGAATGTATGTCCATTTCCTGCACCAGGTCTGTGAGACTGGACACAGCCGTCCTCGATCAGGCGTAGAATATGCGCATGAAGCGTCTCGCCGCTGCCGCGCTGTTTGTGGTTTCGATGGCACTCCCCTTGTGTGCCCAGCATGGCGGGTTTTCAGGGCATGCAGGCGGAGCGTCGCATGGCAGCATCGGGTCAGCGGCAGGCGGCCCACGATCCTCCGGTTCAAGCCACAGCGTTGGCGGCGGATTCGCCAGGGCGCCCGGCAATGCTGCCGGATTCCGCGGCGCAGGCGCACGTATGGGCGGGCCGCGACCCTTTGTCCGAGGCCCCATGCAGAGAAGCGCATCCGGCGCATTTGCCGGCCGCTCGCCGTATGCGGGAAGTAATGCGGCAAACCGCTCGGGCCGCTATCGCAGGCCGTATGTTTCTCCCTATCGCACGCGGTATGCCTACGGCGCAGCGGGTTATGGTGTGCCCTGGATTGGGCCGGGCTACATGGACTACGCCGACTCCGACGACGGCCAATCCGCCGACCAGGGTCCCGTTGCGCAGAACGGCTACGGAGACAATGGCGATCCAGATCAGTCTCCTTATCCCCAGCCGGCCTTGCCGCTGGCTCCGTATCCTCCGCAACCTGCCGAAGCTCACTCCAATGGCTCCCAGCCAAGTCAGGCAGCGGTAACGCTCATCTACAAAGACGGTCGTCCCCCGGAGCAGATCCATAACTACATCCTCACCGGGGCCACGCTGTACGTCGGCAACCGCTGGCCGGCCGAGATCCCCGTCGACGAGCTTGACCTGGCGGAAACCGTCAAGGTGAACCGCGACGCCGGGGTCGACTTCCAGATGCCGGCCGGCACACGGTAATACATTCATCGATCGCGCCGCTCTTGTCTTGCCGTTCCCCTGTCTTGCTATTCCCCTGTCTTGCTATTCCCCTGTCTTGCTATTCCTTGGCGCCTCTGCCCTTGTAGGATGATTTGTGCGTTGCCTAAGGGCGCGCGACGGATAGGGCTGGGCGACGTGAACAATCGAGCAGCGTTTACCAAGGTGTGGCCTGACGCCAAATCGGCGCTCGATGGCGTGGTGCGCGACGGCATGCTGCTGGCCATTGGCGGCTTCGGATTGTGCGGCATTCCTGAAGGTCTGATCCTCGCCCTGCGCGACACCGGCGCCCGCAACCTGACCATCGCCAGCAACAACGCCGGCATCGACGGCTGGGGACTCGGGCTGCTGCTCGAGACGCGCCAGATCCGCAAGATGATCGCAAGCTATGTCGGCGAGAACAACGAGTTCGAGCGCCAGTTTCTGGCCGGCGAACTGGAGGTAGAGTTCTGCCCGCAAGGCACGCTTGCCGAGCGCATGCGAGCCGGCGGCGCCGGCATTCCCGGCTTCTATACGCGCACCGGCGTCGGCACCATGGTAGCCGAAGGCAAGGAGCACAAGGACTTCGACGGCGTGACCCACATCCTGGAGCGCGGCATCGTGGCCGACGTAGCCCTTGTGAAAGCATGGAAGGCGGACCGGCTGGGCAATCTTGTCTACCGGCGCACCGCCCGCAACTTCAACCCCAACGCGGCTACATGCGGCAAAGTTACCATCGCCGAGGCAGAGATCATCGTTGAGCCCGGCGAGCTCGATCCCGATGAGATTCACACGCCGGGAATCTTCGTGCACCGGCTGGTGCATAATCCGCACATTGAAAAGCGCATTGAAAAGATCACCACGAGGGAGGCTTGAGCATGGCCTGGACTCGCGATCAGATGGCAGCCCGTGCCGCAAAGGAGCTGAAGGACGGCTACTACGTAAACCTCGGCATCGGCATTCCTACGCTGGTGGCCAACTTCATTCCTGCGGGTGTGACGGTGACACTGCAGTCGGAGAATGGCCTGCTTGGCATGGGTCCGTTTCCGCTGCCGGATGAGGTTGATCCGGACCTGATCAACGCCGGCAAGCAGACAGTGACGTTTGTCCCAGGCGCATCCACATTTTCAAGCGCGGACTCCTTCGCGATGATTCGCGGCGGCCACATCGATCTGGCGATCCTCGGCGCCATGCAGGTGTCAGAGCAGGGCGACCTGGCAAACTGGATGATTCCCGGCAAGCGCGTCAAGGGCATGGGCGGAGCGATGGATCTGGTTTCGGGCGTGCGCCGCGTCATCGTCCTCATGGAGCACAACGGACCCGGCGGCGCGGCCAAGCTGCTCCCCGCCTGCACGCTGCCGCTCACCGGGGCTCGCGTGGTGAATCGCATCATCACCGAGCTGTGCGTGCTGGATGTGACGGCGGCAGGTTTCGAACTGGTGGAACTGGCAAACGATGTGACGCGCGAGGAAGTGCAGCAGCGGACAGAGGCAACGGTGCGATGAGCAACTTGGAAACGTACCAGGCCCCTTGCAGTTGAGGTCTCCCGCCCATTTCGCAAAAAGCGCGAAAAGGACGGGGCACGGTGTTGCGGCGGCTCGCGCGCATTGCAACGTTAGAGTGGCGATTCTGCTCCGTGCCCCATCCATTCGCAGTTTCATCGCGAATGGGTGGGAAACCTCAAATCCCAACCGTCCACTTCGGTTTTCGCTTTTCGAGGAACGCTGCGAGCCCTTCCTTGAAGTCCGCAGTCTCGCGTGCCTCGGCATTGGCCTGCATGGCGTGGGCAATGGCGGCATCGAGCCAGGGTTTGTTCTGCGCGGCCATCAGGCGCTTGGTGGCGGCCAGCGATTGTGGGCTGTTGGCGGCGAGCTGATGAGCCAGGGCAAGGATATATTCCTCAAACTTTTCAGGGGGCTCGACGATCTGGTTGACGAGGCCGAGGCGATGAGCTTCTTCTACTCCAAAGAGGCGGGCGGTGAGCAGCAGATCGCGAGCGCGCTTGTCGCCGATCTGCAGAGCGAGATAAGCAGAAACAATCGCCGGCACAAAGCCGATGCGCGCTTCGGTATAGCCAAACTTTGCGGCCGGCGTGGCCAGCGTAAAGTCGCACAGCGTGGCCAGGCCGGTGCCGCCGGCGATGGCGGGACCGTGCACGGCGGCGATGGTGGGCCGAGGCAGCTCATAGAGCGTGCGGAACAGCCGGGCGATGCGCTCGGCGTCCTGGCGAAGCTCGGCGGCTGGCTTGTCATGCATGCCCTGCAGTTCAGCGAGATCGAGGCCGGCACAGAAGGCGTCGCCTGCGCCGCGCAGCACCACCACGCGGGCGCTGCCGGCGGCAGCCTCTTCGAGCGCAGCGATCAACTCCAACTGCATCGCGGGCGTCATGGCGTTGCGGCGCTCGGGGCGGTTGAGCGTGATGGTGCGGATGCCGTCTGTCTCCGAGGCCAGAATTGTCGTGTAACTCAAGGCAACGCTCCCTATGAACGGACGAGGGTTGAGGTTTCCCACCA
>Ga0302314_10014807_pt1 | contig 13304 bp, 10 predicted proteins | sample III_Palsa_N2_3_FD_200533 | JGI IMG/M metagenome (GOLD analysis project Ga0302314, IMG submission 200533) | Peat permafrost microbial communities from Stordalen Mire near Abisko, Sweden - III_Palsa_N2_3 | ecosystem: Environmental > Terrestrial > Soil > Palsa > Peat permafrost | place: Sweden...
GCTGAACCCGCGGCTGATCTACGCCTCGCTGACGCCCTACGGCGAGCACGGCCCCGAGCGCGACCGCACCGGCTTCGACACCACCGCCTGGTGGGCGAGGTCCGGCCTGATGGACATGGTGCGCGCCACGCCGGACACCGAGGCGGCGCTCTCCATGCCCGGCATGGGCGACCACCCGACCGCGATGGGGATGTATTCCGCCATCGTCACCGCCCTCTATCGGCGCCAGCTCACCGGCGAAGGCGGCGTGGTGACGACATCGCTGCTGGCCAACGGCCTGTGGTCGAACTCATGCCAGGTGCAGGCCTCGCTCTGCGGCTACGAGCTGACCGGCCGACCGCCGCGCGGTCAGCGCGGGGCCATGGTCGAGACCTACCACACGCTCGACGAACGGGCCTTCATCCTCACCACCACCAACCCGGCGCGCGACTGGCCGCTGCTGGCGAAAGCCCTGGACCACCCGGAGTGGCTGGCGGACCCGCTCTTCGCCACGCCCGCCGACCGCTTCGCCAACCAGGGCATCCTGGTCGCTCGATTGGACAAGCTGTTCCGGAGCGACGTCTGGGAGACCTGGCGCGCGCGACTGGACGCCGGCGGCGTCACCTTCGGCATCGTCGGCCAGGTCTCCGACCACATCTCCGACCCGCAGGTCGAGGCCAACGCCCTGCTGCCCGAGTTCGCCGACGGCTACGGCCTGCGCACGGTGGACAGCCCCTTCCATGTCGAGGGCGAGACCAAGCGCGCGCCCCGCATGGCCCCCGACATCGGGCAGCACACGCGGCAGATCCTGAAAGAGTGCGGACTGGGCGCGGAGGAGATCGAGGCTCTGTCAGAGGGTTAGTCGAAGCGCTGGTTGGCGCGGCCGCGAAATCTAGGGATTGCCTCCCGCAGACAAACGCGTCAAACATGACGTTGACGTTCACTTCATGTTTGGAGACGGCGAATGACGGCTCGCATGCGGATCGGCGACCTGGCCCGGCGGGCGGAGGTCACGCCGCGCACGGTGCGCTTCTACGAGACCACCGGCCTGCTGCCGCCGGGGGCGCGTGAGGGCTCCGGCCAGCACTACTATCCGGAAGCGGCGCTGGCGCGGCTGCGCAAGATCGACCAGCTGAAGAAGCTGGGCCTGAGCCTGGAAGAGATCGGCTCGGTCATCGACCTCTATTTCGAGGACCCCAGCGGGCTTAGGCCAAAGCGCGAAGTGCTCGCCATCCTGCGCCGCCACCTCGCCGAGGCGGACCAGAAGATCGGCGCCCTGGAGGCGTTCCGGGCCGACCTGCAAACCCACATCGCGCGGTTCGAGCTCTGGTTCGAGCTGGCGCAACACCAGGACAAGGACGACGACCATGGCTGAGACAATCGGATTCGTCGGGCTGGGCGATCTGGGCGCGCCCGTCGCCGGCAACCTGCTGGACGCCGGCTACGGCTTGCGCGTCTGGAACCGCACCGTCAGCAAGGCCGACGCCTTGGTCGCGCGGGGCGCCGAGCGGGCGGCGACGCCGGCCGACGCCGCCAGCCCGGGCGGGATCGTTGTCAGCCTGCTCTGGGACGACGCCTCGGTGGAGAGCGTGGTCGCCAGCGACGGCTTTCTGGACCAGCTCGCGCCCGGCGGGGTCCATATCTCGATGAGCACCATCACGCCGGAGGCTTCGAAGCGGCTCGCCGCACTGCATGCGGCGCGCGGATCGACCTTCGTCGAGGCCCCGATCTTCGGCCGCCCCGAAGCGGCCGCAGCCAGGCAGCTATGGATCCCGTTTGCCGGCCCCGCCGCCGCCAAGGAACGCGTCCGGCCGCTGCTGGACGCGATGGGCGCGCAGGGCGTCTTCGATTTCGGCGAAGAGATCGGCGCGGCGACCATGGTCAAGCTGGTCGGCAATTTCATGATCATCGCCATGGCGCGATCGATTGGCGAAGGCGTGCGCGCCGTCGCGGCCAACGGGTTCGATCCCAAGGCGACGATCGAGATGCTGACCCAGACCCTTTTCGACGCGCCGATCTTCCGCAGCTACGGCCGCGCGCTGGCGACGGGAGCGGCCGCGCCGGTCCAGAGCGCCATCCCGGAAAAAGACCTGGGTCTCTTCCAAAGGACGGCCGCCCTGGCCGGCGCGCCGACGCCGATCTCGGGCTTGCTGCTCAAGATCGTGCGCGCGCCCTAGGCGAGCTGACGCAATGCCGGCTCCCGCGCATAGAAGCGCCGCACCGCGGCTTCGATGAAGGCCTTGCCGAGATCGGTGACGCCTTCGTCCGGCTCCACGCCCGCCTTGTCCAGCAAGGGCTTGGCCGCGGCCGAGGCGCCGATCGCCTTCAGGTGGCCGAACGCGTCCATGACGAATTGGACCGCCGCGCCCTGCCCGATCTGTGAGGGTGAGCCCGCCAGCTGGCCATCCGCCTTCAGGTGTTCGCCGTCGGAGAGCTTCGCGCCGCCGACCTTCGGGGCCACGACGAACGCCTTGCCGCCGGCCTTGGCGATGGCGCTCACCACCGCCTTGACCTCCGCCGCATCGCTGCCGTCGGCGATCAGAATGCCCACGGTGCGGCCCTCGAGCGTTGGCTTCATGTTCTTGTGGATCGAGAGCGCGTCCGACGGCTTCATCTCCACTAGGGCCGTGGCGGCCTTGGCCTTGTGCGGCAGGGCGATGCCCAGTCCCGCGGCGACCCGCTTGGCGAGGTCCTCGTCGACATTGCGCAACGCAGCCACCAGGCGCGGGGGCACCTGCTCCAGACCCACCTTCGACAACTCGAACACGAAGGACGAGGCGATGTGCGCCTGCTCGCTCGTGGTCTGGGAGAGCCAGAACAGGCGAGCCTGGCTGAAGTGATCGGCGAACAGCTCGGCCCGGACGCGCAACTTGTCCCCGCTCTCGTCCTGGCCCGTGGGGCCAGTCGAGGTGCGGAAGCCGGTCGCCGGGCATTCGCGCGGACCGCCCTCCTCGCCGTGCGCCGCCAGGCTGTTGGGCTCGTAGTTCGCCCGACCCTTGGGGACCGCCATCTGCATCTGGCCGTCGCGCTGGAAGTTCATCATCGGGCACTTCGGCGCATTGATCGGGATCTGGTGGAAATTGGCCGTGCCCAGCCGCGACTTCTGAGTGTCGAGGTAGGAGAACAGCCGCCCCTGCAGCAGCGGATCGTCGCTGAAGTCGACGCCGGGCACGATGTTGGCGGGGCAGAAAGCCGCCTGCTCGGTCTCGGCGAAGAAGTTGTCCGGGTTCCGGTCGAGCACCATCCGCCCGATGATCCGCACCGGAATGTCATCCTCGGGGATCAGCTTGGTGGGGTCGAGCACATCGTAGGGTTGGGCCTCGGCGAAGGCCCGGTCGAACACCTGGATGCCGAACTCCCATTCCGGAAACCCGCCCGAGGCGATCGCCTCGTGCAGGTCGCGCCGGTGATAGTCGTTGTCGGCGGCCTGGAGCTTCAGCGCCTCGTCCCAGATGGTCGATTGCAGGCCGAGCTTCGGCTTCCAGTGGAACTTGACGAAATGGGTCTCGCCCGCCTCGTTCACCAGCTGGAAGGTGTGGATGCCGAAGCCTTCCATCATCCGCAGCGAGCGCGGCAAGGCGCGGTCGGACATCGCCCACATCAGCATGTGGGTGGCCTCCGGCATCAGCGAGGCCCAGTCCCAGAAGGTGTCATGCGCCGAGCCCGCCTGCGGATAGGCCTTGTCGGCCTCCATCTTCACGGCGTGGATCAGGTCGGGGAACTTGATCGCATCCTGGATGAAGAACACCGGGATGTTGTTGCCGACGAGGTCCCAGTTGCCCTCGGTGGTGTAGAACTTCACCGCGAAGCCGCGCACGTCACGCGGCGTGTCAACCGAGCCCGCGCCGCCGGCCACGGTCGAGAAGCGCGCGAACACCGGCGTCTTCTCGCCCTTCTTGAACAGCGCCGCCTTGGTCAGGTCGGAGATGTCGTCGGTGGCCTCGAAGTAGCCGTGCGCCGCCGAGCCGCGGGCGTGGACGATGCGCTCCGGGATGCGCTCGTGGTCGAAGTGGAAGATCTTTTCGCGCAGGACGAAGTCTTCCAGCAGCGTAGGGCCGCGCGCGCCGCTCTTCAGGCTGTTCTGGTTGTCCGAAACCCGGATGCCCTGGTTTGTCGTCAGGTGCGCCTCGGCGCGGCCGTGCGGGCCGCCCTCCGGGACGTGCTGGTGCGTTTCGCCGCCGCGGCCGGCGTCGGTGTCGAAGTCGTTCTTGGCCATGGGTCGCTCCCGTTTCCGCCTCAACGCCCGCCGATGCGCCGAGTTTCGGGGGCGCGGCAGATTAGTTGGCGGAAGCCGCGAGCGAGGCCGGAAGAGCCGGCATGTTCAGTCCGTGGCCATGGGGGCCGGATTCCCGCCGCCACAGCGCCGCCGTGGCCAGGAAGCTCGCGAAGCTGAAGAGAGCGAACATCAAAATCATCGGACCATAGCCCGCCGGATTATGCGGTCCGGCGCCGGATTGGTCGTTGAGCCAGCCAGCAGCGAGGTTCAGCGCCCCCATGCCGAGGCTCTGCAGCACATTGATCAGGCCGAAAGCCGTGCCGATACGGCCGGGCTCGACCAGCATCGCCGTCGAGGGCCAGATCACCGCCGGGATGACCGAGAACGCCACACCCATCAGCACGGTCGAGATCCATAGCGACCAGTGGGTGAGGCCGAGGATGGCGAAGGTGATCGGCATCAGAGCCGCACCGATGGTCAGCAGCATCGCCCGGCGGCCGAAGCGGTCGGCGATCAGGCCGAATACCGGCGTGGCGAAGATAGCGGCGAAGAAGACCCAGGAATTGACCAGCCCCGCCGCCGCCAGGCTCAGGTGCTTGGCGTCCTGAAAGTAGACGATGGCGAAGGTCGAGCGGAACGGGAAGAACACCGAGGCGAACAGGACATTCAGCGCCATGATGTACCAGAAGGAGGCGTCGAACCGGGTCAGGTCGCGCCATTGGAACCGTCCGTGCTGGTTGACGATGGCCTCGGCCTTGGGCCGGTAGCGGTCGATCCGCAGATAGACGATGGCCGCGACCAGGCTGACGCCGGCCAGCACTGCCGCGAGCTCCAGCGGCGGGCGCCAGCCGCCGGCATAGACACGCGACGCCCACTGCGGCGAAATGTCGGCCGCGTAGGAGCCCACCCGCGCCATGCTGAAGAATAAGGCCATCGCCAGCGCCGCGCGGCCGGCGGTGAACCACTGCGCGACGCCGGCCAGCAGCGAGATGAATAGCGTCTCCTCGCCGATCCCGAACAGCAGCCGTCCGGTGACCATCACCCCATAGGGATCGCCGACCGCCGTCAGCACCGCGCCGACGAAGCAGAAGGCCGCCGCGAGCAGGCTGGCGCGGGCCGCGCCGATCCGGTCGATCAGTATGCCGCCGACCAGCGACAGGGGGATGTTCGGGATGGCGTAGACGGCGTTCAGCATGCCGATCTGCGCCTGGCTGAAGCCGCGCTGGCCGCGCAGCAGATCGGCCACCGGGGCGATCGAGTCCCAGGCGTAGTAGTTGCCGGCGATCGCCACCGCGATCAGTCCCAGAACCCACCACCGGGCGCGGCCGCCCGCGGCGGCGCTCAATGGATCCGAGCGCCCTGACGCTTCAGCTCGGCCTGCACCAGGCCGATATCCAGCGCATCGAAAGCCGCGCCGGTCTTCACCGAGATCGCCGCTGCGACGCCCGCGCCCTGTCCGCCCACGGCGCAGCACATCATGTTGCGCACGGCCGCGTGGCTGGTCCTGTCGCCGCCGATGCTGCGGCCGGCCACCAGCAGGTTCTCGACGTTCTTGGGCAGCAGCGCACGGTAGGGCACGTGGAAATAGCGCCCCGTCGTCGGCAGGATCAGGATGCCGTAGCCGTCGATGAATTCGGGGAAGATGCCGATCGAGTCCTCGAAGCGCGCCTGCTCGCGAACGTCGTCGCCTGTCAGATTGTAGTGGGCGTCGATCTTGCGGGTGTCGCGCACGCCCAGCGTCATGCCGAAGTTGCGCAGCTTGGCGTCCTCGCAGCCCGGCATGAATCGCTTGAGCGCCTCGACGGCTGAGACCGCCTGATAACGCCCCTCGATCTCCGCGGCCGTCAGGTCGTTCGGGTTGGTGCCGTCGTAACCCGCCAGGCCGATCAGGTTGAGATAGGTCAGGTCGCCCTGGTCCGACACCGCGCCCCAGGTCCCGGCGATGGTGGAGAGGTTGGGCGGCAAGAGGCCGCTCTCCAGCGCCTGTTTGAACGGCTTGCGCAGGAAGGGCGAGAACAGCGCGTCCTCCTTGCCGCTGGTCTCGATGTTCCACTCGCCGTTGCCTTCCCAGTCCTTGTAGGTCTGCGGATCGGCCTTCACCGCGTCGAGGAACCGGCGCTTGTCGACGCCGCTCATCGAGAACATCACCGAGGTCGCCATCATCTCTTCCTTCGGCGTCTTGTGTGTCGGCGCGCCGGCGCGGAAGGCGATGTCGGCGTCGCCGGTGGCGTCGATGATCCGCTTGGCCAGGATCGCCTCGCGCCCCGCCTTGCTCTCGGTGATCACGCCCCGGATCGCGCGCCCTTCCATGATCGGCGCCGCGCCCAGGCGATGCAGCATCGGCGTGATGCCCGCCTCCTGCACCAGCACGTCGGCCACCCACTTGAACATCTCGGCGTCGAGGGCGTGGCTCAGCGACTGCGGCTCGGGCATGGCGGCGCCCATCGCCTTGGCCCGCTCCTCGAACTCGATGCCGATGCCCTCGCTGTCGACCGTGTGCTCATGGCGATACCAGGCCAGCCCCTCGACGCCGACCTGGGTCATGTTGCCGCCGAAACAGCCGTAGCGTTCCAGCAGCGTGGTCTTGGCGCCCGCCCGGGCCGAGGCCAGCGCGGCCGCGAGCCCGCCCGGTCCGCTGCCAACCACCAGCACATCGGTCTCGGCGATCACGTCGACGGAACGGGCGGCTTCTTGGAGTTGGGTCATTTGGTCCGGACGCTGATGGCGGGGGCTCAGAATATCTGACGTAGCCGTGGCTCGTGACAGAAACCTGACAGCCTTCGCGCGAGCTTGGGGTTTGACATCCGCGGCGGCGGGGGTGGTTATTGGAGCAAGAACTGGATTGGGAGGATCGGCATGAAGCCGGAATCAATGGGACTGTCGGCGGCGCGGCTGGCGAAGCTCGATGAGGTGATGACGGGGCGCTATGTCGACGGCGGCCTGCTGCCCGGCATCCTGACGCAGGTCTATCGGCGCGGACGCCTCGTCCACACCGGCATGAGCGGCCACATGGACATCGAGCGCGGCAAGAAGATGCGCGAGGACGCCATCTTCCGCATCTACTCGATGACCAAGCCGATCACCTCCGTGGCGCTGATGATGCTGGTGGAAGAAGGCAAGCTCGGCCTCGACGACGACGTCGCCACCCACATCCCCTCGTTCAAGAACCTCGGCGTCTACGCCAGCGGCGTGCCGACCCTGCTCGCTAACGCGCCGCCGAGCTTCATCACCACCCAGCCCGAACGGGCGATGAAGGTGGTGGATCTCGTCACCCACACCTCGGGCCTGACCTACGGCTTCATGATGCGCACCAGCGTCGACGCGGCCTACCGCAAGCTGAAGATCAACGACTTCCAGACGCCGGGCGGACTCGACACCTTCATCGAGCAGCTCTCCAGCGTGCCGCTGGAGTTCTCGCCCGGCACGGCCTGGAACTATTCGGTTTCGATCGATGTCATGGGCTATCTGGTCCAGAAGCTGTCGGGGATGACGTTCGGCGATTTCCTTCGCACGCGCCTGTTCGAGCCGCTGGGCATGGTCGACACCGCCTTCTACGTCCCGCCGGAGAAGCTCGACCGCTTCACCTCCTGCTACCAGCCCGCCAGCGCGACTGGCCCCGGCCTGAAGGTGCAGGACGACGCCGGCAAGAGCACCTACGCCGAGCCGCCGACGCTGGAATCGGGGGGCGGCGGCCTCGTCTCCACCGCGCACGACTACATGCGCTTCTGCCGGATGATGCTGGGCGGCGGCACGCTGGAGGGCACACAGATCCTGAGCCCCAAGACGGTGGAGCTGTTCAGCCTCAACCACCTGCCGCGCAACCAGGAACTGGCCGACATGGCGCCGCCGGGACTGTTCAGCGAGGCGGGCTATTCGGGGATCGGCTTCTCGATCGGCTGCGGCGTCAACATCAACGTCGCCAAGACCCGGCTACCCGGCACCCTGGGCGAATACTTCTGGGGCGGCGCGGCCTCGACCGCCTTCTGGATCGATCCGCAGGAAGATCTCGCCGTGGTGTTCATGACCCAGGTGATGGGCACCGACGCGCGCCTGACCCTGCGCCGCGACCTGCGGACGCTGGTCTATTCGGCGATGACGGAGTCCTACGCCTAGGGGCCTGTCGGAATCGGTCGGAGACCTGGCTCTCTGAGCGGCGCAGGCGGTGGCAGCGATGTACCGTGACCGTGCTCTGGCGCGGTCACCCCCGATTTGAGTGTTCCTGGGTCGCCGGGACGTTCGCCCGGCGATGACCGACATAGGGCTAGCGAGGAGGCTTGGGGGCGCCGCCCATCCATGCCTGCTGGCCCTAAACCTTGATGAAATCCACGAACGCCCGCAGGGGCGCCGGCAGGTGGCGGCGGCCGGGATAGTAGAGGAACGGGCCGGAGAAGCTCTGCCACCAGGGCTGCAGCACCGGCTCCAGCGTGCCGCTGTCGAAGTGCGGCTGCAACCAGCCTTCGAACAGGTGGATGACGCCTAGCCCGTCCGCGGCCGCGCCGACCGCCAGGTTCATCGCGCCGCCGGTCTGCACCACCAGCGGACCCGCCGGATCGACGCGCAGCACCTCGCCGTCGCGTTCGAACTCCCAGGTCGGGCTCACGCCGCTGGCGAAACGGCCGCGCAGGCAGGCGTGGGCCAGGAGGTCGCGCGGATGCTCCGGGCGGCCGCGGGCGTCGAGATAGGCGGGCGAGGCGGCGGTGGCGAAGCGCTGGACGCGCGGGCCGATCGGCACGGCGATCATGTCCTGTTCCAGCCGCTCGTCGTAGCGGATGCCGGCGTCGCAGCCGGCCGCCAGCACGTCGACGAAGCTGTCCTCGACCACGATCTCCAGCCGGATGTCGGGATAGGCCTTGAGGAACGGCGTTACGATGGCGGGCAACACCAGATGCGCGGCGATCGCCGGCACATTGAGCTTGAGCGTGCCGGCGGGGCGGTCGCGGAAGGCGTTGACGACGTCGATCGCCGCCTCGACCTCGCCCAGCGCCGGCGTCAGCCGTTCGAGCAGGCGCGCGCCGGCTTCGGTGGGGGCGATGCTGCGGGTGGTGCGGTTCAGCAGCCGCACACCGAGCCGCGCCTCCACCCGCCGCACCGCCTCGCTGAGACTGGAGGCGGAGACGCCGCCCAGCCGCGCGGCGTCGCGAAAGCCGCCGGCGCGCGCGACCGCCGCGAAGGCGCTAAGATCGTTCAGGTCGCTCGCCATCGTTCGAAATACCGCACAGACCGTGCTGACTTGCTAGCATTATCGCGCGGCGCCACCGCGTCCATATAGGCCTCACACCCTTCTCGGAGACCCACCATGACCGACACCAAACTCGGCGGCCCCGCGCACCTCGCCGATCGCGCCGTCCACCGCATGGGCTACGGCGCGATGCAGCTCGCCGGGCCCGGCGTGTTCGGCCCGCCCAAGGACCGCGACGTGGCGATCGCCGTGCTGCGCGAGGCCGTGGCCAGCGGCGTCAACCACATCGACACCAGCGACTTCTACGGTCCCCACGTCACCAATCAGATCATCCGCGAGGCGCTGCACCCCTATCCGGACGACCTGGTGATCGTGACCAAGGTCGGCGGCAAGCGGGGCGAGGACGCGTCGTGGAATCCAGCCTACTCGCCCGAGGAACTGGTCAGCGCCGTGCACGACAACCTGCGCAACCTGGGTCTCGAGGCGCTTGACGTGGTCAACCTGCGGGTCATGGGCGAGGGGACGCACGGGCCGAGCGAAGGCTCGATCGAGCCGACCTTCAGCGTGCTGGCGAACCTGCAGAAGCAGGGCCTGATCCGCCATCTCGGGCTCAGCAACGTCACCTCGAAGCAGGTCGCCGAGGCGCGCGCCATGGCCCCCGTGGTCTGCGTGCAGAACCTCTACAACCTCGCCCACCGCGCCGACGACAGCCTGGTCGACGAACTGGCCGCGCTGCACATCGCCTATGTGCCCTTCTTCCCGCTCGGCGGCTTTTCCCCGCTGCAGTCGTCGACCCTCTCGGAGGTGGCGACCGAGGTCGGCGCGACGCCGATGCAGGTCGCCCTCGCCTGGCTGCTCGACCGCTCGCCCAACATCCTGCTGATCCCCGGCACCGGCTCGCTCGGGCACCTGCGCGAGAACCTGGCCGCGGCGGATCTCAAGCTGCCGGACCCAGTGCTGCGGCGGCTGGACACGATCGGCGCGACCTCACACCACTGAGCGCGGCGCGCGTCCGACTTGACCAAACCCTTGGATCGCGCCTTGCTTGGGGGCGATCCAAGGGAGCGGCTCATGCTCGAAGCGCTGCTGAACGACGGGTGGGCGTATCACGCCACGGAGAGCGCGCGCTTCGCCGCGGAGTTGGAGGCGGCGGCGTACGCCGGCGTCGAGCCCGACCTGCTGGTCCAGTTCCTCAAGGTCTCGACCCACACGATCGGCGAGCACCTGGACGACTGGCCGCGCGCCCGGCGGCTCGGCGATCGGGTGCTGGCCGGCCGCGCGCCGGACGCCGAGACCGCCAGGGCCTGGGCGCACCTGTGGCTCGCCCGCACCCTGTCCGGCGATCCGGTCGCGGCCGCCGAGGCCGAGCTTGCCGGCCTCGCGGGCGCCGGCGACGACTTCCGCCCGGCGCTGATCGAGATGCGCTTCCTGCTGGTGGCCGCGCTAGTCGGTGTCGGCCGGACGGCCGAGGCGTCGGCGATCTATGTCGCCGCGCTGGATCTCGCCCGCCGCCTCGGCGACGCCGCCCCGCACCGCGCGATCGGCGTCGCCAGCAACAACCTCGCCACCGACCTCCTGGAAGCGCCGTCCCGCACGCCGGACGAGGCGGCGCTGATGGCGCTCGCCGCCGAGGCTTCGCACGAATTCTGGCTCAAGTGCGGCGGCTGGGAGAACGACGAACGCGGCCGCTATCTGCGCGCCCTGGTCGCCAATGTGCTTGAGCGCCCGGACGAGGCGCTCAGCCACGTCGACGCGGGCCTGGCCGTCATCGCCGCCAACGGCGCGGCGCCCATCGACGAGACCTTCCTCCGCCTCGCCCGCTCGCACGCCCTCAAGCTCGCCGGCGACGGCGAGGCCAGCGCGGCGGAACTGGCGATCAGCGACGCGGCGGTCGCGGACTGGAAGAACCCGGGTCTGCGGTCGTGGTACGCCGAGGAGCGCGCGCGGACGATCGGGCGGTAGGTTTCCCTCGCGGCCCCGTTGCGCCGGGCGCTTGGCGGAGGCATGGGTTCTCCCGAGGAGCGCGCCGCCAGATGTGCGCCCGGAAGGGAGCCTAGCCGATGGCCGAAGCCATTCTCGAGCCCGAGCTGCCGATCGTCGATCCGCACCATCACCTGTGGGATCGCACCGGCGGGCGCCCTGCCCCGCCGCCGCCCGTGTTGGGGCCGGAGACGCATCCCTTCACCCGCGTCGGCGCCCGCTCACCGCGATACCTGCTCGAAGAGCTGCTCGCCGACCTGCGCAGCGGCCACAACGTCCGCGCCACCGTCTTCGTCCAGTGCGGGGCGATGTACAGCGCCGACGCGCCGCCGGCTTTGGCGCCGGTGGGCGAGACCGAGTTCGTCAACGGCGTCGCGGCGATGACCGCCAGCGGGATCTATGGCGACCTGCGCGCCTGCGCCGGCATCGTCGGCCACGCCGACTGCCTGCTGGGGCCGGCGATCGACGAGGTGCTGGAGGCGCACCTGAAGGTCTCGGACCGCTTCCGCGGCATCCGCCACAGCTGCTCGTCCGACCCCGATCCTAACGTACTGGGACCGCTCGCGCGGCAGACGCCGGGGCTCTATCTCAACGACGACTTCCGGAAGGGCTATGCCCGGCTGGCGAAGTACAATCTGTCGTTCGACGCCTGGCTGCTGGAGCCACAGCTGCCGGACCTGATCGACCTGGCCAGTCGTCATCCCGAGATCCCGGTCGTGCTCGATCACGTCGGCACCCCGCTCGGCCTCGCCAGCTACGAGGGCAAGCGGGAGGAGCGGTTCGGCGTCTGGCGCGACAACATCAGGAAACTCGCCGAGCTGCCGCACGTGAACGTGAAGCTGGGCGGCCTGGCCATGGCGTTCTGTAATTTCCCGTCGTTCCTGGCCGATCCGCCGGCGCCCTCGACCCAGCTCGCGGCCGAATGGAAGCCCTATCTGGAGACCTGCATCGAGGCCTTCGGACCATCGCGCTGCATGTTCGAGAGCAACTTCCCGGTCGATCTCGGCTCGTGCGACTACCCGACGCTCTGGAACGCCTTCAAGGTGTTCGCCAAGGACTATTCGGCCGCCGAGAAGGCCGACCTTTTCGCCGGCACGGCGACCCGCGTCTACCGGCTCAAGTTGCCCGCCTGACCCCTATCGGAGGACCCCATGGCCATTGATTTCGAGATTCCGCCGGAGGCGAAGGCCGTCCGCGAGCGCGTGCGCCAATGGGTGCACGACGAATGCATCCCGGCCGAGCAGAAGCTGATCGACGGCGCCGACTACAAGGCCACGCTGGCGGAGCTGCGCAAGAAGGCGCGCGCCCAGGGCCTCTGGTGCCCGTTCATCCCGCCGGAATACGGCGGCATGGGCCTCGGCCCCCTCGCCAACGCCCTGGTGCAGATGGAGCTGGGCGAGAGCTATCTCGGCGCGCTCTCGATGAACACCCAGGGCCCCGACGACGCCACCATGCTGACGCTGCTGCAGAATGGCACCGAGTTCCAGAAGGAGAAGTTCCTCAAGCCGCTGCTGAACGGCGACAAGCGCATCTGCTACTCGATGACCGAGAAGGCCGCCGGCGCCGACGCCACCGGGATGCAGACCCGCGCGGTGAAGGACGGCAACGAGAACTATGTGCTGAACGGCGAGAAGTGGTTCTCGTCCGCCGCCTCCTCCGCCGACATCGCCCTTGTCATGGCCAAGACCGATCCCGACGCGCCGCGCCACCAGCAGTTCTCCACCTTCCTGGTCGAGCTGCCCAACCCCGGCTACCGGATCAAGCGCGACATCCCGACCATGGCCGCCGAGGGTCCGCTCAGCCACATCATGGGCGGCGGCCATGCCGAGATCGAGATCAAGGACCTGGTGGTGCCGGCCGAGAACCTGCTCGGCGGCGAGGGCAACGGCTTCAACATGGGCCAGCACCGCCTCGCCTACGGCCGCCTGCGCCACGGCATGCACAATGTCG
>Ga0302314_10014808_pt1 | contig 13303 bp, 17 predicted proteins | sample III_Palsa_N2_3_FD_200533 | JGI IMG/M metagenome (GOLD analysis project Ga0302314, IMG submission 200533) | Peat permafrost microbial communities from Stordalen Mire near Abisko, Sweden - III_Palsa_N2_3 | ecosystem: Environmental > Terrestrial > Soil > Palsa > Peat permafrost | place: Sweden...
TGCGCGCTTGGGTACCCTCGCCGACGCTCGCCGTCGCGAGGAGCTCGGCCCGTGCATGGCCGCCGGGCAGCAGTGCGAGCGATTGGCCGGGCGCCGCGACCAGCGCCTCGGCGAGGTCGGCGGTCAGGTCGATGGGCCCGCCGAAGGCGACGTATTCGGCCGGAGCGGCATAGGGCGCCCCCGCGGCATCGACCGGGCTCTTCCAAGCGGCCTTGCCGTCGGCGATCGAGAAGCTTTCCGCGGCATCCCCGTTCGGGGTAAAGCCGCGCACGACGGCGGATTCGAGCATGCCGTCGTGTCCGAGCCGGGCGGCGCTGTCGACCTCGAATACCTGACCGCGGAGCACGATGCTCTCACGGCCCATGCGCGCGCCCTCGGCGGTCACCCAACGCGTCGACTCGCCGTGCTTGCCGGCAGTCGACAGCACGGTGAAGTGCTGCGCATCGGCGGCCGGCTTGGCGAGCTGTTCCACGGGGGTCGGCGTCTGCGCACTCGCCCAGGCGGTGAGCATCGACAGGACCCAGAATGTTCCGAAGCGTCGCGTGCCTGGGCCGCGCCAGCCCGGGGCGCGCAAGCCTATCAATCGACACCTATCATGACGTTGGACGCTTTGATGATGGCATAGGCCTTTGCGCCGGAACGCAATCCGAGCTTCTCGGCCGATGCCTTGGTGATGATCGCGACGACCTCGATTCCGGGCGCGAGCTCGACGATGACCTCGCTGTCGACAGCGCCGGGCTTGACTGATTTGACGGTCGCGGGAAGTACGTTGCGTGCGCTCAGCTTCACGGGAGTCTCCTCGAATGGTTGGTGCGGCATACTACCGCCGATGCACTTGCCGTTGGGGGACGTGAGCGATGGACGAAACGACACAGACCGGGGGCTGCCTCTGCGGCGCCGTACGTTATGAGATTCGCGGGGACTTGCGCGGCGTGGTTGCCTGCCATTGCTCGCAGTGCCGCCGCACGAGCGGCCATCACTCCGCCATGACCAGCGCGCCGAACGAACGGCTGGCGCTGACTTCCGCCGCGACACTCGTGTGGTACCGCTCCTCGGCGAGCGCCGAGCGCGGATTTTGCAGTGTGTGCGGGAGCAATCTGTTCTGGCGGCCGCACGCAGAGGACCGCACCTCGATCACAGCCGGGACGCTCGATACACCGACAGGCATCGCAATCGAGCGGCACATATTCGTCGGTGAGAAATCCGACTACTACGAGATCGAGGACGCTCTGCCGAAAATGACCGGCTGGGATTGAACGACGAACGGATCCTGCGGACGAGCGGGCATTATGGCAACTGATTTCGTCGCTCGATGGCGACGAGTTTTCTTCGAGCCGCGGATGAAATTCAATAGCGTGCGATGCGTCGCATCTCGCCGCGCACCGCAGTCGCTAGGCTGGATACAGTTTCAAAACCTCGCCGGAGTTTCCATGATCGACAAGTCAATGACAGGCTCATATCAAATCAACCTGCCGAAGGACCTGCTCTCCGAAGCGAGGAAACAGCCGAAGCCGAAGAAGGAGCACCTCAAGGTCGAGGGCTGGCGCACCTCTTGGCTGACGCGAGTCTCGGAGATCCTGATCGGCAAGGATTGATCGGTCTCGTGCCGCCGCGCCGCGCAGGCCTGCGCGGCCCGGCCGTGGTGTCTGCGGTAGGCGCCGCGGCTCGTAGCGAGCGATTACGTCGGGATATAAGTCAAATCGGCTGTTTGAGGCGCGGTTGCGGGTTTAACATCTCCGCGGAGATCGAAACCCCATGCGCCTGTCCAAACCGCTTTATGAGTCCCTGCCGCTCCTTTACGGAGTGATCGGCACGGCTGCCATCGTGATCGCTTACTTCGAGCCGGGACGGACCCGCTCGCTCGTCGCCTTCGTGATCGGACTGCTGGCCGCGATCGCCGCGCTGACCGTGTTCCTGCACCGCCAGGACCGGCGTGCGCTGAGCCGCGAGTACCGCGGCGACAGCCTCGACCCTGGGCGAGGCTGAAGGCCGGGGCGAGGCTGAAGGGCCTCAGCCCCGCTTCTCGGCTTCCGCCTCCGCCGTCTCGAGGGATTGGCGTGCCCGCGCCGAGCGCTCGTCGATGTACATGATCTCGTGCTGGCCGACGACCACCACGTCGCCGTCGTTCAAGTTGTGACGGCGCACGCGCTTGAGTTTCACGTAAATGCCGTTGGTGCTGTTCAGGTCCTCGATCACGCACGAGTCCGGCTGAGTCACGATCTGGCAGTGATGCCGGCTGATGAACTTGCTGTCGATCTGCAAATCATTGTCCGGGGTGCGGCCTATGACGAGTCTGCCCGGCCGCAGCTCGCGTTCGAGGATCGTCGTGCCGCCGCTCGCGAGCAAAATGCGCCCGACCGTCTGTCCAGATTCCACGGGGGGCGCACCGTCCGATTGCGTCGGCTGGAACGACCGCAGCCGGTTGGTGCGGGCGGCGAACTCGACCCACTGCAGCTCGCGCAGTGCGGCATCGAGATCCTCCACGGTGACGACGTCGCTCTCGCGGCCGAAGGCCGACATCATGCAGGTGTCGCAGAGCGTGTTGACGAGGCGTGGAACGCCGCCCGTGTAGCGGTAGATCGTCGGGTAGGTCTCCTCCGCAAAAATCCGCCTTCCCTGCGAGCCCGCGACCTCGAGCCGGTGATCGATATAGGAGGTGGTCTCGGCGCTCGAGAGCGCGGACAAATGGAAGCGCAGGCGTACGCGTTGCACGAGCTGAATCAGCTCCTTGGAATTGAGCTTGTCGTTGAGCTCGGGCTGTCCCGCGAGGATGATCCGCAGGACCTTCTCCTTGGTCGTCTCGATGCCGGAGAGCATGCGGATCTCCTCGAGCACCCGGTAACTCAAGTTTTGCGCCTCGTCGATGATCAGGACGACTTTGCGACCGGCGACGTGCTGCTCGGTCAGAAACTGGTTGAGCGTCGCCAGGACCTCCACCTTTTTCATGTCGAACGGCGTGAAGCCGAACTGCACGAGCACGGTCTGCAGGAAAGCGGTGGGGGAGAGCTGCGTCTGATTGATTTGCGCGACCACGACGTCCGCCTCGAGCTCACGCAGGAACGTCTCGATCAGGGTGGTCTTGCCCGCGCCGATCTCGCCCGTGATCACGACGAAACCGTCGGTGAACCAGATGGTCGACTCCATGTACGCTTTGGCGCGCGCATGCTGCTTGCTGAGATACAAGAACTGCGGGTCCGGACTCAAGCGGAACGGGAGCTCATGCAGTTTGAACAGTTCTAGGTACATTTCGCAGTCAGTCTAACGCGAGTGGACGAAATCGCCCGCTTCAGGCCCAGGTAATCGATTTTAGTGCATTCGCGAGCGCCCGGTCGCGCTCGCCCGGCCGGGTCTTCAAAATCGTGCAATGGCCGAGTTTTCGGCCAGGCCGGGGCTCTTTGCCATAATCATGAAAGGCGAGCCCCTCGATGGTCAACAACCGCTCCCGGCTGGGCATCTGTCCCAGGAAATTGATCATCGCCGTGTGCCCCAGAGGCCGGGTGCTGCCGAGCGGCAGCCCGCAGATGGCCCGCAGATGATTCTCGAACTGACTGGTCACGCACCCCTCGATGGTCCAGTGCCCCGAGTTGTGCACGCGCGGCGCCATCTCGTTCGCGACCAGGCGCCCCTTCACGACGAAGAACTCGACGGCCAGCACCCCCACGTATTCGAGCGCGGTCATGACCCGCTTGATATAGATCCGGGCGGTGCGCTCGAGCCTCGCGCTCGGGTACGGGGCGAGCCCGTAGCGCAAGATCCCGCCGGCATGGGAATTGGCCGACAGGGGATAGTAGGCGATGTCTCCCGCAACCGAGCGGGCGGCGATCAGCGACACCTCGCGCGAGAAGCGTTGCAGCTTCTCGTAGATGAGTCCCTCGTCGCCGATGAGTTCCCACGCGGCGTCGAGGTCGGCGCGCCGATCGATCTTGCATTGCCCCTTGCCGTCATACCCCAAGCGCCGCGTCTTGAGGATTCCCGGCGTGCCGAGCCTCGCAGCCGCGCGCTCGAGATCCTCGCGCGTGTCCACCGCGGCATGCTCGGCGACCGGAATTTTCAGGCGTTCGAACAAGGCCTTCTCGTGCAGGCGATCCTGCGAAACCTCGAGCGCGGCGCGCGGCGGACGAATGGCCGTCAACTTCGACAAGGGCGCGAGAGCCTTGCCCGAGATGTTCTCCCAGTCGAAAGTCAATACATCGCTCGCCTCGGCGAGCCGATCGAGGAGCGCAGCGTCCTCGAGCGCGCCGATGAGGCTCGGCGCCACTTGCGCGCCGGGAGTATCCCCGCTCCGATCGAGGAACGTGCAGCGGATACCCAAGGGATACCCGGCGAGCGCCAACATGCGCCCCAGCTGTCCAGCCCCCACGATACCGACGTGTAAAACTTTCAAGGCTGACGAGGATCGGGCTTGTCGAGCACTGCCGCAGTTTGCGCCGAGCGAAATGCATCGAGCGCGAGCCGCACGTCCGCCGCCTCGTTCGCGAGGATGGCGGCCGCGAACAGCGCGGCGTTGCGGGCGCCCGCAACGCCGATGGCGAAGGTGGCCACGGGAATGCCGCTCGGCATCTGCGCGATCGAGAGGAGCGAATCGATGCCGCCGAGCGTTTTCGTCTGCACCGGCACACCGAGCACCGGCACGCTGGTCTTGGCCGCCGTCATCCCCGGCAGGTGAGCGGCTCCCCCGGCGCCCGCAATGATGGCCTTGAGGCCGCGCTCGCGCGCCGAGGCGGCGTACTCGAACAACAGGTCAGGTGTGCGATGCGCGGAGATGACGCGCACCTCGTGCGCGATCGACAAGGATTCGAGGGTATCGGCCGCGGCCTGCATGGTTTCCCAGTCGGACGACGATCCCATGATGATGCCGACCCGCGGTTTCATCCCAGTAATTGCCGCAAAAATGCAAACAGCTCGCGGGCCCCCGCCGGAGGCCGCTGCTCCTCGCGCTCGCGCCCGGCCTTCTTCAGAATTCTCGCCAGCGCCTCGCGATCCGTTTGCGGATATTCCTCGCACAGCATCGGCAGCGCCGTCTCGGGCTCGGAGAGCAGGCGGTCGCGCCAGCGCTCGATCCTTTGAAAATGCCGGATCTCTGAATCATGCCGCTGCTTGCGCTCGGCCAGCTTCGCGAGCACCGGTTCGGGATCGATCTGCCGCATCAGCTTGCCGATGTACTGCCGCTGCCGCACCTGCGCGCCGTGGGAGGGGAGCCGGCGCAGATCGCGCAACGCCACGAACAGTTTTTCCGGCAGATCGAGCGCCGCGATCTCCTGTTCCGGCAGGGCCGACAGCTGCACGCCGAGTTCCTGCAAGGAGGCGGCCTCGCGCTTGCGCGCGCTCTTGCTGAGGCGTTCCGCCTCGGCTTCGCGGGTCTCCTCGGGTCCGCTCTGGGCAACCATATACGCCATGCTACCACCTCTGTGGCCGGGCGAATTACAGGCTAGAATCCGGGTAAAGCTCAAGCGGAGAACATGATGGCCATCGCGCCCGCCGACCCTGTGCGTCGCCTCACCCTGGGCGACCTCGAATCGATCATCGAACGCGCCCTCGAGGAGGCGCGCGCGCGCGGCGCCACCCAGGCGGAGGCCGCGGTGAGCCAGGACAGCGGCCTTTCCGTGGGCGTGCGCCTCGGCGAGGTCGAGACGCTGGAGCATCAGCGCGACCGCAGCATGGGAATCACGGTGTACTTCGGTCATCGCAAGGGGTCGGCGAGCACTGCTGACCTGTCGCCGGAAGCCGTGCGCGCTACCGTGGCGAAGGCCTGCAGCATCGCACGCTTCACCGCGGAGGATGCCTGCTCGGGCCTGGCCGACGCCGAACTCATGGCACGCTCCCCGCCGGACCTGGATCTTTTCCACCCCTGGAGCCTCTCCGCCGAGCGCGCCATCGAGATCGCCAAGACTTGCGAGGCGGCGGCCCTTGGGTTCGATGCGCGCATCAATAATTCGGAGGGCGCCTCGGTCGCCACACACCAGGGGCTGCATGTCTACGGCAACACGCACGGCTTCATCGGCGGTTATCCCACCTCCTCGCATACCGTGAGCTGCGTGGTGCTCGCGGGCACGGGCGAGGACATGCAGCGCGACTACTGGTATTCGACCTCGCGCGACTGGCATGAGCTCGAGGACGTCGAGGCCATCGGCCGTGAGAGCGCGCGGCGCACGATCGCGCGCTTAGACCCCGCCAAGCTCTCCACGCGGCGCGCCGCGGTGCTGTTTCTTCCGGAGATGGCGCGTGGGCTGATCGGGCATTTCACCGCGGCGATTCGCGGCAGCAGCCAGTACCGCCAGTCCTCGTTCTTGTTGAACTCCGCGGGACAGCAGGTGTTCCCGGCGGGGTTCTCGATCGCCGAGCGGCCGCACATTCACAAGGCCATGGGCAGCGCGCCCTTCGACGAGGAGGGCGTCGCGACGCGCGACCGCGAGCTGGTTACCGATGGGGTTCTTGGCGGCTACATTCTCTCGAGCTATTCGGCACGCAAGCTCGGCCTCATGACCACCGGCAATGCCGGGGGAGCGCACAATCTGGTGGTTACGCCGACCGCGACCGGCGGACGCGAGGCCATGATGGCGCGCCTCGGCACGGGACTTCTGGTCACCGAGCTCATGGGACAGGGCGTGAATGGCGTGACCGGCGACTATTCGCGCGGCGCGGCCGGATTTTGGGTGGAGAACGGCGCCCTCCAATATCCGGTGGCCGAGATCACCATCGCCGGAAATTTGCGCGACATGCTGAAGGACATCGTCGCGGTGGGCGACGATGTGGATGCGCGCGGCGGCATTCGCGTGGGATCGGTGCTGGTCCGCGAGATGACCATCGCGGGCGAGTGACAGGGGCGGCGCGCCTGTCAGGCGCCGCCGACCTATCAGGCGCCGCCGATAAAATCCCCGAGTGACCGGTCGCCGAGATCGCGGTGCACGGTCGCGTCGATGCGCGCGATGAGCTCCCGCGCCTGTGGAATCGCGTGCCCAAGCAGAATCGTGCGGGCGTGCTGCGGCCGGCGCAGCGCCTCGATGATATCGGAGAGCTTGATGCTGTGGGGATCACGCCCGGGCACGAAATATTCCCTCTCCGTCGCGACCAGGAGCGTCGCCTGTTCCAAGCCGGCGATAACCGGCGCGAGCGCTGCGCCGGGGACATCGAGCGTGTCGGCGAGGCGCGCGGCATTCCAATGCACGGTGCCGCTCTGATAATCGCGGCCAACCAGATACATCACGGAAACGCCGATGCTTTCGTAGACGTTCGCATCGAGCGCGAGCGCGGTGTGCCCATGCGGCAGGTACTGCGGAAACTGTACGTAGAAGGCAAGCGTCGCGCCGAGCAGCAAAATCAGCCAGCTCAGGTACACCCAGATGAGCGTTGACAGCACGATCGCGAATCCAGAATAGACGGCCACGAGCGTCGACGATGAGACCAGGATCGAGGTGAATATCTTGCCGACGAGCGCCCAGACGACGCCCGCGGTCACGCCGCCGATGAGGGCGGCGCGCGCGTCGACGCGGATGTTCGGAATGAACATGTACATGAACACGAACACTACCGAGACGATCACATAGGGCAGAACTCCCGCGATACCGGTCAGCACCCAGGCAAGCGGGGCGATGGAATCGAGCCAGCGGGCGGTGGGGCTGTGCAGCGCGGAGCCGAGCAGTCCCAGCGCGACGGCGAGCAGGATCGGGCCTGCGATCATCACGCTCAGGTACTCGGTGAAACGGCGCGCGAAATTACGCGCGTGCTGCACGCGCCAGACGAAGTTGAAGCTCGTCTCCACCTTTTGAATGGTGGTGATCACCGTATACGTGAGGAAGATCAAGCCGAGCGAGCCGAGCACATCGCCGCGCATGTTGGCCACGAATTCGAGCAGCGACTCGGTCAACTGGTTGGAGGCGACGCCGAGCGGGCGGAAGAACTGATGCACAACGAAATGCAGGTCCGCGCGGGCGCCGATGCCCTTCAGGATCGCGAAGCTGAAAACCATCAGCGGCACGAGCGAGAGCAGGGTGGTGTAGGCGAGGCTCATGGCCCGCACCGCGATCTCGCCCTGCAGCCAGTCGCGCACGACGGCGACGGGATAACGCAGCAGCCGCAGCACCGGTCCCCAGGGCGGCCCCATGGTGCGCGACCCTTGGAACAATCCTTCCTCGAGTCGTTCCAGCGCGGTGGGCACGGCTGCCGCTCAGCTAGTCAGTAACTTGAGCGCCTTGCGATAGTTGTCGCTGGTGCGCGCGATGATGTCCGCCGGCAGGTGCGGGGCGGGCGGCTTCTTGTTCCAATGGAGCGATTCGAGATAGTCGCGCACGAACTGCTTGTCGAAGCTCGGCGGGCTGATTCCGGGGCGGTAGGAGGCGACCGGCCAGAATCGCGAAGAATCCGGCGTGAGCACCTCGTCGATGAGCAACAGGTTCCCGGCCTTGTCGATGCCGAACTCGAACTTCGTGTCGGCGATGATGATGTCGCGCGCTCGTGCATGCTCCGCGGCGAGAGCGTAGACGGCGAGCGCAATGCGCCGCACGGCAGCGGCATGCTCGCGGCCCACCAGGCTCACGATCGCCTCGAAATCGATGTTCTCGTCGTGGTGTCCGGCGGGCGCTTTCGAGGCCGGCGTGAATATGGGCTCGGGCAGCGCATCCGCCATGACGAGCCCGGGCGGCAGCACGATGCCGCACACCGATCCGTGCTGCTTGTAGTCCTTGTATCCCGAGCCGATCAGATAGCCGCGCACCACGGCCTCGATGGGCAGCGCCCGCAGCTTCTTGACGATCATCGAGCGGCCCTCGAGCTGCGCCCGCTCCTCGGGATCCCGAACGATGTCCTCGATCCTGAGAGCCGTCAGGTGATTCGGCACCAGCGCGCGCGTTTTCTCGAACCAGAACTCGGAGATCTTGGTGAGCACCTGACCCTTGAAGGGAATGGGGTCCGGCAGCACGACGTCGAACGCCGAGAGCCGATCCGTCGTGACGATGAGCAAATGATCGGCATCCACATCGTAGATGTCCCGCACCTTGCCCTGGTGAATCTTGCGAAGGCCGCGGACGCGGCTTTCGAATAACGGCGTGGGTTGCAACGAGTGATCCATGCGTGCGGGCGGCGGCTGCTACCATTGTGGGGGGAAGGTCGGCGATTGTCGCCGTTGCGCGGCATATAGGTCAACGAATGGCTTGGAAAGGAACGATTTTCGGGGCGATGGTCGGCCTCCTTCTCACACGCACCGTCACGGGCGCGGTCGTGGGCGCTCTCATCGGCCTGCTGTTCGACCAGAGCGTCGGCCTCGGCTTTTCCTTTCCCGGCTCGCCCGCCGTCTCGGTCTCGGAGGTGTTTTTCCGGACGACTTTCGAGGTCATGGGACACGTCGCCAAGTCGGACGGGCGCGTATCGGAGGCGGAAATCGACGCGGCGCGGCGGCTCATGCAGGAACTGCGCCTCGGACCCGACGAGATCGGCGCGGCAATCGACTGCTTCCGCACCGGTAAATCGCCCTCCTACGATGCGGCTTTGCGCATCGAGCAGCTGCGTGAGGCGTGCGGGCTGCGTTTCGACTTGCTGGCCGCGTTCATCGAGCTGCAGCTGCGCGCGGCTCTTGCGGGCAACGGGATCTCGCCGCCGGCGCGCCGGATCCTGATGCGCGTCGCCGAGCGCCTCGGCATGTCGCAATTGGATTTCGCCCGCATGGAGGCCGGGGTTCGCGCACGCTACGCCGGGCGCGGCGGCTACGCGGGCGCGCAACCGCAGCGGCCGCTGTCCGAATACTATGCCGAGCTCCAAGTGAACGAGGCCGCGAGCGATCAGGAAGTGACCAAGGCGTACCGTCGACAGATGAGCCGCCATCACCCCGACAAGCTCGTCGCCAATGGGCTGCCCGAATCCATGGCGGAGTGGGCGAAAGAGAAAACGCAGCGCATCCAGGAGTCCTACGAGGCAATACGTGCGGCGCGCGGCATGCGTTGATAAAGTGTCGACATGACAATCCTCATCGCGCCGTCCATCCTGTCCGCCGATTTTTCCCGCCTCGGCGAAGAAGTGAACGCGGTGCTCGCCGCGGGCGCGGACTGGATTCACTTCGACGTCATGGACAATCATTACGTGCCCAATCTCACCGTCGGTCCCATGGTATGCGAGGCGCTGCGCAAGGCGGGCGTCACCGCCAGCATCGACGTGCACTTGATGGTCACACCCGTCGATGCGCTGGCCGCGGATTTCGCGCAGGCGGGCGCCTCGCGCATCAGTTTCCATCCCGAGGCGACCCTGCACGTAGACCGAACCATCGAGCACATCCGCGACGCCGGTTGTGCGCCCGGCCTCGTGTTCAATCCGGCCACCTCGCTCGACTGGCTGGATTATGTGATCGACAAGATCGACACCGTGCTGATCATGTCGGTGAATCCGGGGTTCGGAGGGCAGAAGTTCATTCCGCAGAGTCTCGGCAAGCTCGCCGAGGCGCGCGCACGCATCGAGGCAAGCGGGCGCGACATCCGGCTGGAAATCGACGGCGGTGTGAAGCCGGACAATGTGGCGGAGATCGCGCGCGCGGGCGCGGACACTTTCGTCGCAGGATCCGCGATTTTCGGCAGCGGTGACTATGCCGCCACGATTCGCTCGCTACGAGCGCAGGCGGAGGTAGGTTTGCGGACAAGAACCCCCGGCCGCTGATGCGCTGGGGCCCGACCGGCCGCGCCTAGCCGGCCGCGCCTAGCCGGCCGCGCTATTCGTCGTCATCGTCGTCATCATCATCGTCGTCATCATCGTGCTGCTCGGGGCGCGGCGCTTTGCCGGCCGAGCCCGCTCCGGCCTTCACCGGCACGATGAGCGGGCGCGTCTTCACTTTCGGGCGCGCATTGAACACCACGATGGTCTTGCCGGTGGCGCGCAGGAGTCCCTGCTCCTCCAGCACTTTGAGAACGCGTCCCGCCATTTCGCGGGAACAGCCGACCAGGCGCGACAGTTCCTGCCGGCTCACCTTGATCTGCATGCCTTCCGGGTGAGTCATCGCGTCGGGCTCGCCGCACAGGTCCATGATCGCGTGCGCGACTCGTCCGGTGACGTCGACGAAGGCGAGGTCGCCGAGCTTGCGGTTGGTGCGATCGAGACGGGTTGCGAGCTGCGTGGCCAGCTCGAAAATCAGCCCGGGGCTTTCGGCGGCGATCTGCCGGAAACGCGGATAGGTCATTTCCGCGAGCTCGGATTGCTGGCGGGTGCGCACCCAGGCACTGCGAGTGGGCTGCTCGTAGAACAGGCCCATCTCGCCGAAGAATTGCCCCTTGTTGAGGTAGGCGAGAACCATCTCGTTACCGTCCTCGTCCTCGATCATGACCTCGACCGAGCCCGAGATGATGTAGTAGAGAATGTCCGGCAGATCACCCGCGTGGATGATCACGGTTTTGGAGGGGACCGTCCGGATACGGCAGTAGCTCAAGAAACGATTGATCGCAGGGATATCGCTTAAGGCTTTTGCCACTTCTTCCATGTTCTCTCCCAAGTCTGATGGTCGTGAAAACGCCCGTTCCGGCGCCCCCTTTTATTACATAAGTACTGGAATCGCAAGCAGTAAGTCACAGCCAGTACGATCCGCGAGTCATCAGTCGCGAGGTCAGCCGCATTGCTTCCTTGACCCACCCGGGCAGCGCCGCCGCGCCGAGCGTCTCCGCCTTGGCGCCATGTCCGATCTCGTCGTGCTTCATCTGCTCGACGATGGCGCGGCTGCGTTTGTCGGCGGGCGGCAACCGATCGAGATGGCCTTGCAGGTGCGATTCGACCTGCCGCTCCGTCTCGCTCAGGAACCCGAGGCTGGCCCGGTCGCCGAGGGCGCCCGCGAGCGAGCCGATGAGAAAGGACCCCGCATACCAGAGCGGATTCAAAACGCTCACACGCCCGCCGAGCTCGGCAATCCGCTGTTCGCACCAGGCCAGGTGATCGAGCTCCTCGGCCGCGGCTTGGCTCATCGCCGCCGCCGCCTCCGCATTGCGGGCGCTGAGAGCCTGCCCGCGGTAGAGCGCCTGGGCGGCGATCTCGCCCGCATGGTTGACACGCATGAGCCGGGCCGATTCTCGGCGCTCGGCCTCCTCGAGCACGAGCTCGCCTGCGGGGCCGCCGGGCAACGCTCGCGCAGCCCGGGCGGGAGCGGCCAAGACGTTGATTGTCCTGCCAATTTCCCCCAAGAGTCGGTCCATTGCACTGAGGCTGCGGGTGCTCACCGATACATTATATTATAGGCACCCCGGAAAACGGGCCGCTCGGGGGCGCCAGGGTACGGCCTCACGCCGGGCCCTGGCACCGCCCACTTTATTCGCCGGCCGAGGACGGGCTGGCCTTGTCGCCGCGGTTTCTGTACACTTTCGCGCCTTTCGTTGGGACCTACCGTCCGGAAACATTCATGCAAACCGTATTCTCAAAGCCCGAAGAAACCCGAGGCGACTGGTATGTCGTCGATGCGGGGGGCAAGACCCTGGGCCGGCTGGCCTCCCAGATTGCTCATCGTTTGAAGGGCAAGCACAAGCCGACCTACGCGCCCCACCAGGATCTCGGCGATCATATCGTCGTCATCAACGCGGGCACCGTGCGCGTCACGGGCGCCAAGCTCACCGATAAGTGGTATCACCAGCACACCGGCTACGTCGGCAACCTGAAGAGCACCACCCTCGAGAAGCTCCTCAAGGAACATCCGGAGCGCGCGATCCAGATTGCCGTGAAAGGCATGCTGCCGAAGGGCCCTCTCGGGCGGCGCATGTACCGCAAGCTTCACGTATTCGGCGGCAACGCCCATCCTCATCAAGCTCAGCAGCCCAAAGCGCTGGAGCTGTAAACGCTAGGAAATATCTCATGGCATTGAGCTCCGCCAATAACTCCTTCTACGGCACCGGCCGGCGCAAGACCTCGAGCGCCCGGGTATATCTCACCAAGGGCACGGGCAAGGTCTCCATCAACGGCCGCTCGCTGGACGAGTTTTTCGGCCGTGAAACCGGCCGCATGATCGTGCAGCAGCCGTTCGGCGCCGTGCAGCTGGAAGGCAAGTTCGACGTGGCCGCCCATGTCGAGGGCGGCGGGATCACCGGGCAAGCCGGCGCGATTCGCCACGGCATCACGCGCGCCTTGATGGCCTACGACGAGACGCTGCGATCGCCGTTGCGCAAGGCGGGTTTCGTCACCCGCGACGCGCGCGAAGTGGAACGCAAGAAAGTCGGCCGCCGCAAGGCCCGCCGCGGAACCCAGTTCTCCAAGCGCTGATCGGATGGCTTCTTGGGGGATCGTCTAGCGGTAGGACAACGGTCTCTGACACCGTTTACCTAGGTTCGAATCCTAGTCCCCCAGCCAATTGAGGGCC
>Ga0302314_10014809_pt1 | contig 13303 bp, 9 predicted proteins | sample III_Palsa_N2_3_FD_200533 | JGI IMG/M metagenome (GOLD analysis project Ga0302314, IMG submission 200533) | Peat permafrost microbial communities from Stordalen Mire near Abisko, Sweden - III_Palsa_N2_3 | ecosystem: Environmental > Terrestrial > Soil > Palsa > Peat permafrost | place: Sweden...
CACGCCGCTGGTGACGGTGCCCGGCGCGGCGATTCCCTATCCGTTCGGCGGCAAGCAACGCCAGATTCAGATCGACCTCAATCTGGTCGCGCTGCAAGCCCGTGGGCTCTCGGGACAGGACGTGTCCAACGCGCTCGCCGCCCAAAACCTGATTACGCCGGTCGGCACGCAGAAGATCGGTGGCTTCGAATACAACGTCCAGCTCAACAACTCGCCGCTCAAGATCGAGGAATTGGGCGATCTCCCGATCAAGACCGTCAATGGCGCCATGGTCTATGTGCGCGACGTTGCCACCGTTCGCGACGGCAACCCGCCGCAGACCAACATCGTTCACGTCGACGGCAACCGCTCGGTCTTGATGATGGTGCTGAAGGCGGGCTCGATTTCGACGCTGGATATCATCGCCGGCATCAAGCGGAAGGTCGTCGAGGTCAAGGATTCGCTGCCCGATGCGCTCAAAATCGGATTCATCGGCGACCAGTCGCTGTTCGTCCGCGGCGCCATCACCGGCGTCGCCTATGAGGGCGTGATCGCGGCGCTGCTGACCAGCGTGATGATCCTGCTGTTTCTCGGCAGCTGGCGCTCCACCATCATTATCGCCACCTCGATTCCGCTGGCGGTCCTTGGCGCAATCATCATGCTGTCGGCGATCGGTGAAACCCTCAACATCATGACGCTCGGCGGGTTGGCGCTCGCGGTCGGCATCCTGGTCGACGACGCCACCGTGACGATCGAAGTCTCGATCATGGACGGCGCCAACCAGATCGTGACGCCAGCCTTCGTCTCATTGCTGTGCATCTGCATCGTGTTCGTGCCGATGTTCTTCCTGCAGGGCGTGGCGCGCTTTCTGTTCGTGCCGATGGCCGAAGCGGTGATGTTTGCGATGATCTGGTCGTTCATCCTGTCGCGCACGCTGGTGCCGACGATGGCGAAGTATCTGCTGCAGCCGCATAGCCACCATGGCGAGGACCGAGTGTTGCCACCGTCGCGCAACCCGCTGGTGCGATTCCAGCGCGGCTTCGAGGCACGGTTCGAGCGCGTCCGTGGTGGCTATCGCGACCTGCTGTCGCTGGCGATGCAGCGGCGACCGTTTTTCGTGATCGGGTTCCTCGGTTTTGTCGGCGTTTCATTCCTGCTGGTGCCGTTTCTGGGACGGAATTTCTTTCCGTCGGTCGATGCCGGATCGATTTTGATGCATGTCCGCACCCAGGTCGGCACCAGGGTTGAGGAAACCGCCAATCAATTCGCCGACGTTCAGAAGGTGATCCGCAAGATCATCCCGCCGAACGAAATAGAGACGCTCGCCGACAACATCGGCATGCCGATCAGCGGCATCAATATGACCTACAACAACACCGGCGTGATCGGATCGCAGGACGGCGATATCCAGATCAAGCTGAAAGAGGGCCATCGGCCGACCGTCGAGTATGTCCAGGCGCTGCGCGAGCAATTGCCGGGCGCCTTTCCGGGCATGACATTCGCGTTCTTGCCGGCCGACATCGTCAGCCAGATCCTCAATTTCGGCGCGCCGGCGCCGATCGACCTGCAGGTGCGGGGCGCGGACCTCGCCGCCAACTTCGTCTACGCCAACAAATTGCTGAGCCGGATTCGCCGTATTCCCGGCATCGCCGATGCGCGCATCCAGCAATCGCCGAACAATCCAAGCCTCAATATCGATGTCGATCGCACCCGCGCGCAATATGTCGGGCTGACCGAGCGTGATGTCACCAACAGCCTGGTGGTCAATCTGGCGGGCAGCGCGCAGGTCGCCCCGACCTATTATCTCAATCCCGATAACGGCGTGTCGTATTCGATCGTGATGCAGACACCGCAATACCAGATCGACTCCATGAACGCGCTGGAGACTTTGCCGATTACCGGCGGCGTCGGTGGCGCGCCGATCCTCGGCGGTATCGCCAACATCACGCGCGCGACATCGAATGCGGTGGTTTCTCAATACGACATCCAGTCGCTGGTGCAGATCTATGCGACGCCGCAGGGACGCGATCTCGGTGCGGTGGCCGCGGACGTCAAGACGGCGATGACCGATACCGCCAACGATGTGCCCAAAGGCAGTTCGGTGTTCCTGCTCGGCCAGGTGCAGACCATGAACAGCGCGTTTTCCGGGCTGCTGTTCGGCCTGTTGGCCGCGATCGTGCTGATCTATCTCCTGATCGTGGTGAACTTCCAGTCGTGGTCCGATCCGTTCGTGATCATCACGGCGCTGCCGGCAGCCCTTGCCGGCATCGTCTGGATGCTGTTTTCGACCCAGACCACGCTGTCGGTGCCGGCATTGACTGGCGCGATTATGTGCATGGGTGTCGCCACTGCGAACAGCGTGCTGGTGATCAGCTTCGCGCGCGAGCGCTATGAAGAACTCGGCGATCCCATCGCCGCGGCGATCGAGGCCGGATTCGTCCGCTTCCGTCCGGTGCTGATGACGGCGCTGGCGATGATCATCGGCATGACGCCGATGGCGCTCGGTCTTGGCGAGGGTGGCGAGCAGAATGCGCCGCTCGGTCGCGCGGTTATCGGGGGGCTGATCTTCGCCACCATTGCCACGCTGATGTTTGTTCCTGTGGTGTTTAGTATGGTACACAAAATGCAAGGCGCTAAAATGCAAGACGGCAACGCCGCCGCCTCTCCGGAGAAGTTACATGTCCACTGAACCCCGCTCACCGGTCTCTCGCCGGAAATTGGGCCTCGTCGGGCTCGTGGCGGGCATCATTGCGGTGCTGGTCGTGATCACCGGCATCCGGGCGCGCGAAGATTCGGATACAAAACTGCGTGAATGGACTGATAACCAGGCCATTCCGACCGTGGCCGTGGTGCTTCCGGACGCCAAGGTTCTCAACGCCACCATCGACCTGCCGGGCCGGCTCGAGGCCTATTATCGCGCGCCGATCTTTGCTCGCGTCAGCGGCTATTTGAAGGGCTGGAACGCCGATATCGGCGCCAAGGTCAAGGCCGGCCAGGTGATCGCCGAAATCGAGGCGCCCGACCTCGACCAGCAGCTATTGCAGGCCCGCGCCGATCTCGCCAGCGCGGAGGCCAGCGCAAAGCTGTCCGAGGCTACCTTGAACCGCCGCAAGACGCTGATCGCGTCGAATTTCGTGTCGATGCAGGAAATCGATGAGCGCACCGCCGATCTCTCCAACAAGAATGGGTCGGTCAAGTCCGATCAGGCCAATGTGGAGCGGCTTGAGGCGCTCGCCGGCTACAAGAAGATTACCGTGCCGTTCGACGGCGTGGTCACCTCCCGCGATACCGACGTCGGCGCCCTGATCAACGCTGGTGGCAACAGCGGCCCGCCGATGTTCGTGGTCTCCGACATCAAGAAACTCCGGGTCTATGTCAACGTGCCGCAAAACTACGTCCCCGCGATCAAGATTGGCGCCAAGGCCGTGATTACGATGCCGGAATATCCGAACCGGACTTTTCCGGCGACGGTCGAAGCCTCCTCGCAATCGGTCGATGTCGCTTCCGGCACGACGCGGATGCAGCTCGGCCTCGAAAATGACAAGTCCGAGTTGATGCCGGGCGGCTATGCCAATGTCCGCATGTCTCTGGTGCGTGATGCGGTGCCGCTGCATATCCCGGCCAGTGCCTTGATCTTCAACCAGAACGGTCTGCGGGTCGCGACCGTCGGCTCCGACGACAAGGTGCTGTTCAAGACGGTCACCATCGCCCGTGATCTCGGCCGCGATATCGAACTGGCCTCGGGCATCTCGCCGGAGGATCGTATCATCGTGGCACCACCCGACGGCATCGCCGACGGCGACCAGGTCCACGTCGCCGCGCCCAAGGGCGCGCCGGCAAAGGTTTCGGAAAAGCAGGACGTGAAGGGGTAGATTCTTCTTAACCTCTCCCCGCAAGAGCGGGGCGAGGGAGAAGAAGCCACCGCTGCAGCATCGGCATCATGCTATCCGCCATTCCGGCACGCCGTCGCCGGCGGTGGTGATGTTGCCGATTGACCCCACCGGCGTGCGATCCATGTTCAACAGATGCGCCAGCGTCGCGCGGTCATCGGCGGGAACGCGCGCCAGCGCGCGGGCATTGTTCGAGGTTCGCAGCATCGCGACGCCGTGCTCGACGTCGCCGTTGCGGCCATAAAGCACCGTAAAACTTTCAACGGAGCCCCGGCCGTCGGCCTCGGTGACGAACTCCGGCACCTCGCGGCGGTTGCGGTCGGCCTCGGCCTGGACGCTGGTGTCCTGCGCGAGCGCGCCTTTCGGCGCCTGCCGCGACAGCACCAGCGCGTGATGCTTGGTGACAAAACCGCCCTGGCCGTAGAGCAGCCCGAGTTTCGATCCGTTGCGCAAGCTTCGCACCATCGCGCAGGCCGCATGCGTCATGTAGGTGTTGAGCGGGGCGCCGAAAAAAGTCAGCCCGCCATTGACCGTCGGCTGCACGTCGGGGCCTAGTCCGAGCGTTCGCCGCGCCATTTTCGGCACGCAGGGAAAGCAGCTGTAGAGCTCGATCGCATCGAACGCCTTGCCGCTGCCGCCGGCCAGATCAATCGCCGCCTTGAGCACGGCGTTCTGGGCGTGGCTCTCGAAAAACTGGTCGCGGACCAGGTAATCGCGCGGCTCTTCCGCCGATGCGCCGCCCCAGACATGAATCAGGCGGTCCTCGGGGATGCCGGCGGCGCGCGCCCTGGCCAGCGTTGTCATCAGGATCGCTGCGCCCATGTTGACGCTCGGATTGGCCACCATCAGCTTGGTGTAGGGCCACGCGATCAGCCGGTTGTCCGCTGTCGGCGTCGTGATTTCCTCGGGTGAGAAACGCCGCTTCAGCCAGGAGCCGGGATTTTGCGACGCCACGTCGGAATAGGTCGACCATAGATGGCCGGATTCCGCCATCGCCTCGCGCGGCGTCTGGCCCCAATGCGCGGCGGAGGCGGCTTCATAGAACGGATAGACCGATACCGGCCTGAACACGCCGAGTTTGACCGCGATTGGCTTCTGGAACGCGGCGCCACGCTTGGGCTCCTCGACGTCCCTGGCGAACGGCGTCCACGCTAGGTCTATGCCGGCGCGCTCGGCCTTGGTTGCGGTCGACTGTGCTTCGGCGCCGCAGACCGCGGCGACGCTGCATTCGCCGCGGGCAATGCGCTGCGCCGCCTCGTGCAGATAGCGGATCGGGCTTTCACCGCCGACCGGGCCGTAATAAGCGTGCTTCGGCTTGATGCCGAGACGGTCGGAAAGCTGTCGCGCCGGATCCTGATAGCGCCAGCTCAGGAAATTGACGATGTCGAGCGAGCCGATCTCGCCGAGCCATGTGGTCCCGCTGTCCTGTTCGGCGCGCTTGAGCGCTTCTTCGAGCAAAACGAGGGGCTCGAGGCCATCCTTGATGTCCTTTGGACGATCGGTGATTTCACCGATGCCGACGATGACGGGAATGCGGTCTTCGGCTTGTATTGAGTTCGCCATTGTTCTTGTTGTCCGTTTCCAAACATTCACGACCTCATCCCGAGGAGCGGCCGCTTGGCCGCGTCTGGAAGGATGAAATGTTCAATTACTCCGCCACCAGCGCATTCATGTGCTCGATCGCCTCGATAAAATCTTCCTTGAATTCCTGTACCACGGCGCCGGCGGATTTCACGCTGTCGATCAGGCCGACGCCCTGGCCTACGAAATAGCTGACAAGGTCGCGCGCCTGCGCGTTGCCGGCGGCGGCGGAGCGATCGATCGAATGGAAGGCGTCGCGGCTGATGATCGACTGTAGCGGCATCGGTAACGCACCGGGACTATCGGGTCCGCGATCCCAGGCATCGGTCCAGACCGAGCGCAATTGCCGCGCCGGCTTTCCAGTGCGGCCCCTGGAGCGAATCGCGTCGCGCGAGGAGGCCGCGATCATCTTCTCGCGGAAAATTTCCGATGTCTCGGACTCGACGGTGGCGAGCCACACCGAACCGGTCCAGGCGCCGGCGGCGCCCATCGCCATGCACGCCGCCATCTGGCGTCCGGTCATGATGCCGCCGGCCGCCAGCACCGGTACGTCGCGGATCGGTTTGATCGCCTTGATCACTTCGGGCACCAGCACCATGGTCGAGACCTCGCCGCAATGTCCGCCGGCCTCGGTGCCCTGCACCACCAGGATATCGACGCCGGCCGCCACCTGGCGCAGCGCATGTTCCTTGGCGCCGACCAATGCCGCGACCGGGACGCCATGCTTCTTGCCCATCTCGATCATCGTCTTCGGCGGTACGCCCAGTGCATTGGCGATCAGCTTGATCGGATGCTTGAACGAGACTTCGAGCAGCTCTAGCGCGCGCTGCGCGTCGAACGGCTGCGGCTGGTTGTCGGCAACATTGGTGGTCGTCAGTTCGACGCCGTATTTCTTCAGGAGTTTTCGCGTGAAGTCGCGGTGCGCCGGTGAGATGCGCGCTTCGAGGCTTTTCCAGGTGACGTCCTTTTCGCCCGCCGTCGAAATGTTCTCGGGGATCAGCACGTCGAGGCCATAGGGCTTGCCGTCGCAATGATCGTCGATCCATTTCAGTTCCTGCTCGATCGATTGAGGCGAGTGCGCGGTCGCGCCGAGCACGCCGAAACCGCCGGCACGGCTGACAGCCGCCACCACATCGCGGCAATGGCTGAAGGCCAACAGCGGGAATTCAATTCCCAGCATCTCGCAGATCGGCGATTTCATGATCGTCTCCACTCCCCGCGGCAGCTTTTGGTGCTGCTTGATTTGATTTGATCTGAGCCTTGCCGCGACGCTAGCGCATTCGGGGCGCGGAAGCCAAGCGGGCTATTCGCCAGCCAGTTCCGCGTCGCAGAATATGCAATTTGGGGCGGACGTTTTGTCTCTTGCGCTTTGACCTGACGAAGGGAATGCTGCCGGCAACAAACGAAGAATCTTGAGGGAGCACGCATTGATGTCCGTCTCACCATCCATCTCCGGCAAAAGCCATACCGCGACCACCGAAGCCTATGATGCCGTGGTGGTTGGCGCAGGTTTCGCCGGAATGTACATGCTGCACCGGCTGCGCGGGCAGGGATTATCGGTGCGGGTCTACGAACAGGGCGATGGCGTCGGCGGCACCTGGTACTGGAACCGCTATCCGGGCGCGCGCTGCGATGTCGAGAGTATGCAATATTCCTATTCGTTCTCGGACCAATTGCAGCAGGAATGGGACTGGAGCGAGCGCTACGCGCCGCAGCCCGAAATCCTGAAATACGCCAACCACGTCGCCGATCGCTTTAACTTGCGATCCGATATCGTTTTCAATACCCGGGTCGAGCAAGCAGCGTTTGATGAAAGCACCAACCAGTGGTCGGTCACCACCTGCGAAGGCGAGAACGCGACGAAGACGGTGACCGCGACGTATGTGATCCTCGCCACCGGCTGCCTGTCGAACGCGCGGATGCCCGACATCAAGGGCCTGAAGGATTTCAAGGGCCAAGTTTATCACACCGGTCATTGGCCGCACGAGCCGGTGGATTTCACCGGCCAGCGCGTCGCCGTAATCGGTACGGGATCATCAGCCATCCAGTCGGTGCCGTTGATTGCCGCGCAGGCAAGCCATCTCACGGTATTCCAGCGCACCGCGAATTTCTCCATTCCCGCGCGCAATGCGCCGCTGACGCCGGATGAACGCAACGCCTTCCGCGCCAATTATCCGGAAATCCGCCGTCAGGCGCGCGAGGAAATGCGCAACGGTATTTTTCAGGAATTGCCCGATCGCGGGGCGCTTGACGACGGGCACAACGAGCGCCGCGCCCGATATGAAGCCCGCTGGGCCCGCGGCGGGCTGACGTTTACGGCGACCTACAACAACATCGCGATCGACCAGGCCGCCAATGATACCGCGGCCGGTTTCGTTCGCGACAAGATCGCCGAGACCGTCAAGGATCCGCAGACTGCAAAGCTGCTGCAACCCGACAATCACCCGATCGGGTCGAAACGCATCTGCGTCGATACCGACTATTACGCGACCTTCAACCGGCCGAACGTAACGCTGGTCGATATCAGGGCCAGCGGCATCGAACAGATACTTCCGAACGCGGTGCGCGCCGGGGATCGGGATTACGAGGTCGATGCGCTGGTGCTGGCGACCGGCTTTGACGCGATGACCGGCTCGGTGGCGAAGATCGATATCCGGGGGCGAAATGACAGGACGCTCAACCAGAAATGGGCGGAGGGGCCGCGGACCTATCTCGGCCTGATGAGCGCGGGCTTTCCCAATCTGTTCGTCATCACCGGGCCAGGCAGCCCGTCGGTGCTGTCGAACATGATCGTTTCGATCGAGCAGCATGTCGACTGGATCGCCGATTGCGTCGGCCATATGCGCGACCGCGGCATCGAGACGATCGAAGCGGAGCGGGAGGCCGAGGATAGATGGGTCGCCCACGTCAACGAGGTCGCCCAGGGCACGCTCTATCCGCAGGCCAATTCCTGGTACATGGGCGCCAACGTCCCCGGCAAGCCGCGGATTTTCATGCCCTATATCGGCGGCGTCGGCGCCTATCGCCAGATCTGCAACGACGTCGCGGCGAAGGGCTATGAGGGGTTTGTGATGACGGGGGCGGAGCGGCCACATCGCGCGGTGGCATCGTAAGCGGCCGACATACCTCCGAAACACGACTGCAGAGTTCGTCATGCCCGGCCTTGTGCCGGGCATTCACGTCCTTAACTGCATGGATGCAAGAAAAACGTGGATGGCTGGGCATAGGCGAACGGAAGCGACGCCGTCCTTCGGACGACTATGCCCGGCCATGACGAACAGACACATGACCCCCCGGAGCCCCCCGAATGACCGACGCGCCCATTGCCGATCCCGCCGCCTATACGCCGCCCAACGTCTGGACCTGGGACAAGGAAAGCGGCGGCCGGTTTGCCAGCATCAACCGCCCGATCGCAGGTCCCACGCATGAGAAGGAATTGCCAGTCGGCCGCCATCCGTTGCAACTTTATTCGCTGGCAACCCCGAACGGCCAGAAGGTCACCATCATGCTCGAAGAGCTGCTGGCCGCCGGCCACAGCGGCGCGGAATATGATGCGTGGCTGATCAGGATCGACGGCAACCAGTTCGGCAGCGGCTTTGTCGAGGTCAATCCGAACTCCAAGATTCCGGCGCTGATGGACCGCAGCGGACCGACCCCGATCCGGGTATTCGAATCCGGTTCGATCCTGCTGCATCTCGCCGAAAAATTCGGCGCATTCCTGCCGTCCGGTGGCCAGGCCCGGGCGGAGTCCCTGTCGTGGCTGTTCTGGCAGATGGGCAGCGCGCCCTATCTCGGTGGCGGCTTCGGTCATTTTTATGCCTATGCGCCGACCAAGATCGAATACGCCATCGACCGTTTTGCGATGGAAGTGAAGCGCCAGCTCGACGTGCTCGACCGGCGGCTCGCCGACAGCGAATATCTGGCGGGAAACGACTACACCATCGCCGACATCGCGGTCTGGCCCTGGTATGGCGGCATGGCAAAGGGTCTGTTGTACAATGGCGGCGAATTCCTGTCGGTGCAGGATTACAAGAATCTGCAGCGCTGGACCGACGCGATCGCCAAGCGTCCCGCGGTGAAACGGGGCCGCATCGTCAATCGCATTTCCGGCGACCCCGCCAGCCAGCTGCACGAACGCCACGAGGCCGGCGATTTCGACACCAGGACGCAGGACAAGATCGGCGAGCCGGCCAAAGCCGCCGGGGCCTGACCATCAAGCCGTGGAACAGCATGGCGTGGCGTTGAATCGGTGAAGAGGCTGGACGGCACGTCGGGTACGCGCGCCGTCCGTCCTTTGGAACTTGATGCCATCGGCGGGAACGCGTCCCGGGTAAAAGCGTTCAGATCAGCAGACGGTGCGCGGAACCTCTGTGCCCGTCCGGGAGAACGCGATGCAACGCATGTTCATCTTTGCGACAGCAATGTGGCTTGCCGGCTTCGGTGCCGTACAGGCCCAGACGAGTTCTGCTGGTGTCGCACCAGCCATCCTTGCTCCGTCGTCTACGGTCACCACACGATCAACGCCGAACGGCTCAACCGCAGCGCAGTCGGGTTCGCCCGCGTCATCTTCGTCAGTCGAGACATCTTCGGGCGCGGTGGCGTCGAGTGCCGTTTCGTCCCCCGATCCCCTGAGCGTGCCGACCTCAACCATCCCGACATCGGGCGACGTGACGACGGGCGCCGCAACACCAGGCGCGATGAGCGCTGCGCCGTCGGTTGATCCTCAAAAAGCCGTGCAATTGCCGGGTGAGGCCGCCAACACCGCCACCCAAGCGCCGACGACGTCCGCATCGGCGGCGTCCGGCGGTGCAGGGGTAGGCACGTCCTCTAATGCCGCGTGCTCCACCGCGATCCCAACCACGACGGGCGCATCCGGCGGTGGCGGTCTGTTCGGCGCCGGCTCAGGCGGTTGCTGAAGTTGTTATTTCGCCGCCGCTCCCTGCGCCGCGGGGAATACGACGCGATCGTCGGTGCGGCAGTAGCGATCGGCGAACATGCGGCCAATCGGGTGATAACGCTCCATGTGCACCCGCATCGCGGCGGAATCCCACAATTCGTCGCGGATGTAGAAATTGACGCCTTCACCCATGATCAGCAGGCGATCGCCGTTCACATCGATGGTCTTCCAGGTCCTGCACTCCATCGCCCAGGGCGCATCGGCCAGCCGCGGCACGGAGATTTTTGAGGACGGCGCGAGCTTGAGCCCGAGATAATCGGGCTCGCCGATCTCGGGTGGAAAGTCGCCGCTGGTCTCGTGCATCGCCCGCGCCAGCGGTTCGTCGGTCATGTTGACCACGAACTCGCCGGTTCGCTGGATGTTGGCCGCCGTGTCCTTGACTTGACCGTCCGGGCCCAGATTGGAGGCGAACATGCACAGCGGCGGATCTTCGCAGAACACGTTGAAGAAGCTGAAAGGTGCGGCGTTGACCACGCCGGTGGGCCCGACCGTCGTGACCCAGGCGATCGGCCGCGGCAGCACGAATGACGCCAGCACCTTGTAGCGCTCGCGCGGCGCGAGGTCTTCAGGAGCATATTCCATGGCGGCGTTTCCTTTTGACCCGCTGCGATCCGCGTTCGTCATGGCCGGGCTCGTCCCGGCCATCCACGACTTTCTTGCTGGACGCAACAAAGAGGTGGATGCCCGGCACAAGGCCGGGCATGACGACTCCCCGGGGAAACCTGTTCAATTCCTACGGCATGCTCAGCTCATGGCGGCCGACCACCATCCAGTGCACTTCATCGGGGCCGTCGGCAAACCGCAGGTGCCGCACGTCCTGATACATCTCGGCGAGCGGGGTCCATTGCGAAATGCCGGTGGCGCCGTGCATCTGGATCGCCTGATCGATGATCTTGCAGGTCCGCTCGGGCACCATGGCCTTGACCATGCTGACCCAGATCCGCGCCTCCTTGTTGCCGAGCACGTCCATCGCCTTGGCGGCCTTCAGCACCATCAGCCGCATCGCCTCGATCTCGCAGCGCGCCTGCGCGATGATCTGCAGATTGCCGCCGAGATGCGCGATCTTGTTGCCGAACGCCTGCCGCGTCAGGCCGCGCGACACCATCAAATCGAGCGCCTTTTCCGCCTTGCCGATGGTGCGCATGCAGTGATGGATGCGGCCCGGCCCGAGCCGCACCTGCGAAATCTCGAAGCCGCGGCCTTCGCCGAGCAGGATGTTCTCTTTCGGCACCCGCACATTGTTGAAGCGCAGATGCATGTGCCCGCGCGGCGCATGGTCATGCCCGAACACATGCATCGGCCCGATGATCTCGACACCCGGCGTGTCCTTGGGCACCAGGATCTGCGATTGCTGCTTGCTCGGCGCTGCGTCCGGATTGGTCTTCACCATCACGATCATGATCTTGCAGCGGGGATCGCCGAGCCCGGAGATGTAATATTTTTCGCCGTTGATCACCCATTCATCGCCGACCAGTTTTGCCGTGGTCGAGATGTTCTTTGCGTCGGACGAGGCGACATTGGGCTCGGTCATGGCGTAGGCGGAGCGGATCTCGCCGGCCAACAGCGGCTTCAGCCATTTCTCCTTCTGCTCTTTGGTGCCGACGCGTTCCAGCACTTCCATATTGCCGGTATCGGGCGCCGAGCAGTTCATGGTTTCCGACACCAGTGGATTTTTGGCGAGCTCAACCGCGATATAGGCGTAATCGAGGTTCTTCAAGCCCTGGCCGGTCTCGTCGTCCGGCAGGAAGAAATTCCACAGGCCGACTTCCTTGGCCTTCGCCTTGGCTTTCCCCAGCACCTCGAGTTGGCCTTCGGTAAAGCTCCAACGGTCCTTTTTGCTCTCGCCAAGCCGGTAGAATTCGACCGACATCGGATCGACGGTTTCCCGAATGAATTTCTTGACGTGCTCATATAGCGGCCGGACCTCGTCCGACATACGCAGATCGTTGAGTTCTTCGCCGGGATTGAGATTGTAGGTCGTGGTGCGGGGCACGTAGGCGTGTTTCATGCGGTTCTCCCATGGCGCGGATTATTGATTGTTCGGGCGCGCTGTCGCTCGTTGATGATAATGTAGACGGGGGTAAGGCCCCGGCACAAGCGGCGATCGACAAGCCGGCGCGTCTTTGCCCACGCCGCGGAATAATCCGGTGGGTCGAGCGGTAGGTTTCGAATCGCCGCCCGGCCTCAATTACGCTATCCGGTGCATGGCGCAGATCTTGTTACCGTCGAGATCGCGCAAGTAAGCGAGATAGAGTTTGCCTGCGGAGCCTTCGCGGATGCCCGGCGGATTTTCGCACGGCGTTCCGCCATGGGCGATGCCGGCCGCATGCCACGCGTCGGCCTGCTCGGGCGAGGCGCAGGCGAAACCGATGGTGGCGCCATTGGCCACGGTCGCAGGCTTGCCGTCGATCGGCTTCGACACCGAAAACACGCCGGTCTTGGTCATGTAGAAAATACGATGGCCGTCCACCATCGCGGGCCGGACACCGAGCGTGCCGAGCAATCCGTCGTAGAACGCCTTGGCTTTTTCCAAATCGTTGGTTCCGACCATCACATGCGAAAACATCTCTTGGTTTCCTCCCATCCCTTGCCGGACGAATGCGCAGCTATCGTGCGCTTGATATTCGCAGGCCGCGCGCTTGCGGTCCCTTTCACGCCAGTACCGAACGCTAGCAGCGCTGCCGCCGATGTGGAAGCGTTGGGGGCATTTTATTCGCGGGAGCGAGGCAGGCAACAAGCATCAGTCGGCGATGGTTCATGATGGTCTCCCTTTTTATTTTTTTATGCCGTTCACTTTCGCGCGCAGGTTTTGCATTCAAGCGGGAGCGGCCCTCACTTGCCTTTCGCACGCTCATCAAACGCGCTGAGCACCGCGAACGTCATGGCCTCGATGCCG
>Ga0302314_10014811_pt1 | contig 13302 bp, 14 predicted proteins | sample III_Palsa_N2_3_FD_200533 | JGI IMG/M metagenome (GOLD analysis project Ga0302314, IMG submission 200533) | Peat permafrost microbial communities from Stordalen Mire near Abisko, Sweden - III_Palsa_N2_3 | ecosystem: Environmental > Terrestrial > Soil > Palsa > Peat permafrost | place: Sweden...
AGCGCGGCGAGGTGCGCGAGCGTGCCGCCGATGTTGCCGGCGCCGATGAGCGCGATCTTCTTGCGTGCCAATTAAGCCTCCACGGGGTACGAACGATGGGGCGCGGCCGCGCGAGAACCGGCGGCCAGCCGGAAAAGCCGGGTCCGCTTAGACCCGCCCGCCAGCCGGGGCAACCGCTTGGGCATGCTTTTCTCGGACTTTTTCGCTGCATCTGCTCACACAGCGGAAACCCGCAGAAAAGACAGCGCAGTCAATCGCTGCCATGGCCCTTGGCGAGATATTCCGCCGAGCGCATCTCCATCAGCCGCGAGGCGGTACGCTCGAATTCGAACGCGTCGTCGCCGCGCGCATAAAGCTTGTCGGGTTCGGCGTCAGCGGCGGCGAGCAGCTTGACGCCATGTTCGTAAAGCGTGTCGATCAGCAGCTTGAAGCGCGTCGCCTCGTTGCGATTGTCGGCATCGAACAACGGGATGCCGACGAGGATGACGGTGTGGTAGCGCCGCGCGATCGCGAGATAGTCGGGCACGCCGCGCGCCTCCGCGCACAGCCGCTTGAACGAGAACACCGCGACGCCCTTGAGGCTCTTGGGCACGTGCATCGTCCGCCCGCCCGGCACCGGGATCTCTTCCGAGGGCACGTTGGCACGATCCTCGACGGGGAAGTCGGTCAAGCGGAAGAAGGCGCGGCTGAGCGCGTCGGTCGCCGCCTTGCCGTTGGGGACGTACCACGTCGGGAAGCCGCCGAGACGCTGGAGCCGATAGTCGGTCGGGCCGTCCAGGGCGATGACGTCGAGCTTGTCCTCGAGCAGCGCGATGAACGGCAGGAAATGCTCGCGGTTGAGCCCGTTCAGGTAGAGCTGGTCGGGCGCGCGGTTGGAGGTCGCGACGATGGTGACGTCGTGGCTCAGCATCCGCGTGAACAGCCGCGACAAAATCATCGCGTCGGCCGAATTGGTGACGATCATCTCGTCGAAGGCGAGCAGCCGCACCTCGTCGGCGAGCGCGTCGGCGACGGGCATCACCGGATCGGGGATTTCGCGCGAGCGTTCGACGCGCAGCCGATCGTGGACCTCGAGCATGAATTCGTGGAAGTGGACGCGGCGCTTGCGCGGGCCTTCGACGCAGCCGAAGAACATGTCCATCAGCATCGACTTGCCGCGCCCGACGCCGCCCCACAGGTAGACACCGCGCACCGGCTCGGGCCGCCGGCCGATCGCGCGCCACAGCACCGATCCTTTCCGCGGGCGCTCGGCGAGTGCGGTGGCGCATCGATCGAGTCGTTCGGCCACCGCGCGCTGCACGGGATCGGCGCGCAGCTCGCCACCGGCCACCGCCGCGTCGTAGTGAGCAAGCACGCGCGCCATGACCGTCAGGCCGCCGGTTTGGGGCGCTTGCTCAGCGTCGCCTGGAAGCTGAGCACGAGATGGTCGCCCTGCTCCATCTGGCCGCGCAGGAACATCAGCCGCCCGGTCTCGCGGACGATCTCGACGACGCAATCGAGCGGTTCGTCGAGCTTGCCGCCGCCGATGAACTGCGTCGAGACACCCAGCGTCACGGCACCCGAGAACGGCAGTCGCCCCAACGAGACGGGAGCGATGAACATCGCTTGGTCGAGGAAGCCCAGCAGGAAGCCGCCATGCACCGTATCCTGCACGTTGCTGCGACTAGGCCCCGTCGCGATGCGGACCCGCGCGGTCTGCTCACCCTCCTGCCGCGCCAGCATCCGACCGAGATAGGCGTTGAAACCCTCGCCTGGAAACGTCCAGCCGTAGAAACCATCGGCATCGGGCCCGTCGCGCACCGGCGCGAGCGGATGCGGATCGTCGATCACGCGATCAGACCGCGCGCTCGACCTGCAGCTTCTTGATCTCGGCGATCGCCTTGGCTGGGTTGAGCCCCTTGGGGCAGACGTTGGCGCAGTTCATGATCGTGTGGCAGCGATAGAGGCGGAACGGATCCTCGAGCTCGTCGAGCCGCTCGCCGGTCATCTCGTCGCGCGAGTCGGCGAGCCAGCGATAGGCTTGCAGCAGGATCGCGGGGCCGAGGAATTTGTCGGCGTTCCACCAGTAGCTTGGGCACGAGGTCGAGCAGCAGGCGCACAGGATGCACTCGTACATGCCGTCGAGCTTTTCGCGGTCCTCAGGCGACTGGAGCCGCTCCTTGCCGGCGGGCGCAGGCGTCACCGTCTGCAGCCACGGCTTGATCGAGGCATATTGCGCGTAGAAATGCGTGAGATCGGGGACGAGATCCTTGACCACGTCTTGATGCGGCAGCGGGGTGATCTGGACCTCGCCCTTGCAATCCTCGATCGCCGTGGTGCAGGCGAGGCCGTTCTTGCCGTCGATGTTCATCGCGCACGACCCGCATATGCCCTCGCGGCACGAGCGGCGGAAGGTGAGCGTCGGATCGACCTCGTTCTTGATCTTGATCAGCGCGTCGAGCACCATCGGCCCGGTGTCGTCGAGATCGAGCTCGTAGCGATCGTAGCGCGGGTTCTCGCCGCTGTCGGGATCGTAGCGGTAGATCTTGAAGTTGCGCTTGGTCTTGGCGTCGGGCGCGGCCTTGTAGACCTGGCCCTTGGCCTTGATCTTCGAGTTCTTGGGGAGGGCAAATTCGGCCATCGTGCGTCCTCAGTAAACCCGCTTCTTAGGCTTGATGTAGGCGATCTCGTCCGTCAGCGTGTATTCGTGAACCGGGCGATAGTCGATCTTGACCAGACCGTCCGCCACACCCGCCGGATCGAACCACGTGATCGTGTGCTTCATCCACTCCGCATCGTTCCGGTCGGGGAAATCCTCGTGCATGTGCGCGCCGCGGCTTTCCTTGCGGTTGGACGCCGCGTGCATCGTCACCACCGCCTGCGGCAGCATGTTGTCGAGCTCAAGCGTCTCGACGAGATCGGTGTTCCAGATCAGCGAGCGATCCGCGACGCTGACGTCCGCCAGCTTGGCAAACACCGCGTCGATCTTGGCCTTGCCCTCGTCGAGCAGCGCGGTGTCGCGGAACACTGCGGCGTGCTTCTGCATCGTGCGCTGCATCTCGAGGCGGATCTCCGCCGTCTTGGTGCTGCCCGAAGCGTTGCGATAATGATCGAGCCGGGCGAGCGCCTTCTCGTCCGCCGCGGTGACGACCGCGCCGTGCTTGGAGTTGGGCTGGATCAGCTCGGCGATGCGGAAGCCGGTCGCGCGGCCGAACACGACAAGATCGATCAGCGAGTTGGAGCCGAGCCGGTTGGCGCCGTGCACCGAGACGCACGCCGCCTCGCCGACCGCGAACAGCCCGGGGACGACCGCGTCGGGATCGCCATCCTTCAACGTCACGACTTCGCCATGATAATTACAGGGGATACCGCCCATGTTGTAATGGACAGTGGGCGTGACGGGCAGCGGCTGGCGGGTCAAATCGACACCGGCGAAAATCTTGCCGGTCTCGGTGATGCCGGGCAGCCGCTCGTGCAGCACTTTGGGATCGATGTGATCGAGGTGGAGATAGATGTAGTCGCCATTGGGGCCGACGCCGCGGCCCTCGCGCATCTCCATCGCCATCGATCGCGCCACGACGTCGCGCGAGGCGAGATCCTTGGCGGAGGGGGCGTAGCGCTCCATGAAGCGCTCGCCCTCGGAGTTGGTGAGGTAGCCGCCCTCGCCGCGCGCGCCCTCGGTGATGAGCACGCCGGCACCGTAGATGCCCGTCGGGTGGAACTGGACGAACTCCATGTCCTGCAGCGGGAGCCCCGCGCGGAGCACCATGCCGCCGCCGTCGCCGGTGCAGGTGTGGGCGGACGTCGCCGAGAAATAGGTGCGGCCCGACCCGCCCGTCGCCAGCACGGTGGCGTGGCTGCGGAAGCGGTGGATGCTGCCATCGTCCATGCAGAGCGCGATCACGCCCTTGCAGACGCCGTCCTCCATGATGAGGTCGAGCGCGAAATATTCGATGTAGAAATCGGCGTCATACTTCAAGCTCTGCTGATACAGAGCGTGGAGCATCGCGTGGCCAGTACGATCGGCGGCGGCGCAGGTGCGCTGGACCGGGGGGCCCTCGCCCATATTCTGCATGTGGCCGCCGAACGGGTGCTGGTAGATCGTGCCCTCGGGGTTGCGGCTGAACGGCACGCCGGCATGTTCGAGCTCGATCACCGCTGCGGGAGCTTCGCGCACCATATATTCGATCGCGTCCTGGTCGCCGAGCCAGTCGGACCCCTTGACGGTGTCGAACATGTGCCACGTCCAGTGATCGGGCGTGTTGTTGCCGAGGCTGGCGGCGATGCCGCCCTGCGCCGCGACGGTGTGCGAGCGCGTCGGGAACACCTTGGTGATGCAGGCGGTCTTGAGGCCCTTTTCGGCACAGCCCATCGTGGCGCGCAGCCCCGAACCGCCCGCGCCCACGACGACGGCGTCGTAGACGTGATCGATGATCTTGTAGTCGGAAACGGACATCAGGCGGGCACCCCACCGAAAGCGATCTTGAGGATCGAGAAGACGCACAACGTCGCGGCGCCGATGGCATAGGCGTTGAGCAGCAGCAGCACAGCGACCTTGCCACCAGCCTCGTGAACATAGTCCTCGATGAACACCTGCAGGCCGAGGCGCAGATGCCAGAACACCGAGAGCACGAGCAGCAGCAGCGGCACCGCCACCAGCGGCGACTTGAGCCACAGCACAACCGCCTGGTGATCGAGGATCGGCAGCCGCGCGAGCGACACGACGAACCAGATCATCAGGATCAGGTTGCCGACCGCGGTGACGCGCTGCATCCACCAGTGATGCGGGCCGGCATGCGCCGAGCCGAGCCCGCGCACCTTGCCGAGGCTGGTTCCCCTGCCCATCAGTAATTCTTCCCCAGGATGACGGCCCAGAACAACAAGGTGGCGACCACCGAAAACACCATCGTCAGGATCGCGCCGAGTCGATTGACCTTGAGCTCGTAGCCGGCGCCCGTGTCGAGCATCAGATGGCGTACGCCGGAGGCCATGTGCTGGAAGAAGCTCCAGGTCAGCGCGACGCCGACGAGCTTGGCGAGCAAGCCGACGATCGCCTGCGCGCCTTCGTGCGCGCTGGCCGGATCGGCATCGACGATCCAGTGATAGAACACCAGATAAGCCGCAGGACTGATCGCCGCAGCGGTCAGCCACCAGGTGAAGATCAGCCCGCCGCCGATCGCCAGCGCTGTGCCGGTCGCACGGTGCAGGATCGAGACCAGCATATGCGGGCCCCATTTCCAGATACTCAGGTGCGGCGAGAGCGGTCGCGCCGGATTGTGCGCCATGAAGCCTCCGATCGGATATGCCGGTCTCCTGTACTCATTGCGACGCACCATGCAAGCGTCGCGACCGGTGGTTGGGCTAACCCCGCGTTTACCCTTTTGCGCCTAGAGCTTGCTGCGGACGCCGCTGCGCATCCGCGAATCGAGGGGCGATATGAGCGAAGGCATCAAGGGCGAAGTCGCGTTGAGCGATGCGGAGATTGACGCCCGGGTCGTGGCCTATGCCGCAGACGGCAAGTTGGAAGCGCGCCGCAACCGGCTTTGGACGCGGGGCCGATCCGTGATCGAGCCCGAGCTTCGCGCTTTCTATGCCGACTTGTTCCGCGTCCAATATGGTGCCGACGAATCCGCGACGCTGTCGATGCTCACGGGAATCGAAGAAGTTTATGGCCATCCGCTCGATGCCGGGTGGATTCGGGCCGCGGCGCGCCACGGTCGCCAGATCTGGTCGCTCAAGCTCGATACCAACGATATCATGGCCTCGATGACCGAGAAGGCCGAGCGTGTCGCGCGGCGCCTGTTCGAGGCGTTCCCCGACGACGCCGACTTCGTGATCGAAGCAGTGCTGACGCTGCGCGCGATCGACGGCTATCGGATGGACGTGATGCAGGCCGAGGTCGAGAGCATCATGCGGCGCACGGCGCGCACCGACCGTACCGCCGAAAGCGCCGCCTTCCGCAGCGCGATCCTCGGCATCCTCTCGTCCGCGATGCGCAATTCCGGCGAATTGCGCGACCAGACCTCGGCGACCTCGACGTCGGCGCGCGGCATGCTCGGCAAGGCATCCGAGGTCGCCGCCGCCGCCGAACAATCCGCGGTGGCGATGCGCGAGGCCGCGCAGACCTCCGCCGGGCTGATCCGCGCGATCGAGGATGCGCGCCGCGAGGTCGAGATCGCCGCCGGCGTCGCCACCCGCGCCGCCGACCAGTCCTCGCTCGCGGTCACCGTGTCCGAGGCACTGTCGGGCCACGCGCAGTCGATCGAGTCGATCCTGGGGCTGATCCGCGACATCGCCGGCCAGACCAACCTGCTCGCGCTGAACGCCACGATCGAGGCGGCGCGCGCGGGCGATGCCGGCCGCGGCTTCGCCGTGGTCGCGCAGGAGGTGAAGAGCCTCGCCTCGCAGACCGCACGCGCCACCGACGACATCGCCTCGAAGATTGCCGCGATCCAGTCCGCCTCGCGCCAGACGCTCGACGTCAACGCATCGATCCGCGACATCGTCAACGAGGTGCAGGCCTCCGCGCAGCGCATCCGCGTCGCGATGGAAGCGCAGGCACAGACCGTCACCATGATCACCGCTGCGGTCGACGAAACCGCGCTCGCCGCCGATTCGATGTCGGGTACGATCGCCTCGATCCGCATCGACACCGAAGCGGTCGCCTCCGACATCGATCGGCTCGAATCGGGGTTCCGCTCGGTCGACGGGCAGCTCGCGCAGCTCGAGACGACGACGGGCGACTTCGTGCAGAGGATCGCGGCGTAAACGCTTCTTTCGGTCCGTTCGTCCTGAGTAGCGACTGAGCGAAGTCGAAGGCGCGTATCGAAGGACCGACCCGCCAGGCCACTGTCCTTCGATACGCCGTTTCGACAAGCTCAATGGCTACTCAGGACGAACGGGGGTGGGTGACGGGTCGCTCCCGCGCTAGGGAGCGCGCATGACCCGCATCCACATCCTCGCCACCGGCACCAGCCGTGGCATCGGCGCCGCGATAGCCGCCGCGCTCGACCAGCCGCACATTCGCCTGATCGGCCACGCCAGCAGACCCGGCGACGATGCGCGCATCCCCGCCGATCTCGACGAGCCGGGTGCCGCACACGCGCTGTGGCACGAGGCGCTCGACCGGCTCGACGGGCGGATCGACGTGCTGATCAACAACGCCGGCATCTTCGAGGCCGCGCCGATCGACATGACGCACGACGCCTGGGTCGCCGCCTGGGAGCGGACGATGCGGATCAACCTCACCGCGTCGGCCGAACTCTGCCGTCTCGCGGTACGCCACTTTACGCAGGCGGGCCGCAGCGGCGGTCGGATCGTCAACGTCGCCAGCCGCGCCGCCTATCGCGGCGACTCACCCGCCCACTGGCATTATGCCGCGTCCAAGGCGGGCATGGTCGCGATGACCAAGAGCATCGCCCGCGGTCACGCAAAAAACGGCGTCCTCGCCTTCGCGGTCTGCCCCGGCTTCACGATGACCGGCATGGCGGAGGAGTATCTCGCCAGCCGCGGCGGCGACGCGCTGCTCGCCGACATCCCGCTCGGCAAGGTCGCCGACACGGCGGAGATCGCCGAAACGGTGCGCTGGCTCGCGCTCGACGCGCCCGCATCGGCGACCGGCGCGGTGATCGACGTCAACGGAGCAAGCTATGTCCGCTGACGGCGACAGCTGGAAGATCGTGCTGCCCTGCACGCGCATCGAGGCCGAAGCGCTGGCGTCGGCGACCGACCCTTTTCCGGGCATGGACGAGCCGCCCGTGCTCAACACGCTCGAGCCCGACGAGTCGCGGCCCGAAGAATGGCTGCTTGAGGCCTATACCGAGGCCGAGCCCGATGCGGCGACGATCGCCGCGGTGCGCGCGCTCGCACCCTCCGCAAGCCGCCGCAAGCCGGTGATCGAGAAGGTCGCGGCGCAGGATTGGGTGACGCTGAGCCAGGCCGGGCTCGAACCGATCCGCGCCGGCCGCTTCTACGTTCACACCGCGGCGCACGCCGACGCAGTCCCGGCCGACGCGACCGTCTTCCAGATCGAGGCGGGGCGCGCGTTCGGCACCGGGCATCACTATACGACCACCGGCTGCCTGGAGATGCTCGACCGGCTCAAGCGGCAGGGCGCGCGTCACCGCATGATCGCCGACGTCGGCACCGGCACCGGCCTGCTCGCCTTTGCCGCGCTCGCGCTGTGGCCGCGCGCGCATGCGCTCGCCACCGACATCGACCCGGTCTCGATCGAGGTCAGCTACGAGAATGCCGAGACCAACGGCATCCCGCTCGACCGGATCGGGCTGGCGGTCGCGGAAGGTGTCGACCATCCGCTCTACGACGCGCTGGGGCCGTTCGACCTCGTCGTCGCCAACATCCTCGCGCAACCACTGATCGAGCTTGCGCCGAGCATCGTCGCGACGATGGCGCCCGGCGGCACGCTGATCCTGGCCGGGCTGCTGACCACGCAGGCCGACGCTGTGACCGCCGCCTATCGCCGCGAGGGGATGCGCAGCGCCGATGTGATCGTCAACGGCGACTGGTCGATCCTGATGCTGCGCAAGCGGCGACGAATGCGGCTGCGCTAAGCGCTCCCCGGCGAAAGCCGGGGTCCAGGCCCACGTTTCTACGAAACGCCGCGTCCGCTACATCGTACGGGCCTGGACCCCGGCCTGCGCCGGGGAACTGGCAAAGCGATCGCGCTTGCGCCATGGAGAGGCCGTGAGCAGCAAGCGCGTCCTCCTCATCGTCGGCGGTGGCATCGCGGCCTACAAGGCCTGCGAGCTGATCCGCCTGTTACGCAAGCGCGGCCATACGGTCCGGTGCGTGCTGACCGCGGGCGGCGCGCATTTCATCACGCCGATGACGCTCGCCGCGCTCTCCGAGCAGCCCGTCCACACCTCGCTGTGGGAGCTCAAGGACGAGGTCGAGATGGGCCATATCGAACTGTCCCGACAGGCCGACCTCGTCGTCGTCTGCCCCGCGACCGCCGATCTGCTTGCGAAGATGGCGGCGGGGATCGCCGACGATCTCGCCACCACGCTGCTGCTCGCCACCGACAAGCCGGTGTTGGCGGTGCCCGCGATGAACGTGCGGATGTGGCTCCACGCCGCCACCCGGCGCAATGTCGCGACGCTGCGCGAGGACGGCATCATGGTGATGGCGCCCGACGAAGGCCCGATGGCGTGCGGCGAGTTCGGGCCGGGGCGGCTGCCGGAGCCCGAGGCGATCGTCGCGGCAGTCGAGGCGGCGCTATCAGTCCCCCCCTCCCCGTACGTGCTGGGCGAAGTCGAAGGACGTGACGCGGGCACGGCGCCTGGAACACGCACTCCGACTTCGCCCAGTGCGAACTGCATATTGGTGGGACGCCATATCCTCGTCACCGCCGGCCCGACGCACGAGCCGATCGATCCGGTCCGCTACATCGCCAACCGCTCGTCGGGAAAACAAGGTTTCGCCATTGCCGAGGCGCTGGCTGCGCTCGGGGCCTCGGTGACGCTCGTTGCCGGCCCCGTCGCGCTCGCCACGCCCGCCGGCGTCACCCGCATCGACGTCGAGACCGCGCGCGACATGGCGGCCGCGGTCGACGCCGCACTCCCCGCCGATGCCGCGATCATGGTCGCCGCGGTCGCCGACTGGCGCGCCGAGGCGAGCGGGCTCAAGATCAAGAAATCGGGTGAGCCGCCTGCGCTCGCGCTGGTCGAAAACCCGGACATCCTCGCGACGCTGTCGCATTCCCCCCGCCGTCCGCGCCTCGTCGTCGGCTTCGCCGCCGAGACCAACGACCTCGTCGCGCACGCGCAGGCCAAGCTGGCGCGCAAGGGGTGCGACTGGATCGTCGCCAACGACGTCTCGGGCCCGAAGGAACAATCGGTGATGGGCGGCCCGGACAACGCGGTGCACCTCGTCACCGCCGACGGCGTCGAGGATTGGCCGCGGATGCCCAAGGCCGAGGTCGCACAGCGGATCGCGGCCCGCATTGCGGAGGCGTTGCGGTGAACGCCACAGTCCCTCCCCCGTCATCCTAGCGAAGGCTGGGATGACGAAATATTGAACGGAATGACGGACCAACATCGATGATCGAAATCCATCTCAAGCGCCTGCCGCACGGCGAAGGCCTGCCCGCCCCCGCCTATGCCACCACCGGCGCGGCCGGGCTCGACATCGTGTCTGCCGAGGACGTCGTGCTCGGCCCCGGCGATCGCCATGCGGTCGCGACCGGCTTTGCCGTGGCTATCCCGGCGGGATATGAGATCCAGGTCCGTCCGCGCTCGGGGCTCGCGCTCAAGTTCGGCGTCACCTGCCTCAACACGCCGGGCACGATCGACGCGGACTATCGCGGCGAGGTGAAGGTGATCCTCGCCAATCTCGGCGCGCAGCCGTTCGAGGTGAAGCGCGGCGAGCGGATCGCGCAGCTGGTGCCCGCCGAAGTCACCGCCGCGCGCTTCCTCGAGGTCGAGACGCTCGACGACACGCAGCGCGGCGCAGGCGGGTTCGGATCGACCGGGCGTCATTCGCTGCCGTGACGACCTTCCCGTTCTCCCGCGCAGGCGGGAGCCCAGAGCCACGAGCGACATCGCCTGCCACCCTGGGCTCCCGCCTTCGCGGGAGAACGGCAGCTGTGGCGCGCCCATGAGCCTCACCGACGCGCAACTCGATCGCTATGCGCGGCACATCATCCTCAAGGAGATCGGTGGCGGCGGGCAGAAGAGGTTGCTCGACGCGCATGCGCTGATCGTCGGCGCGGGCGGGATCGGATCGCCCGTAATCCAATATCTGGCAGCGGCGGGCGTCGGTCGGCTGACCGTGGTCGACGACGATACCGTCGCGCTCTCCAACCTCCAGCGGCAGACCTTGTTCGCGACCCGAGACGTCGGATCGCGCAAGGTGGTGGCAGCGGCAAACTTCGTCCAGCGGATGAACCCGGACGTGACGCTGCTGCCGATCGATCGGCGGCTGGATGCCGGCAATGTCGCGCGACTGCTCGAGGGCGTCGACGTGGTCGTCGACGGATCGGACAATTTCGCGACACGGCTGATTGTCGCGGATGCGGCGTTGGCGGCGCGCGTGCCGCTGGTGTCGGCGGCGGTGGGCCAGTTCGAGGGGCAACTCGCGGTCTACCGCGGGTGGGAGCCGTGCAGCCCCTGCTATCGCTGTCTGGTCGGCCATGATCCCGACCGGCCCGATGTCAGCTGCGCCGATCAGGGCGTGCTCGGCGCGCTCACTGGCGTGATCGGCAGCCTTGCGGCGATCGAGGCGGTGCGGCAGATCGTGCCGTTCGGCGAGGACACGACGGGCAAGCTACTGCTCGTCGATGCGCTCGCCTTCCGCTTCCGCACGATCGCGCTGCCCAAGGATCCGGGGTGTTCGTGCGCGGGCTGACCTTCATGGTGCTGCGGCCTGCTTCGCTGCGCGCCGGGCTCGAGCTGGCGGCGGCGAACGCGGCGCTGGGCGGGCGGGCGCGCGTCTTCTGCCAGGGCGAGGCGGTAGCCGCGCTCGCCCCGCTGCGCGATCCCCACGATGCGGACTATGCCGCCTGCGGGCTGCCGACGCTTGCCGAGCTGTTCGGGGAAGCGCTCGGCCTCGGCGTCGAGGTCATCGCCTGCCAGAGCGGGCTGCTGCTGATGGGAGTGGACGCCGCCATGCTCGATCCGCGGATCACTTTTGCGGGGCCGGTGAGCGTGATGCAGACGCTCGGCGACGATCGGCTCGTCACCGGTTGACGCAGGTTACGGCGATTTAATCGGTGATGCCCGTGCAACCGCGCGCGCGATTCGTCATTTGGACAGCAGCGCGCACCGCGCCCGGGAGACTATGATGCGTACCATGATTGCACTGGCGCTTGCAGCCGCCACGCTCGGCGCCGCAGCGATGCCAGCAGACGCCGCGGGCTGCCTCAAAGGCGCGGCCGTCGGCGGCGTCGGCGGCCATTTCGTCGGCAAGGGCCATGCCGTGCTCGGCGCCGCCGCCGGCTGCGCCTATGGCCACCATCGCGCCGCCAAGGCTGCTCGTGCGCAGCGCGCGCAGGCGCGGCCGCAGCACCGCTGACTTGCTGTTCCCCGGCGAAAGCCGGGGTCCAGTACCGGAAGCGCCGCGCGCGAAGCTCTGGGCCCCGGCGTGCGCCGGGGAACGTCCGCGTTACACCGCGACCGGCGCCTTCTTCTTCGCGGGTGCCTTCTTGGCCGGCGCCTTCTTGGCCACCACAGCCTTCGCCGCGGGTGCCTTCTTCGCTGCTGCAGGCTTCTTCGCCGCAGCCTTCTTCACCGGCTTCTTGCCCTTGGCGGGCCCCTTGGCGGCCCGTTCCGCGAGCAGCATTACCGCCTCGTCGAGCGTCAGCGCCTTGGGGTCCGCCGCCTTGGGCAGCGTCGCATTGGTGGTGCCGTCGGTGACGTAGGCGCCGAAGCGGCCCTCCATCACCTTGATCTCGGCGCCGCCCTCGGGATGCGCGCCCAGCACCGCGATCGGCTCGCGCGCAGCGCCGCGCCGACCACCGCCCGCCGCCGCCTCGGCGAGCTTGACCACCGCCGAGTTCATCCCCGTCTCGAACACCTCGTCGGTCGAAGCGAGCTTGGCATATTTGCCGTCATGCGCGAGATACGGACCGTAGCGGCCGATCGACGCGGTGACCGGCTTGCCGCTCTCGGGATGGTCGCCGACGGTGCGCGGCAGCGACAGCAGCCGGATCGCTATTGCCAGATCGAGCACCGGCACATCCTTGGGGATCGACGAGCGCTTGGGCTTTTCACCCTCGCCGAGCTGGATGAACGGCCCGAACCGCCCCGAGCGGCGCGTGATCGGCTCGCCCGTCTCGGGATCCTTGCCGAGTTCCTCGGGGCCGGTGTCGCCACCGGCCTCGGCGCCGCCCGGCTGCGCGAAGCGGCGGGTGTATTTGCACTCGGGATAGTTGGAGCAGGCGATGAACGCGCCGAAGCGGCCACCTCGAAGCGCGAGCTTGCCCTCGTGGCAATTGGGGCAGAGCCTTGGATCGGTGCCGTCGCTCTTGTCGGGGAAGAGGAACGGCGCGAGGAAGGTGTCGAGCTCGGCGGTGACCTCGGACGGCTTCTGCTCCATCACCTCGACGGTCTTGGGCTTGAAGTCCTTCCAGAACGCCTCGAGCACCGCCTGCCAATTGGCGCGACCGCCCGACACGTCGTCGAGCTCCTCCTCGAGCTCCGCCGTGAAGTCGAAGCTGACGTATTTCTCGAAGAAGCGCTCGAGGAACGCCGTCACCAGACGACCGCTCTCCTCGGCGAAGAAGCGGTTCTTCTCGATCCGCACATAGTCGCGGTCCTTGAGCGTCTGCAGCGTCGAGGCGTAGGTCGAGGGGCGGCCGATGCCGAG
>Ga0302314_10014815_pt1 | contig 13300 bp, 13 predicted proteins | sample III_Palsa_N2_3_FD_200533 | JGI IMG/M metagenome (GOLD analysis project Ga0302314, IMG submission 200533) | Peat permafrost microbial communities from Stordalen Mire near Abisko, Sweden - III_Palsa_N2_3 | ecosystem: Environmental > Terrestrial > Soil > Palsa > Peat permafrost | place: Sweden...
CCCGCACAGAGCGCTATGCCGAGCCAGCTGCGCAGCGCAATTCGAAAATAATCACTCACTCGAGATCTCCCGCCGTTACGCCGCTGGGTAATGCCTGGGGCAAGTAGGCACGGCCGCTGTAGGCCCGCATATGGCCGCCGACTTGCACGACGAGATTGCTCTCGCGCACCTGCACGTGATTGCGGTCCTGGCGCCCGGCGGGAGCCGCGGCCGCATACTGGTCGAAATAGCTGCCCAGCGTCTGCCGCAGATTGGGCGAGAACGGTCCGTGCCAGGTCACGGCGAACACCTTGCCATCGAGACCGGCGTACTCGCGGATCAAGGTGCCGGAGGGCTGCTGAATCTCGTGAACGCGATAGCTGCCGCGCATCGTTTCCTTGATGACGGCGTTGCCGAGCTGCGGCTCGGCGGCAATGGAGGCTTCGGTCTCACCCAATGTTGCGGACGCGACACAGGACCACAAGGTACCGATCACGGCGGCCGCCACCAGCCAGGACCGCGCGCGCGCGGGTTTTTTTCCTACATATCTCATTCGAACCTCGCCCATGTCGCGAATCAGCCTCATTGGAGCGATTATGACCAATTTGGTTCACCCACATACCTGATAGGGCTCGCCGCGGGGCACGGAAATCTTCAAACTGTGCAGCGGATCACTACGCGGGGTCGCTACCGCGGTGTCCGCCAAAGTGCCGGCGGCGCGCGAGTCGTCAGACCGCGGATCTCGACCTTGATACTTCTTTTCTCATCTGCACGGCCGCCGCGGCGTGATTTGGGCGGTCTATGGTCTTAGAATGCCGAGCCCCGGATGGGCATAAGGTGGCTGCGTGAGAACGATCATCAAGTTGGGAAGCTTGGCGCTGGTCATCGGACTGGGCGCGTCCGCGTGCCATGTCGGCGGCGGCTACACCGTCGGCGGCGCGGTCACGGGCCTCAGCGGCTCAGGACTTGTGCTGCAGCTGAACGGCAGCAGCAACCTGCGCTTCTCCACAGGCGGCACGTTCACCTTCTCCTCGGGCATCGACCAGGGCGGCGCCTATTCGGTGACGGTGCTGACGCAGCCGAGCGGGCAAACCTGCTCGGTGCACAACGGCTCGGGCACCATCGGGACCGCGGACATCTCGAACGTCATCGTGAGCTGCACTCTGCCGGGCCACTACGCTTACGTGGCAAACGAGGCCTCGAACAGCATCTCCGCTTACGCGATCGACGCCTCGACGGGAGCCCTGGCGGAGATCGCCGGCTCCCCCTTTGCCGCCACCGGCACGGGTCCGATCGCCGCCGCTGTGGATCCCAACGGCGCTTATCTCTACGTCGCGAACAACGCCTCGAACACAGTGTCGGTGTACTCGATCGACTCCGGCACCGGTGTTCTCACCGCCGTCGGAGAGCCCGTTGGCTCAGGGAACGGACCTTTCGCCCTGCTGGTCGAGCCCTCCGATCAATTCCTGTTCGTGATCAACAAAACCGACAATACGGTCTCGGTGTTCGAGACCGGCAGCGGTGGGTCGCTCACCTCCATCAGCGGTTCGCCGTTCTCGGTGGGCAGCGAGCCCACATCGCTCGCGACGGACCCGGGCGGCAACTTTCTCTACGTGACGACCTATGCACAGAACGCCGTTGCGGTGTTCTCGATCGAGCCGGGCGGCGGCGCGCTCGCAGCGATCGGTGGCTCGCCCTTTGCCGCCGGCAGCGGGGCGTTGTCGGTCACCGTCGATCCGGCCGGAACGTTCGCATACGCCGCCAACGAGACCGGGCATTCGGTCTCCATGTACTCACTCAATCCCGACACCGGTGCCCTTGCCGCTTTGTCGGGCTCGCCCCTCGCCCTCGGCAGCCAGGCCGAGTCGGTGGCGATCGATCCCGCCGGCAAGTTCCTGCTCGTCTCCACCTCGAGCAACGAGCTCTCGAGCTATGCGATCACGCCGGCGAGCGGCGCGCTCACCGCGGTCTCAACGGTCGGCACCGGCACGTTCCCCCTGAGTGTGGTCGTCAATCCGCAGGGCACCTTCGCCTACGTCGCGAATGAGAATTCAGCCGACATCTCGGTGTATGCCATCAACGCCACCACGGGCGCGCTCGCCCAAGTGGCCGGATCACCCTTTGCGGCGGGCGACCTCCCGCGATCGATCGCCATCGATTGAACCCGGACCGCGAGCAGTGTCGAACGGCTAGACTGCCGGGGTGAACACGTCGTTGCCGGGAATCGCCGCCACGCCGAGCCGTTTCGGTTTGGTTCCGCGGCTCGTGCTGATTGCTGTGGTGGCCTCGGCCGAGATCCTTCTCGGCTCCTACCTCGTGCAGGCCGTTCCGAGCGACGCGCTGCACGGGGCGCCCGAGGCGCTCCGGCTCGTGCAGCACTGGCTGTTTCGCTTCATCATCGCCTATGCGGTGTCGCTCGCGTTGCTTGCGTCCCTTCGCGGTGCGAGCATCGCTGCCGCGCTCGACGCCACGGATCGAATGCGGCCGCGCTGGGCGCTCGTGCACGTCCTGCTGCTCGTGCCTTTCCTTTATCTGTCGGCGACGCTCTATAGCCCGTTTATGCCGTTTGCCGCCCTAGCCGTGGCGTGGCACCTCATCGCGGTCGCCGCGACGCTTGCGTTGTTCGCCGCTTTCGCACCCGCCGCGGTCTGGATCGGCGTGCTGCGCAGGACCGGCGGATTGCCGATCTTCGCCGTCGTTCCGGCTGCTGCTGCGGTGGCAGCGATCAAATTGAGTCAGATGCTCTGGCTTCCCGCTGCCGAGATCACGTTTCGCCTCGTAAACCTGTTGCTGAAGCCGGTGTTGCCGGGGCTTGTGAGTGATCCCATCACGCGGGTCCTCGGCACGAGCCGGTTCGCGGTGCAGATCGCGGAGGTGTGCTCGGGGCTCGAGGGCGTGGGGTTGATGCTCGCTTTCTGCACGGCGTGGCTCTGGTTTTTCCGGCGCGACTACCGCTTTCCCAGGGCGCTCGTGGTGATCCCCATCGGCGTGATCGCCGTGTTCTTGCTGAATGCTCTGCGCATCGCCGTACTCGTGCTCATCGGCAATGCCGGCTACGAGCGCGTGGCCGTCGTCGGCTTCCATTCGCAGGCGGGCTGGATCGCGTTCAACCTCGCCGCCCTCGGCATTGCCATTCTCGCGCACACCAATCCGTGGTTGAGCCGCGAGGCGGCCGAGCGGCGCGCACGGCGCGTGCAGACCCAAGGACGCGCCGTCGGCAACAATCCGACCGCGGCCTATCTGATGCCGCTGCTCGCGATCCTCGCAGCCGGCATGATCGCGCGGTCGCTTTCCAGCGATTTCGAGCTCTGGTATCCGCTCCGCCTTGGCGCGGCGACCGCCGCCCTGTGGATCTACCGACGCTCGTATGTGGGCGTGAACTTCGGGTTCTCTTGGCGCGGCCCCGTGATGGGCGCGCTGGTGTTTGCCCTCTGGACGGCGAGCGCCGCCTGGCTCGGTACATCCGCGGACGAGCCCGCCGCACTCGCGGCGCTGTCCCCCGGCCTGCGCGGAGCGTGGATCGACTCTCGCCTGATCGCGGCAGTGGTCACCGTGCCTCTGGCCGAAGAGCTGGCGTACCGCGGCTATCTGCTGCGCCGGCTTACCACGGTGCATTTTGAGTCCGCGCCGTACTCGGCGGCCCGCTGGCCCGCGCTCGCCGTGAGCGCCCTCGCCTTTGGCGTCGTTCACGGCCGGTTCTGGATCGCCGGCACCATCGCGGGGCTCGCTTACGGCGCGCTCGCCATGCGTACCAACAAACTGGGAGAATCGATCGCCGCGCACGCCACCACGAATGCGTTGATCGCGGCGGAGGTACTCCTGTTCCGCCATTGGTGGCTGTGGTGAGCGGCCACAAAGGAGCGACATGAGCATCAGCAAGGTGACGGCGGGAGATAAGCTGCCGCATGAGTTCAACGTCATCATCGAGATCCCGATGAATGCCGATCCCATCAAGTACGAGGTCGACGAGGAGTCAGGCGCGCTGTTCGTGGACCGCTTCATGACCACCGCGATGCGCTACCCCGCGAACTATGGCTACGTGCCGAGGACACTCGCCGCGGACGACGATCCGGTCGATGTGCTGGTGCATACACCGTTTCCCTTGCATCCGGGAGTGGTGGTCCGCTGCCGCGCGCTCGGCGTGCTGCGCATGGAAGATGAAGCCGGGGGCGACGCCAAAGTGCTCGCGGTGCCCGCGGACGATATTTGCCCGCTATTTTCTTACTGGAAATCGATCGAGGACGTGCCCGAGGCGCGTCTTGCGCAGATTCGACATTTCTTCGAGCACTATAAGGACCTCGAGCCCGGCAAGTGGGTGCGGGTCATCGGTTGGTCCGACTTGGTGGCCGCGCACGAAGAGATCTCGAGCGGTGCGCGTCGCTACGCGACATCGCGGCCGGCCGCGCCCTGAGCGGGGAGGGCGGGACCGGCCGCTGCCGGATCAGCCACGTTTGGTGGCGCTGAGATAGACCGCCGCGAGTCGCGGGTTGTGCACTTTCGCCACGGCGCTTTCGATAGCGTGCTCGCGGCACACCTGGACCTGATGGCTGACAAGGTGCGGTTCGTAGCTCGGGCAAACCTCGACGGCTGCATTCTCGATGCGAGCATAGAGCTTGCGTGCGCCGTCGTAGGAGTCGAGGGTCGCGGGGTTGTACTTCACCGCAATGCTGGGGGCGTCCAGGTCGGGGGTGGCCGCGCTGGCCATGCCGGCCGCTGCGACCGCGCCGATGCCGCACATCAGCATCGCGAGGGTGATCTTGTTGTTCATGGAAATCTCCTTTCGGGGTGGTTTGATCGACGGGTCTATGAGACGCCCTCCCGGTCCCCCGAGTCTGCCGGCGCGGGTCGAGGTCGTCCCGTAAACCCACGGATTCGTCCCGGAACCGCCTCGCCGGCGCCCGCGGCACCCCGTTTTTGCGCTAGTCTGAGCCCCATGAGATGGCCTGCCTGGCACCACTACATAGGCGCTCTGCAGGGGCATTACGCCTCTTCGCTGAGCCGCCGTCAGTTCTTCACCATCGTGGGTCTGTTCTGGGCTTACGTCACGCTGTCGAACGTGCTCTGGGCGTACGGCATGCGCACGGGAATCGCGAAGCTGACGAACCTGCCGCTGTTCTCTCCCTGGGACGCCCGAGTGCTGCAGCACGTGTTTCTCTTGCCGCTGATCTTGGTGTCCTACTGGGCTTCGATGCGCATTCAGTGGCGGCCGCTGCTGGTGGCGCTGCCGCTCCAGATCATCCTGGCGCTGTCGTTCGCCGCCCTCGCCTACCCGGCCCTGATCCTCGGGGAATACAGCGTCGCCGACCACGCGTGGCATGCGCAGCTGGCGGACCATGGAAACAATCCGTTCTCGGACCCGATGGTGATGTCGCTCTGGCTCGCGAGCTTCGTGAGCTTCCTGCCGACCTATGGCTTCGGGCTCACGCTCGTCACCGGTCTTGCCCTGTATTCGCAATTTCGCAAGTCCGAGGTGTCGCGCGCGGCCCTCGAGCGCGAGTGGAGCGCCGCGCGCCTGGCGGCGCTGCGCATGCAGCTCTCGCCCCACACGCTGTTCAACTTGTTGCACACCATCCGCGGCCTCATCGAATGGGATCCGAAGGGCGCGCAGTCCATGGTGGTGCAGCTCGCGGACCTGCTGCGCCGCCTGCTGAATGCCGGGGAGCGCGATTTCTCACGCCTCGCCGAGGAACTGCAATTCGTGCGGCTGTACCTGGAGCTGCAGCAGAAGCGATTCTCGGACCGCTTGAGCGTGATCCTGCCGCCGCCGCAGGACATCGTCGATGCGTGGGTGCCCAGCTTGATCCTGCAGCCATTGGTCGAGAATGCTGTGGTGCACGGCCTCGCGGGCCACCAGGGACCGGTGACCATTCGTCTCACCGTGGGCCGCCTCGGCGACTCGCTTGTCCTGCGTGTCACCAACACCATCGCGCCGGGCAAGCTCGCGGGTCCTCCGGGCATCGGCGTGAGTAACGTGCGCGAGCGCCTGGCCGTGCAGTTCGAGGGCCGCGCCAGTCTCGTCGCCGGACCCGCCGAGAGCGAATGGGTGAGCGAGATCACGCTACCGGAGATTCATGTCTCGCCCGAGCGCCGCGCTGCGCGGCCGGCTGCGGCGCTGCTGCCGGCTTGAGTCGCATGCTGAACGTCATCATCGTGGACGACGAGCTGGCCGGCCGGCGCACGCTGCGGGAATTCTGCGCGGCCGAGAGCGACCTCAACGTCGTCGGCGAATTCGGCGACGGCAGCGCGGCACTTGCCGCCATTCGTGAGCTGCGCCCGCAGCTCCTGTTTCTCGACATTCAAATGGACCCGCTGAACGGCATCGATCTGGCGCGCGCGCTCGCGCCGCAGGGGCTCCCCTCGCTCGTGTTCGTCACGGCCTACGACGCTTACGCGCTCGAGGCTTTCGAGGTCTGTGCCGTGGACTATCTCCTGAAGCCCTTCGACCAGGAACGCTTCCGCAAGACGCTGGCGCGGGTGCGGCCGCGTCACGCGCAGAGCGATGCCGAGGAGCGTCAGGCATTGCTCGCGGGCCTGCTCGCGCAGCTCGAGCGCGGGGCGCGGCCCAAACCCGAGGAGCGGGGACGCCTGCTCGCCGAGTTCAACGGCAAGCTCCACGTCATCGACGTGACGCAGGTCGAGATGATCGAAGCGGACCGAAATTACGTCAGCATCCGGGTGGGCAGGGAAACCTACCATGCTCGCAGCACGCTGAGCGAAGCCGAGCAGGCGCTGCGATCGCAACCGATGCTGCGCATCAGCCGCTCCTGTCTGGTCAACATGAATTACCTGCGCGAGGTGAACCGCACCCTGCGCGGGGACTTCATTCTGGTGCTTGCGGGCGGGGCCACGGTCACCAGCAGCGAGGGCTACCGCGCTAAGGTGCGGGACTACCTCGGCACCATGCGTCTCACTCCCTCGTGAGGTCGCCCCGCTAGAGCAGCTCCTCGGGCGCGAACGGCGCGAGCAGCTTGATGCTCAGGCGCTGTATCTCCGTCGTTTCGGGCTCGTAGTGCCAGACTTTCTCCTCGCTCCCCTCTCCGCTCGACCAGACGATGTGCCCCGCGGCGTCGAGCGACAGCCGGTAGCTGCCGTCGGCGCTGATGTCGTCGATGAGGCTCGTCACCTGGCGCGCAATTTCCTGGCTGCGTATCACCAGTCCGAGTTCGGAGTTGAAGTGTTTCGAGCGCTCGTCCATGTTGAGCGAGCCGATGAACACGGTGCGCCGATCGATGACCAGCGCCTTCGCATGCAGGCTCGCGTTCGCGCTGCGGAAGGGGTGAAAGCGGGCGCGTTTCTGCCCGAGGCGCGGGCGCACCTCGGAGAGCTCGACGCCCATTTTCAACAGCGCCACGCGATAGCGTGCGTAGCCGTTATGCACGAGCGGGGCGTCGGTGGAGGCGAGCGAATTGGTGATGATGCGGATATGTACCCCGCGCCCGATGAGCTCGCGCATCAGCGCGACGCCTTCCTTGCCGGGCACGAAGTAAGGCGAGATCACGAGAATCTCCTGTTGCGCGGAGCGCATGAGCGCGGCGATGTTGTTCGCGATGGTCTCCTCCTGATCGGGGGATACATCGCTCGCGATCTTGGCCGGGCGGTCCGCGAGTACGGTAGCCGGCGCCCAGACGAGCTTGAGCAGGTGCGCATCGAGCTCGTGCCGCAGCCAGTCGGCGTCCTCCGCGGCGACGCCCTGCGCTTGGGAAATCTCCGGCGCGGCGGGCACCGGGATCTGCGGCGACTCGGGCGGCGAGGCCGGTGCGGGTTCGGCGAGCGAGGCGATCGGATAGGCGTACTTGCTGTTCCAGAAGGCATCGAACGAGGCGGACAGTTGCGGCACGATGGGTCCGGCGCCGACCAGGTCGAGGTCGATGAAATTGCTGTGCTTGTCGAGCGTGAAGTACTCGTCGCCGATGTTGCGGCCGCCGGTGATGGCAAGAGCGTTGTCGGCCACGAACAGCTTGTTGTGCATGCGGTGGTTGATGCGCGGAATATCCGATATCGAGGTGAGAATGCGGCTCCAGATGGCCGAGCGGCCGCCGGGGAATGGGTTGAACACGCGCACCTCGACGTTCGGGTGCTGCCCGAGATGCATGAAGCGACGATCCTCGCCCGAGGTGTTCAGATCGTCCACCAGCAGGCGCACGCGCACGCCGCGATCCGCGGCGTCGCGGACGTGCTGCAGCAAGGCGCGCGCCGACTCGTCCTGCCGAATGATGTAGTACTGGATGTCGAGCGTGCGCTCGGCATGATCGGCGAGGGCGACCAGGCTGTCCAAGGCCGCATCGCCCGAGGACAGCAAACGGATCCCGGAGAGGTTGCGTCCCTTGCCTTCCTCACTCGCGGCGACGATGCGGCCGAGCGTGGTGTCCTGCGGATCGTCGAGGGCTGCGCTCGAAGGCTTCCTGACGTGCTGCGGCAGGCTCGCGCAGCCCGCAAGGATCGAGAGCGCGAGAGCTAGCCATGTTTTGCGCATGACTCGATGATATCAGGCAGAATTCGCGCCCATGCATGCACGGCGTCCCATTCGCAGCTTCGTGTTACGCGCCGGCCGGGTCACGGCGGCGCAGGAGCGCGCGCTCACCGAGCTCTGGCCGTCCTTCGGTGTGGATTTCGACGGCCGGCCGCTCGACCTCGACATGCTTTTCGGCCGTCGCGCACCGCGCTGTCTGGAGATCGGCTTCGGTGCAGGGGAGGTGATCGGCGCTCTCGCGAAGGCCCACCCCGAGATCGATCATGTCGGGATCGAGGTGCATCGGGCGGGTGTGGGCCGGCTGTTGCTGTATGCGCAGGAGGAAGGGCTGACGAATCTGCGCATCATCTGTCATGACGCCGTCGACGTGCTTGCCGGATCGATCGCGGACGATTCGTTCGACTCGATCCTGATCTTCTTTCCCGATCCCTGGCACAAGAAGCGCCACCACAAACGCCGCCTCATCGACACTGCGTTCGTCGAGACGCTCGCCGCGAAGCTGAAAACCGGCGGGGTGCTGCGCTTGGCGACCGATTGGCAAGCGTACGCCGAGCAGATGTTGAGCGTGGGCAATGCCTGCGACCGGCTGGAATCGTTGAGCGCGGATCGCACGTATGTCGAGCGCCCGGAGTTTCGCGAGGCGACGCGCTTCGAGCGGCGCGGCGCGCGCTTGGGCCACGGTGTGTGGGATTTGGCCTACCTCAAAGCCAAGTAGATTTGGGGCTTCGCCCGCTTCCACGATTGAAACAATTTTGATGTAAGAATCCGCTGCGACCCATGTTGCTTCGCGCAAAAATTTTTCGTTGCGCGCGGCGCCCATTGAGAGTTGAATTGATGTCGAGGACCGCCTGGGATTTCGTGAGAAGGAGACGGCGATGAACGTAGTCAAGCCGATCGTCGGTCAATGGTATCGAGGTGCGACCAACGAGCTTTTCGAGGTCGTCGCCATTGACGACCAAGATGAGACCATCGAAGTCCAATACTTCGACGGCACCGTCACCGAGATCGAGTTCGACTCCTGGAACGAGCAGCTGCTCGATGAGCTCATCGACGCCGCGGATGCACCCGAGGACTGGTCGGGTGCCGTTGACGTGGAAGCGGAAGATCTGGACCGCGAGTTCGAAGACAATGCGCGGGCCACCTGGTCGAGCTCGCACGACCGCTCACTCCGCCGCTGAATACCCGCCCGCGCGTCCCCCAACCTTTGCAGAGGCCTGCTCGCCGCGCTGAGACCTAAGCGCTGCTGCGCGCCGCCTCGCGGGTGGTGCGCTCGTTGAGGGGCCGACGCATGATCAACAGCAGAATCAGTCCGGGCGTCGCCGCCAGGCAAGTGATGACGAAGAAGCGCGCCCATCCGACGATGGGAACCAGCGCGCCCGCCGCGGCCCCCGAGAGATTCCGCGGCAAGGTGGCGAGCGCCGACAGCAACGCGTACTGAGTCGCGCTGAAGTCGGCGGAGCACAGCGACATCAAGAAGGCCACGAAGGCCGCCTGCCCCATGCCTCCGATCATCGTATCGAGCGAAGTGGCAAGCACGAGCAACCATACTTTCTTGCCCACGATCGCGAGCCACATGTAGAGCAAGTTGGTGAGCGCCTGCCCGATGCCGAAGATCAGGAGCGAGCGAAACGTGCCCCAGCGCAAATACATCCAGCCGCCGAAGGTCACGCCGATCATGGTCGATATGGTCATATTGAGCTTGCCGGCGATGCCGAGCTCATCCAGGGAGAATCCCATGCCGCGCAGCATGAAGGTGCTGTAGAGGCTCAAGGCGAGCGCATCGCCGACTTTGTAGAGCAGCACCAGCAGCAGGAATCCCCACATCATTTTCTCGCCGAGCAGCTCCCGCAGGGGATGCCACACCGCATCGGCCAAAGTGCGGGGCGGGTGGCCTGCCACTTTCGGCTCCGGTGCCCAGAATGTCGCGAACAGCGTGACAGTCATGAGACCGGCCACGAACAGAAACGCGAGACGCCAGCCCAAGTGGCCGGCGATGACCACGAGCACGGTGCCCGCAAGCATCGCGGCGGTCCGATAGCCGAACGCGGTTGCCGCGGCGGCCAATGCCCGCTCGCTTGGGGGAATCGTGTCCACGCGATAGGCGTCGATCACGATGTCCTGCGAGGCGGAGAGAAAGGCCACCGTGAGCGCAACGCCCGCCAGCAGGTACAGCTCTTTCGTCGGGGAGCAAAATCCCATGGTGCCGATGCAAATCGCCAGGCACACCTGAAAGACCACGATCCAGCCGCGCCGCCGGCCGAGAATCGGCGGCAGGTATCGATCGAGAAACGGGGCCCACAGGAACTTGACGTTGTAGGGCAGCGCGACCAGCGACAGGAACCCGATGGTCTTGATGGCGAGGCCGGAGTCCGCCAGCCAAGCCTGCAGGCTGAAATTAGTCAGGTTGAAGGGCAGACCCGAGGCAAAGCTGAGGAACAGAACGGCTGCCATCCGCTTGTCGCTGAGCGCCTGCAGCAGGGTGGGCTTCGCGGGGTCCGCCAACGATGCAGGGCTCAAGGAAACAGGGCGCGGGCGCGTGTAAAGGGCATCGCGCGGGATCATAGCAGGCGGGACACGGGCGCTGCGGATCGGGTTCACGCTTGCGGCGCGGCGTATCCCTTGCGAGACTGCGCCCGCATGACCTTGCCTTATCAGACCGAGTTCATCGACTTGTGCATGCGGACGGGCGTGCTGAAGTTCGGGACGTTCACGCTCAAGTCCGGGCGTGAGAGCCCGTATTTCTTCAATGCGGGTCTATTCAGCGCGGGCGCTGCGATCGCTGCGGTGGGTCGCGCCTACGGCGATGCCATCGTCGCCTCCGACATCACCTTCGACATGCTTTTCGGTCCGGCCTACAAGGGCATCCCCCTGGTGACCGCGGCGGCGGCCTCGCTCGCCGAGCGCCACGGCATCAATGTGCCCTTCGCCTTCAATCGAAAGGAATCGAAAGACCATGGCGAAGGCGGCTCCATCGTCGGCGGAGCGCTGTCGGGCCGCGTGCTCATCGTGGACGATGTGATCACCGCCGGAACGGCCATCCGCGAGTCCGTCGAGATCATTCGCGCGGCCGGAGCCCATCTGGCCGGCGTGCTGCTCGCCTTGGACCGCCAGGAGCGAGGCTCCACGAGCCCGCTGTCGGCGGTCGAGGAGGTGCGCGAGCAATTCGGGATCCCGGTGCTTGCCGTGATCAGCCTGACCGACCTGATGCAGCATATGAGCGCCCAGGGTCGCTTCGCCGAGCTCGCCGCGATGCAGAGCTACCGGGAGCGCTATGGGCTCACAGTTTGAGGAATACACCCTGGAAAACCCGCGGCCCGGGGCTCAAAATGGCGCGCCTTACCGGGGGGTGTCCCTATGTATCGTAGCCGCCTTTTGTCCACTTCGATCCTGATCGCCGCCGCGCTGCTCGCAGCCGGTGCCTGGGGTGCCAGCAGCTCGACCCACAAGGTCTACAAATGGGTGGATGATCAGGGGGTCACGCACTACGGGGACCAGATCCCCCCGGAATATGCCGCCCAGGCCCACGGGGTCATCAATAATCAGGGCATCGAGGTCGAGCACACCGATGCGCAAAAGACGGCCGAGCAGCTCGCCGCCGAGGATCAGAAACGGCTCGATGCGGAGCAGAGCGCCCACCGCGACCGCAATCTCTTGACCACCTATAGTTCAGTGCAGGAAATCGAGCACTTGCGCGACCAGCGCTTGAGCCTTTTGACAGACCAGATCAAGCTCAAAGAGCAATTTCTGGAGACGCTCAACGTAAAAATGAACAAGCTCAAGGTCACGAGTTCGCGCTACAAGCCGTACAGCAGCGATCCGAAGGCGCCGCCCATGACCGATCAGCTCACCGAGGACCTGGTGCGTGTCGGCAGCGATATCCACACTCAGGAAGAGAACCTGCGGCAGAAGCGCACGGAACAGGCGAACATGAATCAGGAATTCGAGGGCGACATCGCCCGCTTCAAAGAGCTCAAAGGCATCCATTGACGCCCAAGACCCGAATCCTGTTGGGGGTGACCGGCGGCATTGCGGCTTACAAGAGTCCTGATCTGGTGCGCCGGCTGATCGAGCGCGGCGCCGAGGTGCAGGTCGTCATGACCCCGGCCGCGCAAAAGTTCGTGACACCGATGACCTTCCAGGCGGTCTCGGGCCGTCCCGTGCGCACCGATCTATGGGATGAGAGCGCGGAGGCCGCCATGGGCCACATCGAGCTCGCCCGCTGGGCGCAGCTCGTGCTCATCGCGCCGGCGAGCGCGGATCTGATCGCACGTCTCGCCGGCGGACGCGCCGACGATCTGCTCGCGACCCTATGCCTGGCCACCGAGGCGCCCATCGTGATCGCCCCCGCGATGAATCGAGTCATGTGGGCGAACAAGGCGACGCAGGCCAACGTTGCCGTGCTCGTCGCGCGCGGCGTGCGCTTTCTCGGGCCCGCGTCCGGCAATCAGGCGTGCGGCGAAATCGGCGCGGGTCGCATGTGGGAACCGAATCTACTCGCGGCCAGCCTGCTCGAGCCGCCGGTCAACGCGGGCCTCTTGGCCGGCGTCAATCTGCTGATCACCGCGGGGCCGACACGCGAGCGTATCGACCCGGTGCGCTACCTCACCAACCGCAGCTCCGGAAAAATGGGATTTGCCATCGCCGCGGCCGCGCGCGAGGCCGGCGCGCACGTGACGCTCGTGACCGGTCCGGTGCAGCTGCCGACCCCGGCGGGGGTGACGCGCATCAACGTCGAGAGCGCGCGCGAGATGTACGCCGCCGTCCATCGCCACATCGCGGATGCGGATGTGTTGATTGCCGCCGCGGCGGTCGCCGACTATCAGCCCGTGAAAGTCGCCAAGCAGAAAATCA
>Ga0302314_10014817_pt1 | contig 13300 bp, 13 predicted proteins | sample III_Palsa_N2_3_FD_200533 | JGI IMG/M metagenome (GOLD analysis project Ga0302314, IMG submission 200533) | Peat permafrost microbial communities from Stordalen Mire near Abisko, Sweden - III_Palsa_N2_3 | ecosystem: Environmental > Terrestrial > Soil > Palsa > Peat permafrost | place: Sweden...
CGATTGCACGCTCATGTCAAGCGTTTTTGCGTATTCATTTCGTATTCGAAACCCTGTTCAGCGTCCCTCAATGGGGCGCTGAATGTCTAAAGTCCAGTTAAAGCATGACCGCCCCCACCAGCCTGCCTACGGTGCAGAACGAACCGCCCAAAGACGCGAAGCCGATCGGCACGCGCCTTGGATTCTCGAACTACCTTGGACTGCTCGGCGCGCTCCTCGGCATGATTGTGCTGTTCTCGCTGCTGAGCTCGCACTTCCTGACCTACGACACCTTCAGCACGATCGCGAACCAGATCCCCGATCTCGTCGTGATGTCGATCGGCATGACGTTTGTCCTCATCATCGCCGGGATCGACCTGTCGGTGGGCTCCGTGCTGGCGCTGGGCGCAGCGCTCATCAGCGTCGCCGCCTTGCAGTGGCATTGGCCGGCGCTGCCCTCCGCCTTGCTCGGCATGGCAGGCGCAACCTTAACGGGGTGCGTGACCGGCGCGATTACCGTGGCGTGGCGCATCCCGTCGTTCATCGTATCGCTCGGTGTGCTCGAAGCGGCCCGCGGCGTTGCGTATCAACTGACGAACTCGCGCACGGCCTACATTGGCGACGCATTTGACTTTCTGTCCAACCCGATTGCGTTCGGCATTTCCCCCGCGTTCCTGATTGCTATTGTGGTGATGGTTGCGGCGCAGTTCGTGTTGACCCGCACAGTCTTCGGCCGTTATCTGGTGGGCATTGGCACGAATGAAGAAGCGGTGCGTCTCGCAGGCGTCAACCCGCGGCCCTACAAGATTGCTGTGTTCGCGATGATGGGCCTGCTTTCTGGACTCGCCTCGCTGTTTCAGATTTCGCGGCTCGAAGCGGCGGATCCGAATGCCGGGTCGGGCATTGAGTTGCAGGTGATCGCGGCCGTCGTCATTGGCGGAACGAGTCTGATGGGCGGGCGCGGCTCCGTGACCAGTACCTTCTTCGGCGTGCTGATCATCTCGGTGCTGGCCGCGGGTCTTGCCCAGATTGGGGCGACCGAGCCGACCAAGCGCATCATTACCGGTGCCGTCATTGTCGTGGCGGTTGTTCTGGATACCTATAGAAGCCGGCGCCGCGCCGCCTAATTTGATCATTCGGTGAATGGTCAGCAGGAGAAAGAAAGTGTCGAAAGAAGCGAAGCAAGGTCGCGTTCTCGTGGTCGGCAGCATCAATACGGACCTGGTCGCCCGTTCGCCGCATTTGCCGCGGCCCGGCGAGACTATCAGCGGTCATGAATTTTCGCAGGTGGCCGGTGGCAAGGGTGGCAACCAGGCGGTGGCGGCCGCGCGTATCGGCGCGCGCGTGGCGATGGTCGGATGCGTCGGTAAGGATGCGAACGGCACCCAGCGGGTCGAGGATCTGGAAGCGGAGGGAATCGACTGCGCAGGTGTTGAGGTCGATCCCGTGCAGCCTACCGGCGTGGCGATGGTGACGGTGTCGGACGACGGGCAGAACACGATCGTCGTAGTCGCGGGCAGTAACGGTGAGGTCACGCCGGAAAGCGTCGCACGTCATGAAGCGGCCATCAAGGCCTGCGATGTCGTGGTTTGCCAACTGGAAATACCTTGGGATTCGGTCTACGAGACGCTGGCCCTCGCCCGGCGACTAGGCAAGGTGACGGTGCTGAACCCGGCGCCGGCAACCGGCCCGCTGCCTGCGGAATGGCTGCCTTTGGTCGATTACCTCGTTCCGAACGAGGTCGAGGCCGCGATACTCGCCGGCCTGCCGGTCGAATCGCAAAGTGGCGCGAGAAGGGCGGCGACGGAGCTGCAACGTGGCGGCGCTCGCAACGTGATCGTCACGCTCGGTGCGCAAGGCGCTTATCTTTTGCTGGAAGGTGGCGAAGGGACGCATTTTCCAGCGCCGCAGGTACGGGCGGTCGATACCACGGCTGCTGGAGATACCTTCATTGGCGTGTTTGCCGCGCAACTCGCCGCACGGCAGCCGCTGGAAGGCGCGATCAGCCTCGCGCAACGTGCGGCGGCGATTTCCGTTACGCGCGCCGGTGCCCAGCCTTCAATACCGACTCGTGCGGAGGTCGATAGCGCAGCCTGAAGCGGACGCCTATTGTGGTGGTGTGACATGAGGTAGTCCGACCTGCAACTCTGAGTGGCTTGACATTGAATTACCGGCACCCTCTCTGGAGGGTGTTCCTTGGGTCAATCGCAGTCTATACAGATGACATACAGGACGAAAACATGAAATCACGATACATAGGCATCCTTATTATTCCGATGATCCTTGCCGGATGTGGAGGAGACGTCTCGGTCACCGATCCTCTCGCCACTGCGCCGAAGGTCATCATCGATTCAGACTTCAATACGATGGGAGACGACGGTCAGCTTTTCGCCATGACCACGCAGTTGATGGGACAGGGTAAGGTCAACCTGCTCGGACTCTGCGTCGTAACCGGCAACGACTGGTTGATCCAGGAGGAAGCGGATGCGCTCAAGGCCGTGGAGCGCATGGGTGTGCAGAATGTGGTGGGTGTCTACGGCGGGGCCGACTATCCATTGCAATACGACGTTGCGAGTATTCGTGCGCAACAGGCCGCCAATCCGAAAGGCTATTTCGGCGCGTGGAGCCGGCCGGAACCGACCAGCCAGTCTCAGCTTGTCGCACCGCCGGACGGCTTCGCGGTCTCGACGAAACTGCAGGCGCAAAGCGCCGCGGATTTCATGATTCAGACCATCAAGCGCTATCCGAACCAGGTCACCATTCTCGAGGTTGGACCGCCGACCAATCTCGCCACGGCCATCATGAAGGCGCCGGAGATCGTGCCGCTGATCAAGCAGATCGTCTATATGGGTGGTGCAATGGCTGTGCCGGGCAATGCCAACGCCGTGGGCGAACTCAACTGGTGGTTCGATCCGCTTGCCGTCCGCACGGTTCTGCAGACGACGATCCCCCAGAGCGACATTCCGCTCGACGTGACCAATACGGTGCCGCTTACTCAAACGGTGTACGACGAAGTCGTCAACAATCCCAGCAAGCAGACCGCGGTGACAAAGGCTTACGCCATCGCCAATGCGGGCGCATTCGCTGAGAACACCGACTTGTTCGATACGTTGACGATCGCGTATTTCATGGATCCCACCTATGCCACGCAAACGAAAAGCGCCTACCTCGATATCGACACCACGAGCGGCGAGGATCAAGGGCATGTGACGGTGTACCCCGATCAGCCCGCACCGGGTGCTTCGCCGCAGAAGATCACCTACGTGACGCAGTTCGACAACAATCGTTTCTTCAGTCTCTATATCGATCTGCTCACGCGTCCTGTGCCGATCACGTTGCCGTGATGGGGAAGTGGCGGGCTGCGGACTCATGCATCAAGTACCTTCCCTTAGTACTTCGATGAATGCGCGCAGCCCGGCGGGCACATGGCGGTGGCCGGGATAGTAGAGATAGAGGCCGGGAATCACGGGACACCAATCGTCCAGCACGGTCACCAGGCGGCCCTCATCGAGCCACGCACGCGCAGCGGGTTCGGGAACGTAGGCAATTCCCAGTCCGTTGGACGCGGCCTCGATCATCAATCCAATGTTGTCGAGCGTCAGTGCACCGGGGACGTTGACCAGGACCTCCTGTCCCTGCTTCGCAAACTCCCAGCGGTAGAGCTTGCCGCTCGGCAGGCGATTGCGGATGCAGCAGTGTTGAGCCAGATCGTCGGGCGTTACCGGCCGTGGCCGTTCCGCGAGGTAGGAAGGCGCGGCCACTGCGACAAAGCGAAGCTCATCGCCTAGCTGCACCGCCACCATGTCTTGCGGCAAGGCTTCGCCAAGCCGAACCCCAGCGTCGAAGCCCTGCTCAACGATATCGACGAGGCGTCCCTCCGCGACCAGATCCAACGCCATGCCCGGGTAGCGGGCCAGAAAACGCGGGACCACGGCTTGCAGAAGCAGCCGCACCGCGCCCTCGTTAGCGTTGATCCGCAGCGTGCCGGTGGGTTGTCCACCCTCGTCCGCGACGGTGTCCAGCGCTTCGTCAAGCTCGCGTAGCACCGGCGTGAGTCGTCTGAGGAGTTGCTCGCCGGCTTCTGTCGGCGACACGTTGCGCGTGGTGCGATTCAGCAGACGAATGCCCAGATCACCCTCCAAAGCCCGCATGGCATGACTTAGCGAGGATCTCGATACGCCGAGCGCATCGGCCGCTCGTCGGAAGCTGCGGTGGGTCGCAACGGTGGAAAACGCCGTCAGATCGGCGAGTGTGGGCTTGGCCATTGGTGAATATTTTGCACGGGGTCATGCCAACTATAGCGGCTTCTCGCACCAGTGACGCACTTCTAGAATGGACTTTCAAACCTTCGGGAGAACGTGACATGGCCAAAACGTGGTTTATTACCGGCACTTCTAGCGGCCTCGGCCGTCTGCTCGTTGAACGATTGCTCGCACGCGGTGACCGTGTTGTCGGCACGCTACGGCGGCTGCGCGCGCTGGACGACCTGGTCGTGCAGTACGGCGACCGCCTGCGCATCCTGACGCTCGACGTGACTGACGCCAACGCCGTGCGTGCGACCGTGGCCCACGCGTTTGAGGAGATGGGGCGTATCGACGTCGTGGTGAGTAACGCCGGCTACGGGCTGTTCGGCGCGGCCGAGGAGGTGACGGACGAACAACTTGAACAGCAGATCGCAACGAACCTCATCGGCTCGATCCAGCTCATTCGCGCATCGCTGCCTCACCTGCGTGAGCAAGGCGGCGGGCGAATCGTGCAGGTTTCGTCGGAAGGCGGGCAGGTTGTCTATCCGGGCTTCAGTCTGTACCACGCCACGAAGTGGGGGATCGAAGGCTTCGTCGAATCCGTCGCACAAGAGGTCGCGCCGTTTGGGATCGATTTCGTTATCGTCGAGCCCGGACCCACTGGGACGAGCTTCGGCGCGAACCTGGTGAGCCCGGAACCGATGCCCGTCTATGCCGATACGCCTGCGGGCGAGATTCGCCGCCACATCAGCAGCAATGCATTTCCGCTAACGGGCGATGCGGGCAAGACCGTCGATGCCTTGATCGTCGCTGCCGATGCGGACAGGCCGAGCTTGCGTCTTGCACTCGGAAGTACGTCTTATCACTCGATTAGCAAAGCGTTAACCGGGCGGCTCGTTGAACTTGAGGCACAGAAGGACGTGACGCTTTCCACTGACGTGGATTAATGCTACCTCTCCTCGTGGACAGTATTGCGACGCGGAGTAATCGCAATCAGCACGGACGGCTGACGCGATTGATCTCGCATTATCTTGCGGTCGGCAGATGAAAACCTATGCCCGGCTGCTATCGATTGCCGCGACACAGTCAATCTCGATGTCGAAGCGTCCGGGCCACGCCGGCACATTGACGAAAATCCTCGCCGGCGGGTTCGGTCCGAAGAAGCTTGCATAGATCGTATTGACGACCGGAAACATCTCGACCGAGGTGCAATACACGTTGCATTTAAGCACCTGGTCAAGCGATGAACCGGCCGTCTCAACGCAGAGTTTCAACTGTTCCAGTACGCGTTCCGTCTGACGCTCGATCGGTGCGTCTATGACTTCGCCGGTGTGCGGATCGAACGGCGGGAAGCCGGACACGTAGATCGTGTCGCCGTGGCGAGTGACTGCGGAAGTCGGCGCTTTCCAGCGTTCAAGCCAGCTCGAAAGCGGTTCGACACGGATGATTTCACGACTCATGGTTGGCTCCATGTAAAAAGCGTTTAGTGATTCAAAGACGCCACGTTACTTCGTGTCCTCGAACATGCCGTTCAACCACGTGCCTGACGGCTCCTTCGGCAGGCCGTCAAAGCGGCCGTCTACAAGCGCTTGAACGCTAGTCACAAGACCGCCCCACGCCGCGCGGGCCAGTGCGCCGCCCACGCTCACGCGCCGCACGCCGAGCTTCTCGAGTTCGGCGAGGGTGAACGCGGAAGGTCCGCCAATCAGCAGATTGACCGGCTTCGGGCCGACCGCGGCGACCACCGCTTCGATCTGCTCGCGCGTCTGGATGCCCGGCGCGTACAGACAATCGGCGCCCGCTTGCGCATATGCGCGTAGGCGCGCGATCGCGTCTTCAAGATCGGGCAAACCGGCAAAGAAATTCTCGGCGCGTCCGACGAGTAGCGTGTCGCCGCCGGCCTCATCGATCGCGCGTCTTGCGGCGGCGATCCGTTCCACGGCCACATCGAGCGGAAACAGAGGCGACGCAGGATCTCCCGTCGAGTCTTCGATCGACAGCCCGGCGACGCCGGTATCGACCGCCATCCGGACGCTTTGCGCGACTTCTGCGGGATCCTTGCCGAAGCCGTTTTCGAAGTCGGCGTTGACCGGCAGATCCGTTGCGCGGACCATGTTGCGCAGGTGGGCGAGGACCGTATCGCGCGACACGCCGTTGTCGGGCCGGCCGTTCGACCACGCGAAGCCCGAACTGGTCGTGGCAATCGCCTTGAAGCCGACGGACGCGAGATAACGCGCGCTACCCACGTCCCACGGATTCGGCAGTACGAAACATCCTTCTGCGTGCAACTTGCGAAATGTTTGGCGCTTTTCGGCAATGGTGCGAGACATGATGAATCTCCTTTGTGTGAGGACGTGGTAGCGTGGTGCTGCCACGCAACCTTGGGTTCAACGCAACCATTATGCCGTGCGGGCGGCCGCTCGTTGCTGCCGCAAAATCCGTACAAAGTTCAGCACCGTCGGCGACTTTTCGCGTAGCCGATGGATTAGCGCGATTCCCGTCGAAAGCGGTTTACCCTTTAGTTCGTGATACGACACGCCTTCGACCTGAACCTGCCGGATCGATGCAGGCACCACTGCGACGCCGAATCCAGCCGCCACGAGATTCGCCGCCGATGAAATCTGTGGCGACTCCATGCCGATCGAGGGCGCGAAGCCGGCTTCGCGGCAGGCGGCGATGATCGAGTCGTGCAGATCCGGGCCGATCGGCCGCGGAAAGAGGATAAACGGATCGCCCGCAAGGTCTGCCAGGTCGATACGCCGTCGTCGGCTCAGGCGATGATTCGCAGGCAGCACCGCCAACATGTCTTCGTCGACCAGCGGCTCGACGATCAGATCCCCGCAATTCAGCGGCATGCGCACCAGCGCGGCATCGAGCTGGCGTTCAGCGACCTTGTCGAGCAGCGCCGAGCTGTTGCTCTCCTCGCAACTGATCGACACACGTTCATACGCACGCCGATACTGCTGCATCGTCGTTGCGACCACTGGATGAAACACCGTCGAACCTGCGAAACCGAGCGAAAGCCGTCCTGTCTCTCCACGTCCCGCATTCTGTACCTCGAAGAAAGCCTGCTGTGTGTCCTCGATGATGCGCCGTGCGCTCTCGCGAAAGAGCCGGCCCGCTTCGGTCAATTCGACGCGGCGCGGATGCCGGATAAACAGCGGCGTGCCGATTTCCCGCTCAAGCTTGAGGATCTGCTGGCTTAGCGGCGGTTGAGCGATGCCCAGGTGCGCGGCGGCATCCGTGAAATGCAGATGCTCGGCCACGGCGAGGAAGTAGCGTAGCTGACGAAATTCCATATCTTTTTCGTCTCCAAAAAGTGACTTCGAGATATTGGACTAATGACTGGCCCGATTTTAACCTTGTGTCAACCCGATGCGCTCAAAGGTCACACCAGACCGAACGGTGGAAGCCGATGCGCGTCACGCTCAATGTTTCTTCAGGAGAATTCAATGTCAGCAACCCGCGCCCCATCAGCGGTCGTTCCAGATAACGCCGCTGCCACGTTGATTGCGGATCTGCGCGACATCGTCGGCAAGAAGCACACGCTGACCGATGATGACGCGACTCGCCGCTACCGTACCGGTTTTCGGTTTGGCGCAGGCGAGGCGCTTGCGGTGGTACGCCCCGGCACGATCGTCGAACAGTGGAAAGTGCTGCAGGCGTGCGTTGCAGCGAATGTGATTGTGATCACGCAGGCATCGAACACGGGCCTCACCGGCGGCTCGACACCGGACGGCAACGACTATGATCGCGACATCGTGATTGTCAGCACGAGCCGCATGAAGAAGGTGTACGTGATCGACGATGGCAAGCAGGTCGTCTGCCTTCCGGGAGCGACGCTCGACCAGCTGGAAAAAACGTTGAAGCCACTCGGCCGCGAGCCTCACTCGGTGATCGGCTCGAGTTGCATCGGCGCGTCTGTATTCGGCGGGGTCTGCAACAATTCGGGTGGCGCGCTGGTGCATCGCGGCCCGGCGTATACGGAAATGGCGGTATTCGGCCAGGTGGATGCGGCTGGAAAACTAAACCTCGTCAACCATCTGGGAATCGAACTCGGCGACACGCCCGAAGACATCCTTGGCCGGCTCGAGCGCGGCGAGTTCACCGATGCCGATATTCGCCATAACGCGGGCGCCGGGTCCGATCACGGCTACGCGACGCATGTGCGCGAGATCGATGCCGATACGCCTGCGCGCTTTAACGCCGACCCGCAGCGTCTCCATGAAGCGTCGGGGTCGGCCGGCAAGGTGATGGTGTTTGGCGTGCGGCTCGACACGTTTCCGATTGAGCAGAACGCGAAAGTGTTCTATATCGGCACGAACCGCCCTGATGAGCTGACGGAGATCCGTCGTCACGCACTGCACGATCTGAAGCACCTGCCGATCTCAGGCGAATATCTCCATCGCGATGCTTTCGACATCGCTGAGGAGTACGGTAAGGACACCTTCCTTGCGATCAACTATCTTGGCACGTCCCGGCTGTCTGCTCTGTTCGGCCTAAAAAGCCGGTTCGATGCAGTGTTCGATCGGTTCGGCTTTCTTCCTTCGCATCTCACCGATCGGGTCATGCAGGCTGCGAGCCGGATTTTCCCGAGCCATCTGCCCGTGCGAATGAAACAGTACCGTGACAAGTACGAGCATCACCTGATGCTGAAAGTCTCAGCCGAAAGCGTCGACGAGACGCGAGCCTTCCTCTCAGGCTTCTTCGCAAAGGCCACTGGCGGCTATTTTGAATGCACTGACGAAGAAGGCCGGAAAGCGTTCCTGCATCGTTTCGCTGCTGCCGGTGCGGCTGTCCGGTATCGCGCCGTGCATAACAAGGAAGTGGAAAACATCGTCGCGCTGGACATCGCACTGCGGCGTAATGACCGCGACTGGATCGAGACGCTGCCACCCGAGATCGAAGAGACGATCTCTATCAAGTTGTACTACGGACACTTCCTGTGTCACGTGTTCCACCAGGATTACATCGTCAAGAAGGGTAACGACTGCCTCGAAGTCGAACACAAAATGTGGACGTTGCTGGACCGCCGTGGCGCTGAATATCCGGCGGAACACAATGTCGGGCATCTGTACCACGCGAAGCCCCAGCTTGCAGCGTTCTATCAGGAACTCGATCCCTGCAACTGCTTTAACCCGGGGATCGGTCAGACATCGAAGTTCGCGAAGTATCGGGAAGCGGCGGTCTAGCAGACGCGCATTGCCGGCATGTTCATACCTTCTCGCAGATAGCCTGGATGAGCGACGCGCGTCCCTTTCTCAGGTTGCGGCGAAGGTTGACGGTCGCCTGACCGAACGCGGGGCCCATGACGGTCCCGAGTGCGAGCGCAGGCGGCGTCGAAGGCTGCGAGCGCTCGGCCAGGAAGGAGCTTGTCAGGCGTGAGGGTCGATTGCGCGGATGCGATGGCAAAAACTTTCATGAGTGATCTCCTTGGCCGGTCTTCGTTGCGATGTACGACGGAGATCACTGTAGCCTTCGGACACAAAAAGCTGTATCGTCGTAAATGACAACTTTAGAGTCATTTACGCCATGCGCATTTCAATACTCGCCCTCGAGGGACTGTTCGACACTGCGCTCACTGTCATGCTCGACGCGTTGACGCTCGCCAATAAGTTCTCAGCCGGACAAATGGGCGGCAGTCCTTATTTCGATGTGTCGATCATAGGCATGCGGAAGAAGGTCCGGTCGGCTCAGGGACTGACCATACCCGTCCGAGCGGTAACGGCAGATTTAAAGCCGGACTGGGTCGTCGTTCCCGCACTGAGTACCGGAGCGCCGGAGGAGCTAGTCCCAGCTCTCGCACGACCGGATGTGATTCAAGCCAAGGCGCAATTGCTGAAATGGCGTGCTGAGGGTGCGCTGATCGCCGCGTCCTGTATCGGGACGTTCCTCGTGGCGGAAACCGGACTTCTCGATCATCGGGAAGCGACTACGACCTGGTGGCTCGGTCCGCTGTTTCGGCAACGCTACCCGAATGTCTTGCTCGACGAGTCTCGCATGCTCGTGCCGACGGACGTAGGTGTGACGGCTGGCGCAGCGATGGGGCATCTCGATCTCGCCCTCTGGTTGATACGCAGAGCCAGCCCGGAGCTGGCAGCGCTCGTCTCACGCTACCTGCTCGCCGACATACGCTCTTCGCAAGCGCCGTACATTATCCCCAATCATCTGGCTCAGGCCGATCCGCTCATTCAGCGCTTCGAACTGTGGTCGCGAGACCATCTCAAGGCGGGGTTCTCGCTGCAGGATGCCGCCGACGCACTGGCGACGAGCGCACGTACGCTGCAGCGGCGCTGCCAGGAGGTGCTTGGCAAATCGCCGCTCGCCTACTTTCAGGACCTACGCGTCGAACGTGCGCAATCGCTTCTGCACGGGAGTGGCCTGGACAATGATGCCATCGCAGCCGAAGTCGGTTACGTCGACGGCGCAACTTTACGTACGCTTCTGCGCCAACGGCTGGGTCGGGGAGTGCGAGATCTTCGGGCTGATTTGCGTTGATGCGCTAACGTAAGCGGCCGGGGGAGGAAGCGCCAGGTAGCCGCTTAGTGAAGGACCGTATTTGGCGCTGTGCTAAATGACATGAAGCGGGCGATGGACCACCTGCCATCTGGTTGTCGCTTGAAAATGTCGATTCCTGCTTCATCGGTCACGCTCTGCTCGCCACCCTTCCTGGCTGTGAGCGTCCAGAACAGCCGCACCACGGCAATATCTCCAGAAACGATGATCTCGCGGATGTCGGGGCTGTCGTAATGGAGGCTCAACTCGGGCTTTGCCAGCAGGGCAGCGAGCCGCGTGCAGAGCGCGGTCCGGTTTCCATTTAGCACTTCAGGGACGGTTGAAACCAGATCAGGCGCGAACACGTCACAGACCCCTGCGGCATCGCGAGTGTTGAACGCCTCCGCCCAACGCTGCAGCCGTTTCGTGATGGCAGCCTGGTCAGACGTTTCGTCAGAGTGAGCCGGCGTCGCCGCGACAACGCCGAGCAATATTGTGGCATTCGTGAGCAGCCGTCTGATCATGGAAATCTCCCATAGCGTCGCCCTGACTCGTCGCGGTACGGGACCGTACCGACATACCCGGCGGCTCTAAGTACGGTACAGCAGATTGCATGGCTGCGTGATTTTGTGGTCACATTAATTTAGACGTGATCTGACCAAAAACCGTTTGCAGGCCACTGGTAGCTACTTGTGGCAACATCTCGATGATTTCTAAATCACGTTAGGCCTCGCGTAAGCGGGCACACTTCAGGAGAACTCATGTTCGACCACGTCAAATTCGGAGTCAGCGACTATGCAACGAGCAAAGCGTTCTTCGTCAAGGCACTCGAACCCCTTGGCGTAGTTGTTGTCTCGGAGGGGCCTCCGACGTACGGCGTCGAGCTTAGCCCACAGGATAAGGCTTCATTGTGCCTGTACCAAACCGAGGAGAAGCCGGCGCATCTTCACCTGGCGTTCACGGCCGAGAATCGCCAGCAAGTCGAAGCTTTCTATCGCGCGGCGCTGGAGGCGGGCGGCAAAGACAATGGTGCGCCTGGTCTGCGCCCGCACTACCACGCGAACTACTATGCAGCTTTTGTCATTGGTCCGGACGGGCACAACATCGAAGTGGTTTGCCACCAACCCGAGGCCTGACCTTCCATCGAGCGGGCTCGCGAGGCTAGGCCGCCTCTCAGACCAAACGTTGGGCGTCCGATATTCGGCGGTGTTCGGACGCAACGGCGGGCAAGGGGAACGAAACGTGGACTGCAAGACCCTGTCCGCTGATTCCAGTACCGAAGTCCAGTCTGGCGCCAAAGTACTCCGCGATGCGTGCGACGATTGATAGCCCGAGTCCGCTCCCGTTCGCACCGGTGCCTGTCACCCGGAAGAAGCGGTCGGTCAGGCGCTGCATGTCTTCTGGCGCAACACCGGGACCGTTGTCTCCAACCGTCAGCATGACGGCATGCGCATTGCGCCGGATCGCGACTTCGACACGACCGCCTGCATTGCCGTACTTGATCGCATTGTCGATCAGGTTGTCGAGCAGGATGTCCATCAACACGGGTTCCGCGATGACTTCGGAGTGCGCCTCGCCGACGAGTGCGACGCTCACGCCTTTTCGTTGTGCGCCGGGTTCGTTGGCGGCGATCGCGTCCTGGGCTAGCGCCACTAGCGCAACCGGCTGCGCGGGGATCGTGTGATGTTCGTCCAGGCGTGCAAGCAGGAGCAATTGCTCGGCGAGATGGGCGCTGCGATCCACGCCTTGCACGACCCGCTGCATGGCGAGTTGCTGCTGGGCGCTGTCCTGTGTCACGAGTGCGACTTGCGCCTGCACCTTGATGGCCGCCAGCGGGGTCTTCAACTCGTGCGCGGCGTCCGCAGTGAACGCGCGTTCGCGTGTGATCGAAAGTCGTAATCGCGAAAGCAGTTGATTGATCGCGTCGACGAGTGGGCGCACTTCGACGGGGGTCGGCCCTATCTCGATCGACTCGAGTTTGCTCGCATCCCTGGTCCGTATCGCCCGTGAGAGCGCTTTCAGCGGCGCGAGGCTGTGACCGATACTGATCCAGACCAGCAACGCCAGAACCGGTAACGCCAGGGCGATTGGCTTCGCAATTCGACGCGCTACGCCGGTTGTCAGATCGCTGCGGCTGTTGGTTGACTCGAGCACGCGTACCGTGCGGCCTGACGCATTGTCCTGAAGCACATAGATCTGCCACGGCCGGCCACCAAACGTCACAATTCGTGCGCCTGGGGTTGCCCCGGCGAGTGACTCGGATGCGCCTAATGACGCGAGGTGCGCGCTGCTAGCGAGGAGGCGGCCGTTTGCATCCAGGACTTGAAAGAGGGCCTCGCGCGGCGTTTCGTCACCATCCGCGGCGGTGGCGCGGGTTGGGTGACGGCTGTATTCCGTGCGTGCATCGATACGCGCTTTCGACAGGATCGAGAGGTCGTTCTGGTCGAGCAGCACGATGAACTGCGCAAGCTGAACAAGGCGCGCACTGTCCCACTCCGCAACCTCGCGCGTCGCTAGAAGATAACTCCACCCCAGGGCAATCGTCCAAACCAGCGTAATGCTGGCGAGCACCAGCAGCGCCA
>Ga0302314_10014818_pt1 | contig 13299 bp, 8 predicted proteins | sample III_Palsa_N2_3_FD_200533 | JGI IMG/M metagenome (GOLD analysis project Ga0302314, IMG submission 200533) | Peat permafrost microbial communities from Stordalen Mire near Abisko, Sweden - III_Palsa_N2_3 | ecosystem: Environmental > Terrestrial > Soil > Palsa > Peat permafrost | place: Sweden...
CGCCGACGTGCTGGCCGCCGACGGCTACCTGCTCGGCACCCCGGCCAACATCGGCTACATGTCAGGCGCGCTCAAGCACTTCTTCGACGGCATCTACTACCCGTGCCTGGAAGCCACCAGGAAGCGTCCGTACGGGCTGTACGTGCACGGAGGCAGCGACACCGGCGGGGCCGTTCGCGCAGTGGAGTCGATTACCGCCGGCCTGGACTGGCGGCCGGCCAGGCCCGCTCTGACCGTGACCGGCACGCCGGGCAAAGCCGACCTGGAGGCCTGCTGGGAACTCGGCGCGCTTCTGGCGGCCACGGTGGCGGGCGAGGTCGCCGGGTGATCGTCACGCTGACGCTCAATCCCTCCCTGGACGTGCGCTATGACGCCGGGACTATTCGGCTCGGCGAGGTGAACCAGGTGCGCCAGGTACGGCACCGGGCCGGCGGCCGCGGACTGGCCGTGGCCAGGCTGCTGACCACCTTCGGCCACGACGTGGTGGCGGCCGGGCTGGCCGGCGGATCGGCAGGCGAGGAGATCCGGGCCGAGCTGGCCAGGGACGGCGTCGCCACCCAGTTCACCCGGATCAGTGCCGAGTCGCGCCGCGTCGTGCGCGTCGGCGGCCGGGCTGGCGCTGGCCAGGTCACCGCGTTTGAGGAGCCCGCGCCGTACATCACCACCGAGGAACTGGGGCGGCTGGCCGCGGACTACCGCGGCCTGCTGGACGGCGCGACCGCCGTTGTCCTGTGCGGCGGCCTGCCTGCCGGGCTGCCAGCTGACATCTACGGCTCGCTGACCAGCTATGCGGCCGGTGCGGGCGTGCCCGTGGTCCTCGATGCCGGCGGCAGCGCGCTGCGGCACGGCGCCGCACGCGGTCCCGCGCTGGTGGTTCCCGATCTCGCCGCCGGCGAGCCGGTCCCTGAGCTGCCGGGCGGGAGCTCGCTGGTGCTGCCGTGGGGGCACGGGGTGCGGGCACTGACCGCTGCCGGAGAGTGGCGAGCCTGCTCCGGTGCGGGCCTGACCGGCCCGGAAGCCGCAGTGGTGCCCGAGGCTGCAGCAGCGCCGGATCCTGCGGTGGTGCCGGGGTCCGCCGGGTCGTCGGCCGGCTTCCGGGACGCGCTGGTGGCCGGACTCACGCCGGGGGTCGCGCTGTCCTGGTCCTGGCCGGACATGCTCAGGCACGCGGTCGCGCTTGCTTCCTCCGTCTCGGCCGACGGCGAGGCAGATCTCCGGGCTTATGAGTCACTGCTGCCCGAAGTCACGGTCACCGGCCCGCGAACGTAACCGAGCAGGATGCGCGGGAAAAGCTACACTCTGGCGGCAATGGCCGAGCAGACCACGACTGACACGTCCGCGGCCGCTACCTCGGCAGCCGCGGTCAGCGAGGCGGCCCGGTCCCGGCCGCGGCTGAGCGGACGGCTGGCGGCGCTGGCCCCGTCGGCCGCGGGGCTCGTGCTCGGACTGCTTGCGCTCGGACCGGGCATCGGGCCGGGGTACCTGCTCAGCTACGACATGGTGTTCGTGCCGCGGCCGCAGTTCACGAGCGCGCTGCTCGGCACGTCCGGCGTCCTGCCGAGGGCGGTGCCCAGCGACGCGGTGGTCGCCGCGCTGGCCAGGGCGCTGCCTGCCGACGTCGTGCAGAAGCTGATACTCCTTGCGATCATCGTGCTGGCCTGCGCCGGCGCCGCGCGGCTGCTGTCGGCCGAGCGCCTGCCCGCCCAGCTCGCAGCGGGCGTGCTGTACGCCTGGAATCCGTACGTGGCCGAACGGCTGATTCTCGGCCAGTGGGCGCTGTTGCTGGGCTACGCCGGGCTGCCCTGGGTGCTGGCGGCGGCGACCAGGCCGGCCGTCCGGGCGGGCAAACGCGCGGTCAGCCTCACCGCCGCCCTCGTGCCTGCTGCCGTCGGCGGTTTTGCTGCCATGTCGATCTCGGCGCTCATTGCCGGGCCGGCCGCGATCCTGCACCGGGGTACCGTCCGGACGCGGCTGCAGCTGACGGCGGCGACGGCCGTGATCCTCGGGGTGCTGAGCCTGCCCTGGCTCATCCCGTCCCTGACCCGGCACGTGCTGACCAGCCCGGCCGGGGTGGCCGCCTTTGCGGCCAGGGCCGATACGCCGTTCGGCACGCCCGGCAGCCTGATCCTGCTGGGCGGCGCCTGGAACGCGCAGACGGTGCCAGCCGGCTATGGCGGCGCTGGCGCAGTGCCGTGGCTGTTGCTGGCCGGGACCGCGCTCGCCGGGTTTCTGCTGCTCGGCCGCGGGCGCTGGCCAGGCCTCGGCGCTGGCGCTGCCGCCGGTCTCCTGCTGGCCCTGCCCGGGACAAACGGACCGGGCCGCGACCTGCTGCGAGCACTGATCACCGCCTGGCCGGGCTTCGCTGTGCTTCGGGACGGCCAGCAGTTCATCGCCCCGCTGGCGCTGGCCGAGGCAGTCGGATTCGGCCTGGTGGTGGCAGCCGCTCTGCGGATCCGCCGTCCTGCGGCGCTCGCCGAGTGCCGGGCCCTGGTCGCCGCGAGTCTGGCGCTCGTGCCGGTGCTGTTCCTGCCCGGACTCGCCTGGGGCGCGGCCGGCCGGCTGCAGCCGGTGCAGTACCCCGCTGACTGGCTGGCCGCCCGCCAGCTCATCAATTCCGACCCGCGACCCGGTGCCGCGCTGCTGCTGCCGTGGGGGGCCTACCGCCGGTTCGGCTGGAACCACGATGAGGCCCTGCTCGATCCGTGGCCGCGGCTGCTGGCCAGGGACGTGGTCTACAACGACGGCGTCCAGGTCGGATCGCTGCAGATACCGCCGGAGGATCCGCGGGCGATCGCGATCAGCGCGGCGGTGACGTCGGCGGCGCCCCTGACACCCGTGCTGCGCGCGGACGGCTACCGCTACGTGATCGTTGACGCCGGGTTCGCCTCGCCTCCCTCCGGAGGCGGGCCGGCCCGGCCCGTGCAGCTGCCGTTCCGGTCCAGGCTGGCCGGCTGCCGTGTTGTCTTCGCTGGTCCCGGGCTGGACGTCTACCTGGTGCCCGGCTGACCGCGGGCGGGATAGGCAGCCTTATTACTTTTTGATGATACTTTCGCCGGCTACGTCTGCGTTGTCGCCACTGACGTTACGCTGACGGCCAGCATCAGAAGGAGGGGCACATGAGAGCGTTGCTGGTCGCAGTGGCGATAGGTGCTGTCCTGGCGATTGGTGCCGGCCTGGGAACGGGCGCGCTGCTGTCCGGGGTAGCCAACGGCAAGCCCGCCAACACTCAGCTCTACAACTACGGTCAGCGCTAGACCGACGCCGGCCAGGCCCCCTGCCGTGACACTTCCGACCAGCTCTCCGGGTGCTGCCTGGCTGCAGATCATCGTTCCGGCGCGCAACGAGCAGGACCGGCTGCCGGCCGGCCTGGCCCAGCTCTGCGCCAAGGCCGCCAGCATGCCAGGCGTGATCGAGATCCTCGTGGTGGACAGTGCCAGCACCGACCTGACCGCGCAGATCGTGCGGGAATGGCCGGCCGGCCCGGTGCCGGTCAGGCTGGTCAGCATCGGCCGGCCGGGCAAGGGCGCGGCGGTTCGGGCCGGACTGCTCGCCAGCAGTGCCCCCTTCGTCGGTTTCTGTGACGCTGATGTCGCGGCCGATCTGTCCGCGCTGGACGCCGCCACTGAGCACCTGCTCGCTGGCCGTCAGGTTGTCATCGGCTCTCGCGCGCACCCCGCCTCCGTGGTCGAGGCGCGGCACAGCACCGTCCGCAAGGCCGGGGCCGCTGTGTTCCGCGGCGTGGCTCAGCTGGTAGCGCAGGGTCCGGGCGACACGCAGTGCGGCTTCAAGTTCTTCGCCGGGCCACTGGCCCGCCGTGCCGCCGCCGACCTGACTGCCATCGGCTTCGCCTTCGACGTCGAGCTGATCGCCCGCTGCCGGCAGCTTGGCGCGGACGTGGTCGAGATCCCGGTCAGCTGGCGCGACATCCCCGGCTCGACCTTCTCGATCTGGCGGCACTCGGTGACAGTATTCGCCGAGATCGCGAGGATCTGGCTGTCGCTGCGGCTGCAATCGTCGTTCCCGTCCGGCGCCGACGTCCCGGCGCTCCCGGCGCCGGCCGGTGCTGCCCCGGCACTGGCCAGCACAGCACTGGCCAGCACAGCGGTGGCCAGCACTGCAGTCGCCGGTGCCGCCATGCCCGCGGCGCTGGGCGCGGCCAGCCTGGGCGCTCTTGGCCGGCCCTGATGCTGGCCGGAGCGGCGCCTCCCGGCGCGGTGGCTGGCCTGCGGGTCGCGGTCGTCAACTGGCGCGATCCCTGGCACCCGGACGCGGGCGGAGCCGAGACCTATGCCTGGCAGATGGCGCAGGGCCTGCGCCGGCGGGGCGCACGGGTGCTGTACCTGACTGCGCGGGCAGCCGGGCAGGCAGCCGGCGAGCACCGGGACGGGATCGAGATCGTCAGGATCGGGTCCAGGTTCACCGTGTACCCCCGTGTGCTCAGCTGGCTGCTGCTACGGCGGCGGCGGTTCGACGCTGTCATCGACTGCCAGAACGGGATCCCGTTCTTCACGCCGTGGGTACTGCCGCGCCGGGTGCCGGTCTTCTGCGTCATGCACCACGTGCACGATGCCCAGTTCGGCGTGCACTTCTCGCCGCTGCTGGCGGCCGCCGGGCGGCTGCTCGAGGGCCGCGTGGCCCGGCTGGCCTACCGGCGTCACCTGTGCGTCGCGGTGTCACAGTCCACCGCCGACGCGATGCGGTCCCGGCTGCGCTGGACGGGGCCGATTCGCATCATTCCCAACGGACTGACTCCGGTGCCCAGCCCGACGCGCCCGCCGGGATCGGATGCAGGCGCGTCGCCAGGCACGCCGCCGCTGACACTGAGCTGGGTTGGCCGGATAGTCGCCCACAAGCGAGCTGAGCGTGTCCTGGATGTAGCTGCCCGGCTGGAATCAGCCGGGGTCACCATCGACGTGGTCGGCCGCGGGCCGGGCGCCGCGGTGCTTGCCGCCGAGATCAGCCGCCAGAGCCTGACCGGCGCCGTGCGGCTGCACGGGTATCTGCCCGAGGACGCGAAGCGAGCGGTCGTGGCGTCCTCGGTACTGCACCTCAGCACCTCCCAGGGTGAGGGATGGGGCCTGTGCGTCCTCGAGGCGGCGCAGCTGGGTGTCCCGACCGTCGCCTACGACGTGGACGGCCTGCGCGACGCCGTGCACGATGGCGAGACCGGCTGGCTGGTCCGGCCGGGCGAGCGGATCGAGGACGTGACCGGGCGCGCGCTTGCTGAGCTCGCTGACCCGGCTCGCCGCGCGGAGATAGCGTCGGCGTGCCGCGCGTGGGCGGCGGAGTTCGACTGGGACCGCAGCGCTGGCCAGCTCGCTGACGTGGTAGCGGCCGGGGTCGCGCGGCAGCGCGCGACGCCATCGGGCGGCCGCGCGCGGGGGCTCGCTGCCTAGAGCCCGAGTCGCCGGGACAGATCCGAGCTCAGGATGCCGCCAGGGTCAAGCTCAGCCCGCAGCGCGCGGAAGTCGCCAAGGCGCGGGTACATCTTCTCGAGCATCTCGGGCCTCACCCGTGAGTCCTTCGCCAGGTAGACCCGCCCTCCGGCGGCGGCTACCTGCTCGTCCAGCCCGTCCAGCAAGCCGGCCAGGCCGCGAGTGCGGGCCGGGAAGTCGAGTGCGAGTGTCCAGCCGGCCAGCGGAAACGACAGCAGGCCCTGATTGCCGGGGCCGAAGCGCTTCAGCACGGTGACGAAGGAGGGGGCGCCGGCTCCGCTGATTCGCTCGAGCGCCCGCTGCAGCACGGCCTCCTGGCCGGACGGAACAACGAACTGATACTGGCGGAAGCCGCCAGGGCCGTACACCGCGTTCCAGTTCCTGATGCCGTCGAGCGGGTGAAAGAACGTGCCGATGGACTGGATCTCGTCCGTCCGGTGCCGTGGCGCCTTGCGGTACCAGGCCTCGTTGGCCAGCGCGACCGACGCCCGGTTGATCAGGCCCGGCGGGCACGCAGCCGGGGCCCGCAGCCGTGCCGCCGGCCGGAAGGAGAGCGGATCCTGCCTGTCGGCGGGCGGCAGGTCTTCCTGGCCCGCGAAGTCGCCGCTGGTCACGACGGCACGGCCGAGCCGCGACCCGGCGGCAAGGCAGTCCAGCCAGGCCACGGTGTAGCCGTAGCGGCCGTCGGCCTCCTGCAGGCAGGCCATCGCCTCGTCCAGGTCCGCGGTCCGGACGGTGTCGACCCGGAGGCGGGACGTCGCGACCGGTGTCAGCTGGAGCGAGGCCCGCAGGATGACTCCGGTCAGGCCCATGCCGCCTGCGGTCGCCCAGAACACCGCGGGGTTGCCGGCCGGGGTGACGCGGACTTCATCGCCGCCCGGGAGCAGCAGGTCGAGCCAGCGGACGTGCCGGGCGAAGCTGCCCGCCCGGTGGTGGTTCTTGCCGTGCACGTCGGCCGCGATCGCGCCGCCGACGGTGACCTGCCTGGTCCCCGGGGAGACGGGCACGAACCAGCCGGCCGGCAGCGCGAAGACCATCAGCTGCTCAAGGCTGACTCCGGCCTCGCAGGTGACCGTTCCGGCGGCAGGCTCGAACTCCGCGATCCGCCGCAGCCGCGATGTCGCGATCACCCAGCCGCCGTTGTTCTGGGCCGCATTGTTATAGCTGCGGCCAAGGCCCCGCGCGATGACGCCGCGCGGCGGTGCCGCGGCCAGCAGCCCCGCGACGTCAGCGGTCGCTGCCGGCTCCGTGACCCGGGCGATGGTGGGCTCGACCCGGCCCCAGCCGGTCAGCCGGGTGGCGCGTCCGGTCGCCGCGCCGGGCCGGGCGTGCTGGTCAGGCATCTGCTCGGCTCCTGCCTATCAGCCCAGCTCACGAGCGGAATTTCTGTAGTCTATCGGCATGAAGCCACCCATAATCGCGGGCGCGCGCCTGGGGATGCTGCGGTGACTCAGGTCGAGCACCTGCGCAGTGATGAGGTGCATCGCGAGCCTAGCGAGGCGGCCGCCTGGCTGCGCGCGAACTGGGTGACAGCCGCGGCTGTCGTGCTGATCGCCGTGCAGCTGTACCTGGAGGGGCTCGTGCTCGCGCACGCCTACTTCCGCCAGGACGACTTCGTGCTCTTCGACTGGGCATTGCGCAATCGCCTGGGCTGGCAGTTCCTCGGCACCATGTACGGCGGCCATTTCATGCCGGGGAGCCTCGCGCTCACCTGGCTGCTGGCCCGGGTCTCGCTCTACGACTGGACCCTGGCCTCGATGGTCAACCTGGCCGTCCTGGCCGCCTCCTGCCTGGCGATGCTGCGGCTGCTGCGGACGCTGTTCGGCACCAGGCCGGGAATCCTCATCCCGCTGACCGCGTATCTCTTCTGCCCGATCATGCTGCCCGGGCTCACGTTCTGGGCCACCACCCTGCAGTGGCTGCCGACTCAGCTGGCCATTCCGATGGCGCTGACAGCGCACGTGCACTACGTGCGGACCGGCCGCTTCCGGCACGCGCTGGCGGCGGCAGCCTGGATCGCGTTCGGCCTGCTGTTCGACGAGGTCGACATCTTCATTCCGGTGCTGCTGCTCGCGGTGGCCGCGGCCTTCGTCGTTCCCGGCAGCTGGCCGGGGGCCATCGCCGACACGGTGCGGCGGCACTGGCGGGCCTACGTGCTGTATGTCGTGCTGGCAGGGTGCTACACGCTGACGTTTGTCCGGCAGCTCCACACCTCGGATGGCCAGCCCGTGAAGCCCGGCCAGTTCTCCACGGTGCTGAGCGTCGTATCTGAGCTGCTCCGGGTGAGCTTCGTGCCGAGCGCCCTGGGCGGGCCGTGGCACTGGCTGGCCGCCGCGTCTGCTGGCGCCCGCCCCGACTACGCCTTTGCCAGCGAGTACTCGCCGTTCACGCAGGTCTCCTGGTCGGTTGCTGCCCTGATAGTGCTGGCCAGCCTCTGGTACCGGAGGCATGCCTGGCGTGCCTGGGCGATCCTGGCCGGCTGGATTTTCGTCAGCGCGGTGGTGCCACTGGTCACAGGGCGCGTCGGACTGGGCATTTCTGTCCTTATTCTCGGTGCTGACCTGCACTATCTGGCCGACAGCCTGCCGGTTCTGGCCGTCTGCCTCGGCCTGGCGTTCCTGCCGGTGGCGGGAGAGGAGAATGCCTACCGCGACCGGCCGCGCCGGACCCTGCGCCAGGTCAGCGTGGCGTGCGTCGCCGCCGTGTTCCTCGTCGGCTCGGCATGGTCATACCGCGCCTACGAGCACGACACAGGCAGCGCCGCGGGGAAGTCCTACATCGCAACGGCGCGCGTTGCCATCACCACTGCGCCGCCGGGCGCGGCGATCGTGAATGCGCCCGTCCCCTCCTTCGTCGAGGGCGGCGTCTTCGGGCCTTACGCCGACACAGGGCGCGTGATCGGCGGGCTTGCGTCGGCATCGCAGCGGCTGCGGTGGCTGACGGCACCGGACGGCGTCTACCGCCATCTGATGATCGTCGACAGTGAGGGCAGGCTCTGGGCCTCGGCGGCGATCTACGGCGCTACCGTGCATCCGGCCGCTGCGGCACACGGCTGCTGGCAGGTCAGCTCACGCGGCGTGACGATTCCGCTGCACGGGCGCCTCTGGCAGTGGGGCTGGGAAATGAGCATGAACTACTACGGCCCGGCTTCGACTCTCGCCGTGCAGTTCGACGGGACCTGGCACGATGTCCGGATCCCGGCCGGCCTGCACACCGTGTGGCTTCCCGCCGCCGGTGCGGGCAGCGTGGTCCAGGCGAAGCTGCTCAGCGGCGGGCCCGGGGTGTGCGTCACGTCGCTGAGCATCGGCACCCTGGTGGCTTCCGTCACCAGCCAGCCGTCCCCGGCGGAACCGATTCGAGGGTGAGCTCGCCGTTCGGTCTCCGCCGATCCGGCTGCCCGGCGACAGGCTGCCGGTAGCCGGCCATGATTGACACGCCCGGCCCGCCCGCCACGCGCCAGCGCCCGGATCGCCCCGGGCGCCAGCCGGGCTGGTGGACGAGCCTGCCGCCCGGGGTCCCGGCTGCCGCGCGGAGCCCCGCTGACGAGCGGCTGCGGCATGCGCTCTGGCTCGTCTGCTGCTGTCTTGCGCTCGCCGCGCTGGCGTTCGTGACCCGGCCGGGCAACATCATCGCCGACACCAAGATCGACATGGCGCTGGATCCGGCGGGCTTCCTCGACCGCGCGCTGCACCTGTGGGATCCGGCGCAGTTCGGGCAGCTGCAGAACCAGGCCGCTGGCTACTTCTTCCCGATGGGCCCGTTCTATCTCCTGGGCAGGCTGATCGCGCTTCCGGCCTGGGTAGTCCAGCGCCTCTGGCTGACCGCGGTGTTTCTGGCGGCTTTCCTCGGCACCGTCCGGCTGAGTGCGCGCCTGGGGATCGGGAGCCCGGCCGCCCGGATCGCAGCCGGATTCGGATACGCGCTCTCGCCGAGCGCGCTGAGCCTGATGGGCATCAACTCCAGCGAGTTCCTGCCCGCGGCGGTCCTCCCGCTCATCCTGCTGCCGCTGGTCAGACTCCTGCGGCACGGCCAGGTGCTGGACCGAAGGCAGAGACTGCGGGCCGCCGCGCAGTCCGCTGCCGCCGTGGCGCTCTGCGGCGGCGTCAACGCGGCGGCCGTGCTCGGGGTGCTGACGCTGGCGCTGATCTACGTGCTGACCGGTCAGCGAGGCTGGTCGCGGTGGCGGGTGCTGGCCTGGTGGGCGCCCCTCACCGCGCTGGCCACCGCCTGGTGGACGATCCCGCTGCTGCTTCTCGGCCGGTACGGCGTCTCGATCCTGCCGTACTCCGAGAGCGCTGCCGTGACCACCTCGGTGACCGGCCTGTCGGACATCTTCCGCGGAACCGCGGACTGGACGACCTACCTGTCTGTCAACGGGATGCCGTGGTGGCCGGCTGGCTTCACGATCTCGACCACCGTGCTGCCGACCGTGCTCACCGGCCTGGTCGGGGCGCTCGGCCTCGCGGGACTGCTGAGCCGGAGGATGCCCGAGCGCCGCTTCCTGCTGTGCGCCGTCCTGATCGGCGTTGTCATCATGGCCAGCGGCTACGTCAGCAGCCTGGGCAACCCGACGGCCGGCCTGGTCGACCACATCATCAACGGGCCGCTCGCGCCGCTGCGCAACGTCAGGAAGTTCGATCCGCTCATCCGGCTGCCGCTCGCGCTCGGCCTGGCTGAGCTGCTCACCTCGGTCCGGTTCCCGCGGATCAGGACGGCGGTCGCGCTGCTGGCGGCCGCCGGCCTGGCCGGCCTGGCCATTCCGGCCGCCGCGACCGGGCTTTCGGCCGACGGCGACTTCCCGGCCGTTCCCGGCTACTGGACGAGCGCAGCAGGCTGGCTCAACACGCACGCCGGCAACCAGGCCGTGCTCGCGGTGCCCGGTGCCAGCTTCGGCGAGTACATCTGGGGTCGTCCCATGGATGATGTGCTCGAGGCGCTGTTCTCCGGCAGCTGGGCCAGTACCCAGCTGGCCGTTGTCGGTTCCCCCGGCAACACCCGGATCCTGGACGCGGTCGAGCAGCGGATCGAGGCCGGGGACGGCTCGGCCGGGCTGACCCAGCTGCTCGCTGACCTGGGCATCAAATACGTTCTCGTCCGGAACGACCTGCTGCGCAGCGATCTGTACGGCGCGTGGCCCTCGCGGGTGGCCGACGCCCTGTACTCCTCGCCCGGCCTGGTGAAGGTGGCTCAGTTCGGCGCGTACCCGGACGGCAGCTCGGTGCCCGACGACGCGATCAGCAATTTCGACACCCTGTTCCCGCCAGTGGAGATCTTCCATGTCAGCGGCGCTCAGCCGGTCGCCTCAGTCGTCCCCGCCGCCAGCGCCATCCGGGTGTACGGCGGGCCCGAGTCGGTCCTGAACCTGGCCGACGCCGGGGTGCTCGATGATCGCCCGGTACTGCTGAACTCCGATGCGCCGGCCCAGAGGACGCGCCAGTACGTCATTACCGACTCCCTCCGGCGCATCGTCCGTAATCTCGGCGAGATCCGGATCGATTACTCGCAGACGCTGACTGCGAGCGATCCGGCCAGCACTTTCGAGGCGGCGGACGACTACCTCGAGAAGTCCTGGCTGCCCGACCTGACCGTGGCGCAGTTCCATGGCATCGCGAATGTCACCGCGTCGTCATCGGGCGCCGGCATCTCGGCTCTGCCGGGACAGAGCGCAACCGGCCTTGAGCCCTTCTCGGCAGTCGACGGCAACCTGCGGACCATGTGGGAATCAGGCAGCCTGACCGGCCCGGTGCACCAGTGGCTGCAGATCGACTTCGAGCACGCCATGAATCCCGGCGTCATCCGGGTGGCGTTCGCTGACTCGGCCACCGTCGGGCCGCCGGTCACCAGGGTCAGCGTGCAGACGTCGGCCGGGACGCTGACTGAGCGCGTGCGGCAGACGGCCGGGCTGCAGACACTGAAGGCACCGCCCGGCGGCAGCCGGTGGCTGCGCATCACCGTGGCCGGCGTGGCCGCCGCCGGGTACCCGCTGGCAGGCTCGCAGGCGGGCATCGCGGAGATCGAGGTGCCCGGCGTGACGGCGACCCGCTCCATCGATGCGCCGGCAGTCAGCATTCCGGCCGGCGCCCAGCCGTCGGTCCTGCTGGCGAAGGCAGAACCCCAGCCGTCCGGCTGCATGCTGACCTCACTGCGCTGGACCTGCTCGCCGAGCCTGGTGAAGCCGACTGAGGAACAGTACGGCTTCGACCAGGAGTTCACCGTCGCGCGCGGTTATCCGGCCGCGCTGTCCGGTCTGGCGATCATGACGAACACCCGGCTCGTGGCGCGCGACGCCTACCGGGGCAGGCAGCCGCAGGTTACCGCGTCGTCGGTCTACACCGATGATCCGGAGGACATGGCGAGCGCGGCCTTCGACGGCGATCCGGCGACGACCTGGATATCCGCCGCTGGCGACCGCGATCCGGTGCTGACGATCCGCTGGCACGGTGCCAGGACGCTGACCGGCATCACGGTCGTCCGGCCGCCGGGCGCATCAGGCATCATGCCGGTGCTGGTAACGGGCTCCGGCGGCCAGCTGCGTGGCGGCGTTCTCGGCTCGTCGGGGAAGCTGACATTCAGGCCGGCACTGCGCACCAGCCAGCTGACTCTCGCCTTCACGCCGGCGCAGCTGCCCGTGCAGGTCTCGGAGGTCCGGGTCCCCGGAGTCAGGGCACTGAGCGCGGCCGGGTCCGCGCCCGTCAGGCTGGGCTGCGGCCAGGGCCCGACGATCACGGTGGCTGGCGCGCCGGTGCCAACCAGGGCCAGCGGGACCGTTGCGGACCTGCTGGAAGGGCGGCCGCTGACCTTCTCGGCGTGCTCGGGTGTCCGGGTTAACGCGGGCCATAACGTCGTCGTCGAGCCCGGCAACGATCCGCGTGGCTTCGACGTGCAGAGCGTCCTGCTCGACCCGGCCGGCCCGGCGGGCCTGCGGGCGGACGTGCCGGTGCGCACCTCGGCGGCGACGGTGCTCAGGTGGGCAAGCTCCAGCCGGCTGCTCCGGGTGAATGCCGGTCAGCGCTCGTATCTGGTCGTCCGGGAGAACTACAACGCAGGCTGGCAGGCCGTCGCCGGCGGCCGGGCGCTGCAGCCGGTCCGGCTGGACGGCTGGGAGCAGGCCTGGCTGCTGCCAGCCGGAACGCACGGCGTGGTGCGGCTGACCTACCTGCCTGACGCGACCTACCGGGCCGCGCTGTTCGGCGGTCTGGCCGCGCTGGGGCTGGTGATCCTGATTGCCCTGGTTCCGCTGCGGCGGCGGCGCCGGCCGGCTGCTGACGGATCGGTCCGGCAGGCAGCCCCGTCCGGAGATCCTCCTGCCGGGCGCCAGCACGCCCGCGTGCCCGGGCTGGCACGCTGGCTGCTGAGTGCCGCCGTGGCGGCGGGCGCCGGGCTGTGGCTCGGCGGCTACCCCGGCTTGCTGCTTCTTCCCGCGGCCACGCTCGGCTTCCTGCTGCTGGCCAGGCGGCCCGCCAGGCGGCCATGGTCGCGGCTCACCCGCCGCTGGCTTGTGCCCGCGCTGCTCGTCGCCGCCGCGCTGAGCGGGGCAGTAGCGATCACGCTGCAGGACCGCGGCGACAGCGGAACGCTCGTGACGGCACTGTCCGGTGCCGGGCCGCAGCTGGCGTGCCTGGTTATCGCTGGCCGGCTGATTGCCGAGCTCGCCCGCGCGGGCGGGCCAGCCGGCGCCCGGGAGAGTACAGCCGCTGCGCCGGGAGCTCGATCACGAAGTAGCTGGCGGCGGCTACCGCGACCGTGGCGATCACGACGACGGTAAGTATTCCGGCGAAGGCGGGCCAGCCGTACAGCTCGCCCTGGAAGACGTCGCGCGCGTGAAACAGCGCGAAGTACGCGTCGATCACGAGGTACTGCCACA
>Ga0302314_10014819_pt1 | contig 13299 bp, 9 predicted proteins | sample III_Palsa_N2_3_FD_200533 | JGI IMG/M metagenome (GOLD analysis project Ga0302314, IMG submission 200533) | Peat permafrost microbial communities from Stordalen Mire near Abisko, Sweden - III_Palsa_N2_3 | ecosystem: Environmental > Terrestrial > Soil > Palsa > Peat permafrost | place: Sweden...
GTTCAGCCCGAGCCCGGCCCACCGGGCGCCGAACCGCAGGCCCGGCCCGAGCGGCCGCGGCTCCGGCCGCTGGGCGCGGCCCGGCCCCGGGGTGTGCACGCGGGCCGGGCGCCATACACCGTGACCGCGGACCAGCATGTAGCACTGCCACTCCCCGGGGCGGCGGAACCGGCGCGGGCTGATCGTGAACCGGAACCCCGACCAGTCGTAGTTGTAGCGGTCCTGCTCGGACAGCGCGGTCGCCTCCGGGTGCAGGAACGAGCGGGCGGGCACGATCACCGGCAGGCGGCGGCCGGGCGGCCGCAGGATCACGATCTTGGACGTATTCCTGCGCTTGGCGATGTCGACGGAGGGCACGTTGGCCCGCCCGGTCACCACCAGCGCGCCGTCCGCCCAGCCGATGTCGTCGACCCGCATGAACGGGTCCAGGTCGCGCCAGTGCGGCCGGAAGACGCGCGCGGGCACCGGCACCGGCGATTCTTTTCTGAACGGCAGGTCCGCGAGCAGCCGGCCATGCTGCCTGATCATCGGGATCTGACGCACCGGCTGGTCCATCAGCCAGGCCGCCAGCTCGGCGAGCTGCGGCGTGGCCCGGATCCGGACCAGATAGTAGGCCAGCTTGCGGCTGGCGGGCAGGCTGCGCAGCACCCGGCGGCTCACCTGGTCCAGGTAGCCGTTCACCAGGACAATGAACTCGGCCCGGTACGTATCGGTCACCTTGTGCAGGTCCTGGACGTACAACCACAGGTCGTTCTTCAGGGCCTTGAGCTGGTGCGCCCGCCGCAGCCGCGCCGTGGAGTGCTGCGCGATGAACTCGTCGATGTCGGCCAGCGCGGTCATCCGGTCCCGCAGGTTGTTGATGCTGCCGCGGCTCTGCGTTATCGACAGGCGGCCCTGCGTGCGCTGGCGCCAGTAATAGACGATGTCGGGGATCACGTCCACGGCCGTGGCCAGTACGTGCGCCTTGGTCATCAGCCTGATGTCTTCCCACACCACACGCTCGGGGAAAGACAGCTGGTGGGAATCCCAGAAGCGGCGCCGGAACAGTTTGTTCCACACCGACACGTCATAGAGCAGCCGCGGCGTCTTGGTGATGTGCGTCCGGGTCTGCCTGCCCTTGATGGCCAGCGCGTGCAGCGCCGACGGGTTTATCCCCCCCGGCCCGATGCGCAGCACGCCGCCGCTGGCGAAATCGGACCCCGAGCTCTCCAGCACGTTCATCAGCAGCTCATAGGCGTTGGCGGGCAGCATGTCGTCGCCGTCGACGAAGGCGAGGAACTCCCCGCGGGCGAGTTCAACGCCGCGATTGCGCGCGCCTCCCGGGCCCCCGTGCTCCGGCTGCACCAGCGTGAACCTGCGATCGGCGGCCGCCTTCGCCCGGGCGATGTCGGCGCCGCCGTCGGTCGACCCGTCATCGACCATGATCACTTCCAGGTCCGTGACCGACTGGGCGGCGATCGATTCCAGGCAGTCAGCGAGATCGCCCTCGTTATTGAAAAACGCCACTACGACGCTGATCCTGGGGCTCGTCACTGCCTCTCCGTTCTGGTCTGGCCTCGGGGGGACGATCCCCCCCAGACCCCCCCTGCTTTACGGGGGGCTGCCCGCCCCCCGTGCCCCCTGGCCCCCCACTTGCGGGGGGGTTGCCCGGCCCGTTCCCCCCGCCCCGCGGTTACGGGGGGGTTACCCGGCTCCCAATACCTGGTGGACCCCCGGTTACGGGGGGGTTACCCGGGCCGCCGTAAGCGGCGGACCAGCCTAGAGCAACGGGATCATATACGCCTTCAACGTAGATCTGGTGCCAGAGCGAGAATATGACGAGCAGCCAGACCTGCCGCCAGGTCACCTCGGGATCCTCGGCCCGGAAACGGCGCAGGATGTCCAGCGCGGCGCTCCGGTTCAGCCACTGGCCCGTCTGTGCCGTGCGGACCACGTGCTCAGCGAAACCATACATGCCGCCGCGGAGCCAGGGCCCGAGCGGCACCGGGAAACCGAGCTTGGCGCGTTCGGCCGCGGCCTGGGGCAGCAGGGCGCCGACGGCCTCCCGGAGCGCGAACTTGGTCGTGCCGGCCGCCGTCTTCTCCACCCGGGCCAGCCGCGCGGCCACGGCGAGCACCTCGCGGTCCAGGAACGGCGTGCGAAGCTCGAGGCCGTGCGCCATGGCCATCCGGTCCGCCTTGACCAGGATGTCGCCCGGCAGCCACGTGTTGATGTCGATCAGCTGCATGGTGGCGACGTCGTCCAGGCCGGCCTCGGCCGCCTGGCGGTACACCGGGTCCGTCACGTCGAACTCGCTGCCGTTCCCGTGCCTGACCAGCGGCCGCGCCGCCGCACCGCGGTACACGTACGCGTTGCCGATGTAGCGGCGGTTCAGCGGGGTCGAGGTCCGGTTGAGCAGGCCCTTCCCCTTAGCCCCGGCCGGCAGCTCGGAGGCGACCCGGCTGATCGTCGACCGCCCCCAGCCGGGCAGCGCCTTACCCGCCCGGACCACGCCCGGCTGGTAGTAGACGCCGTATCCGCCGAACAGCTCGTCGGCTCCCTCGCCGGACAGCACCACCTTGACGTGCTTGCGGGCCTCGCGGGCCGCGAACCACAGCGGGACCGCGGCGGCGTCCGCCATCGGGTCATCGAGATGCCAGACGATCCTGGGCAGGCTGTCGATGAACTCCTCCGGGCTGATCACGTACGGTACCGACTTCACGCCGAGGGCCGTGGCCGTGGCCATCGCGTCGTCGATCTCGCTGTAGCCCTCGCGCTCGAACCCGACGGTAACGGTCAGCAGGCCGGGACGGGACTCCGCCGCGAGCGCGCAGAGGGTGGCCGAGTCCACCCCGCCGGACAGGAACGCGCCGACCGGCACGTCGCTGCGCAGGTGGACGGCCACCGAATCGCGCATCGCGGCCAGGATCTTCTCGGGCGAGCTCGACGACGGGGAGCGGGCGGGCCGCAGTTCCGGCCGCCAGTACCTGAAGACATCGACCCGGCCGCCCGGCCGTGCGATCAGCACGTGCCCGGGCGGCAGCGACCGCGCGGGCGGCACCAGCGTGGCCGGCGCCGGCACGTACTGGAACGACAGGTACCGGCGCAGCGCGTCCGGGTCGATCGCGGTCACCTCGCCGGCGCCGGCCAGCGCCTTGCGCTCGGAGGCGAACCTGAGCTGGGGTCCCGACCTGGGCCGCTGACCGCCCGCGGTCAGCGCGTAGAAGAACGGCTTGATACCGAACGGATCCCGGGCGCAGAAGAGCTCCCGGGTGCGCCGGTCCCAGATCGCGAAGGCGTACATCCCCCTGAGCTGGCGCACGACGTCCTTGCCGAGCCACGCGTACATCTCGACCAGGACCTCGGAACACGACCGGCTGCGCAGCTGGACGCCGCGGGCCGTCAGCCGCTGGGCCAGCTCGGGGTAGTTGTAGATCTCGCCGTCGAAGACCATCACGTAGCGGCCGTCGGCCGAGTACATGGGCTGGCGCCCGGCCGGGGACGGGTCGATCACCGCCAGCCGCCTGAAGCCGAGAGCCAGGTCGGGATCGGCGAAGAAACCCTCGTCGTCGGGGCCGCGATGGGCGATCCGCATGGCGGCACGGCCCACCCACTCGGGGTCGGGGCCTGCTCCGTCTGCCAGCGCCAGGCAGCCGGTAATTCCGCCCATACGCGCCGCCAAACGATCGGGTCTCAACGGATCCGTGCCCCGACCAGCCTACTTGGGCTGGAACCTGATCCCGCCGTCGAAGCGGACGACCTCGGCATTCATGTAATCGTTCTCGATCAGCGACCGGACCAGCTGGCCGAATTCGTCTGGCCGCCCCATCCGCTTGGGGAACACGACGGGGGCGACCAGCCTGGCCTTGAACTCCTCGGCGTCCGGCGAGAACCCGTAGATGGGGGTGTCGATGATGCCGGGGCAGATCGTGTTCACCCGCACCCCGATGGCGCTCAGGTCCCGTGCGGCGGGGAGGGTCATCCCGATGATGCCGGCCTTGGACGCGGAGTACGCGATCTGGCCGGTCTGGCCCTCGATACCGGCTATCGAAGAGGTGTTGATGATGACGCCGCGCTGCCCGTCGGCGTCGGCCGGCTTGGTCTTCGCTATCGCGGCGGCCGCGATCCGCATCAAGTTGAAGGTGCCGATCAGGTTGACGGCGATGACCTTCGAGTAACTGGCCAGGTCATGAGGGGTACCGTCGCGTGCTACCGTCCGTGCGGCCCAGCCGATGCCGGCACAGCTGACCGCGGTCCGCAGCGGGATCCCGGTGGCCGCCGCGGCGTCCACCGCCGCCTGCACCGAGGCCTCGTCGGACACGTCGGTGCGCGCGAACAACCCGCCGATCTCGCCGGCCACCCGCTGGCCGCTCTCTTCGTTCAGGTCGGCGACGAGCACCGTGACGCCCGCCGCCGCGAGCACGCGGGCTGTCGCCTCGCCGAGCCCACTCGCACCACCGGAAACAACTGCCGCAGTACCGTTCAGCTCCATGTCCGGGAGCTTACCGGTCAGATGGCCGGGACCATCAGCTCGCCGGGCGCGTCCGGCCAGAGCCCGGGCAGCTCATCGGGGACGGCCTCGCAGCGGGCGGGCTCGAACGGGAACCGTTCGGTGAACACCGGCTCGAGGTCGCTGAGCCAGCAGGCCGCCGGGTCGAACCGGGCGAAGAACGGCGTTCCGACCAGGGATGGGTCGCGGGCCTGGATCATGCGCAGGACGAAGACCTTGAGGCCGGCCACGTCGGTCACCCCGTCGACGCATACCTTGCCCGGGGTCGCCGACATCGACGGCCCGCGGACCGTGCGGCACAGGCCGGAAACGCCCTGGAAAGCCTCGCGGAAGATCTCGTACGCCCGGGCCAGCGGCACGGCGAAGTAGTCCTGCGGGCCGGTGTCCCGCTCCACGAACATGTAGTACGGGATCATGCCCATCCGGACCTGGGTCCGCCACATAGTGCGCCACGCCGCCGGGTCGTCGTTGATCGATCTGATCAGCGGGGCCTGGGTGCGGATCACCGCGCCGGTGCTCCTGATCCGGCCCACCGCCGCCTCGAGCAGCGGCGGCTCGAGCTCGCGCGGATGGGTGAAGTGCGCCATCAGGGCGAGCGTCCGGCCCGAGGCCATCACCTCGCCGAACAGCCGCAGCGTCGCGTCGGCGTCGGGGTCGGTGACGAACCGCTGCGGCCAGTAGGACAGCGACTTGGTGCCGATCCTGATCGACTCCAGGTGGTCAAGGTGGTTCCGCGGGTCGATGAGCGGCCCGATGTACCGGCGCAGCACCGGCTCGCCCATTATCATGGGATCGCCGCCGGTGATCAGCACGCTGGTCACCTCGGGATGCTCGCCGAGGTAGGCCACCAGCGTGCCGATGTCGTCGGTGGCCATCTTCAGCTCGGGCTCGTCCACGAACTGGGCCCACCGGAAGCAGTAGCTGCAGTACGCGTGGCAGGTCTGGCCCTGCCGGGGGAAGAACAGCACCGTCTCCGGGTACTTGTGCTGCAGGCCGGGCAGCGGCCTGCCGTGCAGGATCGGCGCGTTCAGCAGGAGCTGGCCGCCGGGGTGCGGGTTTAGCCGCATCCGGATCGCGTGCGCGGCGGCGCGCAGCTCCGCATCGGGGGCGCCGCCGCTGATCAGGTCCGCGAGCTGCCGCACGTCCCTTGCGGGCAGCATGTCCGGCTGGGGAAAGACCAGCCGGTAGATCGGGTCGTCCGGGGCCGCGTCCCAGTCGATGAGGTTCTCCACCACGTACGAATTCGTCCGGAACGGCAGGACGGTGGCGACCGCGCGGACGGCCAGCCGTTCCTCAGGTGGCAGGCCAGCCCGCTGGGTGAGCGTGTCGAGGTGTTTCGCCGAGTAGGCATGAAACCCGCGGCCCGCCGAGCGGGCCGCGGGTACGGCCTCCTGGATGTCCGTCACGCGCCTTCTCCCTCCGTCCGGCGCGCCCAGCGGCCGCTGCGCCGCTCTGCGCGCGAAAAATAACTAAGACACCCGCTCCCCGCGGCCCCCCGACCGCCGCGTCCGCTCGTAAACTGCGCGTCTGCTAGCAAACCGCACTGCCGCTAGCGGACGCCTCCGCCAAAACAGCTATCGTATTCAATTCGACGTTCCGGAAGCCAGGTAGGTTCCTTTTTCATGCCGCCTTCTCATACCCAGAGAAACGCCGCGATTCGCAAGGAATTATTCGGCCTTATCACAGCAATTTCTAAGCATCGGCTTTGGCGTCAGCTCTATTGCGCGGGCTTTCTTAGTCGTACAATGCGCGGCACCGCTACGGCCGTTATATTCAGCCCTCGGGGCCGGGAGCACCGGGGTGTTTCGGGTCCTGGCGGTCCTTCGGATCCGCCCGGGCTCGTCGTCGGGGCCATAATGGGGCCCACCACACAGGCACTGCAGACGTTGAAGGACGCGTTGGATGAGACATCATCCCCGGCCGCGCACCCCGGTGATCCGCTGAGCGCGGCACCGGACAGCGGGGGCCGCGGCCACACCGGGCACCTAGGGCCTGCCGACGCCGGGGACCGCCCCCCGGATGCCGGACCGGCTCGCGGCTTCGGCGCTGCCGGTCCCGTTATCGCGGTCGACGCCATGGGCGGCGATCACGCCCCCGACGAGATCGTCGCCGGGGCGCTCGCGGCGCAGCGCGAGCACGGCGTCCGGGTGCTGCTGACCGGTCCGTGGGCGCGCCTGAGTCAGGCGCTGGCCGCCCTGGACGCGACTGACGAGCTGCACGTCGTGGCCGCCGAGGACAACCTCGCGATGAACGAGGGCGCACTGGCCAGCCTGCGCCGCCCCCGGTCCAGCGTGGCGGTCGCGTGCCAGCTGGTCAGGCGCGGCGACGCGGCCGCGGTGGTGTCGGCCGGCTCCACTGGCGGAATCGTGGCGACCGCGAGGCTCCGGCTGCGGCCGCTGCCCGGCGTGCTGCGGCCAGGGCTCGCGGTCGTGCTGCCGACCCGCCCAGGGCGCACGGTGCTGATCGACGCGGGCGCGACCGCGGACCCCAAGCCCGAGATGCTGGTCCAGTTCGGCCAGCTTGGCGTCGCCTACGCCCAGCTGACCCTGGGCGTGCCCGCACCCAGGGTCGGCCTGCTGACCATCGGGACGGAGCCGGGAAAGGGCAACAAGTTCACCAGGCGCGCGCATGAGCTGCTGGCCAGCGATCCGCCGCACGGGGCGCTACCGCTGAGCTTCGCGGGCAACGTGGAGGGCGGTGACCTGATGGCGGGCGAGCTCGACGTGATCGTGACCGACGGCTTCACCGGGAACGTGGCGCTGAAGACGCTCGAGGGCTCGGTCCGGTTCGCCGCCGCCGAGCTGCGCTCCGCGGTGACCGGGACCCGGGCCGCCCGCGTCGGCGCGTTCCTGCAGCGCCGCGGGCTCCGTGAACTGGCCACCCGGCTGGACGCGGAAAGCCACGGCGGAGCTGTCCTGCTCGGCCTCGGCGGCACCGTGGTGATCGCGCACGGCGCGAGCACCGCCCGCGCGGTCACTTCCGCCTGCCTGCTCGCGGCCGATCTGGCCCGCGGCCAGATCACGGAGAAGATAACGCAGCGCCTCAACCCCGGGCGTTCGGTCGCCCGGAGCGGGCATTTCCTGCGGCGCCCGTTACGGCCGGCGGTGGCGGCCGCGGCCAGGCCGTTACGGCCCTCCGCGGCCTGGCCGCCGCCGCCGGCCGGGCCGCGATCCCCGATAAGCTTGAGGCATGGCCGATCCACAGCAGGTCCTCGCGGAGCGGGTGCGCGACGCCATCGTCGCGTCGTTCGGCCCGGAGTACGGCGACGCCGACCCGCTGATCCGCCCCTCCGCCTTCGCCGACTTCCAGGCCAACGCGGCCCTTTCGCTGGCCAAGAGGGTAGGCCGCCCGCCGCGGGAGGTCGCCGCGGAGCTAGCCGCCAGGCTCGACGTCACCAGCATCTGCGCCGAGCCCACGGTCAGCGGGCCCGGCTTCATCAACCTCACCCTGCGCGACGACTGGATCGCCGCGCAGGCCCGCGCCATGCTCGGTGACGGCCGGCTCGGCCTGGCGCCCGCGGCCGCGCCGCAGACGGTGGTGGTCGAGTACTCCTCGCCTAACATCGCCAAGGAGATGCACGTCGGGCACCTGCGCACCACGATCGTGGGCGACGCCATCGCCCGCGTCCTGGAGTTCGCAGGCCACCGGGTGATCAGGGACAACCACGTCGGCGACTGGGGCACCCAGTTCGGCATGCTCATCGAGTACCTGCTCGACGTCGGCGAGGAATCCGCGGAAGCCGGGTTGCTGCGGACCGACCCTAACGCCTTTTACCAGGCGGCCAGGCGCAAATTCGAGTCCGACCCGGGATTCGCCGACCGGGCCCGGAAGCGGGTGGTGGACCTGCAGGGCGGCGATCCGGCCACGTTGCAACTGTGGCAGGAACTTGTCGACCTCTCCAAGGACTACCTGCACCGGATCTACGGCCGCCTCGGCGTGACGCTCACCGACGACGACATCAAGGGCGAGAGCTTCTACAACCACCTGCTCGGCGACACGGTGGCCCGGCTGGAAGAAGAGGGCATCGCGGTCCACAGCGACGGGGCGCTCTGCGCGTTCCCGCCGGGCTTCACCGGCCGCGAAGGCAGGCCGATGCCCGTCATTATCCGCAAGAGCGACGGCGGGTATAACTACTCCACCACGGACCTGGCCACCATCCGGTACCGGGTCGACGAACTCCACGTCGACCGCGCGATCTACGTGGTCGGCTCCGACCAGACGCTGCACTTCCAGATGGTGTTCGCGGTCGCCAGGGAAGCCGGCTGGATACCGCCGGGCGCCGCCTTCGAACATGCCCGCATCGGCCTGGTCCTGGGTCCTGACGGCAACAGGCTCCGCACCAGGTCCGGCGATAACGTCCAGCTCAGCGACCTGCTGGCGGAGGCCGTCGACCGCGCGCGGGCCATCCTCGACGAGCTCGACGCGACCGCGCGCTTCGACGCCGCCGAACTGGACGCGGTCGCCGAGGCCGTCGGCATCGGCGCGGTGAAATACGCCGACCTGTCGACCGCGCGGGAAAGCGCGTACGTCTTCGACTGGGACCGGATGATCTCGTTCCGCGGCAACACCGGCCCGTACCTGCAGTACGCGACCGCGCGGATCCGGTCGATCTTCCGCCGGGCCGACGACCAGGCCGCCGTCATCACGGAAGCCGCAGACACGGAAACCGCAGGCACGGAGGCCGTCATCACGGAGGCTCATGATGCGGAAGCGGCCGCCCACGGCGCTGCCATCGCGATCACCGCGGGACCAGAACGCGCGCTCGCGCTGAAGCTGCTCGGCTTCGGCGCGGTCGTCACCGGTGTCGGCGAGACCGCGGAACCGCACCGGCTGTGCACGTACCTCTTCGAGGTGGCCAGCCTGTTCACCACGTTCTACGAGGAGTGCCCGGTGCTGAAGGCGGAGTCTGTCTCGGTGCGCGCCAGCAGGCTCGCGCTCTGCGCGCTCACGCTTGACGTGCTGACCACCGGCCTCGGCCTGCTCGGCGTGCCCGTGCCGGAACGAATGTAACCGAACGCTGAAGTCCTGCCCGGGGCGGCGTCGGCCCGCAGCCCGCGGCGCCTTGAGCATGTGAACTCACGAACGTACTGCTTACGTGAGCCAGGATTCCGGTCACCACCGGGACATGCCGGGGCAGTCTCGGCCCTATGGATACGAACGGGCCGTCCATCGGTTACCTAGAACCCCATAGGCCCGCACATGTGCACTGGGACGCGCGAAGCGGGCGCTGCGTCCCTGGCAGAAGGAGGCATCCATGATGACCCGCGAGCGTTACGGGAAGGGCCGTCGTCAGGCACCGATGAAGAGCCGGGTCGGCATCGCGACCGCGCTCCTGGTCGGCGGCGGCTCCATCGCCGCGATCGCGGTCGCGACCGCGAACCAGCCAGGCGCGACCACGGCCCAGCCGGCCGCCTACGCGGCCCGCTTCAGCAATGAGGGAGCCGAGCTCAACTCGGTCATCACCGGCTGGGGCCAGTCCAAGCAGGCCGCTTACGCTCAGCTCTCGCGCCTGACCCAGGCCCGGCAGTTCAGCCAGGTTAAGCACGCCGGCAAGACGCTCGACGTGCAGCGCGGCATCGTCGTCCTGGCCACGAAGAGGTTTCTCATCCTGCGGTCGTCCAACGGGTCGCTGCATCTGTGGCTGCTGTCCCGCAGCACGAAGTTCCAGAACGTCTCGAAGACCGCGGCCGGCACCTCGGCCCTGACCGCGAGCAGCAGCGCCACGCAACAGGCGATGGCCTCGGGCAACATGATCCCGGCGACGACGCTGCTGGCCGGAAGCCCGACGGTCGCCGCGAGCCTGCTGACGCCCGCCCCCGCGGCCCAGACGGTATCGGTGCAGGTGGCCAACACCGACCTCACCGTGACGGTCACGGTGAGGTGGAGCAGGGCGACGGTATCGCAGACGGCGACCACGCCGGCCAGCAGCCTGCCGTCACCGAGCCTGAGTACGTTCACCCAGAACGCGTGGCAGGCCACCGACTCGCTCGCCCGCGGCGACTTGGCGCTGGTCGTCGGATCGCGCTCACACCGGACCCTGCACGCCAGCCTGGTCCTGTTCACTCCGCTGACCACCGCCGCCGTGGGCGGCCGCCTGGCCGCCCGCCCCGCCAGCGCCCCGGACGCGGAGCCGGCCCACTGGTGAACCACGTCGCTGCGCCGGCCGCGGTGGCATCACCGGCCCACCCGCGGTCGGCGCTGGTTCGCCGGCGGGCGCCTGCCGACCCGTCCGCCGCCCGACCAGGCGCCGACGGCGTGCTCCGCTGCGGCGACCTCGTCCTCGACGAGGCTCGATGGACGGTCGACCGGGCCGGAACGCCCCTGGACCTGTCGCCGGCCGAGTTCCGGCTGCTCGCTTGCCTGCTGCGCCACCAGGGCAGCGTGCTGACCAAGAGCCAACTGCTGCAGTACGTGTGGGGACTCGGCTATACCGGCCACGCCCAGGTGGTGGGAACGTACGTGAGCTACCTGCGCCGCAAGCTCGACCCGCTCGGGCCGCCGCTCATCCACACCCGCCGGGGCGTCGGCTACACACTGCGGAGCCCGCAGATCGGAGCCGCTCCTGAGGTGCGGAGTCGTTAGACCCGCTCAATGATCGTCGCGTTGGCCTGGCCGCCGCCCTCGCACATGGTCTGCAGGCCGAACCGGCCAGAAGTCCGGATCAGCTCGTGCACCATCTTGGTCATCAAGATCGCGCCGGTGGCCCCGAGGGGATGCCCGAGCGCGATGGCCCCGCCGTTCGGGTTGGTCCGCTCGAGCGGCGCTCCGGTGTCTTGCGACCAGGCCAGCGGGACCGGCGCGAACGCCTCGTTGACCTCGAAGACATCGATGTCCGCGACCGTCATCCGGGCCCTCGCCAGTACCTTGCGGGTCGCTTCGATCGGGCCCGTCAGCATCAGCACCGGATCGGAGCCGACCACGGCAAGCGCGTGCACCCGGGCCAGCGGGGTCAGGCCGTATCTGTCCAGCGCCGCTTCCGACGCGATGAGCAGCGCGCCGGCCCCGTCGGAGATCTGGGAGGCGACCGCGGCGGTGATCTCCCAGCCGTCCCGCAGCGGTGCCAGTCCCGCCATTTTTTCCAGCGACGTGTCCCGGCGCGGACCCTCGTCCTGGCTGAAGCCATCCAGCGGAACTATCTCCCGCTCGAACCGGCCTTCGTCGATGGCCCGTATCGCTCGCTGGTGGCTCTCAAGCGCGAACTCCTCCAGCTCGCTCCGCTTGAGGCCCCACCGCTCGCACATCAGCTGGGCGCCGCGGAACTGGGAGATCTCCTGATCGCCGTAGCGTTTCCGCCAGCCCGCGCCCCACGGACCCGGCATGCCCGCCTGACTGGCCAGGGTCACCGTCGAGCCCATGGTGACGATGCTCATGCTTTCTACCCCGGCCGCGACCACGAGGTCCTGCGTGCCGGAAAGCACCGCCTGGGCCGCGAAATGAACCGCCTGCTGGGACGACCCGCACTGCCTGTCGATGGTGACGCCGGGCACGCTCTCGGGCAGTCCGGCTGACAGCCAGGCATTCCTCGCGATGTCGAGGGCCTGCGGGCCGATCTGCATGACGCACCCCATGATCACGTCATCGACCGCGGCGGGATCGACCCCGGTGCGGTCGATCAACCCGCGCAGGGCGTGGGCCCCGAGATCGACCGGGTGGACCCCGGCCAGGGATCCGTTCCGCCTGCCGATCGCGGTGCGCACCGCACCGGCGATGAACGCTTCCGCCACAACAGCCTCCGTTTGCGGGTCCGCGGCGCCCGGCTCGGCCGTCCGGAACCCGTTCGCCGGTCCTTTTCCGTACAAAAACGCCTTCTGTCCTCACCTCACGGTACCTTGTCTCGCGTCCGGCGAGACAATGCCGTAGGCTCGTGGAGGGTTCGCAAACCGCACGTTCAGGAGGCGGCCATGACCGGACTCATCTTGCTGGTATTTCTCGGCGTCATCGTCGCGTTCGGATGGACGCGCCTGCGCGGCAAGATGAAGCTAGGTGTCTCGGGTAAGCACTGGACCGGGGCAATTGCTATCTTCGTGATCGTCGTTCTCATGTTGTGGGCCGCGCATAAAGGCCACTGAGGAACACGGGACTCCGATGGCCGGGGCCAGCATTCCGGGCCCGGCCAGCGCCCATGGCCCGGTCGGCACCTATTAGGGCCGGCTGCCGCTGCGCGGCATCTCGAACCACACCGCCTTGCCTTCCGGAGTCGGCCTGGATCCCCACCGGGTCGCCAGCTGTTCAACCAGGTAGAGGCCACGTCCGCCTTCGTCGGTCTCTCCTGCGGTGCGTATCCGGGGCAGCCGGAGATCAGGATCGAAGACCTCGACCCACACCGAGGTCGCGCCGCGCCGCAGGCGCAGCGCGAACTCCTTGGCGGGCGCCGCGGCTGCCGGGGTCGACGCTCCGTTGGCCTGGGCCGCCGTAGCCGCGCCTCCCGGGGAGCGGACGGGTACCGGGGCCAGGGGGGTCATCGGCGCTACCGGGGCCATCGGGGTCCTTGGGTCTGTCCCGGCGGGCGCGCTCACCGGGGCAGGCAGGACCAGCGGCTCAAGCTCGAGGTCCAGGTCGAAGTCGAGCCCACGGCCCGGGCTCGGCGTGATCGAGGCGTGCAGGACGGCGTTGGTGACCACTTCTGAGACCAGCAGGCAGGCGAGTTCGGCCTGCTCGGCGTCCATGCCCCAGGACGCGAACGTCTGGGCGGCCACCCGCCGGGCCTCGGACACCATGATCGGCTCGGCGGGGAACACGCGCTCGGTCGAGGCCAGCTCGGAAGGCGAGGACTTCACCACCAGGATGGCCATGTCGTCGTCGATGTCGCC
>Ga0302314_10014820_pt1 | contig 13299 bp, 10 predicted proteins | sample III_Palsa_N2_3_FD_200533 | JGI IMG/M metagenome (GOLD analysis project Ga0302314, IMG submission 200533) | Peat permafrost microbial communities from Stordalen Mire near Abisko, Sweden - III_Palsa_N2_3 | ecosystem: Environmental > Terrestrial > Soil > Palsa > Peat permafrost | place: Sweden...
TATCGCAGCCCGGTGCTTGCCAGGGCTTCGCTGCTGAAGTCGACTTGCAGGATCACGGCATCCGGACTGCGCTCCTGAACGAATACCGTTAAGGACGCGGCATCTTCGGCCGGCGCGGTGGTTACCTGGGCGTTGGGCCAATGACTGGTCACATGATGGGTGAGCCATTGGAGGCGTTTAATATCGCCGCCCACCACCAATAGGATTGGACCGGTCGGGTCTGCCATAAGGATCAATCGGGACTGAATGAGCGGCGAGAGTAGCTTTTTCAGGCAAGCCCAAGCTTGTCGGGATTTCACATTTTCTTGCTTCTAAGCCCTTTATATGCGATTTGGCCGCCTGGTTGGCGAAAAAAACGAAAAATGGGCGCATCGGGTCTGGAAAATTTGAAACAAACGCCCCAGCTAGGGGGTCTGACCGGTCAAGACACGTTTCGCAAAGGATGACTCAATGGGAAGTATGAGAACTTGGTCGCTGGGCGCGGTTGCAGCGGTTTTCGTCGTGGTGGTGGCGCATGAGCGTTCAAACGCCGACTCCGCTCAGGAGCATCAACCGGCAGTCGCTGCCGTCCAGACCTCGCAAGCGCCGGTGGCCGCCCGAGTCACCGGCCTCCCGGACTTTTCGGGTTTGGTGGCCGAGACGGGCCCCGCGGTGGTCAATATCAGCGTCACGGAGAAGGCTTCCAAACCGGGCGAAGGCGGGGAGGGGGAGGATCCCCTGTCGCAGTTCTTCCATCGCTACCAGACGCCCGCTCCTCAAAATGCTCCACCCAGCCATGGCATCGGTTCGGGGTTCATTATTACCGCGGACGGCTACGTGCTCACCAATGCGCACGTGGTGGCTGACGCCTCCGAGGTGACCGTGAAGCTCACCGATCGCCGTGAGTTTGCTGCCAAGGTCATCGGGGTGGATAAGCGCAGCGATGTGGCGCTCATCAAAATCGCCGCCACGGGGCTGCCCTTCGTGCACTTCGGCGACCCGGCGCAGATCCGGCCGGGTCAATGGGCCATTGCCATCGGCTCACCCTTCGGCTTCGAGAACAGCGTAACGGCGGGCGTGGTCAGCGCCACGGGCCGTACGCTGCCCGGTGACGATGGCACCTCGTATGTGCCCTTCATTCAGACCGATGCGGCCGTCAATCCCGGCAATTCCGGCGGCCCCTTATTTAATCTCGACGGCCAGGTCATAGGCATCAATGCGCAGATCTACAGCCGTACCGGTGGCTACATGGGTATGTCCTTCGCGATTCCCATCGACGTGGCGCTGAACGTAAAGGACCAGCTTCTGAAGAACGGCAAGGTCAATCGCAGCCGTATCGGTGTGGCGGTCCAGGATATGAGTCAACCTCTGTCGCAGTCCTTTGGCATGGCCACGCCGCATGGGGCGCTGGTGAGCGCCGTGGAGCCGAAGAGTCCTGGCGAGCGCGCCGGCCTGAAGCCCGGTGACATTATTACCAGTGTCAACGGACACGCCATCGATCATTCCTATGACCTGCCGGGCGTGATTTCTCAGCTGACGCCGGGCACCGAAGCCCGTTTGGGTGTGTGGCACGAACGCAAAGCTACCGAGGTCACGGTGAAAACCGTGCTCATGGAGGACGCCCCGGTCCAGGCGGCGAAGAATTCCACCGAGCCTGACGGCGGTCGACTGGGCCTGGCGGTGCGTCCCCTCAAGCCGGACGAACAACAGGAACTGCACACCAAGGGCCACCTGGTCGTCGAGGACGTCACGGGTCCGGCGCTGGCCGCCGGTCTGCAGGCGGGCGATGTGGTGCTGGGGGTCAATGGCACGACGGTGTCCACTGCGGCCGAGCTGAAGCGCGAAGTGGCGCGCGCCGGGCATGGTCTGGCGCTGCTAATTCAGCGGGAAGACGCTCAAATCTACATTCCCATCGATTTGGGGTAACGCAGGCTTATACTCGCGGCGATGCAAACCGCCGGACCCCTATTTTCCCCCGATAACGCATGTGCCGCCGGCTTGAAGCCGGCGGTCTTTCTACCCACTACGCGTGCCGAAATGGACGCGCTGGGGTGGGATCAATGCGATGTCATTATTGTGACAGGGGACGCTTATGTCGATCACCCGAGCTTCGGCATGGCCATTATCGGCCGCGTGCTCGAGGCCCAGGGTTTCAGGGTAGGCATCATCGCCCAGCCCGATTGGCATAGCACTCGTGATTTCGAGGCGCTGGGTCAGCCGCGCCTGTTTTTCGGCGTCACGGGCGGCAACATGGATTCCATGGTGAATCGCTACACCTCGGAGCGCCGAGTGCGCAGCGACGATGCTTACACACCTGGAGGGCAGGGCGGCAAGCGGCCGGACCGCTGCGTCATCGTGTACTCGCAGCGCGTGCGCGAGGCATATAAGTCCGTGCCCATTGTCATCGGCGGTATTGAAGCGAGCCTGCGACGCATCGCGCATTTCGATTATTGGTCAGAGCATGTGCGGCGCTCGGTGCTGGTGGACGCCAAGGCGGACCTACTCGTTTTCGGCAATGCCGAACGCCAGATCGGTGCCATCGCGCAGCGCCTGCACGGCGGCGAAGCCATCACCGACATCACCGATTTGCGCGGCACCGCCTTCGCACGACGCGGTATTCCTGCCGATTGGGTGGAAATCGATTCCACGGAATTAGACGCGCCCGGAGCGTTGGCGCCGCCCATCAACCCTTATGCGATGGAGGAGGAGCGAAAGCAGACCCTGGCAACGGCAGGGGTAACGCCGCAAACCGCCGACGCTGCGGCTGCGGTGAGCACCAATGTGGTGAAGTTTTATCGCAAGGTGCCGAACGCGCAGCGCGAGCACAGCGTCATCCGCTTGCCGTCGTTTGAACAGGTCAGCGCGGATCCGGTGCTGTATGCCCATGCCTCGAGAATATTGCATTTGGAGGCGAACCCGGGCAACGCCAGAGCCTTGGTGCAGCGTCATGGGTCCTTCGATGTATGGCTCAATCCGCCGCCCATACCGCTGGCGACGGCTGACATGGATGCCGTTTATGAATTGCCGTATGCGCGTCGGCCGCATCCCAGTTACGGCAAGGCAAAGATTCCCGCGTATCACATGATTCGGTTCTCGGTGGCGATTCAGCGCGGCTGCTTCGGCGGCTGCACCTTTTGTTCCATCACGGAGCATGAGGGCAGAATCATTCAAAGCCGTTCTGAAGACTCCATCGTTCGCGAAATCGAAACCATTCGCGACACGGTGAGCGGCTTCACGGGAGTCATTTCGGACTTGGGCGGCCCCACGGCCAATATGTACCGGCTGCGCTGCAAGAGTCCCGCCATCGAGTCGGCGTGCCGCCGGCCGTCGTGCGTGTATCCGGGTGTTTGCCCGAACTTGAACACCAACCACTCGCCGCTCATCAGCTTGTATCGCCGTGCGCGGGCATTGAAGGGCATCAAGAAAATATTGATCGCGTCGGGCGTGCGCTACGACCTTGCGATCGAATCGCCGGAGTATGTGAAGGAGCTGGCGACGCATCATACGGGCGGCTACTTGAAGATCGCGCCGGAGGCCCTGGGCGAGGGACCGCTGTCGAAAATGATGAAGCCTGGGGTGGGGGCGTACTACAAGTTCAAAGAACTCTTCGATCGCTTCTCGAAGGAAGCGGGCAAGGAGCAGTACCTCATTCCTTACTTCATCGCCGCGCATCCGGGCACTCGTGACCAGGACATGTTGGAACTGGCGGTGTGGTTGAAGAAGAACGGCTTTCGCGCGGACCAGGTCCAAGCCTTCCTGCCCTCGCCCATGGCCACGGCCACGGCCATGTGGCATTCAGGCAAGAATCCGTTGAAGCGCGTTACGCGCAGCAGCGAAGAGGTGATCATCCCCAAGGGCATCAAGGTGCGGCGCCTGCACAAGGCCTTCCTGCGCTATCACGATCCGGAGAACTGGCCGATTCTGCGCGAGGCCTTGAAGCGCATGGGCCGGGCCGATCTCATCGGCAATGGACAGCATCACTTGATCCCGGCGTACCAGCCGGTCGGTACCCGTGCCGGTGGCGGGCTCCCGCGGATGGGCGGCGTCCCGCGAGCGAGCCTCGGCGGTGGCGGCGTTCCGCGGACGAGCGGGGTGCCGAGACCTGGCGCGCGAGTGGGTACGGCGGGCATACCGTTCCGGACACAGCATACCGGGCTGCCAAAATCAGGAACTGCGTCGAAGTCCAAAGGACCCGCTGCGGCATCGGCTCCGAAACGGCGCGGGCGCTAGGAGACTCCCCTTGCTGGCTCCCGGCCGTGCGATTAAAGTTACGGGTTGTCTCGCGGCTCTCAGTCGCAATTCATCAATTTAAAGTTTTGGGATGGCGCTCCGCCCCTGGCTGGCGTGATGTGCGTGTGAAGTATGGATAAATGGATCGTACATAAATTTGGTGGTTCGAGCGTCGCCGACGCGGGGTGTTTCAGGCGCGTCGCTGACATTATCGAGTCCTCGAGCAATCCGCGCGAAGCCGTGGTGCTATCCGCTTGCCGTGGCGTGACCGATGCACTGCTGGCGCTGGTCACCCTGGCGGAACGTCCCGACGGCGACTTCATGTCCGCCATCGAGACGCTGAAGGCTCGTCATGTGAACCTGGCGGCGGAGCTGGTATCGGCGCCCGCCCGCGAGGCCTATGGCAAGCAGTTGGACCAGGACTGCCGGGATATCGCCGGTGTCCTGCAGGCCGTGCGCCTCATTCGTGCAGCGCCGCAGAGCATGCGCGACGTGATCTCGGGCTATGGGGAGATCTGGTCAACCCGTCTGTTCGCGCCTTTCCTGCGCGAGCGCGCCAAAATCGCCGGCGACGTGAAATGGATCGATGCGCGCGATGTCGTCATTGTGGAGTGGGGTCCTCTGGGGCCGGCCGTACAATGGGCCGTCAGCGAAGCGAATTTGCGGAAATTAGTCCCTGGGAATTTCAAGGGCCGACTCATTGTCACCGGGTTCGTAGCCACCACCACCGGCGGCATGCAAACCACCTTGGGCCGCAACGGCAGCGATTTCTCCGGTTCCATTTTCGGTGCGTTGCTGCATTCGTCCGAAATCATTATTTGGACCGACGTCGACGGCGTCTTGTCGGCGGATCCGCGCCTGGTGCCCAACGCTCAGGTCATCGACCAGCTCTCTTATAACGAAGCGATGGAGCTCGCGTACTTCGGTGCCAAGGTCATTCATCCGCAGACCATGGAGCCGGCCGTCGCCCGCGATATTCCTATTTATATTCGCAATACCTTTGCGCCGGAGAAACGCGGCACGTTGATTTGCGCGAAGCCTAAGTCCGCGCTCAAGGTGAAAGGCATCACCACCATCGACCCGGTGGCGCTGGTCAATTTGGAAGGCGCCGGTATGATCGGCGTGCCGGGAACGGCGCATCGCCTATTCGGTGCTTTGCGGGATGCCGGTATTTCGGTGATTTTGATTTCCCAAGGCAGTTCCGAGCACTCCATTTGCTTCGCGATTCCAGAGGCGCAGGCGGTGCGCGCCGAAGCCGCGGTGCGTCGGGCGTTCGAGTCGGAGCTGCGCGACGGTCAAATTCAACGCGTGGATGTGGGCTTGGGCCTGAGTATTTTGGCGGTGGTGGGCGACGGCATGGCCGGCGCGCACGGTGTCGCGGCCAAGGTATTCAATTCGCTTGGCGATGCGGCCATTAGTGTGCGCGCCATTGCCCAAGGCGCCTCGGAGCGCAATATTTCCGTGGTGGTGGAGGGCAAGGGCGCGGCCAAGGCGCTGCGCGCGGTGCATGCGGCTTTTTATCTATCACCCAACACCTTGTCCATCGGACTCATCGGTCCCGGCACCGTGGGCCGAGTGCTGCTTGCGCAAATCGCGACGCAAATCGAGCGTCTGCGCGCCTTGAACCTGGACCTGCGCGTGCGCGCTATCGCCGGTTCCAAGCGCATGCTGCTGGCGGAGTCGGCCATCGATCTGGATACGTGGGCGGAACAGTTCGCTGCCTCCAGTGAACCCTTGGATTTGGAGAAGTTCGCGAATCATGCCCAAGCGGATTACATCCCCCACACCGTGCTCATCGACTGCACGGCTGATGCCGAGGTCGGCGGCCGTTATCATGGTTGGTTGGCGCGCGGCATTCATGTCGTGACGCCCAACAAGAAAGCCAACAGCGGTCCGTTGCCTTACTACCGGAGTCTGCAGGAAGCGCGGCGCGCGGCGGGCACGCATTATTTGTACGAGGCCACCGTGGGCGCCGGCCTGCCCGTGATTCAGACGCTGCGCGACCTGCGCGAAACGGGCGACGACATCTCGAGCATCGAGGGTATTTTCTCCGGCACCCTGGCCTATCTCTTCAATGTGTTCGACGGCAGCGAGGCGTTCTCCTCCATCGTGCGCGCGGCCAAACAGAAGGGGTATACCGAACCCGATCCGCGCGACGACCTGTCGGGTATGGACGTTGCCCGCAAGTTGATTATTCTGGGGCGCGAGATGGGGCTCACCTTGGAAATGTCGGACGTGAAAGTGACCGGGCTGGTACCCAAGGCCTTGGAAAAGGCCAGCGTCGAGGAATTCATGGAGCGGCTGCCTGACTTCGACGCCCAGATGTCCACTTTGCTCGCGGAGGCCAAGAAGAAAAATCAGGTGCTGCGCTACGTGGGGCGCATCGATGCCGCCGGCAACGCCACCGTTGGGCTCACTCATCTGGACGCCAAGCACGCGTTTGCAAATATTGCGCTCACCGACAACGTGGTGCGCTTCGCGACCCGCCGCTACTGCGACAATCCCTTGATAGTTCAAGGGCCGGGTGCGGGACCGGAAGTCACGGCCGGCGGTGTATTTTCCGATCTGCTGCGCCTATCCGCCTATTTGGGCGCGCACCTGTAGACCGACTAAAAAAGGATCGCCGTGCTTACCGATGTAACCGCCTTTGCTCCCGCCACCGTCGCCAACGTCGGCATTGGTTTCGATATTTTGGGACACACCGTCGAAGCCGTGGGCGACCGGGTGCGCATCCGCCGCATCGATGAGCCGGTGGTGCGCATACGTGCCATCACGGGAGTGGCGGGCGACCTGCCCATCGAACCCATGAACAACACCGCCGGGCGCGCGGTGCAGGCCCTGCATACGGCGCTGCGTTTGGATCATGGCTTCGAACTCGATATCGACAAGGGCATTCCCTTGTCCTCCGGGATGGGCGGTTCGGCGGCTTCGGCGGTGGCGGCGGTGGTCGCGGCGAACGCGTTGTTGGAACAACCCATACCTCGGATTCAGCTTCTCAAATTCGCCATGGAGGGCGAGATCGTCGCCAGCGGTTCGGCTCACATCGACAACATTGCCCCCTGCCTCTTCGGCGGCCTGGTGCTGACGGTGGGTATCGATAATCCGCGCGTGAAGCAAATTCCCGTGCCGCCGTCACTGCGCTGCGTGTTGGTCCATCCGCATATGTTTCTCGGCACCCGCGAGGCGCGCGCCATTCTGAAAACGGAAATCACCCGATCGGATTTCATCTGGCAGTCCGCAAATCTCGCGGGTTTCATCAGCGGCTGCTACTCGAACGATCTGGACATGATTCGCGATTCCTTCAACGACGTCATCATCGAGCCGCAGCGTCATACGCTGATTCCCGGCTTCAAGGACGTGCAGCGCGGCGCCATGTCCGCCGGTGCCTTGGGCTGTTCGATCTCGGGCGCGGGTCCCACCATTTTCGCCTGGGCTGAGATACAGCAGGCCGAGGCCGTGCGAGGCGCCATGGTGGCGGCATTTACGGCGCATGGGTTGAAATCGGACTGCTGGATTTCCTCGTTGGAGAACTACGGCGCCCGAGTGGTGAAGGCCTAATGTCCGCGCTCCTGTACTCGAGTTCGCGTGGCAGTTCCCCCGCTCTGACCGTGAGTGAAGCCATACGCCAGGGCCTGGCCCCGGACGGTGGCCTCTATTTGCCCTCGCGCCTACCCGACGTCGATGTGGCGGCCGTGGCTGACTTGAAGCGCCTGCCCGATATCGCGCGCGCCAGTCTCCATGGCTTCTTCGAGGGCGACCGGCTGCAGCCTCGCTTAAGCGACATCGCCGAGGCGGCATTGAATTTTCCCGTGCCGACGACCCAGGTCAGCGGTGCCGCCGACCGGCTGTTCGCGCTGGAGTTGTTTCATGGGCCCACCGCCGCCTTCAAGGATGTGGGGGCCCGCTTTCTGGCAGAGAGCCTGGAGCGCCTGGAGTCGGGATCGACCCGGTCGGGATCGACCCGGTCGGGACCGACCAAGCCGTTGACCATACTGGTCGCGACCTCCGGTGACACCGGCGGTGCCGTGGCCGCGGCATTTCATCGCCGCCCCTGGGTGCGTATCGTTATCCTGTACCCCAAAGGTCTGGTCAGCCCGCGCCAAGAGCAGCAGCTCACCTGTTGGGGCGACAATGTGCTGTCGCTGCGTATCGATGGCACCTTTGACGATTGCCAGCGCTTGGTCAAAGAAGCCTTCGTCGAGCCCGCGCTGGGACTGAAGCACCACTTCAGTTCGGCCAACAGCATTAACATCGGCCGCTTGTTGCCGCAGATGACCTATTACGTCGCGTCGAGCCTCGAGGTTCAGCGGCGCACCGGCGCATCGCCGTCCTACATTATCCCGGCGGGCAATCTCGGCAATGCCTTCGCCGCGGTGTGGGCGCGCGCTCTGGGATTTCCCATTGGACGCATCATTCTGGCGCATAACGCCAACCGCACCGTGCCTGACTACTTGCAGAGCGGCCAGTGGCAGCCCCGTTCCAGTATCGCCACGTTGGCCTCGGCCATGGATGTGGGCAACCCCAGTAACATGGAACGCATCCGTACCTTGTATCCGACGCTGGAATCCATGCGCGAACACTTAAGCGCAGTGAGCGTGGATGACGCTACAATCCGGGCACGCATCGGAGAGGATTTCATGCACTATGGGCGCGAATGGTGTCCGCACACTGCCACGGCGGCGGAAGTGTATAGCCGCTTGAGCGCAGAGGAACAGCGCGAACATCCTTGGGTGGTGGTGGCCACGGCGCATCCCGCGAAGTTCAATGAGGTGGTCGAGCCCATTATCGGCGAGACCCTCGACGTTCCCGACAGTCTCGATCGACTGCTGCGCCTGCCCCGACATTTCGTGGACCTGCCGCCGACCTTGCAGGCTGTAGCTGCAGCGCTCGAATGAGCGATATCTCGATCGAGCCCGAATGGTTGGTGGCCGGGGCCGCGTTGCTGGTGCTGGGCACCGGCGGCTACCTGGCCTATGGCGCCTACCAGCGCCGCTCGCGCCGTAAGGGCCTGCTGGCCCGCCTGGAGCGCATCGGCTATCAGGCGGCGCACCAGATATTGGTTCCCGACGGCATGGGCGGGTTCATACATATTGATCACTTATTACTCACGCCCAGGGGCGTTCTGGTGCTCGACACGCGTCGCGTCGTCGGACTGATCTTTGGCGGCGATCAAATGAGCGACTGGACCGTCATGGGGCGGGGGCGCCGCTACACCTTCGATAACCCCCAGCCGGCGCTCTATGACCGAATTGCGGCAGTGAAGGCGCTGGTGGGCGACGTGCCGGTCGAAGGCCGACTGCTGTTCTCCAATCACGGACGCTTCACCAAGGGCAAGCCCAAGTACGTGGTGATGCTGGATGGCATCGAGGTGGAATTTCCGGCCGTCGATCGTACCACCACCAGTTTCCCGCAGTATCCGGCCTATCTCGAGGCCTGGAATCGTTTGTTGGCTCAGTTGCGGCCCAGCCCGCACATGTTCACCAACCTCTAAGAGTCCGCGCCCTGTGCCGGGGCGGCGGCTGACGCACGCAATCCGAAGAAGTCGACGGCGTTGCGCGTCGATGCGGCGGCGACGCTGTCCACCGGGTCGTTTCTGAGCGCGGCCACGACCCCGACGATGTGCGCGAGGTGGGCCGGTTCGTTGCGGCGGGATTTTGGCTTGGGCTGCAAATCGCGGGGTAGGAGATAAGGGGCATCGGTCTCTACCATCAACCGGTCGAGTGGAATGTGGGGCACGGCCTCGCGCAGCGCCATGCCGCGTCGTTCATCGCACACCCATCCGGTGACTCCGATGGACAGATCCAGCGCCAGATAATCCTCGAGCTGTGCCACATCCCCGGTGAAGCAATGCGCCACGCCGCCGACCAACGCGGGGCGATACTCCCGCAGGATGGCGGTGAAGTCCGCGTGAGAATCGCGCTGATGCAGAAACACGGGCTTGCGCGTGGCCACGGCGATTTCCAGTTGCGCGACGAAGGCGGCGCGCTGCGCCTCGGGTGAGGAGAAGTTGCGAAAGTAGTCCAGGCCGCATTCGCCGACGGCGACGACCTGCGGCAGCCGCAGCAGGGCCAGCAATTCGTCCCGCCGGTCCGGGTCGAACGCCGCCGCATGATGGGGATGCACGCCCGCCGTACTCCATAGCCGGAAGGGATGCGCTGCCGCCAGGTCCGCGGCGGCTCGAGAGCTCACGAGGTCGGCGCCGGTCACGACCTGCCGGGTGACCCCCGCAGCCCAAGCGCGGGACATAACCTCCCCTCTATCGTCGGCAAAGCTGTCGTGCGTGAGGTTCGAGCCGATATCGATCAGTTCCATGTACATTCCGATCCGAGGGTGTATCTTCATTATATGCCGCGATTGCAACATCTTTTGTCGACAACGCTATGCCTGCTCGCGTGGGCCGCGAGCGCGCAGCAGGGCGGCGATTTGCAGGCGCAAATTCTCTATGCGTTTCATTCGGAAGACACCAATCAGCTGAACACCTTGGTGCAAACCCTGAGCACTCAGGTGCAGGCCGGCGGCGCGGATAACGACCTGCGCTACCAACTGGCCCATGCGCAATACCGTGTGGGTTTATTGGTTGATGCCAAGCACTCGCATGAGGCCGAGGCGGCCTTTTCGGGCTGTGTGGAACAGCTGAAGCCCTTGCTGCAACAGAATGCCGATTCGGTGGAGGCGCTGGTTCTGCAGTCGGCGTGCTATGCGAATCTCGCCAAATTCAGCAGGCTCGAAGGCATGCTGCTGCGTTCGCGCGCCGCCGAGCGCTTGAGTGCGGCGGCCAAACTCGCGCCCCGCAATCCGCGAGTAGTGTACCTCGAAGCCACCGACGCCCTGGGACGCGCCAAACCGGGGACGCCGGAGAACAAGAAGGCCTACGAGGAATTGCAGCACGCGGTACAGCTCTTCGAACAGTCGTCGGCCACCAGCATCGAGGTGCCGGGCTGGGGTCACGCCGAGGCTTACCTGGACTTCGGCCGCCAGCTGCAAACTCGCGGCGATGTCCTGGGTGCCCGCAACTGGATTGAGCAATCTCTGATCGTGGCGCCCAATTTCAAGGCCGCTCAGCGTCAACTGGCAACCCTGATGCAGCGCTGAGGGCGCGGTCGCCGGACCGACGAACCTGGTATGATTCGCTGCGATGAACGCCCAAGTCACGCAGCTGTCGTTGTTCGAGACGCGTAGCTCCACCGACCCCTTCGCGGTAAGAGTCAGTCCGCGCGCGCGCCGCCTCACGGCCCGCGTGCACGTGGGCGGCCGTGTCGAGATCGTGGTACCGGTGGGCGTGAGCGCGAAGGCCGTGCGCGACTTCGTGCAGCGTTTCACTCCTTGGATCGACCGCAAAGTCGCGGCCATGCAATGCGAGGTGGAAGTCCAGGCGGTCATGCCGCCCAGCGTGGAATTCGGCTTCAGCGGTGAAAAATTCAGCGTGGAATGGGTAAGAGGTCAGAAACGCGGCGTTGCGCAGGTGGGCGGGCGCCTGGTGATCCACGCCCCCGATGACGGCGCCGCGCGTGACTTATTGCGCGCGTGGCTGAAGCGTGCGGCGGGCGAGCGTCTGGCGCCGCGGCTCATGAAGCTGGCGCAGGATTTGAATTATTCCGTTGCCCGAGTGGCCATTCGCTGCCAGCGAACGCGCTGGGGCAGCTGTTCCACTCGCGGCACGGTGAGTTTGAATTGCTCGCTGGTATTTTTGCCGCCCGACGTGGTGCGCTATTTATTCATCCACGAACTGGCCCACACCAAGCATATGAATCACTCCGCCAGCTTCTGGCGATTGGTGGAAAAGCTGGAGCCCGATTACCGGCGGCTGGACCGTGAGTTGTTGGCGGGATGGCGCACGGTACCGGCCTGGATCTTCCGAGGCTGACATGCAAGATCCGACACCACCGGTCAAACCTTTCGTCGATTTGAACGACGAGGAGGTGCATTGGGATCTTACCCAATCGTTGAGCTACTCGCAGTATTTGCACTTGGACAAGCTGCTCGATGCCCAACGTCCTCTGTCGTATCATCATGACGAAACGATGTTCATCATCATCCACCAGGTTTCCGAACTGTGGATGAAGCTATGCCTGCACGAATTGAATTCCACCATCGACTGCGTGCGGCGTGATGATCTGGGTCCAACCTTCAAGATGCTGGCGCGCGTCTCCACCATTCAGCATCAATTGCAGCAGTCGTGGGATGTGCTGGCGACCCTGACACCCTCGGACTACTCGGCGTTCCGCAACATACTGGGCCGGTCCTCCGGATTTCAGTCGCCGCAATATCGCATGCTGGAATTCTTGATAGGCAACAAGAACGCCGACGCCATCAAGGTGTTCCTGGGCGATGAGGCGAATTACGCGCTACTGGAGCGGGCCTTGAATGCGCCGAGTTTGTACGACGAGGTGCTGCGTCTATTGAGCCGCCGCGGACTCGATGTGCCGCCGGAAGCTATTGATCGAGACTTCGCGCAACCCTATCAGGCCAGCAAGCAAGTCGCGGCGGCGTGGCTCAGCGTGTATCACAATTCGGATAAGGATTGGGATTTGTACGGGTTGGCCGAGAGATTGGTCGACCTGGATTATAAATTCCAACTCTGGCGCTTCGCCCACGTTAAAACAGTGGAGCGCATCATCGGCTACAAGCGCGGAACGGGCGGGACCGGTGGTGTGTCCTATCTCACCAAGGCGCTGGAACTCAAATTTTTCCCAGAACTATGGACCATTCGAACGTCCATGTAGGCGCTGCTCGTGACGAACATTCAGGATCAATTACAGAACGTCAACGTAATCTCCAGCGATTTGCTGGCGACGCCGGAAGAGGTCAAGCGTCGGCTACCCTTGACCACGGCCGCCGGCGACACCGTTTATCGATCGCGCGAGGCGGTGCGGGCGATCCTCGAGCGTCGGGATCCGCGTTTGTTCGTGGTCGTGGGCCCATGCTCCATTCATGATGTGGCGGCGGCGCGCGAATACGCGGGCCGTCTGCAGGCCTTGGCCGTTAAGGTTCAGTCCACCATGTTGCTCATCATGCGCGTGTACTTCGAAAAGCCGCGCACCACCGTGGGGTGGAAGGGTCTCATCAACGATCCCGACATGGATGATTCCT
>Ga0302314_10014822_pt1 | contig 13298 bp, 8 predicted proteins | sample III_Palsa_N2_3_FD_200533 | JGI IMG/M metagenome (GOLD analysis project Ga0302314, IMG submission 200533) | Peat permafrost microbial communities from Stordalen Mire near Abisko, Sweden - III_Palsa_N2_3 | ecosystem: Environmental > Terrestrial > Soil > Palsa > Peat permafrost | place: Sweden...
GGCCGCCGGCGGCGCGGAGCGCTGCCTGAGCTCGTCGCGCAATTCGCGGCGCAGGATCTTGCCCACATTGGTCTTGGGCAGCTCGTTGCGGAAATACACCGCCTGCGGCCGCTTATAGCCGGTCAGATACTGGTGGCAGAAGTCCTTGATGCGCTGCTCCGTCAGATTCGGGTCGGAGCGCACGATGAACAGCGCCACCACTTCGCCCGAATGCTCATCAGGCTGCGCCACGGCTGCTACCTCGAGCACCCCCGGGCAATGGGCAACGACGTCCTCGATCTCGTTCGGGTAGACCTTGAAACCCGAGACGATGATCATGTCCTTCTTGCGATCTTCGATGAACACGAAGCCGAGCTCGTCCATGTGCCCGATGTCGCCGGTGCGCAGCCAGCCATCGCTCAACAGCACCTGCGCGCTCTCGGCGGGCTGATTCCAATAGCCGCGCATCACCTGCGGTCCGCGCAGACAGATCTCGCCGCTCGCGCCGGTGCCCAGATCGTGGCCATCGTCATCCCGGATGAACACTTCGGTCGATGGCAGAGGCAAGCCGATCGAGCCGGTCAGTGCGGCGTACGGTCCGACCAGCGTGTTGCAGCAACCGACCGGCGAGGCCTCGGTCAATCCCCAGCCCTGCGTGATCGCGCAGCCGGTGATCTGCTTCCAGCGGGCGGCAATCGCGCTCTGCAGTGCCATGCCGCCCGCGACAGTGGCGACCAGCCGCGAGAAGTCGATCTGATCGAAGCCCGGCGTATTCATCAGGGCGTTGAACAATGTGTTGACGCCCATGAAGAACATCGGACGATGGCTCTTGAGCTCCTTGACGAACGCGGGGAAGTCACGCGGGTTCACAATCAGCAGTCCCGAGCCACCGAGCGAGGCGAACAGCAGGCAGTTCGCGGTCAATGAAAAGATGTGATAGAGCGGCAACGCGCAGATGAAGGTGACCCGATCCAGCGCGACCTGCTGGAACCAGGCCCGGCATTGCAGGACGTTGGTCACCATGTTGCCATGCGTGAGCATCGCGCCCTTGGAGATGCCGGTCGTGCCACCGGTATATTGCAGGAACGCCAGCGCATCGTGATCGAGGCTCACCGGCGCGAGCGATAATGGGCCGGCTTCGCGCAATACCTCGTGCAAGCGGTGCGCTCCGGGGATGCGCCAGCGCGGTACGCGCCGCTGCACGTGCCGCAACACGAGGTTGACGATCGAGCCTTTCGGCCAGCGCAACAGATCGCCCACGCCGGTTACGATGACGTGGCGCACTGAAGTAGCAGGCAGCGCCTGTGCCAGGGTGGCGGCAAAGTTCTCGAGCACGACGACCGCGCTCGCGCCGCTATCCTTGAGCTGGCGCTCGAGCTCGACGGCGGTGTAGAGCGGGTTGGTGTTCACGACCACGAGGCCCGCTCGCAACGCGCCGAACATCACGAGCGGATACTGCAATAGATTGGGCAGCATGATGGCGATGCGATCGCCGCTCTTCAGGCCTGCGCGCTGCTGCAGCCAGGCGCCGAACGCCGCGGAACCCTGGGCGAGCTGCCCATAGCTCATCGCCGTACCCATGCACTGATAGGCGATCCGATCCGCATAGCGCTCGCAGGCATCCTCGATCAGTGCTTTGAGCGATGGCCATGCGCTCGCATCCACGTCCGCGGGAGTTGCGGGCGGATACTGCTTTAGCCAGAAGCGGTCCATCAGGCGCCAGCGCCGGCTGCGGCGCGCATGAGCGGCACGAGCCTGGGCCATACATTCTCGAGCAACAACGGCTGCGCCTGTGCATTGGGATGCAGGCCATCCTGCTGCATCAGACCCGGCGTCAGGGCTACGCGCTCGAGCAGGAACGGCAGCAACGGGATCTTGTGGGCGGCCGCGAGCTGCTCGTACATACCGCTGAACTCGCGCGTGTAGCGCTCGCCATAATTGGGTGGCAGTCGCACTCCGAGCAGCAATACGGCGACACGATGCGCCTGCAGTTGCCTGATGATCTGATCCAGGTTGGCCTGCGTCTGCGTCAGCGGCAGGCCGCGCAGTCCGTCATTGGCGCCGAGCTCGAGCAATACGATGTGCGGCTGCTGCACGGACAGCACGTGCGGCAGGCGAGACAGGCCGCCGGCCGTGGTCTCGCCGCTGATGCTGGCATTCACGACATGGAATCCGTACCCTTCCTGCAGGATCTTCTGCTGCAGCAAGCTGACCCATCCCTGCTCGACGCGGATCCCATAGCCGGCGCTCAGGCTGTCCCCGTACACCAGAATGACGTTTGACTGCGAGGCGAGCGCCGCCGACGCCGCCAGTGCGATCAGCCATGCGACCAGGATGCCAATGACGCGCGACATCGTTCTCGAAGCCCGGAATGTGAGCAAGCAGGTTAGCAGCCCGGAAGGGCCGCTGACCATCGTGCGCGACATTTCGCTGCAGGTGTGCGCCGGCGAGTCCATAGCGATCGTGGGTCCCTCGGGGGCCGGCAAATCCACATTGCTGGCGCTGCTCGCGGGGCTGGATCTGCCCAGCTCCGGCGAGGTCTGGCTGGCCGGCGTCAATCTCTCGGGGCTCGATGAGGATCGCCGCGCGCGGCTGCGGGCGCAGCGTGTCGGCTTCGTGTTCCAGTCCTTCCACCTGGTGCCCTCGCTGACCGCACTGGAGAACGTCATGCTGCCGCTCGAGCTCGCGCATCGCGCCGATGCGCGCGATGCCGCCGGCGCCTGGCTCGCGCGTGTCGGGCTCGATGCTCGGCTCGGTCATTACCCGCGGCAACTCTCCGGTGGCGAGCAGCAGCGCGTCGCCCTGGCGCGCGCCTCGGTCGGTCGTCCGGCGGTACTATTTGCCGATGAGCCCACGGGCAATCTGGACAGCGTGACCGGCGAGCGCATCGCGCAGTTGCTCTTTGAGCTCAACGAGGGTTCCGAGACGACGCTGGTTTTGGTCACGCACGACCGCACACTCGCGGCGCGCTGCGATCGCATCCTGTTGATGGATGCCGGCGCCATACGCGCTTAGGCCCACCGATGCACAGCCTCATCATGGCCCTGCGCTCACTGCGGCGCGAATGGCAATCCGGCGAGCTCGCAGTTTTGTGGCTCTCGCTTTGCGTTGCGGTCGCGGCCCTCAGCGGCGTTGGTTTCCTGGCCGATCGCATCGGACACGCTGTACAGGCCCAGGCCAGTGAAGTGCTGGCGGCCGACTTGCGGGTCGAATCCGACATGCCGATTGCGCCGGCCGAGAGTGCTGAGGCGCAGGCACTGGGCCTTCTCACGGCGCATCTCACGCGTACGCTCTCGGCCATATTCAACGGCGATGCCAACCAGCTCGCCGATGTGCGGGCGGTCAGCCGCGGCTATCCGCTGCGCGGCCACCTCACCGTCGCCGATCGAGCGTTTGCGGCCGGTGAGCCGACGGCGAGCATTCCGGCGCCCGGCGAGGCGTGGCCCGATTCCAGGCTTGCGGCCGAGCTCGGCGCCGGGCCAGGCAGCGAGCTGCTGGTCGGCTCGCGCTCGCTGCGCGTGACGCGGATCCTGATCTCGCGGCCTGATCAGAGCGCGACCTTCATCGAATTCTCGCCCGCATTGCTGATCAACGAGGCCGACTTGGCTGCGAGCGGGTTGATTCAACCGGGCAGCCGCGTTAATTACGCCCTGCTGCTCGCCGGCCCAGGCTCGCAGCTGCGGGCTTTTCGTCGCTGGCACGCTCTGCAGGGTATTGCCGGCGAGCGGCTCGCGGATGTGGCCGAAGCCAGTCCGCAGATCGCCGATGCGAGCCGGCGCGCGACGCGCTTCCTCGCGCTCGCGGGACTGGTCGCCGTATTGCTGTGTGCGGTGGCGATCGCGATGAGCGCGCGCAGCTATGTGCGGCGGCATCTGGACGTCGTGGCGCTCATGAAGACACTTGGCGCCTCGCGAGCGCTGGTGCTGGCCATCAGTGTCTGGCAACTGCTGATTCTGGCGGCGGTCGCCAGCGCAATCGGCACCGCCGCCGGCTGGCTCACGCAGCTGTGGCTGGTGCGCGTATTGCAGGGTCTTTTACGCTCCGATCTGCCCAGCGCGGGTCCATGGCCGGCGCTGGCGGGTTTCATGATTGCGCTGGCGATGCTCGCGGGCTTCGCGCTGCCCGCCTTGCTGCAGCTCACGCGCGTGCCGGCGCTGCGCGTTCTGCGCCGCGACTCGGGCCCACCCGCGCTGCGCCTGTGGGCGGCGGCCGCGCCCGTGGCGCTCGCCATCGTTGCGGTGGTCTACGCCGCGCTCCAGGACGTGCGCCTGAGCTTCTGGTTTGTCGTCGGCCTGGGCGGCGCGGCGCTGGCACTGGCGGGGGGCGGGGCCCTGCTGCTGCGGCTCGCGGCGCATGTGCGCGGCAATGCCGGCGCCGCCTGGCGCTATGGCGTGGCCAATCTGTCGCGCCGGCGCGCCGAAGGCATCGCGCAGATCGTGGCCTTCGGGCTCGCCGTGATGCTGTTGCTCGCGCTGGCGATCCTGCGCGCCGATCTGGTCAGCGACTGGCGCGCGAGCCTGCCACCCGAGCTGCCGAATTATTTCTTCCTGAACATTCTGCCCGAGCAGCGCACGGACTTTCAGCGCGAGCTCATCAGCGAAGGCGCAAAGGTCGAGCGCATGCTGCCGATGACACGCGCCCGCATGACGGCGATCAACGGTCAGAGCGTGGCCGAGCTGCATTTCACCGACGCGCGCGGCAGGCGCTTCGCCGAGCGCGAGCAGAATCTGAGCTGGAGCGGGGAGCTCGGCTCGGACAACCGTATCGTCGCTGGCCGCTGGTGGAGCCCGGCCGACTCCGGCAAACCATTGGTCTCGCTGGCCGTCGAGTACCGCGACGCGCTGCGGCTCAAGCTCGGTGACCGCCTGAGCTTCGACGTCGCTGGTGAGCCGCTCGAGGTCACGGTCGCGAGCTTTCGCGACGTCAAGTGGGACAGTTTCAAGCCTAATTTTTTCGTGCTGCTGCCGCCCGGATTGCTCGATGCGTCGACTGGCACCTACATGACCAGCGCCTATCTGCAGCCCTCGAGCGGTGCCATGGCGGCGCTCGTGCATCGCTTCCCGGGCGTCTCGATCTTCAATATCGCCGATTTGCTCGCGCAAGTGCGCGCGGTGATCGACAAGGCCGTCACCGCCGTGCAGAGCGTGTTTGTGTTCACTTTGCTCGCCGGCTTTACGGTGCTTTCCGCGGCCGTGCAGTCCAGCAGCGAGGAGCGGCGCTACGAGATCGCAATCCTGCGTGTGCTCGGCGCCGGTCGCTCGATGATCTTCAGGAGCGTGCTGGCTGAATTCTCACTCATGGGCGCGCTCGCCGGGCTATTGGCGGCCAGCGGCGCCTCCCTCGGTGGCGCCTGGCTCGCGCACGCACTGGATCTGAACTATCGTTTCGACTCGGCCCTGTGGCTGCTCGGCGTCATCGGTGCGGTAGTGATCGTGGGCGCCGCCGGCGCTATCTCGACGCGCTCGATGGTACGCGCGCAGGCGCGCAGCGTGCTCTACTGATCCGGGGCAGCGGACCGCTCACCTTCAGCGCGTGATCGTGATGGTCGTCCAGGCCTGTGCGACCGTGTCGCCGCGCCAGTTCATGCCATCGATGGTCAGCTGATAATTCCCGGGGCCGAGCGCCGAGCTGTTGAGCCCGAGATGCAGATGGCCATTCGAATCGCGCAGTACGTTGTGCAATATCGCGACGCGGCCCTGATCCAGGCGATCGACGGTGACGCGAAAGCTCGAAAACGGCGACCACGAGACGTCGATCTTCAGATCGGCTAGCTCCGCCGCAGCCCCGCCGATGGTCGCGGCGCTACGGGTCGAGGGTGTACGGCTTGGAACCAGCGTGATCTCTCGCGTCGAAGTGACCGGCTCGAGCGACTGCAGGGTCAGACGCTGGCGCATTGAGGCGATCGTGTGATCGCGCGTGGCCAGCTTATGCGCGAGCACCAGACCCACAACGGCAAGCAGCAGCGCGAGCGCAGCCGTGCCGAGGAGCAGTGGCAGGCTCTGCCACCAGGGTTTGCGCGTTTCCCAGGGCAGCGCGATGCCGCCGGCCTCGAGCAGGCGCAGCGCAGCGCTGACGTGCTCGCTGAGCGCGATCTCATCGAGGGCTTCCGGGTGCTCGCGGCAATAGCGTTCGAAATCCTGCGTGCCCTTGAGCGGCAGGCGTCCGCTGAGGTAACGCTCGACGATCTGGTTGCGCGCGATGAACTCACGATCCATGACGAAATTGGCTGGCACCGATGGTATTGGCACGGTCGCAGCATACGATTCGGGTGGCCAATTCGGCGAAGCTTGCATCCGTTATGTCAACTGAACGCGTAGTCGACGCCCGCCGAACCGAGCCAGCGAGCGCTCGCCGGGGATTTCAGGTCCTTGGCCACGCAGTACAGGCCCAGGACGCGTGCAGCTTTGACGATCGCGACCACGGTGGCGCGCGAGAACTTCTCGGTCAGGATGTTGGCAGTCAGCGCGGCATCGAGCTTCAGGCAGCGCACGGCGCTCGAGCGCAGCAGTGCGAAGCCCGGGCCCGTGAGGTTGAAGTCATCCAGTGCCACAAAGCATCCATGCGCTCCGCACTCGGCGATGAAGTGCTCGGTGGCGACGCCATCCAGCGCCGCCAGGGAGCTGGGAATGCGCAAGCCCAGCACGCCCTCTGCCAACGCGGCGCCCTGGATGATGGGCGCCAACTGCAGCACGAAGTCCGACGCGAGCACCGATTCGGCGCTCAATGGCAACGTGAAGGTCGCCGGAGTGCGCGAACCGCGCGAGCCGCGTCGCTGCAGCCAATGCATGAGGCGACGCGCGCGGTCCAGATCCGCCGCCATCGACGTCGGCTCGCCCGCAATCTCATAACGGCGTGTCGCGCCGGCGGTTCGTAAGCGCGAATAGCGGCGCAGGCGCAAAGGCGCCAGTGGCGCTCGTGCGCTGCCTGGATTGGCGGTTGGCGGCGGCGCCGGCGCGAGCGCCAGCGCCAGCGCGAGCTCCGGATGCGGCGCCACTTTGATGCGCGCCGTCACGCTCAGACCGTAGCGGTGCATCGCGGCGAGCACGCGTGCGCGAATGGATTCGGCATCGACTCCGGGCTGCGGCCCCTCGACGATGGCGAAGGCGAGGCTAATGCGCTCGCCCAAGGGCGAGCGCGCGCAAAAGTATAGTGCCCGCTTACCATCCTCGAGCCCGCGCTCGAGATACGGCTCTCGGTCCTGCAGGGCGAGCCCCTGCTCGGCGTCCCGAAGGCAGCGCTGATCGGACTCGCCCCAACGACCCCGGCTCATCCAGAGCAACTCGCCCTCGGCGCCATGCAGCGTCAGGCGCTGTACCTGCAACGGCGCGAGCAGACGCAACAGGCGCTGGCCCAGCTGTGCGGAGGTACTGTTGCGTCCTGCCGGTGCGCCGGCTTCCGGGTCATGCTCGATGTCCGGAGGTGCACTGAGCTCAGGCGCGGGAATAGTCATAACGCAATGTTGGCAGGGGCAGATCGTCCGTGCCGTGATCTTGCTCGCGTTCCGGCAGGCCGGCGCGCATCTCGCGTAGACTTGTCATAACTCCATGTACCGCGCCCCGCTCAAGGATCTGCGTTTCGTGCTCGAGCAATTGCTCGAGGTGCAGCAGCTCGCTCAATTGCCGCGTTACAGCGAATTCTCGAGCGAGCTGGCCGGCTCGATCCTCGAGCAGGCCGGGCGTTTCGCGGAGCAAGTGCTCGCGCCGATCAACGCTCTGGGCGATCGGCTCGGGGCGCAGTTCAGCGACGGCGCGGTCAGGATGCCGCAGGAATTTCGCAGCGCCTATCGGCAGTTCGTCGCCGGAGGCTGGCCGCAGCTGAGCGCAGCGACCGAGGAGGGTGGCCAGGGCGCGCCGCTGGCGCTGACCGCAGCAGTCGAGGAAATCTGGTGCGGGGCCAACCTGGCTTTCATGCTCTGCCCGCTGCTCTCGCGCGGCGCTGTCGAGGCGCTCGAGACCGTGGCCTCCAAGTCACTGCGGGCCCAGTTACTGCCCAGGCTCGTGACCGGTGAATGGACCGGGACCATGAATCTGACCGAGCCGCAGGCCGGCTCGGATCTGGCCGCGATCCGCACTCGCGCGGCCGCCGAGGGTGAGCATTACCGCATCGTCGGACAAAAGATCTTCATCACATACGGTGAACATGATCTAGCCGATAACATCATTCACCTGGTACTCGCGCGCGCTGATGGCGCGCCCCCGGGTGTCAAGGGTATCTCCCTGTTCGCAGTGCCCAAGCGCCTGGTGGGCCCCGACGGCAGTCTGGGTGAGCCCAATGATGTGCGCTGTGTGTCGATCGAGCACAAGCTCGGCATTCACGCGAGCCCGACCTGCGTGATGTCCTATGGCGATCAAGACGGCGCCATCGGCTACCTGGTCGGTGAGTTGCATCACGGGCTCGAATACATGTTCATCATGATGAATTCAGCGCGCCTGTCGGTCGGCGTGCAGGGCGTGGGCATCTCCGAGCTCGCTCTGCAGCAGGCCAGTGCCTGGGCCCGCAGCCGTGTCCAGGGGCGAGCGCCCGGCGCTCAGGGCGATGCCAGCGCGCCGATCGTGCAGCATCCGGACGTCGCGCGCATGCTGCTGACGATTCGCGCCAACGTCGAGGCCATGCGCGCGCTGGCCCTCTATTGCGCCTTCACGCTGGATCGCGCGCGCGGGGAGCCCGATGAGAAGCGCCGCGCCAGCGCGCTGGCGCGCGGTGAGCTGCTGATCCCTATCGTCAAGGCCTGGAGCACGGATCAGGCGAACGAGCTGGCTTCCCTGGCGCTGCAGATCCACGGTGGCATGGGATTCATCGAGGAAACCGGCGTGGCGCAGACCCTGCGCGACGCGCGTATCACCTCGATCTACGAGGGCACGACCGGCATTCAGGCCAATGACCTGATCGGCCGTAAGCTCGCGCGCGACCGAGGCGCGGCCGTCGCCAGCTTGCTCTCGGATCTGCTGCGCGAGATCAACGATCTGCGTGGCAGTGACCCGGCGATGCGCAGCGTACGCAACGCCAGTATCGAGGCGATCACCGTGCTGCGCGACGCCACCGAGGCACTGCTGTATCAATACGCCGAGATGCCCGCGCGCGCTTACGCGGTCGCGGTGCCTTATCTGCACTTGTGCGGCCGCGTGCTGGGCGGGGCGATGCTCGCGCGCAGCGCCGCGATCGCGACACGTCGGCTCGGCGAATCCGCAGATGACGCCAGCTTTTACCGCGCGAAATTGCAGACCGCGCGCTTCTATGCCGAGTACCTGCTGCCGCAGACTTTGAGCCTGGCGCGCACGATCAAGTCCGGCGGCCCGAGCGTGGTGGAGGCCGATACGGAGCTGTTGACGGCGAATTGATCACCCCGCGCGGGGGCGAGCGCGGCAAGTTCTAAACCGGGTTCTCGAGGCTGAAGGTGGCCGTCTCATCGTTATAGGCGAACGCCTCGGCATAGCGAGCCAGGCTGATCACGGCGCGTAGCGTGTCCTCGGCATCGTCCTCGCCCATGAAGTCCTCGAGCTCATCGATGAAGCGGCTCTTGCGGGCCGAATGTGAGGCGCGCTCATCGAGCACGCGACGGATGTGAGATGCGAGCGGCACATAGTTGAGCAGATGCCGCGCGAACATGCGCTTGCGCTCATCCAGATCGGCGTTGACAAAGGCCGTACCGGCCTCGGTGAGCCGGATGTCGCCGCCTTCGACCTCGGCGAAGCGCATGAGCTGCAAGGTCTCGGCGACCGGAAACAGCTCATCGATTTCCATCTGCAGGTCCGAGGCGATCTTCGGCAGATCGGCGATACCGTTGAACGGCGGGGCGGCGATGGTTTCCAACAGCCCGGACAGCAGGTTTGAGGACACCCGCCGCATCACGCTGCCGATGCCAAGGCCTGGAAAGCGCTCGTTCCTGGCGGGCGCTTCGCCGGGCCGGCGTGAGGTCATCTCGACATAAATGCGCTCGACCAGCTCGCGGAATACCGGATCGAGCCGCTTGCGCGGCTGGGGCATCTTGACGTCGATCTCGTTGAGGATGCGGCCCGGGTTGCTGCCGAAGACGAGGATGCGATCGCACATGAGCACCGCTTCCTCAATATTGTGCGTGACGAGGATCACGCCTTTGATCGGCGCGCGCCCTTCTGCCCATAGATCCAGGAAGTCGGTGCGCAGCGTCTCGGCGGTGAGCACATCGAGCGCCGAAAATGGCTCATCCATCAACAGCACGTCGGGATGCACGACCAGAGCACGCGCGAAGCCCACGCGCTGGCGCATGCCGCCGGAGAGCTCGCGCGGGTAGGCGGATTCGAAGCCGTCGAGGCCGATGAGGTCGATGGCCGCAAGCGAGCGCTTGCGAATCTGCGCCTTCTCCATGTGTTGCGCCTCGAGGCCGAGCGCGACGTTCTCAAACACCGTGAGCCATGGAAAGAGCGCGAAGCTCTGAAACACCATGGCGATGCCGCAGGGCGGCCCGTTGATCGGCTGGCCGCGAAACGCGAGCGAGCCTGCACTGGGCTCGTCCAGGCCGGCGATCAGGCGCAGCAGCGTCGATTTGCCCGAGCCCGAGCGGCCCAGCAGCCCGACGATCTGGCCCTCCACGAGACGCAGCTGCACGCCCTCGAGCACCGCCAGGTTGCCGCCGTCGGGTTTGGGAAATGCCTTACACACCCCGTCGACCTGTAGCAGGGCAGTGGCAGTGGCGCTCATGACGGAGTTCATACGCGGGCGCTCTTCAGGTCAGGCGAAATTTGCGTTCGGCGTAATAGTACAGCGGGCGCCAGAATACGCGGTTGAGCGCGACCACGAATAGACTCATCGTCGTGATGCCGAGAATGATGCGATGAAAATCTCCGGCCGTGGTCGCCTCTGCAATATAGGCACCCAGTCCGTGCGCCTTCACTTGGACGTTATGCCAGCTCACGATTTCGGCGACGATCGCGGCATTCCACGAGCCGCCCGAGGCCGTGATGGCACCCGTGACGTAATAGGGCAGCACACCGGGCAGCCCGACCCGGCGCCACCAGAGCCAGCCGCCGACGTTCAGATTCTGTGCCGCGTAGCGCAGCTCCGAGGGCATCGCCGCCGCGCCGGCGATCACATTGAAAAGGATGTACCACTGTGTGCCCAGGATCATCAGCGGACTGAGCCAGATGTCCGGATTGAGTGTCCACATCACGATGAAGTAGGTGACGATCGGAAACAGCAGATTGGCGGGAAAGGCGGCCAGGAACTGCGCGATCGGCTGAACAATCTGCGTTGCGCGCGGACGCAGCCCGACCCAGATCCCGATCGGGACCCACAGCAGGCTCGCCAGCGCGATCAGGATCATCACGCGCGCCAGCGTGAGTGTGGCCAGGCCCGCGACCTGCAGCGCCTCGTGCAGCGAGGTCTCGCCGATCAGCATGTGCGCAATACGCCAGAGCGCCCACACGACCACGGTCACCAGCAATAAAAACCACAGCAGATCCGCGCGCCGGCTCGCGCCCGCGTTGGCGATCCGGATCAAGGCCTGCGGCCGCGGGGTCTTGCGGCTGGTCCAGCGCACGACCGCATAGAACAGCGCATGGAATGCGCCCATGATGCGCGAGCGCTGCAGCATCGTGAGCGCCCAGGAAGTCGGGACTTGGGTGCCCTGCTCCTGATCGATGCGGAAGCGATCGCCCCAGACCACCAGCGGACGGAAGATCAGCTGATCGTAGGCTAGGATCACGAGCAGCATCGTCAGGATCGCCCAGCCGATCGCACGCAGATTGCCCTGCTCGATCGCCAGCGCGACGTAGCCGCCGATGCCCGGCAGGATGATGTTGGTGTGCCCGACGTTAATGGCTTCGGACACGACCACGAAGAACCAGCTGCCCGACATCGACATCATCATGTTCCACAGCAGTGCCGGCATCGCGAACGGCACCTCGAGCCGCCAGAAGCGCATCCAGGCCGACAGACGGAAGGAATCGGCGGCCTCGCGCAGCTCATACGGCACCGTACGCAGCGATTGGTAGAAGCTGAAGGCCATGTTCCAGGCCTGGCTCGTGAAGATCGCAAAAATGACCGCGAACTCGGCGCCCAGCACGCGCCCGGGCACCAGCGACATGAAGAACACGACCGTGATCGAAATGAATCCGAGGATCGGTACCGACTGCAGGATGTCGAGGATCGGCACCAGCAAGCGCTCGGCGCGTGCGCTCTTGGCCGCCCAGGTCGCATAGCTCAATGTGAACAGCAGCGAGAGCACCAGCGCCACGAACATGCGCAGCGTCGTGCGCGCGGCATAGACGGGCAGATGCACGGGATCGAGCGACAACGGCGTCGCCGCGAGCTTGGTCAAGGGCACCAACAGGCCGCGGCTGGCCTCGGCAAAGAAGGTCAGGATGCCGATGACCACGACGATAGCGATCAGGTCCCAGCGCGAGGCCAGGTCACGTACGAATGCAAACGGATCGGTACGCTCCATGGGTCGGGCAGTGTTGCACAGGCACAGCGCAATTTCTGCAGTGCCGCGCGCGAGTCTTTTTGCGCAGCGTGCCTTCAGCGCGTAGCGCGCGTGCGCGGTGCTCGATACTGCGGGGGCGCAGCGCTCAGGCGTTTCAGATAGCGCCGGCGCTCGGCGGGACTGAGTGCATGCCAGTCGATCTTGCGCGCAAAGCCGCGGCGCAATGCGCTGTCGCTGACCGTGACGATGGGGCTGCGGGCGCGCACGAGCTGCTGCGGCAGGCGCCGCGTACGACCCGTGCGCAGCAGATCCACCAGCGCCGCGGCGACGCGCTCATTGCGCGGCAATTCACTGTGCTCGCAGCGCACGTAATAATTGCGCGCGCCCGCCAGAGTAGCGCGTGCCGCCGCGACCGTGCCGTCGCCCGCGGCGCTGATTTCATAATGAAACTGCCCGCCGCGGCGCGCGAGCCCAGTGACGGTGCGCTGACCGGTGCCGATGATCGAGACATAGCGTTCATCGGGCGCGGCCAGAGACGCACGAAAGCCGCGCGCGGCGAGCAGCCGTGCCGCGTCGGGTTGCACACCACGCCGGGGCCAGCAACGCGGATCGAGCAGATCGAGCCTGCCGGCCTGTGCCGGCAATAGCTGGTAGATGCTCGTGAAGCTGTGGAAGACCTCGCGAGCGAGCGCCTCGGCGTCATGCCGTGTATCGATGGCCGCGAGCCGGCAGACCACCGGATAGGTGGCGCGCAGCGCCTGCACCGCCGGCATGGCCCCGTCGTGCGGCGTACCCAGTCCAATCAAGTGCGTGACGCGACAGTTCGCGCCCTTGGGGCCCGCGCCGTGTCGTGGCGCCATGGCCGCGCGCGCCAGCAATCCGCCCATGCTGTGGCCGATCAGCGCGAGCTCGCAGGCCG
>Ga0302314_10014823_pt1 | contig 13298 bp, 8 predicted proteins | sample III_Palsa_N2_3_FD_200533 | JGI IMG/M metagenome (GOLD analysis project Ga0302314, IMG submission 200533) | Peat permafrost microbial communities from Stordalen Mire near Abisko, Sweden - III_Palsa_N2_3 | ecosystem: Environmental > Terrestrial > Soil > Palsa > Peat permafrost | place: Sweden...
CCGTCAACATCCCCTTCCAGCCACCGCTGGTGATGATCTCCGACCCCGACGAGATCAAGGAGATCTTCAAGCTTCCGCCCGACGTCGCTCATCCCGGCCAGGGTGCGCGCATCCTCGAGCCGATCCTCGGCCGCTACTCGCTGATCCTGCTCGACGAGGACCTGCACCTCGAGCACAGGCGCCTGCTGCTGCCGGCCTTCCACGGCGACCGCATGAAGCTGCTGGTCGACCTGATGCGCGAGCTCACCGACGCCGAGCTCGACACATGGCCCACGGACACACCGGTCTCGCTGCACGCGCACCTGCAGGCGCTGACGCTCGAGGTGATCCTGCGGGCGGTCTTCGGTATGGAGAAGGGCCAGCGGCTCGACGACCTGCGCGAGGCGGTGGCGGGGATCCTGGCACTCGCCGACCGTCCGCTCTCGATCATCCTGCCGATCGCCGACCGCTACCTCGGCTGGGTCCCGACGATGCGCGAGTTCAAGCGCCTGCGCGCCCGCTCGCGCAAGCTGATCTTCGCCGAGATCCGCGACCGTCGCCTCGCCTTCGAGAGCGGTGCCGCCGATCCCGAGGCACACGATGTGCTGGCGATGATGCTCGCCGCCAAGCACGAGGACGACTCGCCGATGAGCGACCAGGAGATCCACGACGAGCTGATGACGGCGCTGGTGGCCGGCCACGAGACAACCGCCTCGCAGCTCGCCTGGACCTTCATGCACCTCGCGCGTGACCAGCGTGCCTGCGCCCGACTGACGGAGGAGGTCGACTCAGGCGTGGGCGACGCCTACATGATGGCCACGATCAACGAGAGTCTGCGCCTGCGCCCGGTCCTCCCCCAGGTCGAGCCGCGCTACCTGCGCAAGTCCGCGACCATCGGCGGTTTCGACTACCCCGCGCGAGTGGCGCTGATCCCGGCCCCGTACATGCTGCACCACGACCCCGAGATCTATCCCGAGCCGTTCGCCTTCAAGCCCGAGCGCTTCCTCGACAACAATCCCGGGACCTACACCTGGATTCCGTTCGGCGGCGGTCGCCGGCGTTGCCTGGGCGCGGCCTTCGCGATCCAGGAGATGAAGATCGTCGTCGGCGAGGTGATGCGCCGCTTCACGCTCGAGCCCGAGCAGCAGGCGGGCGAACGCTCGATCCGCCGCAGCATCACCGTCAGCCCGAAACAGGGCGGTACTGTGATCCTGCGAACACGTCGCATTGATGGTCCGCTGACCACCAATGCGGTACAGGTGCCGGTGGAACTGCCGGTCGAACTGGCCGCTTAGCCGGGTAACGAGGTCTCAATGAGCAAAATCAGCAACAAGGTCTGTGTCGTCACCGGCGCCGGGTCGGGCATCGGCCGTGAGCTCGCGCTCGAGCTCGCTCGTCGTGGTGCCCGTGGGGTCGCGATCTCAGACGTCAACGACGAGGGCCTCGCGGAAACCGCGCGCCTGGTCGAGGCCGAGGCCCCGAACGTCGCCGTTCACGAGCAGCATCTCGACGTCGCCGACCGCCACGCGTTCATCGCCTACGCCGAGACGGTCGCCGGTGAGTTCGGGGTCGTACACCAGATCTACAACAACGCCGGCATCGCGTCGGGCAAAACCGTGCTCGACGCAAGCTTCGAGGTCTACGACAAGGTGATCGGCATCAACCTGTTCGGTGTGATCCACGGCACCAAGGTGTTCCTGCCGCACCTGATCGCATCCGGCGACGGCCACGTCACCAACATCTCGAGCCTCAACGGCTTCATGGCACAGGACGAGCTGAGCGCCTACTGCGCGACCAAGTTCGGCGTGCGCGGCTTCACCGAGACGCTGCGCATCGAGATGCTGCGCGACAAGCTGCCGGTCAAGGTCACAGTCGTGCACCCCGGTGGGGTCAAGACCAACATCGCGACCGCCGGCCTTCAGCACGCCGAGGAGCTCGGCTATGAGGTCTCAGACCACGAGCGCCGGCGCGTGCAGGCCTACAACGACAAGCTGTTGCGGATGCCGCCGGCCGAGGCTGCGCGCATCATCATCGACGGCGTCGAAAGCAACAGGGCACGTGTGCTCGTGGGCAACGACGCCAAGCTCATAGACCTGATCGTGCGCAGCTTCCCGGTCAGCTACACGCGAGTCACGCTCGGCCTCAACAAGCTCGTCAAGATGGCGAAGTAGCGCGCCGCAGCCGCCGTCAACGCGCGAAACGCCGTACCTGCCGATAGGGCACGACGGCGGTGCTCGCGAGGTTGATCATCGCCGCCCGCTTTGCCCGGTACCAGATGATCGAAACAGTGAAGATGTAGCGGCGTGTGACGTTGTTGACCATCAACTGGTCGAGTGTCGGGAACCAGGAGGCATATGGCCCCAGGCCGTTGAGACCGATCGGCGGCTTCCAACCCGGCGGCGGGACGCCGAAGATCTGGTCGGCCTCGACGACCTTTCGCATCAGCCGCCAGGCGGCCTGAGCGCCGTTGTCGACGTTGACGACGACAACGGCACGCGTATGCGGACCGCTGCTCGTGTGCGCGCGGTGCACGAGGTAGTTGCATTGCGGCATGCCGTTGCTGCCGACGCGCTGACGTTTGTTGACTGCGGAGACCTTGACCCCGAGCGTGCGGGCGATCACGGCGCGCGCCGTCTTCAGACAGACACTCAGCTTTGGAACCGGCGCGGTCTTCGGCGTGGTGGTGGTCTGTGTCGCCGTCGTGGTGGTCTGCGTCGCGGTCGTGGTGGTCTGCGTCGCGGTCGTCGTCGATGTGGACGGCACGGTGTTGAGCGGCGCCGTCTCGGTCAGCGCGCCGGCCGCGGGTGAGCGGCCGGCAACAGCCGCGAGCGCGGGACCGCCGGCGCAGGCGCAGACGACCGCCACGGCTATCACAGCTATTCGTCTCGTGCGCATCGATGCCGCCCTCCTGGCCGATCCTCAGGATCCCGCCGCGCCGCCGGCCGCGAGCGCGGGCTCGCGGACCTCGGCCCGATGCGGCACCAATCGGATCAGCACGGACTTGGAGGTGGGGGTGCCGCTCTCCTCGGCCTGACTGTCGAGTGGGACCAGCGGGTTGGTCTCCGGGTAGTAGGCGGCGGCGCAGCCGCGGGTCGTCGGATAGGAGACAACGCGGAAACGCGCGACCCGGCGCTCGACGCGATCGTCGGCGATCCCCACGAGGTCGACGACATCGCCATCGGCGATGCCCAGGCCGGGCATGTCCTCGGGGTTGACCAGCACGACCCGGCGGCCCGCGTGGATCCCGCGGTATCGGTCGTTGAGGCCGTAGATCGTCGTGTTGTACTGGTCGTGAGAGCGGATCGTCTGCAGCAGCAGCGCGCCCTCGGGGACGTCGAGCACATTCAGTTGGTTGGTGGTCATCCGCGCCTTGCCCGTCGCGGTCTTGAAGGTGCGCGAGTCGCGCGGCGGATGCGGCAGCGTGAAGCCCTCGGCGATGCGCTCGTTGAAGCGCTCAAAGCCGGGGATCGCCGCGGCGATCAGGTCGCGGATGCGGCCGTAATCGTCTGCCAGCTCAGACCAGCGCAGGTTGCCGATGTCACCGATCGCGCGCTGTGCGAGCTCGCACACGATCCGCACCTCCGAGCGCAGCGCGCTGGAGGCAGGCTCGAGCGTGCCGCGCGAGGCGTGCACGGCGCTCATCGAGTCCTCGACCGTGACGAACTGCTCGGTGCCGTGCTGCAGGTCGCGCTCGGTGCGGCCAAGCGTCGGTAGCAGCAGCGCCTCCTCGCCGTGCACGAGGTGCGAGCGGTTGGGTTTGGTCGCCACGTGCACAGTCAGCCTGCAGTTGCGCAGCGCCCCGGCGGTGGCGTCCGTGTCGGGGGCCGCCGAGAGGAAGTTGCCGCCCATCGCGAAGAACACGTGGGCGCGGCGATCGCGCATCGCTCGGATCGCGTCGACGACATCGACACCGTGCTCGCGGGGCACCGGGAAGCCGAGCGCGCGATCGAGGTTGTCGAGCAGCGCAACCGGCGGGCGCTCGAAGATCCCCATCGTTCGGTCGCCCTGCACATTGGAGTGGCCGCGAACCGGACAGAGCCCGGCGCCGGGGCGGCCGATGTTGCCGCGCAGCAGCACGAAGTTGACGACCTCCCTGATCGTCGGCACCGAGTTCTTGTGTTGGGTGAGCCCCATCGCCCAGCAGACGATCGTGCGCTCAGATGCGGCGGCCATCTGCGTGAACTGCTCGATCTCGGCGTCGCTCAGGCCGGTGGCGCGGCGCACCTCGGCATCGTCGAGCTCGCGCAGATGCTCGCTCAGCGCCTCGAAGCCGTCGCAGTAGCTTGCGATGAACTCGTGGTCGATCGCGTCGCGCTCGATCAGCCGGCGGTTGACCGCCTGGAAGAAGGCGAGGTCGCCGTTGACACGGATCGAGAGGTGCAGGTCGGAGAGCTCCCGGCCAAGGCCGAGCATTCCGCGCGGCGTCTGCGGGTCGTTGAAGCGCGTCAGGCCAGCCTCTGGCAGCGGGTTGATCGAGACGATCTTGGCGCCGCGCTGCTTGGCGATGTCAAGCGCGCTCAGCATGCGCGGGTGGTTGGTGCCGGGGTTCTGGCCGACGATCACGAGCAGGTCGGCTTCGTGGATGTCCTCGAGCGAGACGCTGCCCTTACCGATGCCGATCGTCTGCCCGAGGGCGGCGCCGCTCGACTCATGGCACATGTTCGAGCAGTCCGGCAGGTTGTTGGTGCCGCACGCGCGCACGAATGCCTGATAGACGAAGGCTGCTTCGTTGCTGGTGCGGCCCGAGGTGTAGAAGATCGCCTCGTTGGGCGAATCGAGGCCCTTCAGGTGTCCGACGACGATCTCGTAGGCCCTGTCCCAGGAGACGGGGCGGTAACGGTCATCGCCGGGCGCGAGGTGCATCGGCTCTGTGAGCCGCCCGAGCTTGCCGATGAAATAGTCGGAGTGGGCCGCGAGCTCGGCGATGCTGTGAGTCGCAAATATGCCCGCGTCGGCACGGCGAGTGGTCGCCTCCTCGGCGACGGCCTTGGCGCCGTTCTCACAGAACTCGGCCGCGTGGCGGTGCCCCTCAGGGTCCGGCCATGCGCAACCAGGGCAGTCGAAGCCCTCTTTCTGGTTCAGCTCAGTGAGGGTCTTGTACGAGCGACCCGCTCCCATCTGTGTGAGCGCGTGGCGCATCGCGTATACCACCGCCGGCAAACCCGCTGCGTGGTGCTGAGGCCCGGTTACGCGCTTGGGAAGGTCGTCGCCGTGGTCGTCTTGCTTGGACATTGCTCTCCCTTCACCGGACTTGCGTCCCAGAGATCAGCATACCCCCGCGGTATCCACGACGAACAGGCTTGCCGCCACGCCATTACCGATCTATCGGCGGGCCTTAACCACACCCTGGTGTGGATTTGGCCCGTCGATCAGGCGGCGATCGAGTCAAACAGCGCCCCGGACGCCTCCTGCGCCCAGAGCAACGACTGCACATAGAGTTCGCCCGCCTTGGGAACCAGCAGCTTCGCGTCGCCAAAGTAGCCACTCTCGAGCGAGGTGGCCGCGTCGAGGATGCGGCCCATCGGACCGGCATGACGCAGCAACGCCACCCGCATCTCGTTCGGGAACGGGAGCTCTTCCGTGACCTCCTCGAGCGAGACGTCGAGCATCGCGTCGATCAGCGAGAAGAGGCCGACCGTGAACAGTCCGGGACCATCCATGTCGGACGCGAGACCGGCAAGCTCGCAGAATCGTGCGCGGATCAGCGCGGTCGATGTCAGCTCGGGGGTCTTGCCCTCGATGCTGCCCATCACAGTCAACGTGGCCCATCGGCGCACGTTCTCCATGCCGAGCAGGACCAGCGCCTGGCGCACCGAGGTGACCTCATGGCGCAGCGCGAAGAACGCTGAGTTGATGTAGCGCAGCAGCCGCAGGCTGAGCGGCAGGTCGTGCGCGATCAGCGGCTCGAGCTCGTCGAACTGCAGCTGGGTGTTCTGCAGCGCCGAGATCACCTGCAGCATCGAGCCGGCCGTGAGTTCGATCCGGCGCTGGCGCAGCAGTTCCGGCTTCTGGTAGAAGAACCCCTGAAAGAAGTCACAGCCGAGCGCCAGGCAGTACTGATGCGCCTCGTTGGTCTCAACCTTCTCCGCCAGCACCTGCACCGGATACGGTTTCAGCTTCTCGACCTCGGTGGCGAAGCGGTCGGCGCCAAGCGCGAGGTAATCCAGCTTGACGACGTCGACGATCTCGAGCAGCGGTACGTACTCGGCGGAGTATTCGAAGTCGTCGAGGGCGATCCGGTAACCCTGCTCCTTGAGACCACGGACCCCGGCCACGAGCGCGTCATCGACCTTCTGGCCTTCGAGGATCTCGAAGCCGGCGGCGGCAGGCGGCAGCATCGTCGCGATCCCGCTGAGCACCGACTCGCGCGGGAGGTTGATCCATGCGATGTGGGGACCGACGATGCGCTCGAGACCGATCTCGGTGAGCGCGTTCAGCACCACGGTCGCGGTGGCGCTCTCAGCATCCAGAAAGCTTGCCTCGTTCCGATCCTCGGCGCGGAAGAGGATCTCGTAACCGACCACGCGCTGTCCGCGGTCAAAGATGGGCTGCCGCCCGATGAAGACCTCGGAGCCGTTAGACACCTATCCGTCATCGGCGTCGTATGCGCAAACTTGACGGCTCCTTACGGGATTGTCATCTCGCCGTTCGGCACTCCCCAGGTAGTCGCGACGATCATCACGCACCTTTTGACGTCTCGAAGCGTTAAGAGAGATGTAAGAACCGTTCGGCAAACGCCGCGATCGGCCGATATAGGACACGGCCGCGGCTATCGTCGACAGCGGCTCACCATTCGATGTCCGTCCCGAGCAGAATTTCAATGCACCGCTTGGCGGTGACGTTCGTCGGGCTCAGCGCCGCTGCGCTGAGCGGGCTCGGCGCGCAGGCGCAGGCGGGCACAATCTCCAGCGAGCTGCTGCGGGCGACCGGCCACGGCGCCTCGCAGCTCACCACAAGGGCTGCTTGCGGCTCGGCCGCAGCAGGGCGCATCCGCTGTTACGCACGGGTGCTGACGGTCAAGAGCACCGGCAAGCCCGCTTCGCTGCTGCGGGTGCCGCACGCGGCGTCCCCGACCGTGACGCACGCTAGCTCGGCGGCAGCGGCGCCGCAGGAATACACGGCCGGCTTCCTGCAGTCGGCATACGACACAACCTGGCTCTCGGCCAACCGCGGCACGAGTGACACGGTGGCGATCGTCGACGCGTACGGTGACTCCAACGCCTACAGCGACATGGAGCAGTTCCGCAGCGCCAACGGACTGCCGGCACAGCAAACGTGTACCGGTTCCATAACCACCTCCTGTTTCGAGGTCGTCAACCAGAGTGGACAGACCACCAACCTGCCCACCAACGCCAACGACGAGACCGACTCCTGGAACATCGAGGAGTCACTTGACATTGACGCGGTCTCGTCGCTGTGCCCGCTGTGCAAGATCCTGGTGGTCGAGGCCAAGAGCGATGACGACCGCGGTCGCCCCGACCTCGAGACCGCCGTCTCGGAGGCCGCGACACTCGGCGCTAATCAGATCTCGCTGAGCTGGGGAGCCGATGTCAGCCCCGACTCGTCCGCCTACAGCTCGCCCTACTCGTCAATCACCTCGAGCGCGGTGCTCGCCGCCGCCGGCGACGACTCCTACCCAGGCCCGGACGTCGGCTATCCGGCAGCACTCCCGAGCGTGACCGCGGTGGGCGGAACGTCGCTGGCCGCCGACTCGAGCAGCGCCCGCGGCTTTGACGAGTCGGCCTGGTCGACCGAGACCTGTTCAGGCGACGCGACCTGCGCGACCGAGTCGGGCTGTGACACCTCGCAGGCGGTCCCCTCCTACCAGGACGACGTCACCACCGAATGCGACGGGCGTGCCTACAACGACATCTCCGCCGACGCTGACCCGGAGACAGGGCTCGACATCTACGACTCGCAATCCGGTGACGAGGGCTGCGGCACCTCGAACAACTGGTGCATCGTCGGTGGGACGAGCCTGTCGACACCGCTCACAGCGGCACTCGAGGCGGTCACTGGCATCTCGTCGACCGGCCCCGCGTGGACCTACAACGACGCATCGCTGCTCAATGACATCGTCTCGGGCTCCGACGGGACCTGCCCGTCGGGCTGGTCCCTGATCTGCAACTCCGCCACCGGCTGGGACGGCCCCACCGGCAACGGCTCGATCGACGGTGACCTAGTCGCGGGCGGTCCGGGCATCGGAGCGCAGCCGAACGCCATCAACGTCCTTGCCGCGTCAGCCACCGTGTCCGGCGAGGTCAACCCGAACGACCCCTCATCCTCAGCAGATACGAGCGCGTACTGGCAGTACGGACCGACGACCAGCTACGGCTCGACGACCACAGCGGCCAGCTTGCCCTCCGGCACCAGCTTTCAGGGCACCGGCGCGACGTTGTCACTGGGCCAGCCGTGCACCTACCACTACCGCCTGGTCGCCACCAACGCCATCGGGACCGTGTACGGCTACGACCACACGGTCACGCCGTCACAGACCACAACCGCCCCAGCAAACACTGTGGCGCCGAGCATCAGCGGCAGCGCGGCAATTGGACAGCAGCTCACCGCCCAGAACGGCACCTGGTCTGGAGTTGACTGCGACACGACCTATCAGTGGCAGGAGGCATCGAGCGCCGACGCCTCGTCCTGGACGCCGATCAGTGGCGCGACCTCGGCGACCTACACCCCAACCTCCTCCGACGCCGGGCTGTTCCTGGAGGTCGTAGTCACCGAGTCGAACGCCGCAGGGAGCACGCCCGAAGCGTCGGCGCCGACCACAGAGGTGCCGACGCCCGCGGTCGCCACCACCGGCACTGGCACTACCTCAACCACAACCACGACCAGCCCGCCGACGCCGACCACCACCACCACCACCACCACAACGACGACGACCCCGCCAGGAGACGCCGCGACCACGACGACAACCCTGCGCTTTTACCGCTGCGCACGCACCTGCACGCTGATCGACACCCGCAATGCCAAGACCTACAGGCCGGTGAAGGCCGACTACGGCCGGTACATCAAGGTGGTCACGACCGTGGCCCACATCGCCGGCAACGTCGAGACCGACACCACCAGCACGCGCTGGGTGGGACCCGTAACCTCGGCAACCGCCGGGGACATCAGCCTCGGCAGCGGTGCCCGGGTGGCCTCCGCAATGATCGTCCGCGGCTCGACCGGCAAGCCGCTGGCGCAGGTGCGCATCGCCCAGCACATCGCTGGGAGGCTCACGCTGGTCGTCCGGCGCAAGACGACGGCGGCCACGCAGGTGTTGGCCTTCGTCGTCAACGGTGGCCAGGTTGTGTCAGGTACTGCCGCCCGCTCGCTGAGCCGGCCCGCGACGCTCAGCTTTGTGCTGAAGCGCGGTCAGACAATCAGGCTGGTTGCCGTCAGGACCTGATCTGCCCGCTCGAGCTCGCGCACCCGCGAGAAGTGAAGGTTGCGGTCCTCAATCGGACCGTCACGCAGCACTCGCGCGTCCGTTCGGAAGCTCATGGCCAGCTCCCACGGGGACTGCATCCCCTGGCGCGGAAGCTCGTGCAGCGCGCGCTGCACGTAGCCGGCCTTGAAATCGAGCAACGGCCGGGTCGCCATATGCGGGTAGGGCAGCTCGACCACGCAGGTGTCGGCCGCGATCTGGTCCATGTGCGAGAGCAGCCGGCAGAAGTGCTCGCAGACGAGCCCGACCTTCAGCGTCCAGGAGGCGTTGGTGTAACCGATCAGGAAGGCGAGGTTGGGGATGCCGTCGAGCATCATGCCGCGGAAGGCGACCTTCTTGCTGATGTCGACCGGCTGACCGTCGACATCGATCTCGATCGCGCCGAAGGCCTGCAGGCGCAGGCCGGTGGCGGTCACGACGATGTCGGCCTCGAGCTCCTCCCCCGAGGCCAGCCGCACGCCCTTCGGGGTGAAGGTCTCGATCCGGTCGGTGACGATCGATGCATTGCCGTCACGGATCGAACGGAACAGGTCCCCACTGGGAACGAAGCAGAGCCGCTGGTCCCACGGGTCGTAGCGCGGCTTGAAGTGCAGGTCGACGGGATAGCCCTCGGGTAGCTGCTTGATCGTCAGGCTGCGGATCAGCTTGCGAGCCTGTTTCGGGAACCGCTGGCAGAACTTGTACAGCCCGGTCTGCAGCACGATGTTCTTGCGGCGCGCCCATTTGTAGCCGCGCTCCGGACCGAGCCACCGCTGAAGCTTGATCGCGATCGGATCCTTGCGCGGCAGCGACATGATGTAGCTCGGTGAGCGCTGCAACATGGTCACGTGCGCTGCCTTCTCGGCCATCGCCGGCACCAGCGTCACGGCGGTGGCGCCGCTGCCGATGATGAGCACGCGTTTGCTCTCGTAGTCGAGGTCCTGCGGCCACTTCTGCGGATGCACGACCCGTCCCGCATAGTTCTGCAGACCGGGGAGCTCCGGCAGGTAACCGGCGTCGTAGCGGTAATAGCCAGTGCCCGCGAAGACCCAGTCGGCGCTCATCCGCACCGGCAGCGCGCCGGAGCGCTCGACGGTCGCGAACCAGCACGCGTCCGCGGACGACCAGGACAGCGAGGCGACGCGGTGGTTGGTCCGAATGTGCTGATCGATCGCGTTCTCTCGGGCCGCCTCGTGGATGTAATCGAGGATCTCGGCACCGTCGGCGATCGCGTTCTCGCTGACCCACGGCTTGAACTCAAAGCCGAAGGTGTGCAGGTCGGAGTCGGAGCGGATGCCCGGGAAGCGGAACAGATCCCAGGTGCCGCCGATGCTCTCGCGCGCCTCGAGAATCCGGAAGCTGCGCTGCGGATGCCGTTGCTGGAGGTAGTAGGCGCAGCCGATTCCCGATATCCCCGCGCCGATGATCAGAACGTCGACGTGCTCGACCGCCTCCGAAGTGGTCGTAGCTGTCATACGCAATTTTTAGCGCGCCTGGGAAGTGAGCCGTTCGGCGGCGGCGGCGATGATCGCCGGGCGCTTGCAGAAGGCGAACCGCACGAGCGTCGCGCCGGCAGCCTTGTCGTCGTAGAAGACGCTCGTCGGGATCGCCACGACACCGCAGCGCTCGGGCAACTCGGCGCAGAAGCCAACCGCCTCGGTGCGAACATCGGCGTTGATGAAGTAGGTGCCAGCGGGCACGAGCGGCTGCCAGCCGGCGGCTGCGATCGCCGTCGCGAGCAGATCACGGTTCGCGCGCAGCTCGTCGCGCAACTGCTGAAGAGGCTGCGGTCCGAGCTTCAGAGCAGCCGCCGCCGCGTGCTGGAGCGGAGTACCGCCGGCGAAGGTCAGGTACTGCTTGACGGTGCGCACAGATCTGACCAGCTCAGCCGGACCGGAGCACCACCCGATCTTCCAACCGGTGAAGCTGAACGATTTGCCCACGCTCGAAATCGTCAGCGTCCGCTCGGCCATCCCGGGGAGCGTCGCCAGCGGGATGTGCTCGCCGTCGAAGACCAGGTGCTCATAGACCTCGTCGGTAACGCACACGAGGTCGTGCTCAATGCAGACATCGGCCACCGCCTGCAACTCATCGCGGCGGAACACGCGACCGGTCGGGTTGTGCGGTGAGTTCCAGAGCAGCACGCGCGCCCGTCCATTGCTCTGCGCGACAGCCGCGCGCAGGGCCTCGGGATCGAGCGCGAAGTCCGGGGGGCGAAGCGTGACCACGCGCTTGTGGGCGCCTGCAAAAGCAATGCAGGCGCCGTATGAGTCGTAGTAGGGCTCGAACAGAAGCACCTCGTCACCGGGGTTGCATAGGCCGAGCAGCGCCGCGGCGATCGCCTCGGTCGCGCCGAACGTGATCAGCACCTCCTCGGGCTCGAGACCGTAGTGGTCATGCTGGTGCCTGAGCACCGCGTCGCGCAGCACCGGTACGCCCGGGAGCGGTGCGTACTGGTTGGCACCTGCGTTCAGCGCCGCGATCGCCGCCTCGATGACCGCGCGCGGGCCGTCGCTGTCAGGGAAGCCCTGACCAAGGTTGATCGCACCGGTGCGCTCCGCCAGTGCCGTCATCTCGGTGAAGATCGTGGTGCCGAGCCCGTCGAGGCGTCGCGCGCCGGACTGCATCAGCGGCAGCCCGCGCAGACGCCGCGGAGTACCACCTCGTGCTCCTTGGCCTCGAAGCCGAGGCGGCTCTCGAGCGCGTTGATCGCCTGTTCGAGCGCGTCGTCGTCAAAGGGCACGAGTAGGCCGCACTGATCGCAGACGAAGTGATGATGGTGATGGTCGTGCTGCTCGAGTGGTGCCCGCTCATAACGTGCGACTCCGTCACCGACGTCGACGCGGGCGATCAGCCTCAGGTCCTGCAGCACCTCGACGCCGCGGTAGACGCTGGCGATTCCCACCGGTCGGCTGACCACCCCCTCCTGCAACCAGTCGGCGAGGCGCTTGTCGATCTCCTGCACAGTGAGCGCGCACTCCTCGCGGGCAAGCATCTCGATCAGGACGTCGCGCGCGCCGCCGCGTCGATGTCCGGCACGGTGGATCAGCCCGCGGGCGCGGTCCGCCCACGCCTGCTGCTCGCTGCTCAACTCCGCATCAGGACCGAGTGCCGAGGCCGAGACGATCTTAGCCCGCTTCTTGGGGCCACGAGGACCGCGCACGCGACGCTCGTACTCCTCGCGGGCGAGAAACTGCTCGCCGATCTCTTTCGGGGCCCAACTGCCCAGCAGGTAGACCTCCTCCTCGCCGGCGTCGTTGATCCGGCGAGTGCCCATCTTGATCTCGTGTTGATCGTTCATGTCCTGATCGGCTGCCGTCTCAAAAAGACACCATACCCTTATCAACGAGAAAACGATAATGAGAATCAGAATCATTATCGTTATTTTTTGAAAAGTGACGCGGCAAGAGATCAGATCCCGACCCACGCGCACCATGCGTGGACTCGCGCTGCTGTTGCTGGCGTCTGCGGGCGTGCTGCTCGCGGGCTGCGGGCGGGCTGGCGCCGGTGGGCAGGCGGAAAGCCATAGCGGTGTCGCGCGGATCCTTGCGGTCGGCGCGGAGAACCAGTACGCCAACGTGATCTCCCAGATAGGCGGCCGCTACGTCTCTGTGGCCGCGATCATGAGCAACCCCAACACCGACCCGCATACGTTCGAGGCGAGCGTGAAGGTCGCGCAGGCGGTCAGCGCAGCCAGGCTCGTGGTACAGAACGGCGTCGGCTACGACACATTCATGAACCGGATCGAGTCGGCTTCACCGAGCCGGCAGCGCAAGGTGATCGACGTGCAGGCGTTGCTTGGCCCGGCCGGCTCGACGAGGAACCCGCACCTCTGGTACGACCCGAAGACGATGCCGAAGGTGGCCGCCCGGCTGGTCAAGGACCTCTCCGCGCTGGCGCG
>Ga0302314_10014824_pt1 | contig 13298 bp, 13 predicted proteins | sample III_Palsa_N2_3_FD_200533 | JGI IMG/M metagenome (GOLD analysis project Ga0302314, IMG submission 200533) | Peat permafrost microbial communities from Stordalen Mire near Abisko, Sweden - III_Palsa_N2_3 | ecosystem: Environmental > Terrestrial > Soil > Palsa > Peat permafrost | place: Sweden...
AAAGGCGGCGTCGAGGGCGAGGGCCAGGGGCGCCTCAAGCATGGCGGCCGACGATGTCCAGCAGGGGCCCGCCCGCGCCCGCCGTCCAGCGGGCCTCCAGGCCGTAGGCCCGCTGCAGGATGTCCGGGTTCAGTGCCTGCGTGGGCGCGCCGTCGGCGATGATCCGCCCCTCGGCCAGCACCACGATCCGGTCCGCCGTCCGCGCGGCGAAGGCGAGGTCGTGCAGGGTGACCGCGACGCCGCCGCCCGCCCGGGCGAAGCCGCGCAGGATTTCGGTGGCGTCCAGCTGATGGGCGGGGTCGAGGCCGCCGAGGGGTTCGTCGGCCAGGAGCCACTCCGGCGCCCCCGCCAGCGCCCGGGCGATCAGGGCGCGGGCGCGTTCGCCGCCGGAGAGGGTGGTGACGTCCCGCCCGGCGAAGGCGGTCATGCCGGTGGTCTCCAGCGCGCGCTGCACGGCGTCGGCGTCCGCCTCGGTCTCGCCGAACAGGCCCCGGTGGGCCGTGCGGCCGAGCCGGACGAAGGTATGGACGTCGAGCGTCCAGGCGATCTCGGGCGACTGGGGCAGATAGCCGATCTGGCGGGCGCGCGCCCGGTCGTTCAGCCTCGCGAGCGGCTGACCGTGCAGGCGCACCCCGCCGGCGTCCGGGCGGCGCAGGCCCGCGAGACAGCTCATCAGGGTGGACTTGCCGGCGCCGTTCGGCCCGACGATGGCGGTCACCTGGCGGCGCCTCAGCTTCAGGTCGACGCCGGCCAGGATGGTGCGGCCGCCGAGCTCTACGACGAGGCCCTCGGTCTCCAGGCTCCTCACGCCAGCCTCCGCCGGTTGGAGATCAAGAGGAACAGGAAGAAGGGCCCGCCGAGCGCCGCCATCGCCACCCCCAGCCGCACCTCGTTGGCGCCCGGGATGATCCGGACCAGGATGTCGGCCGCCAGCAGCAGGCTCGCCCCCGCGAGGGCGCTGGGAAGCAGGAGCCGGCCGGGTCGCGATCCCACCAGGGGGCGCAGCAGATGGGGGGTGATCAGGCCGACGAAGCCGATCATGCCGGTGACGGAGGTGGCCGCGCCGCACGCCAGACCGACCCCGACGGCCACCAGGAGCTGCGTGCGCCGGAGCGAGACGCCCAGCGCCCGCGCGCCGACCTCTCCCAGGGTCATGGCGTCGAGCGCCCGGCCGGCGGTGCACAGCAGCGCCCCGCCGATCAGGACGAAGGGCGCGACGGCCCGCACGTCGAGGATGCTCCGGTCGGTCAGGGAGCCCATCAGCCAGGTCATGATCTCCGACGCCGCCCACGGGTTGGGGGCGAGGCTCAGGGCCAGTGCGACGCCGGCGCTGGCGATGGTGTTCAGGATCACGCCGGCCAGCAGGAAGGTCACCGCCTCGCCGCTCGGCGCCGCCAGCAGCAGCAGGATCGCCACGCCGATCCCGGCGCCGGTCATGCCGAACACGGGCATCAGCCAGCTCGCCGCCGTCAGCGGCAGATAGAGGGTCAGCACCGATCCGAGCGCGGCCATGGACGAGACGCCCAGCACCCCGGGATCAGCCAGGGGATTGCGGGTGTAGCCCTGCAGCGTCGCGCCGCAGAGGCCGAGCGCCCCGCCCACGAGGACGCCGAGCAGGGTGCGCGGAATGCGCAGCTCGGTGATGATCATCCAGCGGGGATCGTCCGCCGCCCCGAAGTGATCGAGCGGCACCCACACCCGCCCCGCCAGCAGCGACGCGCCCGCCAGGACTACGAGCAGCGCCAGCAGCGCCGCATCCACCCAGCGGCGTTCGCCTTTCGGCGTGAAGCGCGCGGCCGTCATCGGGAGAGCCCCGAGAGGGCGTCGGAGCGGGCGCGGGCCAGGGCGGCGAGCGTCGGGATCATGGAGGGGCCGCCGCAGAACATCAGGACCTCGGGAAAGCTCTCGCGCCTCATGCGCGGCGCCAGGGTGTGCAGGGCGGGATGGGCCAGGACGCGATCGGCCCAGCTGGGCTCGCCGGGCGCCAGGCTGCCGGCCAGCAGCACCTGGGGCGGATCGGCCAGCACCCGCTCCAGCGGCACGTCGACGGTGCGCTTCAGGCCGTAGCGGCGGGCGTAGTTGTCGAAGCCGACGCGGCGCATCAGCTCGTCCATCAGGGTTCCGGGGCCGGAGGCGAGGCCGTGGCCTTCATAGATCAGGGCGCTCAGCCGGGGCGCCCCCCTGGGCGGGGCGGCGGCCTGCAGCGCGGCGTCGATCCGCGCGATCAGGGCCTCGCCCCGCTCCGGGTGGCCGGCGAGGCTGGCCGCCTTGCGGATCTGCGCCAGGCTGGCGTCGACGCTGCTGGGCACGCCGAAGCTCGACTGGCGGATGTGCAGCCGGGGCAGCACGCCTGCGAGCGCCAGGTCGCCCATGCCGCTGGTCAGCACCAGATCGGGCTTCAGCGCCACGATCTCCTCCCCCGAGCCGCCGGTGAAGGGATAGGCCTTGGCTTCCGCCGCGACCGCCGACTGGGTCGGATTTTGCGAATAGCGGCTGAGGGCGGCGATCTGGGCGGGATCGGCCACCCGAAGGAGGATGGCGTCGAGGCAGGGGTTCAGGGAGACGATGCGGCGCGGCGGCGCGGCCGTCGCCTGCCCGGCGCCGCCCGCCAGGGCGCACAGCATCAGCCCGATCAAGGCGGCGCGCCCCGGCATCAGAAGTCCACGCCCCGCTGCGCCTTGAACCCCTGCTCGAAAGGATGGCGCACGGCCTGGAATTCGGTGATCAGGTCGGCGACGGCGAGGAGTTCCGGCTTGGCGTCGCGGCCCGTGACGCAGACGTGCTTGTCGACGGGCCGGGACCTCAGCCCCTCGACCACCTCGGCGATGTCGAGATAGTCGTAGCGCAGGGCGATGTTCAGCTCGTCCAGCACCACCAGGTGCAGGTCTGGATCGGCGATCATGTCGAGGCTCGTGGCCCAGGCGGCGCGGGCGGCGGCGACGTCCTTCTCCCGGTCGGCCACATCCCAGGTGAAGCCCTCGCCCATCACGGCGTAGCGCACCTGGTCGGGAAACTTGCGAAAGAACTGCCGCTCGCCGGTGATCCACTTGCCCTTGATGTATTGCACCACGCCCACCTTGTAGCCCCAGCCCAAGGCGCGGGCGAGCATGCCGAAGGCGGCGGTGGACTTGCCCTTGCCGTCGCCGGTGTGGACCATCAGGAGGCCCCGCCCGTCCCGCTTTTCCGCCATCAGGGCGTCGCGCTCGGCCTTGAGGGCGCGCATGGCTTCCGCGTGTTCGGAATTGCGGTCGGCCTCGTCGGCGGCGTCGGTCATGGCGCGGTCTCCATCAGGGCGGTCTCCAGGCGGGTCCACTGGTCGGGCGCGGGCAGGCCGAAGCGGAGCCAGCAGGGATTGTAGGCGAAGGGGCGGGTGAGCACGCCTCTTTCCGCAAGCCGGCGGAAGCGGGCGGCGGCGTCATCGACGGCGGCGAGGCGAAACAGGGCGGCGCCGCCGACGATGTCGAAGCCGGCGCGGCGCAGGAGGCTGTCCAGACGGTCCGCCGCCTTGGCGAGCCGCCCGCGCGCCGCGTCCGCCCAGGCCCCGTCGGCGTAGGCCTGCGTTCCCGCCGCGATGGCGTCCGCGCTCACCGGCCAGTCCCCGAGCCTTGATCGCAGCAGGGCGATCACGTCGGGGTACGCCGTGACGAAGCCGAGCCGCACCCCCGGCAGGCCGTAGAATTTGCCGAACGAGCGCAGGGCGATCAGCCGGGGCGCCGTCCAGCCCGCGGCCATCAAGGCGGAAACGCTGAGCCCGGGCGCCGCGTCCACGAAGGCCTCGTCGACGACGAGCCAGACGCCCTGCGTCGCCGCCCGCTCCGCCAGGGCCGCCAGGGCCGCCAGCCGGGCCGTCGGGATGACCGCGCCGTCCGGATTGTTGGGGTTCACGAGCACCAGGGCGCCGCAGCCCTCCACCGCCTCGTCCAGCCGGTCGCGACCAAAGGAGACAACCTCGGCGCCCACGGCCGCCCACGCGCTGCGATGGCCGCTGTAGGCCGGCTCCGCGACGCCGACCCGCCCGGCGCCGAGGGACGACGCCAGGAGGCGCGCGCCCGCCTCCGCCCCTGCGGTCGCCAGCACGCAGGCGGGCGGCAGGCCAAACGCGTGGGCCGCAGCGGCCTCCAGCGCGGCGAGTTCCTCGGGGTCGGGCAGCCGCGCCTGGTCCCCCGCGCCGGCGAAGCGGGCGGGATAGGGCCACGGGCTGATCCCGGTGGAGAGGTCGAGCCAGGGCTCGGGCGCGAGCGGAAACGCCGCCCGCGCCTGGCTCAGCCGCCCGCCGTGGATGGCGAAGGCGTCCACCCCGGCCTCAGAAGCTCAGCCGCACGCCGCCGTAGGCCGCGCGACCGAGGGTCCCGTACTGGAAGGTGGTCTCGTAGTGCTTGTCGGCGAGGTTCTCGATCCGGCCGTAGAGCTCGAGGTTGTCCCGAAGCGGATACGAGGCCCTGAGGTCCACCAGCGTGTAGCTCTTCAGCCTGTTGATGTGGGCGTCATCGTCAAAGCTGTCGCCGGCATAACGCACGGCGACCTCGGTGCGCAGCTTCACCGGCCAGACGTAGGCGCCCGAGAGGTTGGCGGTGTTCTTCGGCCTGCGGGCCAGCTGCAGCCCCTTGTCGGGGGAGCCCGGGGAGCGGTCCTCCACGTCGTCATAGGTGTAGTTGGCGGTGAAGGTCAGGGCGTCGGTGGCCTTCCAGCTGCCTTCCAGCTCCACCCCCTGGGCATCGGCGCGGGCCACATTGTCGTAGAAGCCGCCGGAGACCTGGTGCTGGGCGCAGGCCCCGGTCAGCACCTCGAAACAGGAGACGAAGTCGATCAGGTTCCTGGTCTCGCGGCCGAAATAGGTGGCCTGCACCACCACCCGCCCGTCGAAGAAGTGCTGCTCGACCCCGGCGTCCCAGCCGTTGGAGGTCTCGGGGCGCAGCGCCGTGTTCCCGTACTCGCTGTAGAGCTGGTAGAGGGATGGCGCCTTGAAGCCCTGGCCGAAGCTGGCGCGCAGGATCGTGTTCCCGCCGTTCAGCTTCCAGGCGGCCGAGGCCTGCCCCGTGACGTGATCGCCGAAGGTGGAGTGGGCGTCGTAGCGGACGCCGCCGGTCAGGGTCAGGCCCGGCAGCACCTCGCCCACGATCTGGCCGTAGCCGCTGGTTTCGGTGACATTGGCCTTGGTGGGGGCCGGGTCGAACAGGGGCGAGAAGGCGTTGATGGTGGAGCGCTCGCTCTGCGCGCCGAACACCGCCTGATAGCCCGGCGCGATGGCGTAGGTCCCTTCGTATTCGATGGTGGCGGCGCGACCCTGGGCCAGGAAGCTGAACTTGGTCACCCCCTGGTCGGGATCCTCGTTGCGGCGGTCGATGTCGTTGTACTCGAACGCCAGCCGGTTCTTCAGCCGACCGTCCAGCAGGGACAGGTTGAAGCCGGTGTAGTCGATGAACGACTGGGTGCGGCCGAACTCATTGTCGTCGCCGAAGGTGAAGGTCGGGGTGTCGAATCCGTCGAACTTGTTGCGGCTTGAGGTGTAGTAGACCCGCTCGTCGAACTGCAGGGTCGGGGTCAGGTCGTAGCGGAACCGGCCCGAAAGGCCCGCCGAGGTGTAGCCGTCGTCCTCCTTGCCGCCGAACGCCTTGTCGAAGGCGGAGACGCCGTCGGTCGCATTGTAGTAGGCGCCGATCCGCCAGTCGAAGTTATCCTCCTTGCCGCCGACGGCGCCCTTCACATAGGCCGTGCCGTAGGAGCCGCCTTCCACCTGCAGGTCGCCCTGCAGGGGCCTGGTGGCGTCCGCGGTGATGATGTTGACCACCCCGCCGATGGCCTCGCTGCCGTAGAGGGTGGATTGCGAGCCGCGCAGGATCTCGATGCGGGCGATGTCGCCGCTGGTGAGGTTTGAAAAGTCGTAGCCGGCGCCGGGATCGGTGGGATCGTTGACCTTCACCCCGTCGATCAGCACCACGGTCTGCGCCGCCTCGGCGCCGCGGATATAGAGCGAGGTGGTCTCGCCCGGGCCGCCGTTGCGGCTGAAGCTGACGCCGGGGGTGCGGGCCAGGATGTCGGAGACGGCGGTCTCCTGATCGAGGCGGATGTCGTCCTGGGTCAGGACGGTGACCGACTGCCCCACCTTGTCGATGGCGAGGGGCGCCCGGTTGGCGGTGACGACCACCTGCGCGATGGCGTCCGCCGCCGCGACGCCGGCCTCGTCGGGCGACGAGGCCTGACCGCCCATGGACGTCTGCGCCAGGGCGGCCATGGGCGCGGCGAGGGCGATGAAGGCGACGGTGTAGAGAAGTCTGGAACGTGAAATCGTGATGCGCATGTGCGGCCTCCGTTGACGACAAGCCGCGCCTGTCGAACGGTCCGCACCGGCGGCGATCCAGCGGGATCGCCCACGCGAGACGGGCCGCCCGCGCAAGCGCGACGACTACGCCGTCTCTCTCGGGAAGAACCCGTATCGTTCGGCGCACCCCGGCCGTTCGATGGACAGCTGCGCCGGGCAGGTCTCCTGACTCGCGGTTCAAACACCTCGCTCCTCGCCTTCCCAGAACCCGAAGGTCCCAGTGGCCTGTGAGGAGCAGGCTCGCCGCTTACAGTTGCGGGGGCAGCCGGAGTTTCGCACTCCGTTCCCTATTAACCCTCTTTCGAGGGACCTGACGCAAAACAGGCTCTACCGTCGCGGGCGACGGGGGTCAACGGAGCTGAGCCATGGGTCTGCGTCTTGTGCTCGGGGGAGCACGCTCGGGAAAGAGCGCCTACGCCCAGGGGGCGGCGGAGGCGTGCGCGCGCGGGCGGGGGGCGGGGTTGGTCTTCGTGGCCACCGCCGAAGGGCGCGACGAGGAGATGAGGGCGCGGATCGCCCGGCATCAGGCCGATCGCGGGAGCGACTGGCGGCTGGTGGAAACGCCCCTGGACCTGAGCGGCGCCCTCGCGGCGGCGGGGCCGGACGAGGTGGTGCTGGTGGACTGTCTGACGCTGTGGCTCTCCAACTCCATGCTGCTGGAGGATGGCGACGGGCACGTCCGGCGCACCGAAGCCCTGCTCGCCGCGCTCGCCGCCGTCCGGGGCGACGTCTGGCTGGTCAGCAACGAGGTCGGCTGGGGCGTGGCGCCCGACAACGCCCTCGCCCGCCGCTACCGCGACGAGGCCGGCCGCCTGCACCAGAGGATCGCGGCGCTGGCGGACGAGGTGGCGCTGGTGGTCGCGGGCCTGCCCCTCATCCTCAAGGGCCGCCCCTAGACCGATCGGGCGGGTACCCGCAGCGAGGAGGCGAAACCACGTAGCCGGGCGGTTGAAACGATTAACCCTACCCCGGCGGCCACCGCGATACGGCGCGGCGGGCGCGGGCCGCCAATCCAAATCACGTAAAATTCTGACCTCGCGCCTCCACAGTTTACAGATTATCGCAGCCCCGCGCCTCAACGAAGACGAGAGCCTGTTCGCCTATATTTCCCGGACGCACAGACATCCGGGACCGGCGTCAAATTCAGCCTGCAGCTAGACCTGCCTGGACTGATGCTCAGGCCCCCATTGAGCAGCGAAAGCTTGAGTTCGGGCATGATCAGACGCTGGTTGACCAATGAAGACGGGGCGGCGGCGGTGGAGTTCGCCTTCATCGGCCCCGTGATGATCGTGATGCTGATGGGCATCGTCTCCTACGGCGGCTGCTTCTGGATGTCCCATTCCCTGCAGCAGCTGGCCAACGACTCGGCGCGGGCGACGATCGGCGGCCTCTCGTCCGCCGAGCGCTACAGCCTGGCGCAGGCGACCATGTCGAGCGAGGTGCAGACCTATCCGAGCCTGAGCCCGGCCCTGACGACCCTCAGCGAAAGCGAGAACGCCGGCGCCCAGACCGTCACCGTCGCGGTCTCCTACGACGCCTCGACCAGCCCGTTCTGGGCCATGAAGAACCTGCTGCCCCTGCCCGCGCCGACGCTGGTGCGCCAGGCGACGATCCAGCTCGGAGGCTACTGATGCGGGCTTTGCTGCAACGGTTTCGGCGGAACGAGCGCGGCGCCGTCGCGCTGATCCTGGCGCTCTCCCTGCCGGCGGTGATCGGCTTTGCGGCGGTCTCCATCGACGTCGGCTCGGTCTATCTGACGACCCGGCACCTGCAGGGGGTGGCGGACCTCGCCGCCATGGCCGCGGCCCGCGATCCGACCAACGCCCAAGCCGCGGCCCAGGCGACGGTGGCCAACAACGCCTTCGGCGCGCCCGTGACGGCCAACGTGGTCACGGGCCAGTATACGCCCGACGCCACCAAGGCGGCGTCCCAGCGCTTCACGCCCGGTGGGACCATCCCCACCGCCGCGCAGGTGACCCTGACCACCGAGGCGCCGATCTTCTTCGGCCAGATGATCACCGGCAAGCCGAGCATGACGGTCGCGCGCACCGCCACGGCGGCTCAGGCGCAGTTCGCCAGCTTCCAGATCGGCTCGGGACTGGCCTCCCTGCAGGGAGGGCTCGCCAACAGCCTGCTCAGCGCCCTCACCGGATCCAACGTCTCGCTGTCGGTGATGAACTACAACGCCTTGGCCGGCGCGGATGTGGACCTGTTCCAGTTTTCCGACGCCCTGCGCACGCGGCTGGGCCTGCAGGCGGCCACCTTCAACCAGGTGCTCGGCGCGCAGATCTCCACCGGCACGGCGCTCAGCGCCCTCGCCGACGCGCTCACGGCCTCCGGACAGACCGCCGCCGCCAGTTCGATCAACATCCTGGCGCAGGCGGCGGGGACCGGCGTTTCGATCAACCTCTCGAACCTCCTGAACCTCGGCCCCTACGGCCAGCAGGACCATGTGAACCAGGGCTCCTCCGCCTCCGTTGCGGTCTCCGCGCTGGACCTCGCCGACGCGGTGCTGACGGCGGCGCAAGGGGGGCGCCAGCTTCAGCTGAACCTCGGCGCCTCCATCCCCGGCCTGACCAACGTCACCGCCTTCCTCGCCCTCGGCCAGCGCGCCGCCAACTCGCCCTGGATCGCCATCGACAGCACGGGGACGGTGATCGTGACCACGGCGCAGGCGCGCCTTTACCTGAACACCCAGGTGCTGCCCTCCACCGGCCTCCTGGCGCCGCTCGGGGTCAGCCTGATCAACGTGCCGGTCTATGTGGAGCTGGCCCAGGCGCAGGCCAAGCTGTCGTCCCTCAGCTGTGGATCCGGCGGATCCGGCCAGTCGGTGACCCTGGCCGTGGCGCCGAGCGTGGGGCAGATCGCCCTGGGCACGGTCAATACGGCGAGCCTGAACGACTTCTCCAAGCCCGAGACCATCACCCCGGCGGTGCTGGTGAACCTGCTGCTGATCCAGGCCTCGGCGACGGCCAACATCAACCTCGGCGGCTCGGTGTTTCAGACCGTGTCGTTCAACGCCGCGGACATCGCCAACGGCACGGTCAAGACCGTCTCCACCAACAATCTCGCCCAGGCGACCATCGGCTCGCTTCTCGCCAACACCCAGATCGGCGTGAGCCTTCTGGGCCTGGGCCTGACCATCGGGACCGGGCCGGCGACGGGCGTGCTGCAGACCACCCTGACGGCGATCGGCGCGCCGCTGGACGGCATCCTGAACAGCCTGACGGCCTTGCTGGGCGTGCGGCTCGGCGAGGCGGACGTGAAGGTCAACGGCGTCCGCTGCAAGGGTGCGGCGCTGGTGGCCTGACCCGGGCCGGTTCGCCCTAGCCCGCCGCGCCCGCGGGAAGCTCCAGCCTATAGACCTTCGTCGCCGTGCCGCTGAAGAGCGCCGCCTTCTCCTCGGCCGAGGCCCCCTTGGCGGTGAGCTTCAGGGCGTTCCAGAGCACGGCGTAGCCGCAGGTGAACAGGTCCACCGGAAAGTTGCTCTCGAACATGCAGCGCGCCGCGCCGAACGCCTCGATGCAGGTCTCGATGTAGGGCGACCATACCGCGGCCAGGGCGACGGAGGACGGCGGCGCGGACGCCTCGAAGCCGCAGAACGGCATGGCCAGCCCGCCGAGCTTGACGGTGACGTTCGGGCACCCGGCCAGCGCCCGGATGCTCTCCCGCCAGATCGGGAACCGCTCCTCCCGCCGCCCCGCGTAGGCGCCGATGCCCAGCGGCGTGCCCACGTGATCCAGGATGATGGAGGTTTCGGGGAAGGCCCGCGCCAGATCGATCAGGTCGCCGAGCTGCGGCTCCAGCAGCCAGGCGTCGAACGACAGCCCCAGGGGCGCCAGCTGGGCGAAGCCGCGGCGGAAGGCGGCGTCGCGGAACAGGCCCTCGGGCCGCCCCGCCAGCGGCCCCAGCACGCCCGGGTCGGCGTCCCAGGAGGCGCTGTGGCGGATGCCGCGGAAGCGGGTCGAGGCGGCCATGTGCGCCTCGAGCACCGGCTTGACCGCGTCGCCGAGCGTCAGGTCCGCATGGCCGACGATGGCGGCGCAGGCGCGCACATCGCCATAGGTCCCGCTGGCGCTCATGGCGGCGACGCCGTTGACGAACTCGGTCTCGCCGACGGGCTTCAGGGCGGCGGGCCCGTCCGCCCGGTACATGGAGCCGCACTCCACATGGACGGTCGCCCGCACGTCGTGCCCGGCGGTCATGTCGCCCAGAAGCTCGTCCAGCAGATACCGGGGCTGCAGCCGCAGGATGGTCTCGAACGGGTGTTTCGGCGGCGGCAGCAGGGCGACCAGCGCCCGCCGATCCCACAGATGGTGATGGGGATCGACGATCCGCAGGTCGGGCTCGATGATGGGTTCGACGGCGGTGATCTGATCGGGCGTGGTCATGGCGCGATCACATCACAGCTCTTGCGAATCCGCCAGCCATGCCGATTGCGGCATCGGCGCCACGGTCCCGCCCGATCTCGCGAACCCCGCGTCTTTTGCCCGGTTTGCGGTTGATCCGGGCGGCCATCGGTTTATCTATACCGTACGATACGGTACGGCCTTCCAGGGGCCAGGCGACGAGGTGCAGGCCATGATCGATGCGACAATGATGTTTCCAATGGCGGCCATCCTGGGGATCGGCTTCCTGGTGGCCTCCGAGGCGGCGGCCCGCCCGTCCGAACCGCCGCTGAAACCGGCGTTCGATCGCGCCGCCCCGCAGGATCTGTCGGCTTGCTGGAGCGGCCTCTCCGAGGACGTCGCGACGCCGCAGGACTGCAGCCGCCCCGTCTTCCCCGACAAGATCGCCCGCGCCGAGCTGTCGACCCAGACCGCGTTTCCCGCGGGCCTGCTCGCCGGCTGAGCCCCCTTTTCCTCTTCTCCAAGATCAGAATTCAATCCGATGACAAAGCTCTTCACGCCCATCCTGATGGCGACGGCCCTGTTCGCCACCGCGGCCACCGCCCAAGGCCAGACGCACGCGGCGCCGCCCGCCGCCGCGCCCCAGGAGGTGATCGTCACCGCGCCCCTTCTGCACGCGGCCGCCGTGCGCCGGATGGCGGCGGCGGACGACGTGCAGAAGGGGCGCGACGCCCAGCTTCGCCACCAGCTCGGCAGGGCCGGAGCCGACGACGTCGCCAGGGCGCGGGCCAGACTCGACGCCTATCAGGCCGCCAACGCGGCGGCGCAGGCCGAGGAAGCGGCGCTGAACGAACGCCTCGCGACCCTCCGCGGACCGCAGACCGGGGCGTTCGAGCTGGCGCGCGCGGACGCGGCGCGCTGACCCGGGCGGCGCGGGACCGGCGGCGTTCTGCCGCCTAATCCCGCATATGGTCGCCCCGGCGCCGGCGAACGCCCCCGCCGCTTGTGGGCTTGCGCGGGCGCCCCGATGATCCCCTCCGGCGACAGGGGGTGCGGATGCCATTAGACGACACGACGGGCCAGCCGCCCGGGGCGAGCCTCGCCGAAGCCTCGCTGAAGCCGAGCATGCACGGCTTCGGCGCCCTGCTCATCACCCTCTCCTGCCTGTCGCCCAGCATCGGCGTCTTCGTCGTCGGGTCGGACGTGATCCGGCAGGCGGGGACCGGCGTCTTCCTCTGCTTCGCCGCCGCGGCGCTCCTGGGCGTGGCGATGGCCGCCGTCTACGGGGAGCTCGCCGCCGCCTTTCCGCAGCCCGGCGGCGAATACACCATCCTCGGCAAGGTGCTCGGCCCCGGCTGGGGCATCGCGGTGCTTGGCGTCAACCTGCTCGGGCTCAGCGTGGCGCAGTCGCTCTCGGGCCTCGGCGTCGCAACCTATCTGTCCGCCATCGTCCCCGGCATCCCGGCGGTCCCGACCGCCGTCGTGCTGGTGGTGCTGGTCACCGGGACCGCCCTCCTGAACATCCGCGTGAACGCCTGGATCACCGGCGTCTTCCTCGCGGTGGAGATGGCGGCGCTCATCGGGTTGACGTGGCTCGGTCTCGCGCATCCGCAGCGGAGCCTCGCGGCGGCGGTGCTCCACCCCGTGGTGCTGGGATCTCACAGCCAGCTTGCGCCCGTCACCCTCGCCATGGCGGGCGCGGCGACCGCGGGGGGCGTCTACGCCTTCAACGGCTACGGCTCGGTGGTCTTCCTCGGCGAGGAGCTGCACGAGGCGCCCAGGCGAATCGCCCGCGTGGTGTTCCTGGCCCTCGGCGTGGCGGTCCTGACCGAGCTTCTGCCTGTGCTGGCCGTGCTGGTCGGCGCGCCGGACCTGCACGCCCTGCTGTCGGCCAGCGCGCCCGTGCCCGACTTCATCGCTGCGGTCGGCGGGCCATGGGGGGTCAAGCTGATGAGCGCCGGCGTCGCTCTCGCCATCTTCAACGCCATGATCGCCGTGGGCCTGATGGCCGGGCGACAGCTCTACAGCACGGGGCGCGACCGCCTCTGGCCCGCCCCGATCAGCGACGCCATCAGCCGGATCCACCCGCGGCTCGGCTCGCCATGGGTCGCGACCCTGGTGATGGGCGCCGCCGCGCTGGCCGGCTGCTTCGTCGACGAGAAGGTGCTCGTGCTGGTGCTGGGAAACGGCAACGTCGCCCTCTACGCCGGACTGTGCGTTGCGGTGCTGATCGGTCGGCGCTCGGGCGCCACGCGCCATACGGGCTACAGGATGCCGCTCTTTCCGCTGCCGCCCCTGCTGGTGCTCGTCGCCCTCCTCGCCATCGTCTGGTTCGACCTGCACGACGTCGAGGGCGCCAAGGGGCTGGCGGCCACGGCCGTCCTGCTCGTGGGCGCAGGCGCCTACTATCAGCTCGTGGCCCGCCGCAGCGCCAGCTGGGGCTTTCGAGGCCGGAAACCGGGCGGTTGAAATCTCGCCCGGACCCGGCGGCGCCCGCAGCCCGCCGGGCGAGGCATTTCGTCCACGCCGAGGTCCACGGCTTGCGCGGGCGCCGGGCCCCGGTTAACCCCGCATCACCGCCTCTGACGCTCCCCGCTGGAGCTTTGCATTCCGGTCGGCGTTAGGACCAG
>Ga0302314_10014825_pt1 | contig 13297 bp, 10 predicted proteins | sample III_Palsa_N2_3_FD_200533 | JGI IMG/M metagenome (GOLD analysis project Ga0302314, IMG submission 200533) | Peat permafrost microbial communities from Stordalen Mire near Abisko, Sweden - III_Palsa_N2_3 | ecosystem: Environmental > Terrestrial > Soil > Palsa > Peat permafrost | place: Sweden...
AGCCGTTCGGGATCACCATTGACGCCGCGCCCGCGGCGGCTTACCGGGGCGACACCAGCCGCATGCTCGCGGACGTCCGCGACTGGCTCGCCGCGGGCTGGCGGGTGGTGCTGGTCACCGAGGGGCACGGGCCCGCCAAGCGGCTCGCGGAGGTGCTGCGCGGCGAGGGATTCGGCGCGCGGTCCGGCGACCTCGACGCGGAGCCGGAAGGCGGCGTGCCCTACGTGGCGACCGGCGAGCTCCGCCAGGGATTCAGCTGGCCCGCCGTGCGGCTGGCGGTGCTCACCGAGGCCGACTTCGCGGCGCGCGGGGCGCAGCGGCCGAGCACGCGCGACGAACGGCGGATGCCGTCCGCCCGGCGGCGCGGCGGGGTGGACCCGCTGCAGCTCAAGCCGGGCGACTACGTGGTCCACGAGCAGCACGGCGTGGGCCGGTTCATCGAGATGACGTCGCGCACGGCGGCGGGGGCGACCCGCGACTACCTGGTGCTCGAGTACGCGTCGGCCAAGCGGGGGCAGCCGAACGACCGGCTGTACGTGCCGACCGACCAGCTCGACGAGGTCACCCGGTACGTCGGCGGCGAGGCGCCGGCCCTGCACCGGCTCGGCGGCGGGGACTGGGCCAAGACCAAGGGCCGGGCGCGCAAGGCCGTCCGCGAGATCGCCGCGGAGCTGATCCGGCTGTACTCGGCGCGGATGGCCTCGCCCGGGCACGCGTACGGGCCCGACACGCCGTGGCAGCGCGAGCTGGAGGACGCGTTCCCCTACGTGGAGACGCCGGACCAGCTCTCGGCCGTGGACGACGTCAAGCGTGACATGGAGAAGCCGGTGCCGATGGACCGGCTGATCTGCGGCGACGTCGGCTACGGCAAGACCGAGATCGCGGTGCGCGCGGCGTTCAAGGCCGTGCAGGACGGCAAGCAGGTCGCGGTGCTGGTCCCGACCACGATCCTCGCGCAGCAGCACTTCAACACGTTCTCCGAGCGGTACGCGCCGTTCCCGGTGTCGGTGAAGCCGATGTCCCGCTTCCAGACCGCGGGCGAGGTGGCGGAGACCCAGCGCGGGCTGGCCGACGGCAACGTGGACGTGGTGATCGGCACGCACCGGCTGCTGTCGCCGGAGATCCGGTTCAAGCGGCTCGGCCTGGTGATCATCGACGAGGAGCAGCGGTTCGGCGTCGAGCACAAGGAGTACCTCAAGCGGCTGCGCACCGAGGTGGACGTGCTCGCGATGTCGGCCACGCCGATCCCGCGCACCCTGGAGATGGGCGTCGCGGGCATCCGCGAGATGTCGACCATCCTGACGCCGCCCGAGGAACGCCACCCGGTGCTGACCTTCGTCGGCGCCTACGACGAGAAGCAGATCGGCGCGGCGATCAGGCGCGAGCTGCTCCGCGACGGCCAGGTGTTCTTCGTGCACAACCGGGTGCAGTCGATCAAGAAGGTGGCCGCCCGGCTCGGCGAGCTGGTGCCCGAGGCGCGGATCGCGGTCGCACACGGGCAGATGAACGAGCACGAGCTCGAGCGGGTCATGATCGGCTTCTGGGAGCGGGACTTCGACGTCCTGGTGGCGACCACGATCGTGGAATCCGGGCTCGACATCCCGAACGCGAACACGCTGATCGTGGACCGGGCCGACGCGCAGGGGCTGTCCCAGCTGCACCAGCTGCGCGGCCGGGTCGGGCGCAGCCGGGAACGGGCCTACGCGTACTTCCTCTACCCGGCGGAGAAGCCGCTGACCGAGACGGCGCACGAGCGGCTGGCCACCGTCGCGCAGCACACCGAAATCGGCGCCGGAATGTACGTGGCCCTGAAGGACCTGGAGATCCGCGGGGCCGGAAACCTGCTCGGCGGCGAGCAGTCGGGGCACATCGCCGGGGTCGGGTTCGACCTGTACGTGCGGATGATCGGCGAGGCGGTACGCGAGCTGAAGGACGACGCGCCCGCCGAGCGACCCGAGGTCCGGGTCGAGCTGCCGGTCAACGCGCACATCCCGCACGACTACATCCCGGGCGAGCGGCTGCGGCTCGCGGCCTACACGTCGATCGCCTCCATCGACTCCGAGGAGGACGTCGTCGCCGTGCGCGACGAGCTGCGCGACCGCTTCGGCGAGCTGCCGGTGCCGGTGGTGACGCTGCTCGACGTGGCGCGGCTGCGGTTCGCGGCCCGGCGGGCCGGGCTGACCGACATCACGCTGCAGGGCTCCCACGTGCGGTTCGCCCCGGTGGTGCTGCCCGATTCGCGTGTGGTGCGAGTTCAGCGGCTGTACCCCAGGACACTGCTCAAGCCGACGGTGCGTACGATGCTGGTACCAGTTCCGAAGTCCGGAGCCTCCAGCGGAGGCTTCGGCGGGGAGCCGCTGCGCGACGCCGAGCTGCTGGCGTGGTGCGCCGAGGTTGTCCGTTCGGTATTGTCCGACTCGTAATTTTTTGTTCGACTGGCAAATTGTGCCTCTCGTCCGCCACGGGCGGGCCCGATAAGATCGCGATTTTTGCGATCAGGCCCGCGCGGGGCGGACACCGGGGGGACGGGGGGCGTCCCCCCGGAAGATCACTGGGAAGGGATCACCTGTGTCTCGCAAGGCTCTGTCCAAGAAGGGCCGCCGCGTGGCCGTCCTCGGCGCCGCCGGCCTTGGCGCGTGCGCGCTGCTCGCCGCCTGCTCCCCGGTGCAGATGGGGGCCGCGGCGACCGTCGGCAGCCAGCGGATTACCACGTCCGCGCTGGACACGCAGGTTTCCAACCTGCAGACCGCCGCCACGCCGTACGGCAGCAGCATCCAGCTGACCAGCGCGGAGATGCCCGCCGCGGTGCTGTCCTGGCTGATCAGGTTCGCCGTGATGAACCAGGTGGCCGCCGACAACGGCATCTCGGTTACCGCGGCCCAGGCGCAGGCGGCGCTCAGTTCCCTGTCTGAGGTGGCCGAGCAGGACAGCTTCAGCAGCACCGCCGAGCTGCTGGTCGCGAACGGCGTATCCCCGCAGATGTTCTCCCAGGTCGGCACCTGGGAGGCGCAGCAGGACGTCTTCGCGGAGAAGAAGAACGGCGGCAAGGAGCCGACCACCTCGGCGCAGGAGAGCGCGTTCACCGCCGCGATCGACAAAGCGCAGTGCTCGGCCGCACAGACGCTTAACATCAAGGTCAGCCCGCAGTTCGGCCGGTTCGACTATGCGACGTCTTCGTTCAGCGTGGTCGCTGGGGCGAACACGCTGTCCCAGCCGGAGGGCACCCCGAAGCCCGCGTCCACCGCGGGCCTCACCCCGGCGGCGTGCTGACGGCGACGGCCGGCGCCGGTGCCTGACTCGAACGACACCGCGGGGCCGAACGAGACCCCCGGCCCGGACGCCGGGCCGGCCGGGCCTGACCGGCCCGGCTCGCAGCTGCCGGACCTACCCGGCTCGCGGCTGCTCGCTCTGGTCGCGATCATGGATAAGCTCCGCACCACCTGCCCGTGGGACCAGGAGCAGACCCACGCGTCGCTGGCGCGCTACCTGCTCGAAGAGGCCTACGAGGCGGTTGACGCGATAGCGGCGGAAGACCTCCCGGCGTTGCGCGAGGAGATCGGCGACGTGCTGCTCCAGGTGCTCTTCCACGCGCGGATAGCGTCCGAACGATCCGCCGCCGACGGCGGCTTCACCATCGACGATGTGGCCGACACGCTGGCGGCCAAGCTGATCAGGCGGCACCCGCACGTCTTCGGGACCACGACGGTGTCGTCGGCGGCGGACGTGAACGATAACTGGGAAGAGATCAAGAAGGCCGAGCGGGCGGCCAAGGCCGCCGCGGCGGGCGGGTCGGCCGACGGCGCGCCCGGCGCGGCGGCGGCACCCTCGGTGCTTGACGGCGTGCCGTTCGGCCAGCCGGCGCTGTCCCTGGCCGCGCAGCTCCAGCGGCGCGCGGCGCGGGCGGGTCTGGCGGTGTCGCGCAACGGCGCCGGCACCGCCGACTCCGGCGGCGGTGCGGGCCTGACCGGCGAGCGTGTCGGCGCGGAGCTGATGGCTCTGGTGGCTCGCGCCCAGGCAGCAGGCCTCGACCCCGAACTGGAACTGCGCACCGCGGCCCGCCGGTTCGCCGCCGAGGTGCGCGAGCAGGAGCGGCTCGCCGACCCGGCGGACACGTAGTCCCCAGCGGCAGCTAACCTCCGGCAACGGCCCGCCGAATAGGCCGTTCATGAATTCGAAATTAGATTCTAAACATCCTCTCTCGACTGCCCCGTACTCCCCTCTAGTCTCGTGAATCCCGGGTGCCGCGCTGAGGTACAGGTGGTGTGTCCCGTATCCAAGTACATCGAACTGTCAGATTTCAGAGCGTGCATGACGGTACCTTTGGCGCTGACTCGCTGTAATTGACGACGCTTTTTCACGGAGCGGCTGAACGTCAGCTTTTGCCGTATTCTTCGGGGTTTCTGTGCTGATGCGGTCGATCTTGGGATTCGTTGTCATGAGCCCGATGCGGGACGGGGACTCGCCAAGTGATCAAAAACAGGGCATTATGGCTGGTCAGATGACATATGGTGGCATCTCGCGGATGCGTAGCGAGTTGGGGTAAACCGGTCACGCCGGCTACGCGTCACGTATGGGAGGCCAGATAGGCACCCAGTGTGCCAATGGGGAGCAACGTTTCGGCGGAGGCCTGCCGCCGTGACACATCGAGGGGTGGGGTGTGGTGTGTCTGGGGTGTCTGATTCTTCCTCTGTTGCTGCAGTAAACGATCGCACCGGTCTGCTGGCAAGCCGACCGGACGCCTGGATGCGAACTTACGTTCGACGGGTGGCGATTGCCGATTTCTCGGTCGCGGTCGTGGCGGCGGTCGCGGCCGTGGGGGTGCGCTTCGGCTCGCACGCCGACGACCGCTACGTGGTCCTCAGCCTGGCGCTGCCGCTGCTCTGGGTGATCGCGGTACGGGTCTTCGGCGGGTACGAGCGGCGGTTCCTCGGCGCGGGATCGGATGAGTTCCGCCGGGTGCTGAACGCCGGGCTGAGCCTTACCGGCGCGCTCGCGCTGATCTCCTACGCGGTCAACAACGAGCTGTCCCGCGCCTACCTGGTGATCAGCATGCAGGTCATCGTCGCGCTCGACCTGGGGGTCAGGCTCGTGCTCCGCAAGCGGCTGCACTACCGCCGCAAGCTGGGGCAGTGCATGTCCACCGTCGTGGCGGTGGGCCACGAGAGCGCGGTCAGGCAGCTCATCAGCGAGCTGCGCCGCGAGCCGCACCACGGCCTTGAGGTGGTCGCCGCCTGCCTGGCCGGCGACTCGGGCGCCGTCGAGGTGGCGGGCGTGCCGGTGGTCGGCGATCTCGACGACGCCGCCAGCGTGGTGCGCAACGTCCACGCGGGCACGGTCGCTGTGCTCTCCTGCCCGGAGATGGACGGCGTGAAGCTCAGGACGCTCGCCTGGGAGCTGGAGAAGACGGGAACCGACCTGTGCGTCGCTCCCGCGCTGCTCGACGTGGCCGGCCCGCGAACCACGGTCCGGCCGACCGCGGGGCTGACCCTGCTGCACGTGGACCACCCGCAGCTGAGCGGGCCCCGGCAGGTGGTCAAGGACCTGTTCGACCGCTGCGCGGCGGCCTTCGGGCTCGCGCTGCTTTCACCGCTGCTGCTGTCGATCGCCCTCGCCATCCGGCTTTCCGACAAGGGGCCGGCGCTGTTCACCCAGACACGGGTGGGCAAGGCGGGGGAAACGTTCAAGATCTACAAGTTCCGGACCATGGTGGTGGACGCCGAGGCGCGCCTGGCGGATATCCGGGAGAACAACGACTCCGACGGCGTGCTGTTCAAGATGCGCCGCGATCCGCGTATCACCGCCGTCGGCGTGCGGCTGCGGAAGTGGTCGCTCGACGAGCTGCCGCAGCTCATCAACGTCCTCCGCGGCGAGATGTCGCTGGTGGGCCCCCGGCCCGCACTGCCGGACGAGGCGGCCAGATACGCGTCCCACGTGCGCCGCCGGCTGGTCGTGAAGCCCGGCCTGACCGGGATGTGGCAGGTGAACGGCCGCTCTGACTTGTCCTGGGACGAAACGGTGCGACTGGATCTGCGCTATGTCGAGAACTGGTCGTTCGCTCTTGACCTGCAAATTCTGTGGAAGACAATCTCGGTGATCTTCAGGGGGGCCGGTGCCTACTAGCGTGGTAATGCCGGAACAGGATCTCGGCGGTGCACGCCTCGAGGTCTCGGGGAAGGCCGGTTCCGATGTCGCGGATCGGGACGGGGCGAGGGATGTCGCGGATCTCGACGCGACCAGGCTGGTGCACCGGGCCCGCGACGGCGACCCGCAGGCCTGGCAAGGTCTGGTCGACAAGTACGGCAGGCTCATCTGGTCGATCACCCGGGACTTCAAGCTCGTCGAGAGCGACGCGGCGGACGTCTTCCAGACCACGTGGATGCGTCTGGTCGAGCACATCAACCGGATCGAGCATGCCGACCGGGTCGGCTCCTGGCTCGCGTCGACGGCGCGGAACGAGTGCCTGCGGTCCCTGTCCGCCCGCAAGAGGCTCGTGCTGGCGGACGAGGAGGACTCGTTCGACCGGCCGGGGCCGCTCGACCCGGAGATCGACGAGGCGCTGCTGGCCGCCGAGCGCGCCGCGGTGGTGCGCAAGGCGATGACCCAGCTGCCCCGGCGCTGGCAGCGGCTGATGGAGATGCTGATGGCCGATCCGCCGGCGTCCTACGTGGAGATATCCGATGAGCTCGGGCTGCCGGTGGGCAGCATCGGCCCCACCCGGGGGCGCTGCCTCGCGCGGCTGCGGGTGCTGCTTGAGGCTAGCTGACTCCGGGCCCGGGCGGGCTCGTCCCCAGCCGGTCGGCGTCGGTCCAGTGGCCGCCGTGAACCTCGATCTCGGGGTAGGCGGTCCGGACCTCCGCCAGCAGGTCCGAGACGAACAGCGCTACCTCGTCCGGGCGGCGCGCGATGAGCTCGCCCGGACTGATCACCGGGATCGCGGTTCCCGGCATCCGCAGCCCGTGCTTGGCCGGCGAGGCGTCCGCTATCGCCGGCAGCAGCTCGTCGCCGACACCGGCCGTGCGCAGCAGCGCGACCGCGCGGGACGCGGCGCCGTAGCCGAGCACGGTCTGGCCCGCGGCCGCGCACCGGGCCAGCCAGTCATGCAGCGCGGCGGCCTTGGCCCGGACGTCATGTTGCAGCCCGCGCAGCACGGCCGGGTCGCGCAGGCCGGCCCGCGCCTCGGCCGCCAGCGCCGCTCCGACCGTCTCGTCCGGCTCCCCGGGGGCGTCGTCGCCGCGGCCCGCGGCGAGCAGGACGGTGCCGCCGTAGAGCTCAAAGTGCCACAGTGTGCGCGGGGCGAGGCCGGCCGCGGCCAGCATCGCGGCGAGCGCGGTCGCGGAGTAGTACGCGTAATGGCCGTGCCGCAGCGCGTTCCACTGGCCCTGCCGGAGGATCGAGCCGAGCGAATGGAACTGCAGGAGCAGCACCCCGCCCGGTGCCAGCCGCTCGGCCCGCTCGGCCAGCGCGGCCGACTGGTCGGCCGCGTGCATCAGGCCGAAACAGTCGAGGATGACATCGGCCGGCCCGGTCCCGTCCACCGGCCGCAGGCCCCGGCCGGCCAGCAGGCCCAGCCAGGAACCGCCGTGCGGGCTGCCGTACTCGGCCACCCGGGCCCCGGCCGGGAGCAGGCCCGCCGCGGCGACCCGGGCCACGGCGTCCGCCGCCTGCGCGACGAGCGCGGCGGGCTCGGTGCCCTTGGGTTCCTCGGGCACGGTCGGGTCGTCGAGCAGCTGCGCCAGGCCGCAGGCGGCGCAGAGCCACATCTGCAGCGGGTACACCGGTTCCGGGCCGGGGTCGCCCGATGCGGGGAAGTAGTCGCAAGCGGGCTGGAGGCCAAGGTCGAGTACCACGTCTCCCGCCTGGCCGCGGCAGGCCCTGCAGCCGTGGGCATCCATCGGTATTCCCCGTCCCAACTCCAGGTGAGGCTTAAGCCTAGAATTTATTGCTGAATCTAACGTATTATCTGGTCACTTTGGTAGCCATCGATATGGCTGCGGATTGCTTGGGGGATCATGTCGCCAGGACACACGTGCCGTCTGTGCGGCGCATACGTTACCCGTTCATTCGTCGACCTCGGGATGTCTCCGCTGTGCGAAAGTTACCTCCCGGCCGAGAGCGTCGACGCGCCCGAGGTGTTCTACCCGCTGAACGTGCTGCTGTGCGAGGCCTGCCTGCTGGTCCAGCTCCCGGCGTACGTGTCCGGCGAGCATATCTTCTCGGACTACGCGTACTTTTCGTCCTACTCCGACTCCTGGGTCGCGCACGCCAAGCGCTACGCGGACGGGATGACCGCCGCGCTCGGGCTGACGCCGGACAGCCTCGTCACCGAGGTCGCGAGCAACGACGGGTACCTGCTGCAGCACTTCGTCGCCGCGGGTATCCCGGTGCTCGGCGTCGAGCCGGCCGGCAATGTCGCCGAGGCGGCCGTCGCCAAGGGCATCAGAACGGTGGTGGAGTTCCTCGGCCCGGACACTGGTGCCGCCATCGCCGCCGGGTACGGCCGGGCCGATCTCGTCGCCGCCAACAACGTCTTCGCGCACGTGCCGGACATCCGCGGTTTCGCCGCCGGGCTGCGCGCGCTGGTCAAGGACTCGGGTCTGGTGACCCTGGAATTCCCGCACCTGCTGCGGCTGATCGAGCGGCGGCAGTACGACACGATCTACCACGAGCACTTCTCCTACCTGTCGCTGCTGACGGCGGGCCGGGCACTGGAGACCGGCGGCCTGCGCATCGTCGACGTCGAGGAGCTGAGCACGCACGGCGGCTCGCTGCGGGTGCACGCGCGGCCCGCCGAGTCCGCGGGCGAGCCCGCGGAGCGGGTGAAGGCGGTGCTCGACGCGGAGGAAGCGGCCGGGCTGCACACGGTCGCCGGGCACGCGGGGTTCGCCCGCGATGTGCTGCGCATCAAGAGCGACCTGCTCACCTTCCTGATCGAGGCGGCCGCCGCGGGCAAGACGGTGGCCGGCTACGGAGCGCCGGGCAAGGGCAACACGCTGCTGAACCACTGCGGGATCAGGGCGGACCTGCTGCCCTACACGGTGGACCGGTCGCCGGTGAAGCAGGGCAAGTTCCTGCCGGGAACGCACATTCCCATCTACGCGCCGGAGCGCCTCGCGCAGACCAAGCCGGATTACATCCTGGTGCTGCCGTGGAACCTGCGCGAGGAAATCAGCGGGCAGCTTTCCTACGCGCGGTCCTGGGGCAGCCGCCTGGTCTTCCCGATCCCCGCCCTCGAAGTCAGCTAAGTGGCCTGATTCCGTATTTTGCGCACCGCTTCCCGGGTCTCCTGACCGGGGGGCGCGAAGGGCGCGCAGCGGGACGAAGGAGCGAGTATGAAGGTCGTGCTGTTCTGCGGCGGCTTTGGCATGCGAATGCGGGACGGCGTGACGGACGCTCCGAAGCCGATGGCCATGATCGGCGACCGTCCGCTGATGTGGCACGTGATGCGCTATTACGCGCATTTCGGGCACCGGGACTTCGTGCTCTGCCTCGGCTACGGGGCCTCGGCGGTCAAGGACTTCTTCCTGAACTACGACGAGGCGCGGTCCAACGACTTCATGCTGGACGGCTCCGGCCAGGTGAAGCTGTTCAAGACGGACATCTCCGACTGGCGGATCACGTTCGTCGACACCGGGCTGCACTCGGAGATCGGCGAGCGGCTGCGGCGGGTGCGCCGGTTCGTCGAGGGCGAGGACATGTTCCTGGCCAACTACGCCGACGTGTTCACCAACGCGCCGCTGCCGGACATGATCGCGCGGTTCGCCGCCAGCGACGCCACCGCCAGCATGATCGCCGTGCCGCTGCAGTCGTCCCATCACATGGTCGACGTCGACGACGCCGGGCTGGTCACGCAGGTCATGCCGGTCCGGGAACTGCGGCAGTGGGAGAACGGCGGCTACTTCGTGCTGCGGCCGGAGATCTTCGACTACCTCGGCGAGGGCGAGGACCTGCTCGGTGACGCGATCCCGCGGCTCGTCGAGCGGCGCAAGGTGCTGGCCTACCCGTACAAGGGGTACTGGACCTCGGCCGACACCGTGAAGGAACGGGCCCAGCTGGAGGAGATGTACCACCGGGGCAGCTGCCCGTGGATGGTGTGGGACCCGGAGCGCTCGCGATGCTAGCGCTCCAGCTCGGCCAGCCGTCGGGGGCGCCGCTGTCCGTGCTCGCGATCGGCGCGCACCCCGATGACATCGAGCTGGGCGCCGGCGGGCTGCTGCTCGCGCTCGCGCCGCAGCGGCCGCGGGTGCGCTACGTGGTGCTGACCGGGACGGCGGAACGGCACGCCGAGGCGGCCGATGCCGCGGCGTCCTTCCTGCCCGGCGCCGACCTCGAGGTGTCGCTGCACAGCCTGCCGGACACCCAGCTGCCCGCGGCCTGGACGGCGGTGAAGGACATCCTCGCGGACGTGGCCCGTTCGTTCACGCCCGACCTGGTGATCGGGCCGATGGCCGCGGACGCGCACCAGGACCACAGGACCGTGGCCGAGATCGTCCCCACGGTCTTCCGGGACCAGCTTCACCTCGGGTACGAGGTGGTGAAGTGGGACGGCGACCTGGGCCGGCCGTCGGTGTACTTCCCGCTCGCGGAGCAGGTCGCCCGGCGCAAGGTTGAGCTGCTGCACAAGTGCTACCAGTCGCAGCGCGGACGAGACTGGTGGGACGATGAAGTGTTTCTCGGCCTGGCCCGGCTGCGCGGCATGGAATGCCGCGCACGCTACGCTGAGGCGTTTTACTGTGGCAAATCAGTGATTAGCCTAGGAACCCAGGAGAGCCCATGAGCCGCGTCTTCGCCCGGGCGATCCGCGGCTATCCGGGCGCGGTCGCGCTCAGTGCCGCGGACAAGCGGATCCGCTCGGTCCGGCGCAGGCTGTTCACGGCCTGGGGGCTGCTTTATTTCAACACGATGACTTTCTCCCCCGGGATCTCCATCCTGCACTTGCCGTCCAAGGTGGGCAAGACCTTCCCGCAGGCAGCCCTGCCCCTGGCGATCTTGGTGCTGTTGACCGTGAACCCCAAGATCAAGCTGCGGCCGAACGTGTTCCTCTGCATCCTGTCGCTGCTCGTCGCGGAGACGATGCTCACGGCGGTGGAGGTGCATCACGCTGGCACCGCATTCCGGACTCTCCGGCTGGCCGAGTTCGTGGCCGCGTTGTGGCTGACGACGCCGTGGTGGGGCCGCGATGACATGATCTTGCTGCGGATACACCTGCGCTGGCTGTACGTGGTGCTCACGGTGGTCCTGATCGGCCTGGTGATAGCTCCGGGGCATGCCTTCGCCTACGACGGCAGGCTCACCGGGGTGCTCTGGCCGATGCTGCCCACGCAGATCGCCCAGTACGCGGCGGTCGCCGCCGGGCTGACGGTGGTGCTCTGGCTCGACCGCCGGATCGGCGGGCGTATCACCCTGGTCGGGGTCGGGGTGGCCGTGGTCGTCCTGCTGCTCACGCACACCAGGACCGCGCTCCTCGGCCTGGTCGTGGGCCTGCTGATCGCCGTGCTCAGCCTCTTCCTCATCAACTCCCGGGTGCGGAAGTTCGTCGCCGTGGCCGCGGTCGTGGTGTCGCTCGGGGCCCTGACGCTGGCCGGGGTGGTCACGACCTGGCTGGCCCGGGGGGAGTCCACCCAAGGGCTGACGAGCCTGACCGGCCGGACGAACTTCTGGGCCCTGGTGCTCGACACGCCGCGCACCAAGTTCCAGGAGATCTTCGGATTCGGCCTGTCCAACGCGAGCATCAACGGCCTCCCCATCGACAGCAACTGGCTGTCCGCCTACCTGATGGAAGGGCTCCTCGGGGTGGCCATCTGCGCCGCCATCCTGGTGTTCCTGCTCCTGGCGGCCTACTTCCAGTCGTCCGGCCTGCGGCGTGCGCTGGCCCTGTTCATCATCGTGTACTGCCTGCTGGCCTCGTTCACCGAGGACTCCTTCAACGATGCCTCGTCGTACATGCTCCACCTGGTGGTGGCCGCGTCGCTGATCCTGCCGGCCTACCGCGCCGTCTCCTCGCGGAGGGCACGGAGTCGGGAGGATTTCTCCTCGCGGGAACTCGTGTCGCTGGGGCAGTAAGTCAGCCTGGGACAGCAGGTCAGCCTGGCCCAGCAGGTCAGCGGGGCGCGGTCAGCCCAGCCGGCGGAGCCGGGGCAGGTAAAGCTCGGCCGCCTGCACCTCGCTGAACCGGCGGACCAGTTCGCCGATGTCGTCCAGCGCGTGCAGGAACCGCCCGTTGAGGACGTCGGCGCCGCCCAGGGCCACGGTGACCGTGAGCCGCACGAACAGGTCAGGGTCGATGGCGTCGCGGGCCGCCAGCTCGGGCAGCCATCGCCGGCCCGCCGGCGACCCGGTGAGCCGCCGCGTCAGGTCGGTCGCGACGAATCCCGGTGTCACGGTGAAGGCGCGGATGCCATGCGGGTCCAGGGAAACGGACAGTGACTCGGTCAAGCTCGCCAGCCCGGCCTTGGCACACCCGTACGCGCTCTGGTAAGGCGCCGGGCGATGGCCGGCGTAGCTCGACACGTTGAGGATGCGGCCCCGTCCCCGGGCGATCATCCCCGGGATCACGCTCCGGCAGACGTTGACCGCACCGCCGAGGCTGGTTTCCAGGTCCGTCCACCAGTCGCGCGGGTCAGTCTCCCACAGCGGGCCGGTCGCGAGCGAGGTGCCCGCGTTGTTGACCACCGTCGAGATCGGCCCCAGGTCCCGCTCCGCGGCGGCGACAGCGGACGCCACCGCATCGGCGTCGCGCACGTCGGCCAGGTACGCCGCGGACGGCACGCCGCGGGCCTCGAGCAGCGCCCGGGTCTCCTCCAGCGGTCCGGGGGAACGGGCCAGGACGGCGACCGCGAACCCGGCGGCGCCGAGGCCGAGTGCGACCGCGCGGCCGGCCCCCTTGCTCCCGCCGGTGACGAGCGCGACTCCCGGCGGCTCGCTGGCGCGCTGGCTCTGGGCTGCCCGCTGGCCCTGGAATGACTCCGCCATCGCTAGCGGGTTCCCGCCGCCTGCCTTCCGGCCTGTTCCCCCGGAGTGGCCCGGTGCCCGTCGCCGGCGGCGAACAGCACGCCGGACAGTTCGGCAAACTGCGCCGCGGCGGCTCCCTCGTACGCGGCGTTGCCCGCCGCGATCGCCTCGGTGATCTCTTCCCGGCGCTTCTCGAGCTCGGTGAACTGCGCGACCAGCACGGCGGCGACCACCGACCCGGCCGACTGGCGGAATTCCTCCAGCCCCATCTGGGCCAGCAGCGCGGCGAATTTCGGCGCGTAGCTCAGCGCCACCACGGGCTTGCCGAGCCGCAGTGCGCAGATCATGG
>Ga0302314_10014826_pt1 | contig 13296 bp, 8 predicted proteins | sample III_Palsa_N2_3_FD_200533 | JGI IMG/M metagenome (GOLD analysis project Ga0302314, IMG submission 200533) | Peat permafrost microbial communities from Stordalen Mire near Abisko, Sweden - III_Palsa_N2_3 | ecosystem: Environmental > Terrestrial > Soil > Palsa > Peat permafrost | place: Sweden...
GGAGCCCTCCCATGCCAGCAACCGCTGACGTTAAAATTTGGTGCGTGCGGTCAAGCCAAAGGTGCGAGGCGCGCCCAGGAAAGCGTCCACTTGTTCGTACTGGAAGGGCGCATCGAACGCAACTTGGTAATAGCCCTTGTTGGCGAGATTATCGCTCCAGAGTTCGACGGTCCACTTGCCATCCGGCGCGCCGATGCCGAGACGCGCATTCAACAAGCCGTAGGCGCCCTGTAGCTTCTCGGGATTGAGATCGGATCCGGTGTTGTACGACGAGGTGTATTTTTCGCTGGCGCTGCCGCGAAAGGATAGGGCGTCCGTCAGCGGTATCGTGTAGGTCGCGGAGGCGACGCCGGACCACAGCGGTGCGAAGGACAGCCGATTGTTCAGTCGTGTCAGGGGTGTGGCGATGTCGGGAGCGAACAGCGAGCCCGAGGGACCGAACTCGTCGATGTTCGTGAAGGCGTAGGTGACGCCGCTGGATAGGGAGAGGCCGGTAATCGGCGTCGCCCACGCGCCATCGAGTTCGACGCCCTTCGACTCAACTCGACGCACGGAGCTCACCACGAATTGGATGCCGGTGAAGGTGTTGAGCTGGAAGTTGATGTAACGCTGATCGAAGACCGAGGCGTTGAGGCGCACGGTTCGGTCGGCCAACATGCTCTTGATACCCAGTTCGTAGGATTGCACGGTCTCGCGTGGGAACTCCGTATCCAGGATGGGCGCCAGAGTCGCCGTGTCCGCGACCCGAGCCAGGTTGAAGCCGCCGGCTTTATAGCCGTTGGCCCAGGACACATACGTCATGACATTGTCGGTGACGTGATATGACAGCTTCAGCGTGCCGGAGAGGTTGCCTTCGCTCAAGGATTGACTGGTCTTTTGGCCGTTGAAAAAGGGATTGAACACCGTCGAACAGCCATAGCCCAGCAGAAACGCGGTCTCGTTCGCCGTCAAGGTCGCGACACCGGGAGATTGGAGCAGCGAGCCGCAACCGTAACCGCCATCCGGATTCGCGTAATCGGCAGTCGCGGATTTTTTCTCTGAGGTGAAGCGCAGTCCGCCCGTCAGATCGAGGTTGCTGGCGAGGCTGTAGGTCTCGTTGGTAAAAAAGGCGTAGCTCTTCGAGGTTTGACGGTATTGATCCTGTTCACCGGAAACTCCGGGAATAAAGGTCGTACCCGGCGCGTGGCCGGTCAGTCCCGCTACCAGGAAGGGGTCCACCACGCCGGTGGTCGCCGACGCCGCCGCGCCGATGTATTCCTCGAAGGCATCGCCGGCATAAATGGTGGTGTTCGGGGTGAGTATTTCGCTGGAGAAGAAGCCGCCGACCAGCCAGTTCAGGGCGCCGCTCCTACCGGCTAGACGGATTTCTTCACTCAACTGTTTGAAGTCGGTCATGTTGCCGAGATTGCCGGGGCTGTAGGCAATGTCAGCGGCGCTGTAGTCGGTATCGTTGCCTTCGAAGACGGTGTTGTCGCGCCAGGCGGTAATGGACGTTACCTTGCCAAAGCCCACATCCCAATCGAGCTGACCGGAAATGCCGAAGTCGCGAATGCGCTGGGTGATGGGTTGGTTCGCCCAGGCTTGTTGATTGAAGGGCGAGAGGGGCGGCGTACCAATGCCCACCGTTCCCGGCACCCCACCGAGGATGGGTGTGGCGGCAATGGCGTTGATAACCCCGGAAAAAATGCCGTTGGCCACGGGCACCGCGTCGCAGCAGCTCTCGTTGCGCCTGGAGTAATCGGCAATGACCAGGAAGCTCACATCGTCGGTCGGGGTGAGCAAGTACTGGCCGCGAACCGTGTAGACATTGCGATTATTGGAATCGCCGTCGGTATTCGGACCCAGACCGGTATCGACGGGGGAGAACCCGTCGCGCTTCTGGTAGCCGGCGTACAGGCGGAAGGCGGATATGCCGCCAATGGGCCCGGTGATAGACCCAGAGATCTCGCGGTCGTTGTAATTTCCGTAGGTGATTTCACCTGTCACCCCGAACGTGGTCGAGGGCCGCTTGGTCACAATGTTAATGACGCCCGCATCGTTGTTCTTGCCGAACAACTCACCTTGCGGGCCTTCGAGAATTTCGATGCGGTCGATTTCTCCGAGGTTGCCGAAGCCGACCCCGTTGCGGGGGCGGTAGACCCCGTCGATGACGATGCCCACGGAGGATTCGAGACCCGGGTTGTCGCCGACGGTGCCGATGCCGCGTATGCGCGCCGTCGTGACGTTCTCGGAGGTGGTGGAGGTGACGGTGAGGCCCGGCGTCAGCACTGCCATATCCTTGATGTCCGTGACCCCATTGTCCTTTAACTGTTGCGCGGACAGCGCAATGACCGAGATGGGCACGTCTTGGACATTTTGCTCGCGCTTTTGGGCCGTCACGATGATTTCGCTGAGGCTCGGCTGTTGGGTCACCGTATCCTGGGCGGAGGCCCATCCGCCGAGCATGCTGCAGACTGCCACCAAGGGCAGGCTGATAGGCCGCCGCTGCGATTCACGACGTGTAGGACGTAAAGCAGTCGATTTCGATTTAATTATCATAGTTGGTTTCCCCGGGAGCGCTGGATGTATACCCAGTCGTAGCGTCAAGCAGCTTACGGAAAACCCGCGCGACTGCGGCACCGCCGGCGCCAACCTGTTGCCTATCGCCGCCATATGGCGCAGCGCGGGGGAGACAGCCGGAATGCATGCGATACTCTGGCTGTGGCGTACGAGCTACGCAGGATGCTTAAGTCTCAACCCCATCGACGCTCAAGTGCTTTGGCGTTAAGCTGCAGTGCTGGCGGCGTTACCTGCGGGTTACAACCGGGAGGTCACTACAACAATGCGGAAACATACCGCAACGAATTGTGGATTTATTTTGGGTACTTGGGTGAAGGCGATCGGCCGAGGTCTCGATGCCGCAGGCTGCGACAGCGGGGCATTGTTCGCCGAGGCGGGGTTCGATCTCAAGGATTTGGACGGTCCGACCGCGCGCTGTTCCGTGGAGAAAACCGCGCATCTGTGGCGCATCTCTGTGGCGGCCACGGGCGATCCGGCGTTTGGACTCAAAGTCGCCAGTCAAATCAAGCACACCACCTTTCATGCGTTGGGCTATGGCTTAAGCGCCAGTTCGACCTTGAAAGAGGCCTTCCTCCGTCTGCAACGCTACTGTCACGTGGTCAGCGACGCCGTGGAGTACCAATTCTTCAAGTTGGGCGGCGACTATCATTTTATCATCGAGCCCGTGACCCTAGTGCCCTGGGAATCCATCGACGCGTTGGTTGGCGCGCATTTGCGCATGTGCCGATCGCTGATTGGGCGTGACTATTCGCCGCTGTCGATCGAACTGCGCCGCCCGCGGCCGCACCTCATGGAGGACTTCGATAGGCTGCTACGTGCGCCGATGCGCTTCGGGGCCGAGCAAAACCGCTTGATATTCGACGGACATAGCATCGAGCGCGCACTGGACGGCGGCAACCCGGAACTCGCCCGCCACAATGACGCCATTGCCATTCAACATTTGGCGCGTATCGAGCGCAACAATATCGAAGCGCGGGTGCGCGAGGTATTGGCGCAACGCCTCGAGGGCAGCGAGCCCTCCCAGGAGGATGTGGCCGAACTCTTGAACGTCAGCTCCCGCACCCTGCAGCGTAAGCTGGGCGACGGTGGGACGACCTTCAAGGAAATTCTCGACGATACCCGGCATACGCTGGCGCGTGCGTATCTCAGCGAACCACAATATAGCGTGAGCGAGGTGACGTACCTGCTCGGCTTTTCCTGCAGCAGCAGTTTTACCCGCGCATTTCGACGTTGGACCGGCCAGTCGCCCTCCGATTGGCGTGCCCGACCCGTATCGACCACCTTTGTGCCGCCGCTGCGCCACCTGAGCCCCAGCCTGCGCGGGCAACTGTAATTGGCCGGAGGTACTCTGCAGGCCCAAGCGGTGGTCGCGCGTGAAATCGGTCAGCCGGTTGCGGTCGAAACCATCCAGGTCGAGGCGCCGCGGCACGGCGAGGTGGCGCTGCGTTTGGCGGCCTGTGGGGTGTGCCACAGCGACTTGTCTGCCACCAACGGGACCATCACCTACCCGCTGCCGTTGGTGCTTGGGCACGAGGGTGCCGGGGTGGTCAGTGCCGTCGGCGAAGGGGTTACGCGCTTCGCCATCGGCGATCATGTGGTGAGTTCTTTTGTCAGCATGTGCGGTCGCTGCCACTACTGCCAGACCGGTCGCCCGCAGTTATGCGTGCAGTCGCTGCAGGCTCTCTATACTTTGCCCGACGGCACGGTGCGCACCGCCGACGCCGCCGGGAATGCGCTCAATGTATTTTGCGGCTGCGGCGTCATGGCTGAGTACGCCACGGTGCACACGGACAACGTGGTCAAAATTGACAAGGAGATGCCGCTGCAGCAGGCGGCATTGATTGCCTGCGGCGTCATGACCGGCGTGGGCGCGGCCGTGAACACGGCGCGTGTGACAGCGGGCTCCGTGGTCGTGGTATTCGGTTGCGGCGGCGTGGGTTTGAATGTTCTCCAGGGCTCAGCCATTGCCGGCGCGCGCATGATTGTGGCCGTGGACACCAGTGACACGAAGCTGGAATGGGCCAGGCAATTTGGCGCCACGCACACCTTCAACGTCACGGGTCAGCCACAGGTGGGCAAGTCGTTATACAAGCTGACCGAGGGCGGCGCCGATTATGCGTTCGACTGTGTGGGCGTGGGCGCGGTGTCGGAACAAGCCTGGGGAGTGCTGCGCCGAGGCGGAACGGCGGTCATCGTGGGCATTGCGAAGACGACGGATAAGATCTCTCTCAATGCACAGCAGGTGGCGCTCAGCGAAAAGACTCTGACGGGCAGCTACTATGGTTCCGCGCGGCCGCAGCAGGATTTTCCGCGCCTGATCGGCCTGTATCGAGGCGGCAAGTTGAAGTTGGATGAGCTCATTACGCGCACCTACTCCATCACGGAAGCACCGCAGGCGTTTGCCGATCTGGAAGCCGGCATGGAAGGCCGCGGCGTGATTGTCTTCGATACCTAAACGGGGGGCGGGGCAGCTGCTTTTTTATCGCCGCCACCGTCGTTCTTGAAGTCCTCGGGCGCCAGCCGATAACGCGCCAGTAACTTGTAGAAATCGGTGCGATTGCGCTTGGCGAGACGGGCGGACTGGCTGACGTTGCCGGCGGTGGTCTGAAGATTTTGGGTCAAGTAATTGCGGGCAAAGTTGTCGCGAGCTTCGTCGTAGGTGGGCATCTTTTTCACTTCCTTGCCGAGGGAGCGCTCGACGAATTCGCGGCTCATGATCTTGCCGTGCGATAGCGCGACGTTTTGTTTCACCAAGTCGAACAGCTGACGCACGTTACCCGGCCAGTCGGTGGTTTTGAGCAACTCGATGGCCGCGGGCGAGTAGATTTTCTTGTTGCCGACCTCGGTCACCTGTTCCAGGAAATGTGATACCAACAAGGGGATGTCTTCACGTCGGCGTCCCAGCGGCGGTATTTCGATGGGCAAAATATTGATGTGGTAAAAAAGATCTTGTCGAAATTCACCCGTTTGCATGCGCTCCTTGAGGTCGTGGGAGGTGGTGCAAATGAGGCGGGCCTCGCTACGCAGCGGGCTCAAGCCCCCCGGAGCTCCGCCTAAGGCCTTTATGAGTTCCACTTGGAGCCGTACCGACAGATCGCCGATTTCGTCGATCAACAAGGTCCCGCCGCGGGCGGCCGCAATGGCACCTCCGGGCTGGGGTGCCTCGCCGCCCTGGGCTGCCATGGGTTGGCCGAACAATTCGATTTCGAGCGCGCTTTCGTCGGCATCTCTGCAGCGGATGGCCACGAAGTGTTTCTCGCGGCGCGCGCTGCCCGCGTGAATGGCTCGAGCCAATAGTTCCTTGCCCGTGCCGTTCTCGCCCGTCAGTAGTACCGGTTCATCGCTGCCGGCGGCGCGGTTGGCCAACCCTAAGCGTTCTTCCATGAGATGGCTACGGGCGACAATATCGGAGCGCCAATTGCCCTCCACTCGCGCGAAGGTGGAAGTGGCCACCGCTCGCTCCACTTGGCTCAGCAACTCAGCTTTTTCCAGCGGCTTGATGAGGAACCCAAAGGCGCCGCACTGAGTGGCCTCCACCGCCTCGGGGATGGTGGCGTGGGCGGTGACGATAATGACGGTCACCGAGGGCCACCGGCTCTTCAATTCCTTGAGGAGCGCCAAGCCGTTCATCTCGTCCAAGTGCAAATCCGTGACGACCAGGTTGGGTCGCGACCGGACGCAGGCGTCCAGGGCGCTTTGAGCATCATTGGCGGTTTCCACGAGGTAATTGGCCCCGGACAGCCGGGCATTCGTGAAACGCCGGGATTCTGCATCACCGTCGACCACCAAAATCTTCGCGCGACGCTCCTCCGTCGGCGCCACCTCGTCCTTGCGGCTGCGCGATGGTTTCGGGCGTGCCGTGAGGCCAAAGCCCAACGAGGCGGTGAGTGGAGGTGACTTCTGGGTCATAGGTAGTATTTAAACTAACAACCTGCAGTCGCAATGACTGTAGGGAGTTTCCTCAATTGGCCTATTGGATATCCGGTTCGGATTCATGGGTCACACTTTGGACCCCGGTCGGCCACACCATGGTGCGGGGCAATATCTGTGCCGGCGAAGTCGCGCCGGGGCTCGGTTGGCGGTCCCCATCCTCGGGCGCTTGCGCATATACTCGGGCTAACTCACTGCGGAATGTCTCGTCGCATGGCAGGCACGGCTGGATATCGCCTGCGATGCGCAATTATCTAATCCAAACATAGGAGAGGTATTATGAGTGCGCAGATTCGCCCATCGGGTTCTCCCGCAGACGGCGGTCCCATCGCTGAGAGCGGCTCCTTCGCCGCCCATTTGAAGACCATTGAGCGCAAAATTCCGCTGCGCGGGCGCTACGAGAATTTCATCGGCGGCAAATGGGTGGCGCCCACCAAGGGGGCGTATTTCGACAACATCTCGCCCACCACGGGCCAAGTGATTTGCAAGATCGCGCGCTCCAATGCGGAAGATATCGAACTTGCCCTCGACGCCGCGCATGCGGCGGCGGAAGGGTGGGGCCGCACGTCGGTGACTGGTCGGGCGACTGCGCTCAATCGAATCGCCGATCGCATGGAACAGTATCTGCCCTTCCTTGCGGCGGTTGAGACCTACGACAACGGCAAGCCGATTCGCGAGACCAATCTCGCGGATATTCCGCTGGCCGTCGATCATTTCCGCTACTTCGCGAGCTGCGTGCGCGCGCAGGAGGGGTCGATCGGCGAGATCGATCATGACACCGTGGCGTATCACTATCACGAACCCTTGGGCGTGGTGGGTCAGATCATTCCGTGGAATTTCCCGATCCTGATGGCGGCATGGAAACTGGCGCCGGCATTGGCTGCGGGCAATTCGGTCATTATCAAGCCGGCGGAACAGACGCCCATGTCGCTATTGGTATTCGCCGAACTGATTCAGGATCTCCTGCCGCCGGGTGTGCTCAACATTGTCAATGGATTCGGCCTGGAGGCGGGCAAGCCGCTGGCGTCCAATCCACGCATCAATAAAATCGCCTTCACCGGCGAGACCACGACCGGCCGCTTGATCATGCAGTATGCGTCCGAGAACATTATTCCGGTGACCTTGGAATTGGGCGGCAAGTCGCCGAATATTTTCTTCGACGATGTGATGCGCGAGGACGATGATTTCGTCGACAAGGCGCTGGAAGGTTTCGCCATGTTCGCGCTCAATCAGGGCGAGGTGTGCACCTGTCCGTCTCGTGCTCTGGTCCAGCGGTCGATTTACGACCGCTTCATGGAACGCGCCATCAAGCGTGTGGAAAGCATCAAGCAAGGCGATCCGTTCGATATGAGCACCCAGATCGGTGCGCAGGCCTCGAACGATCAGTACGAAAAAATTCTCTCCTACCTCGATATCGGCAAGAAAGAGGGTGCCAAGGTGCTGGCGGGAGGCGTTGCCAACAAGCTGCCGGGTGATTTGTCCGGCGGGTATTACATCAAGCCCACTGTATTCGAAGGCCACAATAAAATGCGGGTGTTCCAGGAGGAAATCTTCGGGCCGGTGGTGTCGGTCACCGTGTTCGACACGCCGGAACAGGCGATGGAAATCGCCAACGACACGCTGTACGGCCTGGGTGCCGGGGTGTGGACTCGCGATGTCAACACGGCGTATCGCTTCGGCCGCGGCATCAAGGCGGGTCGCGTTTGGACCAATTGTTATCACGCTTACCCGGCGCATGCCGCTTTCGGCGGCTACAAGAAGTCGGGCATTGGCCGAGAAACACACAAGATGATGCTGGATCACTACCAGCAGACGAAGAACGTGCTGGTGAGTTACAGCACGAAGGCGCTTGGGTTTTTCTAGGAATGAGATCGGTTGGAGACTCATTGTCGGCGGAGCGGCGCACCAACCTCACGGGGTGCGTGCGCTGCTCCGGTTTTAGTGTTTTGATTGAGTATTCTGTGGAGCGCGCTTGAGCAACGATATCGTGATGGATCCGGACCGTGTCGGCGTGACGCCGGCCGCGAAGCAACTCATCGAAGAATTGATCGAGGACCATGGTCCCGTGATGTTCCACTTGTCGGGCGGTTGCTGCGATGGGAGCGCGCCCATGTGCTTCCAAGTAGGCGAATTCAAATTGGGCGGCGTGGATGAAAAGGTGGGGGAGATCGTGGGCTGCGAGTTCTGGATGGACCGCGCGCAATTTCGTCTCTGGGCACATACCAAGTGGACGGTGGACGTGGTGCCGGGACGGGGCGGCAGCTTTTCGTTGGAAGCACCCCGCAATCAGCGCTTCATCATACGGTCGGAGATGTGCGCGGTGCCGTCAGCGACGGCATAAGCCTACTCGGGGTTGCCGACACGGCGCCCGATCGTTGCGTTAGGCGCGGCGTCGCGGGTTCACACGAGATCGCGCGGGATGGTGTCGTTCCACTCGCGAGTGGCCACTGCCTTCCCGTCCTCGAAAGCCGTCAGTACGCAGGACGTATAGAAATTGTCCCGATCACTGTGCATTTGTGCGCGAGTGGTGACCCGCGTGCGCCATCCCTCGCGGCCCAGGTCGTAGGACTGCGTGAGGACGTAGCGCGCGGAGAGGGGGTCGGCATCGCGAATGGTGAGTTCGCGTTTCAGGCTATGGGAGACCTGAGTGTTGATTTCGTCGTAGCGAATGACCCCTTCGCCGAATACGCCGCCGACACCCTCGGTGACATAGGTGGTCTCGCCGGTGACGTGGTCTTGAGTGGTGTAACGTCGTACCAGACCGGGATTCACCGTGGTTCGCGGGGTCATGGGGCCGTGGGCCGGCGGATCGAAGGTTACTTTAGGCTCATCGCCGCGCCGGCGTACCGGCAGTTCCAGCACGCTGGCGCCCGTGCGCAGGGTGAGCGTCGCGGCATACGGGGCCGGCCAGATGATGGGCCAGTAGGTCGTGGCCAGGGATAGCCGGATGCGATGGCCGGGAAGAAAGCGGTGACCGCAGGCGTTCAAGGTCAGGCGCACGCCGTAAAAAAAACCCGGCTCGAGCGCGGTGGGGTGCTCGTGACTGTCGCGATGCGTGAGGTTCAATACCTGGTAGCTGACCCGAGTGACCTGACCATCTGGTGCGACATCGCAGAGGCGTACCGCAAGATTCGCGACCGGCGCGTCAGCGGCGATATCGACATGCAGGGTCGGTGCTCCGAGCACGGATACTTCGGTGTCGAGCACGGGGGTGTCGAACACCAGCGCTCCACCGTCGTCCAAGCGTTGATCCGTGGGGTTCTCACCGACGCAGCCGGCGCCCATCCATTCGCCTGCGGCTTTGCCATGGCTTTGGGGAGAGCAAATGGATAACTGCCCTTCATCGCCGGGTATTATCGACAGGCTGCCGCCAGCGGTGAGGTACAGCGGGTGCGGCACGATGTTGGGTGAGGGATAGGTGGCTTCACCCACCCAGTGTCCCGGAGTGAAGGTGCGGGTGCCGGTCGGCGGGAAGGGGTCCTGCACATAGGCGCGCAGCATCGGCTGTTGCATGATGCCGGTGTCCTTGCCCTTGAGCCACTGGTCCCACCAGCGTACGGCTTCTTGCAGATAGCCGATGGCGGGGCCGGGCACGCCATCATGCGGGTAAATGTGTCCCCAGGGTCCGATCACGCCGAGGCGCGGGACCTTGAGCCCGTCGAGGAGGCGTGGAACGGCATTGGTGTAGCTGTCCGACCAGCCCCCGTACGCCAGCACAGGGCATTCGATGGCGGAAAAATCCTCGCAAATGGAGCCGTGCTTCCAGTAGTCGTCGTAGCGTTGATGCTCGAGCCACAGCGTCGGAAAAAACGGCAGCGTCTCGATGCGCTCTATCCACCGCTGGCGCCAGGAGGGCCCGACGATTTCCGGATCCAGGGCGCGGCTCTGGTAGGCGAGCATGATGCTGCCCCACCAGAGGTTGTCATTGAGCAGGCAACCGCCCATGAAGTGAATGTCGTCGGTGTACCGATTGTCGGTGGAGAAGGTGGTGATGATGGCCTTCAGCGCCGGCGGTCGGCGGGCGGCAACCTGCAGCGCGTTGAACCCGCTCCAGGATTTGCCTTGCATGCCCACGGCACCGTTGCACCAGGGCTGAGCGGCAATCCAGGCTATGACCTCGAGGGCGTCGTCCTGTTCCAGTTTGAGATACTCATCTGCCAGGTGTCCGTCGGACTCGCCGGAGCCGCGCATATCGACCCGCACGGCGGCGTAGCCGTGCTCGGCGTAGTAGCCCTGCATGGGCTCGTCGCGGGTGCGCGTGCCATCGCGTTTGCGATAGGGGATGTACTCCAAAATGGCGGGGACCGGAGGGCCATCGGCACCTTCGGGTAGCCACATTCTGGCGCCGAGTCGGCAGCCATCGCTTAAGGTAATCCAGAGATGTTCTATGACGGTCACGGGCATGGGCGAAGCTTAACGCGGGGACCCGCCGCAAGGCTTCGCTTGGATGGAGTTATTCCTCGGAATTCCGCCAATTCCGTCAGAATGTGCACCATGCAACAGCGATCGGGCGTCATTGACGTTTTGCGGGGACTGGCCATCGCCCTGGTACTACTCAACCATGTGAACATGCGGTTGTTTCTGGCGAAGCTCTCCTTTTGGCAGGGGCTGCCGGAGAGCGTCCACGATGCCTTGGTCTGGAATGGACAAAATGGCGTGCAGATATTCTTTGCGCTGTCCGGGTATTTGATTACCTCGACGTCGCTGCGCCGCTGGGGAACTTTGTCCTCGATTCGGGTGGGGGAGTTCTACGCGCTGCGGTTTGCGCGCATTGCGCCGTTGTTGTTGGCGCTGTTGGCGGTATTGAGCGCGCTGCATTTTTTCGGCACCCCGGGGTTCGTGGTGGGTGAGGAGACCGGGGGCTTGGGGCGTGCGCTGATCGCGGCGCTGACATTTCATATCAACTTGCTGGAGGCGCAACGGGGATATTTGCCGGGGAGTTGGGACATCCTTTGGTCGCTATCGGTGGAAGAGGTGTTTTACCTGAGCTTTCCGATGGTCTGTGTTTTGGCCGGGCGTTTGGTCGGGCGCGGCAAACTATTAATAGTCATTCTGCTCGGGTTCGTTGTGATGGGGCCGTTGGCGCGGACGGTGCTCACGCAGGGGGACGAGGTGTGGCGTGAGGTTTCCTATCTGGGTGGGATGGATGCGATTGCCATGGGTTGTCTGACGGCGTTGATTGTCTCGCGGGTTGCCATCGGCGCCGCGGTGCGGGGGTGGCTACTGTTCATCGGGGTTGCGGGCATGGCGTACGTGCTGTCGCTATCCGATCTAGCCTTGCGGCGAATGGGATTGGACATGAGTGTGCTTGGGTTGTGCGTGTGTTTTGTGGTGACTGCTACCGCTAGTCGCCAGTCTTTGGCGGGGGCCGCGGTGAACGATCAGCGGGCGGGGGCGCGGCGGTTGGCGTTGGGTGCGCCGCTGCGATGGTTAGGGCGGCGGAGCTACGAGGTGTATCTCACGCACATGTTCGTGGTTATGAGCTTCTTCGGCGCGTTCAAGGCGATTGGCGGGGCGGCGGTGACGCTACTGTTCGCGCTGGTCATCCTGGTGTCTGCGTTGTTGGGCGGGGTGGTGGAGCACTACTACTCGGAGCCGATGAACCGGTTGCTGCGCCGGCATTTCAATGTGGGCGGCTATTGAGCGGGATGCGGTGAGTTGCTGGTATTGGTGGCCGATGCCAGGATGGTTTTCGCGAGGCCATCGTAGTCGCCGTCGAAGTGGTGGCCGCCCTTGAGCTTTACTACGATGTATTTGTGGGCGTCCAATTTGGGGCAGAGGGAGTCGTCTTCCTGCTCGCCGTAAATACACAGCACGGGGATGCCGCTGATGCGGTCGACTTCGGGCAGCGTTGCCGGCCCAGAGTTATCGTCCGAGACCCAGCTGCTCATGTGGAATTCGAACAGGGCGTGTTCGGACATGCCCATGATGGTTGCCGAAGCGACGGTGCGGCGGGCGTCTGGGGTCAGATGATTGACCGCGAAGGGCAGGACATCGGCGCCCTGTGAATATCCCACCAACATGACGCGCGATTTGCCGAGCTGTTTGCTGTAGAGGGCAATCATCCGGCTGAGATCGCTGCCCATGCCTTCCGGTGTGCGCGCGCTCCAGAAATAGCGGAGCGAATCGAGCCCGATCACGGGAATGCCGTGGTTGGTGAGGGCGGCAGCCACGTCTTTGTCCAGGCCGGCCCATCCGCCATCGCCGGAGAGCATGATGGCGAAGGTGTCGGCAGCGGGAGCGCCCGCCACGGCCGGAATTTCTATGAGGGGGAGATCGCTGAGGGCAGAGGGCACGGCTTGGAGCGCCGCCGGCGCATTTTGCGCAATGAGCGTGTCAAAGGCGGCGGCATAGGCGGCTGGCCAATCGCCGGCGGTGACGCTGGTGTTCGGTACAGTGGTCAACTGAGCCTTCGGTACTTCGGTCACGAAGCTGTGCACCGTGGCGACATCGCAGGCTTTGGAACTCTGCCCTTGCAGAACCACCCAGGGATTGCCGACTTCTTTCGATGGCAGAAAGTCCACGCCGCCGTCGGCGGTATGCGGGTGATATTCAATGCCAGAGCCTTTGCACAGGTGCTTGGTCAGCGTCGAAGAGGGACAGAAGTCCATGCTGACGGCTGCGGCGAAGGTGCTCACCGGCGCCTGGACCAGGGTGGCGTAGGCAAGAGTGCCGCCCGCGGAGTCGCCGGCCAGAATGGGGCTCAGGTAGGTCGGGAGGTGAAAGTAGGCCTGGAGGAAGTGGCTCAAGTTCTCGAGATCGCCATCGGGGAAGACGCACTCCGCGGGATCCGCATCAAGGTTGGCG
>Ga0302314_10014828_pt1 | contig 13296 bp, 12 predicted proteins | sample III_Palsa_N2_3_FD_200533 | JGI IMG/M metagenome (GOLD analysis project Ga0302314, IMG submission 200533) | Peat permafrost microbial communities from Stordalen Mire near Abisko, Sweden - III_Palsa_N2_3 | ecosystem: Environmental > Terrestrial > Soil > Palsa > Peat permafrost | place: Sweden...
CGTCAAGCGAGGCCGCCGGAAAATCGAGTGCCAGCACGTCGCCGACGACGAAGTCCACGGTGCTGCAGCCACGCCTGCCGACCTCATCCCTGGTGTGCTGGAGCACCGCGTCAGAGGTCTCCAGGGCAGTCACGCGCCCTGGCGCCACCCGCTCCGCCAGGTCGGCGGTGATCGTGCCCGGCCCGCTGCCCACGTCGAGCAGCGACAGCCCCGGCCGCAGCTCAGGCAGCAGGTAGGCGGCGGAGTTCTCGGCGGTCCTGGTGCGGTGCGACCGCAGGACGCTCTCGGCGTGCCCGTGCGTGTACCGGGGAGAGGACACCATGGCATCCGACCCTAGCCGAGCGCCTGCCGGCGCCCGGACGGCCTGCCTGGACCGCCAGACACGTATCGCCAGACACGGACCGCCAGACACGGACCGCCAGCCCGGACCGCGGGCCTGGTCAACGTATTCAGGTAACGCGCCCCGATAACGGACGCAGATCGTCCGGGATGGCGCGTAGCGTGCCTGACATGGCTATCGCACGCTACCCAAGTATCGTCATCGACTGTCCCGACGCGGCCGCTCTCGCGACCTTCTACGGCGCGATGCTGGACTGGAAAGTCACTAGCTCCGCCGACTGGGGTGAGGTCCGCGCCGACTACGGCCAGTGCATCTGCTTCCAGCAGGTGGAGTCCTACTCGCCGCCACAATGGCCGGCCCAGGAGATGCCACAGCAGATGCACCTTGACGTCATCGTCGACGACCTCGACTCAGGCGAGGCAGCGGTGCTCGAACTCGGGGCGACGAAGCACGCGCATCAGCCCAGCTCGAGGTTCCGGGTGATGCTCGACCCGGCCGGCCATCCCTTCTGCCTGTGCGTGGACTGACTCCGGCGGCAGCGTGAGGTGACCAGGGCTCGGCTCGACCTCTCGAGGTCGCAGATCCTGGCGTTCCGGCGGCGCGCCGGCTCGCTTGACGAGCGGCTCCCCCGCGGGCGGCGCTCGCTTCGGCGTGCCGCCTGGGCAGGGCTGCAGGACAGCATGCCGCGAGCCGCGCTCCTGTCGATCCATGCGCGCGTCGCGGAGACCGGGCCGTCTGCCTGGGAGGATCCGTCGCTCGTCCAGCTCTGGGGACCGCGGTTCAATGTCTTCCTCGTCCCCGCGGGCGATCTGGCGGTCTTCTCACTCGGCACGCTGCCCGACCATGCCCGAGGGCGGCAGCGCGCGCGGGACCTCGCCGCCGCGCTCCACACCCTGCTCGATGGCAGCCGGATGGGCTACGCAGAGGCCGGCCGCGCGCTTGGCCTGCACAACCCCAACCTGCTCCGGTATGCGGCAGCCACCGGCACCGTCGCGATCCGCTGGGAGGGCGCGCGCGAGTCGACAATCTGGACCGTGCCGCCGCCCGAGATGAGCCCTCGCGATGCCCGGCTCGAACTTGCGCGCCGGTACCTGCACATCTACGGTCCGGCGACGTCGCAGGCCTTCGGCGAGTGGGCCGGAATCGGGCCGCGGCCCGGCAGCGCTGCGTTCGAGGCACTCGGCACATCGCTGACCCCGGTTCAGACCCCGGTCGGCGACGCCTGGATCCTGACACGGGACGAGGCAGCCGCCCGCGCCGCGCTAGCGGCGGCGGCGGCACTCGCCCGGCTGCTCCCCAGCGGCGACCCCTACTTCCTCCTGCAGGGTAGCGATCGCGACCTCCTGGTTCCCGATGCCGGCCAGCGCCAGGCCCTGTGGACCCCGCGCGTCTGGCCCGGCGCGCTTCTCCTCGCAGGTGAGATAGCCGGGACCTGGCGCCGCGCGGACGCCGTGCTGACGGTGCAGCCCTGGCGGAAGCTGTCGCCGGCGGAACGTGACGCAGTCGCGGCGGAGGCTGCAGCACTGCCGCTACCGGGCACCCGCGGATCCATCGTCGTCCGCTGGGACGACTGAGCAGCCAGCGCCTCAGAGCCCGGCACGGCCCGCCGCGTGCGCCCAGCTAACCCGGCGGCCGGCGACCGCCGGCTAGTCCAGCACATCTCGGCGGAGCTGCGGGAAGACTCGCGAGACCTTCCCGAGCAGGTAGTCGCCGTAAGTTCCGGTGAAGGCCCGGAGGTCCTGCCCATCCCACCGCCGGGTGCCGTCATCCGCAGCCGCGGCCACATCAGGCAGCGGCGGCACCTCGGCCGCGAATCCCGGATCCAGGAAGAACGGGAACGACAGCCGTCCGTGACCGGCGAGGTTGCGCACGCGGTGCGGTGTCGATCGGTACCAGCCCCCCGTCAGGCGATCCAGCATGTCGCCGATGTTGCAGACCAGCGTGCCGGGGATAGGCGGAGCATCGATCCAGCCTTCCGGCGCTGCGATCTGCAGGCCGCCGCTGTCGTCCTGGGCAAGCAAGGTGAGCAGCCCGTAGTCGGTGTGCTCGCCCACACCCCAGCCGGAGGCCTGCGGCGTTGACGGCGGGTAATGGAAGATCCGGAACAGGATCGTCGGATCGGCGGTGTAGCCAGTGGCGAAATACCCGCTGTCCAGGCCCAGGCTCAGGGCGACGCCGGTCAGCACGGCCTGGCCCGCGCTGGTCAGCGCATCAAGATGAGCCAGCACGAGCGGACGCAGCCGGGGTACCTGCCGTGGGAACAGGTTGGGGCCGTGCAGCGGCAGCCCTGCCAGCACGCGCGGATCATCGCCGGGCACCTCCGCGCCGAAGTAGAGCCCTTCCTTGAGATCTGGCTGCCCTGAAGTGAGCTCGGCGCCCACCGGGAAGAAACCCCGCCAGGCCCGGCCGCCACGCTCCATGGCGATCTCCAGCTTGTCCGCCGCGGGCAGCGCGAAGAACTCAGCACTCGCGTCGGCGAGGTCATCGAGCAGCCCGGCCGGCACGCCGTGGCCGGTCACGTAGAAGAAGCCGCGCTCACGGCAGGCCGCCTGGATCTGCCCGGCGACCACAGCCGAGTCCGCGCCCGAAGCGCCGCGGATCAGCGGGCCGACATCGATAACCGGCAGCTCGGCCGAACTGCTCGGACCTGCCATGCAGCCATTCTCCCCGATGACGCGGAGCCTAGGACACGAGCGTGCGGCGCTGCAGGTGATGCCCGGCTGCTCGCGCGCTGAGAATCGCGTCGCGAACGGCGAGCACCTTCGTCGGCGACATCCGCCCCTGCGAGGGCTTGTGCAGCGCCCAGCCTCCGCCAAGAGTCAGGGCTGCGTGCTGGACAGCGCCTGCGGCGTCGCGCCACACCAGGACCGTTCCGGCCTGCTGATCCCGGCCGCCCGGACGGGTCATCGCTGCCAGCCACTCCTCGAAGGGCTCGCGCTGCATCCACGTTCCTGCCGCGCCGCTCACGCCCGCGGCGCCCATCACCGTTCCGAGGCAGTTCGGCCCGCTGCCCGGCGGAAAGGTTCCGGCAAGCTCCCGCGCGGCCGGCAGGAGGGGCGCCGCCTTGCGCCACGTCCCTCGTCCACGTCGGCCTGGCGACTCCGGCGGCGGCCTTCCTCAACGAATCTCACGGTCCTGGCGATATCACGCGTGCGATCGGCTGACGGCCAGCGATGCGGGGCGGACTGATCGAGCAACCCGGCGTCGACCTTAATGCCGAGGACCGTTGCGCCCGCACTGACCACGCCCGGACCCTACCTCCCGCGGGCGGCTGCCGACCGGGTCAGACCGCGTTCCCGTCGGGCTCCGACCGATCGAAAAACTCCCTGATCAGCTCACGCTGGCGATCACTGACCCGGTCGAAGTGCTGGTCGAGCGCATCCGGGCCGATCGCCTCGGCGGTGAGGTACAGGTCCTTGATCTGGTCGAGCTTCGCGGCGGCAGCCTCCGGCATCTCCCGCGGCGGCGCCGGCACGGCAATCTCCGCGGGCGGCGGATCGACCGATCCGGTGACACTCACCGGCCTGCCGGGCGGGCGGGCCGGCTCGAAGAAACCGCGCGGCGCCTCGACCGGCGCGGGCCGCGGCACCGACGTCGCGCCCGGCAGGATCACCGGGAGCGGACGGGTCAGCGTGTCGTCGTCGTCGCGGTCAGCAGGCAGGGGCTCAGGCCGCCTGCGCGCATTATCAGGGCCGGGAACGCGGTCAGCTTCATTCTCGGCATACCGCGACGACCCGGTCTCCGGGGAGACTGACGGCAAGAGCGCGCCAGTACGCGAGCGCGCGGAGTCGACCGGGCCGCCCTGGCGGTCTCGCGGATCCGGCTGCCAGGTCCGCGGTGCACGCCCTTGCTCCGGTGCCGACCATGGCGACTCCGCCCGCGGGGATTCCTGCCGACGGGGCTCGGGGCGCAGTTGATCGGGGCGCGGCGCTTCCGGGCGCAGCTGTTCCGGGCGCAGCTGTTCCGGGCGCAGCTGTTCCGGGCGCAGCTGTTCCGGGCGCAGGGGCTCCGCACTTGGCAGCTCCGGGCGTGGCGGGCGCGCGAAGTCAGGGCCGGGCGCAGCCGGAAACCGCGCACCGTGCTGGTGCGAAGCCGGCGGCGGCAGGTAGCGGCCAGCGGGGTTCTCGGCCTGCTGCTGTGGCCAGCCTGGCTGCAGTCGCGGCTGTCCGCCGTTGCCCGGTGCGGGCTGACCAACCTGAGCGCCGCCCGCGCCGGGATCGGGAACGTTGTCCTGCCCCGGGCCGGAGCCGCGGGGCGCAGGGCGAGTGCCGTTTGGCCGGACTCCGGGCGGCTGCTCGCGCCCGGCCGCGGCCGGGGGCGGGCGCCCGTCGAACGGGCGGGGCGCGAAAGAATCACGCGGCTGAGGCCGGAATCCGTCACCAGGGCCAGCGCCGGGACCGCCGTCGAACCGGGAGCGGGAACCGTCACCGCGGCCCGACCCGGGCAAGCCGTCCAACCGCGGCGAGCCGTCGGCCTGCGGCCGCCCAGAGAACCGGGACCGTGTACCGTCGGGCCGCCGCGCCCCGAATTCGCCTTCGGCCGGAGGGCGCCGGCTGTTAGCCGACGGCTGATAACCAGAGCCGAGCGGAGGTGCGGGCGCTATCGGGGCCGGCCTGAAGCTGTCCGCGAGGCTGTCACCCGGCCGTGCGTAACCGCCGCCCGGCCTGTCGGGGCCAGGCGGCAGGCTGTCATTCTGGCGCGGGCTGACGGCATAGCCGCCGCGTTCGCCGGGATAGCCGGCAGCAGGGGCCTCCTGATGGCCCTCGCGACTGCGGAGGTAGGCATCCCTCGTCCGCCGGTAGTCGGCGCGCACCCGCGGCCCGCCATCGCGGTCTGGCGGATGGTCGCCGCGAGGTTCCTGGTAGGAGCCGTCGTCGGTCCGGCGCGCGTTCGGCGGGAGTATCCGGCCGGCCAGGTACTCGTCCTCATGCCCTTGCTGCTGATAGGCGTCAGTCTGCTGAGCCGGGCGGTAGCCGGATGCCGCGAAGTCGGCGCCCTGACTGAAGTCGTCCTGCCGCACAGGACCGCCCGCCGGCGGCCGGACCTGCGGCCGGGCCTGCCGGTCAGGCGCGAACTGCGCACCGCCGGCAAACTGGCCGTCCCAAGCGACCCGCCCGCCGCCCGTAGCGAACCGCACATCCGGCGGGAAGCGCGCATCCCGCGGGAACTGACCGTCCGGAGCCCGCTGCGCACCGGGGGGAGCCGTTGGTATCGGGCGAAGTTCACGGTCAGGCTGCGGAGCGCCCGGCGGCATCGGCCGGGAGTCACGGCCCGGCTGCGGCGCGCCAGGCGGCAGCGCACCCGGCGGCAGCGCACCCGATGGCAGCTGCCGCGAGTCCCGGTCCTGGTGCCTCGGGCCGCCGTAGCCGCGGCCCTGTGCTGCCCGATCGCCTCGTGCTGGCCGACCGCCTTGTGCTGGCCGATCGCCTTGTGCTGCCGGATCGCCTTGTGCTGGCCGATCCCGCAGTATTGCTGGCTGATCGCGCTGTGCTGCCTGATCGCGCTGTGAAGCCTGATCGCGGCCTGGCTCAGCGTTCTCGAACTCGGGCGGCAGCTGCATGCCGCGGCTGCCCTGAGGCTTCCCGGTCGGCCGGACCACGTCGCGGTCAGCCGCGGTGAAGGCATCGGGGCGAACAGGGCGGAACTCCCTGAGCCAGTCCTCGGCCGGGAGATCGGGGCGATCGTCAGGCTGCTGGCGATCCTCCCGCTTCCAGCGCACCGTTACCTCCACCCCGGCCATGCGAAGATCGACCGCACCCCGAACTGCCCGTCCGGCGCGCGCTTAAGCTCCGGCCTACCGGCCAAGGGTCGCATGCACGCCGGGGCGTCGCAACCCGTCTTAGTCTCTGCCTCCAGCTGCCTTATAGCTCTGGCCAGGCATTTTGTGCTAGGGCACAGGGCCTCATCCGGGCGTCAGAAAGCACGCGCCTGTCCGGACACGCCCCGGCCAGGCACATGCACGAGGCTGCGGGGACGGCCTGGTCGGACGGGTGCGTTCCCGCTCTCAATGGGGTTATGACCGGCCAGCGCATACTTCCTGGGGCCCGGCATTCTCGGCTACGGTTACACCTGTTGTCACAATTTCCCGCTGGTCAGCTTCTGCCACTGGAGGCATCCATGGATCGACAGGTTAAGTACCTCTTGCCCGAGTCGCAGATGCCGCAGCACTGGTACAACGTGGTCGCTGACCTGCCCTCTCCCCCGCCGCCGCCGCTGCACCCGGGTACCGGGCAGCCGGTCGGGCCCGATGATCTGGCGCCGCTATTCCCCGCTGCGCTGATTGCGCAGGAAGTATCGGCGGAGCGGTACATCGCCATTCCGGAGGACGTTCTCGACGTTTACCGGCTTTGGCGCCCGACGCCCCTGTACCGGGCGCGGCGACTCGAGCGGGATCTCGGCACTCCGGCGCGGATCTACTACAAATACGAGGGCGGCAGCCCGGCCGGCTCGCACAAGCCCAACACCGCGGTCCCGCAGGCGTACTACAACGCGGCCGAGGGTGTGACGAAGCTGACAACGGAGACGGGCGCCGGCCAGTGGGGCAGCGCGCTCGCCTTCGCCTCGTCACTGTTCGGGCTTCAGCTCGAGGTCTGGATGGTCCGCGCCTCCTACGACCAGAAGCCGTACCGCAAGTTGCTCATGGAGACCTACGGGGCGACGGTGCACGCCAGCCCGTCCGAGCTCACCAATGCCGGGCGGGCAGTGCTGGCCGAGCATCCCGACTCAACCGGCAGCCTGGGCATCGCGATCAGCGAGGCAGTCGAGGTGGCCGGCGGGGACCCGGACACGAGGTATGCGCTTGGCAGCGTGCTCAACCACGTGCTCCTGCACCAGACCATCATCGGCGAGGAGGCGCTCAAGCAGCTGGCCGAGGCCGGGGACACCCCGGACGTCATCGTCGGCTGCACCGGCGGCGGGTCCAACTTCGGCGGACTGGCGTTCCCGTTCCTGCGGGAGAAGCTGGCAGGCCGGATCAACCCGGTGATCAGGGCAGTCGAGCCGGCTGCCTGCCCGTCGTTCACCCGCGGCGTCTATGCGTACGACTTCGGGGACACGGCCGGATTCACCCCGCTGCTGAAGATGCACACGCTCGGGCACGAGTTCATCCCCGACCCCATTCACGCCGGCGGCCTGCGCTATCACGGCATGTCACCGCTGCTGTCGCACATCTACGAGCTGGGGCTGATCGAGGCCGTTGCCAAGCCGCAGTCCGAGTGCTTCGCGGCCGGGCTCCGGTTCGCGAGGACTGAGGGCATCGTGCCGGCTCCGGAGCCGACGCACGCCGTCGCCGCCTGCATCGAGGAAGCGCTGCGGTGCAAGGAAACCGGCGAGGAAAAGGTCATCCTGACCGCGCTGTGCGGGCACGGGCTGCTCGATCTCGCGGCCTACGGCGATTACCTGTCCGGCGAGCTGCGGGACCTGCAGCTCAGCGACAGGGCCCTGGAGGAGGCACTGGCGGGCCTGCCCGCCGGGGCGGCATCCTGAGCGCCGAGGAGCGTGCCTGACCCGGGCCGGGAGGAGGGGTCGGCCCGGGCCTTCCGGCACACGTCCGCGGCCGTCACAGCGGACGCGCCAGTGCTGTAATAACATGAACGTGCGTTCACACAGCGATATAGTCGTACGCTGGCTGGCCATACTTTGTCAAGAGACCGTGACAACCATCCGACCGCAACAGGCGTCGATATCAGACATACCTGACTCCGATTCATGACTGTAACCCATGATTCGGGCCGGATCATACGGATGGCCAACGATCATGACCGAACCTCAGTTCCCGCGCGGGGACGACCTGCCGATCGGCGGGACCGCACTGCAGCGCAGGCTGGCCGAGGCGGCAGTCGAGCTGTTCTACGCTCACGGGGCGACGGCGACCACCGTGCGCGATATCACCGGAGCATGCGGCCTGACTCCGGGTGCGCTGTACAACCACTTCAGCTCCAAGGAGGACCTGCTGTATGTCCTGGTCCGGGACGTGCATCTGCAGGTAAACGAGCAGATGACTGCCGTCCTGGCCGAAGCCGGTCCTGAGCCTGCGACGCAACTGTCCGCGATGGTGCGGCTGCTGGTAGCGCACACGGCCGGGTTCAAGAAGCGCTCCAGGGTGGCCAACCGCGAGTTCACCGCGCTGACCGGAGCGCGGCGCCAGGAGGTGCGGGCGCTGCGGCGGCAGCTGCGCGACCGGCTGGGCGCGACCCTGCTGGCGGGCGCGGAGCAGGGTGCCTTCAACCTGGCAGGCGGGAACGACGCCCCGTCGGCCACTCTCGCAGCCGCCACGATCAGCAACATGTGCGTGCACATCAGCGAGTGGACGCTGGAGCACTATCCGCCCGGCATTCCCGACTTGCAGGAGCGCTTTGATGTGATGGCACTGCGGATCGCGGGCGCCCGGCCGGCCTGACGGCGGCGGCTTGCCGTGCGGCTCTGCCGCCTTTCCATGCATCCCGCCGCACACCTGTCCAGGTGCCCACGCCGGCTGCCCGGCGCCCGCGCACCTGTTCAGGTGCCCGCGCCGACTGCCCCGGCGCCCGCGCTACTACCGATTTGTCGGATATGTGGGCAGCACCGCTCGACTCTTCATCCGTTCCAGCGCTCCGCCGCGCCTTTATCAGCTGGTATGTCGGCTTCTCAGGGCACCGAACGAATGCAAAGTCAACCTGGGCTGACGAAATCAGCCCGGCACCAGCGCGCTGAAGTCGGCCGGAGCGATGTTCCCGCCCGAGAGCACCACGGCGGTGCGGCCGGTCGCCGCCACGATCCCGGATAGCACGGCTGCGAGCGGCACAGCCCCGCTCGGCTCGACCACGATCTTCAGCCGGGTGAAGCAGAAGCGCATCGCGTCGACGATCGCCTCTTCCGTGACGGTCACGACGTCGTCGAGCAGCCGGGAGTTGACGGCGAACGTCAGCTCGCCCGGTTCGCGGGCCCGCAGGCCGTCGGCGATCGTGTCCGGCTCGGCGATGCTGACCCGTTTGCCCGCGCGCAGCGACTGGCTGGTGTCGCTGGCCGTCGCCGGCTCCACGCCGATCACGGAAACGCCGGGGATCAGTCCCGTCAGCGCGGTCGAGACTCCGGCCGCCAGGCCGCCGCCGCCGACCGGAACGAGCACCCGCTGCAGGTCAGGTACCTGCTCGGCGAGTTCAAGGCCGACCGTTCCCTGGCCCGCCATGATGTCGAAATCGTCGAACGGCCTGATCAGGCTCCTGCCCTGCTCGTCGGCGATCTCCTGCGCCACCTGCGCCCGGCTCTCGGTGGCGGGATCGTAGCGGCGCAGCCGGGCACCGTAACCCTCGATCGCGGCGAGCTTGGCAGCCGAGCCGGTGGCCGGGACGACCACGATGGCGTCAATGCCCAGCAGCCGGGCCGCGAGTGCGACAGCGGCGCCATGATTGCCCGAGGAAAAGGCGACAACGCCGGCCTCGCGGGCTTCAGGGCCGAGCAGGCTCAGCCGGTTGTAAGCGCCGCGGAACTTGAAAGAACCGCTGCGCTGGAACGGCTCCGCCTTGAGCAGCACCTTCGCGGCACACTGCTGGTCCAGCTGGCTGGAGGTCAGCAGCGGCGTCCGGTGCGCCACGCCGTCGAGCCGCGATGCGGCGGCCCGCACGCGATCCAGGGTCAGTCCGTCTTCCGACATGCGGTCCTCTCGTGCTGTGCCGATCGTGATGCTGTGCCGATCGTGATGCTGTGCCGATCGTGATGCTGTGCCGATCGTGATGCTGTGCCGGTCGGGCTGGGTGCGATCCGGCGATATGTCTGTCTAGCACGCCGCGGCCGACGGCGGCGCGGGGGATGCCTGGCCGCCAGGCGGTGCGGTCGCTATGCTGCCGGTCGGTCCACGTGAGGGAGCGGCTATGTCCGATCGCAGCGCTCGGCAGCCGGCCGAGGCGTTCAGCCGCGCCCGGCTCGCGGAGCTGATCAGCCGCGAGCGGGACCTGTACCGTCAGCGGCACCCGCGCTCCGCGGCGGCGCGTGCCTCGGGCGGCGATCATCTGCTCGGCGGCGTGCCGATGACGTGGATGCGCATGTGGTCCGGCGGCTTCCCGCTGTACCTGGCGGCGGCGAGCGGCGCCCGCCTCACCGATATCGACGGCAACGACTTCATCGACTTCTGCCTCGGCGACACCGGCGCCATGGCCGGCCACTCCCCGGCCGCGGTCCGGGAGGCCGTCGCCCGCCGGTACGGCGACCTGGGCGGCGCGACCACGATGCTGCCCACCACTGACGCGGCCTGGGTCGCCGCCGAGCTGACCCGGCGCTTCGGGGCGGCCTACTGGAGCTTCACGCTCACCGCCACCGACGCCAACCGCTGGGCGATCCGGCTAGCCCGTCAGGTCACCCGGCGGCCGAAGATCCTCGTGTACTCCTACTGCTACCACGGCAGCGTGGACGAGTCGTTCATCGTCGCCACACCGGACGGCCCGCGCGCACGCGAGGGCAATGTCGGGGCGCCGGTGGACCCGCGGGAGACCACCCGGGTGGTCGAGTTCAACGACGCCGCCGCGCTCGAGCGCGAGCTCGGCCACGGCGATGTGGCGGCCGTGCTGATGGAGCCGGCGCTCACCAATATCGGCATCGTCCTGCCCGAGCCCGGCTATCTTGATGCCGTCCGCGCGCTGACCCGCCAGCACGGCACACTGCTCATCAACGACGAGACCCACACCTTCAGCGCCGGTCCCGGCGGCTGCACCCGGGCCTGGCAGCTTGAGCCCGACATCGTGACCATCGGCAAGTCCATCGCGGGCGGCATCCCGGCCGGCGCGTACGGGCTGTCCGCCGAGCTGGCCGGCCGGATCCTGGCCGACGACGCCGCGGACATCGAGGACACCGGCGGCGTCGGGGGCACCCTGGCCGGCAACGCGCTGTCGGTGGCGGCCATGCGGGCCACCCTCGAGCACGTGCTGACCGACGCGGCGTTCGAGGGCATGATCATGGTCGCCGACGTCTACACCGCAGGGGTGCGTGAGGTGCTGGCCAGTCGCGGGCTGCCGTGGACGATCACCCAGCTGGGGGCGCGGGCGGAGTACCGGTTCTGCCCGCAGCCGCCGCGAGACGGCAGGGAATCGGAAGCGGCGGCCGACACCGAGCTGGACGAGTACCTGCATCTCTACCTGGTGAACCGCGGGATCCTGCTGACCCCGTTCCACAACATGGCGCTGATGTGCCCGGCGACGACGGCTGCGGACGCTGACCAGCACACGGCGGTTTTCGCTGCCGCCGCCGATGAGCTCACCGGAAGCTGAGACGCTCTCCGCGCGGAGTCAGCCGGCCGGCGTGCCGGATAAGACCCGGAACCCGAGACCGAGGCCGGCGACCCCGAAGCCCAGGTACAGTCCCAGGCCGGCCACGGCCAGAGCGACCCCGGCGATCGCCGCCGCCAGGCCCGAGCTGAAGCCGAGCCGTACCCGCAGGATTCCGATAATCCCGAACGCGATCGCCAGGATGACCATCGCGACCCCGAGCAGCCCGAGCCAGCAGAACAGGATGCTGAGGATGCCGAACACCAGGCTGGCTACGGCCTGCCCGTTGCCCTGGTCCGGCGGCGTCACCAGCCCGGCCGCACCCGGCGACGGCGCAGACAACTGAGCGCCCGGCTGGACCGCGGTCGCGCCGCGGGCTTGCCACGTGGCCCGGGGCGACAGCTGGGGCTCGGGCTGGGGCTGCAACTCGGCCAGGGGCTGCAACTCGGCCCGGGGCCGCGACTCGGGCTCCGGCGATGGCGGCGGAGCAGGCGGAGGCATAGGCGGTGGCGGATGCGGAGGGCACCTGCCCCCGGCATGAGCTGAGAACGGTGCCGCGCACTGACCGCACGGTGCACCCTGGTCCTGCTGCACAGCTATGCCTATACCCTTCCCTGCCCGCTGCGCACTCCGCCACATCAGACTGCCACCGCACTCTGCCACAGAACAGCTGACACAGCACAGCGGACTGCCGGTTACCGCTCGATGATGTCCGCCAGGATCTGGACAGCCCGGCGCAGAGCTGGCGCCTCCTCCCCGGCGAAGCTGAGCCGCAGGTACGGTGCGGGCGCCTCCGCGGGGAAGCAGGGCCGGCCCGGATACACCGCGAGCCCGCGCGCCAGCGCTTCCTCGATCACCTCGCTGTCGCCGCAGTGGTCCGGCAGCCGCAGCCACAGATGAACGCCGCCGGACGGCACCAGCTCCAGGCGGCACGACGGCAGCTGCTCAGCGACGGCCGCGACCAGCGCATCCCGGCGCTGCCGCAGGTGCCGCCGCACGCTCGCGAGGTGCCGGGGCCAGCCGGGCGCCGTCAGCACGTCGACCGCGATCTGCTGCAGCACCGGGGCGACGAACAGGTCATCGCTGATGCGGCCGCGCCGCAGCCGGGACAGCACCGGCCCGCGGGCGGCGAGGCCGGAGACCCGCAGGCCGGCCGCGATCGGCTTGGACACCGAGCGGAGGTAGATGACGTGCCCGTTGTCGTCGTCGCTGATGAGCGGCGGCGGCGACGGCGCGCCCAGGTCGAAGTCCCGCATCCAGTCGTCTTCGAGCAGGAACGCGCCCGCCCTCGCCACAGCCGCCAGCACCGGCTCGCGGCGGTCGGGTGCCAGCAGCGAGCCGGCCGGATTGGCGTACCGCGGCTGCAGGTACGCCAGCCGCGCTCCGGTCCGGTCGAACGCGTCGGCCAGCGCGTCCGGGAGCACGCCGCCGGTGTCACCGGGCACCGGCACCAGCCTGAGCCCGGCGGCCCGCGCCGCCGCGAGCGCGCCCACGTACGTCGGCGATTCCACGATGAGCGGGTCACCGGGCGCGCACAGGTGGCGGAACACAGCCGACAGCGAGGACTGGCCGCCCGAGGAGATGAGCACGTTCGCGGCGGTCAGGCCGCCGCCGGCCTCGTCCGCCAGGTACGTCCGCAGTTCCGGCAGCCCCTGCGGCGGCAGCCGGTCCCACGCCTGCGGCCGCCGGGCCGCCCGCGACGCGGCCGCCGCGAGCAGGCCG
>Ga0302314_10014829_pt1 | contig 13296 bp, 4 predicted proteins | sample III_Palsa_N2_3_FD_200533 | JGI IMG/M metagenome (GOLD analysis project Ga0302314, IMG submission 200533) | Peat permafrost microbial communities from Stordalen Mire near Abisko, Sweden - III_Palsa_N2_3 | ecosystem: Environmental > Terrestrial > Soil > Palsa > Peat permafrost | place: Sweden...
CGAAGTCCTCGGCGAACCGCAGGCCGGGACCACCGACGCGGCGGCGGGCACGGCCCGCATCCTGCTCATGGTGGCGGTGGCCGAAAAGGACCGGGAGAACTTCCTGGCCGCCTACGAGAAGGTCCGGTTCGAGGTCGCGTCGGTCCCCGGGCACATTCGCGACCAGATCTGCCAGTCGCCCGAGGCGCCGGAGAAATGGCTGATCACCAGTGAATGGACCTCCACCGCTGACTTCTTCGCCTGGGAGAAGTCCGAGGGCCACAAGGAACTGGTCCGGCCGATGCGGGCGTACTACTCCGATCCGGAGTTCCGCAGCTTCACCGTGGTCGCCGAGACGACAGCGGCGAAGTCATGAGCACGATTTCCGCGGACGGGCGTCTGATGACCTACATCAACGTCTTCCACTGCACGCCGGACAAGCAGCAGGAGCTGTCCGCCGCGATCCGCAGGGAGACCGACGACATCATCCGGCACATGCCCGGGTTCATCTCGGCCAACGTGCACTGCAGCGTCGACGGCAGCCGGGTGACGAACTACGCCCAGTGGAGCGAGCTCACGGCCTTCCAGGAGCACATCCGCAGCGAGGCGGGCCGCGCACTGATTCTCGAACTGCACAAGTACGCCGACGACGTGGACGTGCACGTCTACCAGGTCGACTGGATCGTATCGGGCGAAGGGCAGGAGTGACGATGAAGACCGCAAGTGAACTGTGGGAAGCCGTGTACGCGGTGGTCGACGCGGGCAACCCGGGCGCCGTGGTTGAGCTGTGCCATCCCGAACTGGAGATCCGCACCGCCAGCCAGGGGAAGCGGGGCGCGCAGCGGCTCGCCGAGATGTTCGTGCAGCAGCACGGGCTGTACCTGGAGATGGACCGCAAGGTCGACGGGCTCATCGAGTCCGCCGACGGCTCCGCGCTGTCGGCCGAGCTCACCCTGTCCGGCGTGCCCAACGGCACCGGGCAGCGGCTGACCTGGAACGTCGTGGAGACCATCCGGGCCGAGGGCGGCCGCATCGTGTCCTGGCACGCCATGCTCGACCGCACCGGCCTGGTCCAGCAGATCCGCGCGCTTCACGGATGACCGCCATGCCGGTCGGGACACCCGTGCGCCAGGAGATCGACGTCGCCGACGGCGTGGTCGCCGTCGTGAACGGCGACGGCAGCGCCGGCCTGTCGAACAGCGTGCTGCTGCTCGACGGACCGACCACCGTGATCGACACGATGCTGCTGCCGGAGATGGCGGCCGACATCGTGACCGCGCTGAGCCGACGGGGGCGCACCGCCGAGCTGGTGGTCAACACGCACATCCACACCGACCACATCGGCGGGAACCTCCTGTTCGAGGGGGTGCCGATCATCGCCCATCCGCGCACCGCGACGGGGATGCGCACGATGATCGGCGAGCCCGGACTCCCCGCGCTGCTCGCCAAGGTGATGCCGGGGTTCGCCACCCGGCTCGCGGACTGGGACAGCGTGGCCGCCGAACCGGTGCCGGTCGCCGGCATCGAACGCGCGCTGCCCGGCGGAGCGCGCGTGCTGGAGTTCACCGACACCCATTCGGCGGCCGACCTGGCGGTCTGGCTGCCTGCCGAACAGGTGCTGGCCACTGGCGACCTGTGCTTCGCGGGGGTGACGCCGCTGGCCGTGCACGGGCGGGTCGGCCGCTGGCGCACGGCGCTGGACCAGCTGATCGCGCTGCGCCCCAGGGTGGTCGTTCCCGGCCATGGCCGGCCGGCCGGGGCCGAGGCACTCCGGGAACTGGCCGACTACTTCGACCGCGTGCTCGCCGCCGCCCGACTGGCACATGACGAGCGGCTTACCGCGGAGACGGTGTGGGCCCGGTTCGATCCGGGCCCTGCGGCCGGCTGGCTCGAACCGGAACGAACGCTCGTGAACATCCAGGTAGCTCGTGCCGAGATATCCGGACAACCCTTCCAAGGAGAACATCGTGTCCGACAAGATTAATATCCGCCGCATGCTGACTGAGGCGTTCTCTCAGGGCAGGACCGAGGTCCTCGACGAACTCCTGACCGAGGACTTCGTCAACCACAACGCGGCCCCCGGAATGGACCCCGGCCGCGAGGGCGTCAAGTCGGTGATCCGGGTCGAGCGGCAGGGCTTCCCGGACCTGAACGCCGAGATCATCCGCGACTTCGAGGACGGAGAATTCGTCATCCAGCACGTCCGGCTGAGCGGTACGCACAAGGGCCTGGTGTTCGGCGTGGAGCCGACCGGCCGCACCATCAGCTGGAACGAGATGCACATCGTGCGGGTCCGCGACGGCCGCGTGAGCGACCACTGGGCCTGCAACGACCTGCACGTCCTGCTGATGCAGCTGGGCAAGATGACGCCGCCCGACACGTCCGCGTTCCGCCAGGCGGCCGCCAGCTCCTGACCGGTTCGCCGCTTCTGCCATTCGGATTTCGTCGAGGAGACGCATCATGACGGACGGGTTCGCGATTATCGGCATGGCTGCCCGGCTGCCCCGGGCGAACGGGCCGGCCGAGTTCTGGCGCCTGCTGCGTTCGGGCACCGACGCGGTCACCGACCCGCCCCCGGGCCGGTCGACCACGCGGCGTGGTGCGTTCCTCGACGACATCACCGGCTTCGACGCCGGCTTCTTCGGCATCTTCCCGAGGGAGGCCGCCGCCATGGACCCGCACCAGCGGCTGATCCTGGAGCTGGGCTGGGAGTCGCTGGAGCACGCCCGGCTGAGCGCGGCCCGGCTGGCCGGTACGCAGACCGGCGTGTTCGTGGCCGCGCCGGGGGAGACCCCGCCGACGGCCGCGCCCGACCAGCACACCTTCGCCGGGCGGCAACGCGCCATGGTGGCCAACCGGTTGTCCAACGCCCTGGGCCTGCGCGGCCCGAGCCTGACGGTGGACACCGGGCAGTCCTCGTCACTGGTCGCGGTGCACCTGGCCGTGCAGTCGCTGCGGACCGGTGAGTGCGACCTGGCCATCGCGGGCGGGGCCAGTCTGCTGGTGGCCCCGGAGGCCCAGAGCGGTCTGGCCGAGATGAAGGTGCTGTCCCCGGACGGCCGGTGCTACGTGTTCGACAGCCGCGCCAACGGCTTCGTGCGCGGCGAAGGCGGAGGCCTGGTCGTGCTGAAACGGCTGGCCGACGCGCTGGCCGACGGTGACCGGATCGCCGCGGTCGTCGTCGGCAGCGCGGTGAACAACGACGGGCACACCAACGGGTTGACGGTGCCCAGCGCCACGGCGCAGCAGGCCCTGCTCGCCCGGGCGTACGACCAGGCCGGGGTCGACCCCGGCCTGGTCCACTACGTCGAGCTGCACGGAACCGGGACCGCGGTCGGCGACCCGGTCGAGGCGGCCGGCCTCGGCGCCGCGCTGGGCGCGGTCGCGACCCGGACGGCACCGCTGCTGGTCGGGTCGGTCAAGACGAACGTCGGCCACCTGGAGGCGGCGGCCGGGATCACCGGCCTGCTCAAGACCGTGCTGAGCCTGCAGCACCGGCAGCTGCCCGCGAGCCTGAACTTCACGGCGCCCAACCCGGACATCCCGCTGGCGCGGTTGAACCTTGAGGTGAACACCCGGGCCCGGCCGTGGCCCGAAGGCCCGGCCGTGGCCGGCGTCAGTTCGTTCGGCCTCGGCGGCACGAACTGCCATGTGGTGCTGGCCGCGGCGCCACCGCGGCCGGCCCCGGGTCCGGCCGCGCCTTCGAGCCTGCCGGTGGTGCCGTGGGTGCTGTCGGCCAGGACCGGGGAGGCCCTGCGCGGGCAGGCCCGGAGGCTGCTCGGCCGGACCGCCGAGTCCGAGCCGGTCGACATCGGGTTCTCGCTGGCGACCACCCGCACCCAGTTCCCGGTCCGCGCGGTCGTGTTCGGCCGCGACAGGCTGGAACTGGACTCCGGATTGCGGCAGTTGACCGACGGGGAGGGGCCGGCGGTGATCGGGGCGGCCGCACCGCCCCTGGCGGCGCTGGCGGATGAGTTCGTGGCCGGCGGCGAGGTGGACTGGTCAGCCGTGTTCACCGGCACCGGCGCGCGCCCGGTGGACCTGCCCACCTACGCGTTCGACCGGCCCGCCGCCGACGCCGACCGGCCGACCGGTACGGCGCCCGCGTCCGACGAGGACCCGGGCAAGGACCTGGGCAGGCTCGTCCGAGCCGAGACCGCCGCCCTGATGGGCCGCCACGACGCCGACGCCGTGCCGGACAGGGACACCTTCCAGGATCTCGGTCTCAGTTCGCTCAACGCGATCGAACTGGCCGAGCGGTTGACCACGGCGCTCGGCAGGCGGGTCGACCCGACCGTGGTCTTCGACTATCCGACACCGGCCGCGCTGGCCGCGCACCTGGCCGACCACACCGCCGACAGCCAGGCGGCCCGCGACCTGCCCGCCGACGACCACCGGCGCTCGGTCCGCGCCGCGCGGGCCGCCGCCGACGACCCGGTCGCGATCGTGGGCATCGGCTGCCGGTTGCCCGGCGGTATCGCCTCGGCGGCCGACCTGTGGGAGGTCGTGGTCGGCGGACGCGACGTGATCTCCGCGTTCCCCACCGACCGGGGGTGGGACCTGGACGCGCTCTACGACCCCGACCCGGACCGCCCGGGCACGACCTACGTCCGCGAGGGCGGGTTCCTCACCGACATCGCGGGGTTCGATGCCGCGTTCTTCGGGATCAGCCCCAGCGAGGCGCTGGCGATGGATCCGCAGCAGCGGCTGCTCCTCGAAGTCGCCTGGGAGGCACTGGAGAACGCGGGCATCGACCCGCGGACCCTGGCCGGCAGCCGCACCGGCACCTTTGTCGGCATGTACGGCTGGGACTCCAGCGAATCGGTCGAGGGCTACCGGATCACCGGAGGCCTGTCGAGTGTCGCCTCCGGCCGGGTGGCGTACACCCTGGGCCTGGAGGGCCCGGCGGTGACCGTCGACACGGCCTGCTCCTCGTCGCTGGTGGGGCTGCACCTGGCGTGCCAGTCGTTGCGGTCGGGGGAGTCGGACCTGGTGCTGGCCGGGGCCGCGACCGTGATGTCGACACCGCGGGTCTTCATCGAACTGGCCCGGCAGCGCGGGCTGTCACCGGACGCGCGGTGCAAGTCCTTCTCCGCGGACGCGGACGGCACGGCCTGGGGCGAGGGAGTCGGCGTCCTGGTGCTGGAGCGCCTCTCGGACGCGCACCGCCACGGACACGAGGTGCTGGCGCTGGTGCGCGGCAGCGCGGTGAACCAGGACGGCGCCTCCAACGGGCTGACCGCGCCGAACGGCCCGTCCCAGCAGCGGGTGATCCGGGCGGCGCTCGCCGACGCGGGACTGTCCGCCGCGGACGTCGACGTGGTCGAGGCGCACGGCACCGGGACGGTGCTGGGGGACCCGATCGAAGCACACGCGGTACTGGCGACGTACGGGCAGGACCGGCCCGCTGCCCGGCCGGTACTGCTGGGGTCGCTGAAGTCGAACACCGGGCACACCCAGGCGGCCGCGGGTATCGCGGGACTGATCAAGATGGTCGCCGCCATGCGGCACGGCATCGTCCCCGCGACCCTGCACGTCGACGCGCCGAGCCCGCACGTCGCGTGGTCCTCCGGCGCCGTCTCCCTGGCCACCACGGCCCAGGACTGGCCCGACACCGGGCGAGCACGCCGGGCCGGGGTGTCCTCCTTCGGCATCTCCGGGACCAACGCGCACGTCATCCTCGAACAGGCCCCCGCTCACGCGACCGCCCCCCAGGAGGCGCCGTCCTGGCCCGCGGTGCCGTGGGTGCTGTCGGCGAGGAGCGAGGACGCGCTGCGCGGCCAGGCCCAGCGCTTGCTCACGCACGCCGCCGGGCACGACCCGGCCGGCATCGGCCGATCGCTGGCGACCACGCGGTCGCGGTTCGCGCACCGCGCGGTGGTGGTCGGCACGGACCCGGCCGAGCTGGCCGCCGGGCTGTCGGCGGTGGCCGCCGGGCTGCCCGGCGCCAACGTGACCTACGGCCAGGCGGAGGAGAACCCCGGGAAGACCGCGTTCGTCTTCCCCGGGCAGGGCGTCGAGTGGCTCGGGATGGCCGCCGAACTCCTGGACTCGGCACCGGAGTTCGCGGCGCGGATGGCCGACTGCGCGCGGATCATCGACCCGCTGGTGGACTGGTCGCTGCTGGACACGGTCCGTCAGGCCGCCGACGACTCCTGGCTGGCGCGCGTCGACATCGTGCACCCCACGCTGTTCGCGGTGCTGGTGTCGCTGGCCGAACAGTGGCGTGCGCTCGGAGTCCTGCCCGACGCCGTCGTGGGCGTCTCGCAGGGGGAGATCGCGGCCGCCTGCGTCGCCGGCGCGCTCTCGCTCGACGACGCCTGCCGGCTCATCGTGGCCCGGTCGCGGCTGATGACCGATCAGCTCTCCGGCGAGATCGTCGCGGTCAGCGCACCGGAGAGCGCCGTGGCGCGACGGCTGCCGCCCGGGCTGACGATAGCGGGCGTCATCGGTCCGAACGGGACGACGGTGGCCGGGACGACGGACAGGCTGGCGGCGTTCACCGCCGAGCTGCGCGCCACCGGGGTGCGGGCCCGGACCGTGGGGTCGCGCGCCTCGCACTCCGCGCTCGTCGATCCGCTGGCGGACCAGTTCGCTGACCTGGCCGCGTTCATCCGCCCCCGCGGCGCCTCGGTGCCGATCTACTCGACGGTGACCGGGGCGGCCGTCGGGGGCGAGGACCTGACGGCCGCCTACTGGTACCAGAACTGCCGGCAGCCGGTGGCCTTCCAGCGGTCCGTCGAGGCACTGCTCGCCGCCGGGTTCACCCACTTCGTCGAGTGCGCCCCGCACACGGCGCTGGGCATCCACATCGAGCAGACCGCCGAGCAGGACGGCCGCACGGTCACCGTGACCGGCTCGCTGCGCCGGGGCGAGGGCGGTCCGGCGCGGTTGCTGACCTCCGCCGCGCAGCGGTACGTGCGCGGCGGCGAGGTGGTGTGGGAGCCCGTGTTCGGCGGTGCCCGGCGGGCGCCGCTGCCCACGTACGCGTTCGACCACAAGCGGTACTGGCTGGAACCGAAGCCGCACAACGACGTGACCGGGTTGGGCCTGACCGGCGCGGACCATCCGCTGGTCGGTGCCGTGGCCGAGCTGCCGGACACCGACACGGCACTGCTGACCGGACGGCTGTCGCTGGCCACGCACGGCTGGCTGGCCGATCAAACGGCCGCGGGCACGACCCTGCTGCCGGCCACGGCGTTCGTCGAACTCGCCCTGCGCGCGGGCACCGAGGTCGGCCGCCCGTTCCTGCGGGAACTGGTGATCCAGACCCCGCTCGTACTGCCGGAACAGGGTGGCGTGGACGTCCGGGTGGTCGTGGACGGCGGCGGGATCGCGATCCACTCCCGTACCGCCGACGAGTGGGTGACCCACGCCCGCGGTGAGCTGGCCGCCGAAGGGACGGCCGGGCCGCAGCCGGCCGCCTGGCCGCCCCCGGGGACGACCCCGGTCGACCTGGACGGTGCCTACCCGCGGCTGGCCGAGCTCGGATACGGATACGGACCGGCGTTCCGCGGTCTGCGCGCGATGTGGCGCCGGGGCGACGAGGTGTTCGCCGAAGTCGCGCTCGCCGACGGCGTGGATCCGGCCGGGTTCGGCCTGCACCCGGCGCTGCTCGACGCGGCGTTGCACGCGGCGCTGCTCGCCGTCCCCGAGCGCGGCGCGGCGCTGCCGTTCTCCTGGACCGACGTGGGGCTGTTCGCCTCCGGCGCCACCGCCCTGCGGGTGGTGATCACGCCGAGCGGGCCGGACGAGTTCTCCCTCGCGGCGTACGACGAGTCCGGCCGGCCGGTGTGCGCCGTCGGGTCGATCGTGCTGCGGCAGCTGTCCGGCGAGCAGCGGGCCGCGCTCTCCCGGGCCGGCCGGTCCACCGCCCCCCGGCTGCTGGAACTGACCTGGCCGCCGCTGGCCCGGCCGAGCACCGCCCCGGTGTCGGCCGTGGGCTGGGACGAGCTGGACCGGACGGCGCCGATCCCGGACGTCGTGGTGTTCGACGTCGGATCCGGTTCAGCCGCCGGATCAGGCGCCGCGGCGGACCCGGTCGCCGCGACCCACGCCGCCACCCACCGGGTGCTCGGCGTGGTCCAGGACTGGCTTGCCGACGAACGGTGCGCGAACAGCGTCCTGCTGGTCGTCACCCGTGGCGCGGTTCGTCCGGCCGGCGAGGGCGCGCCCGGTCTGGCCGCCGCCGCGGTATGGGGTCTGCTGCGCGCGGCGCAGGTCGAGGCGCCCGGCCGGTTCGTGCTGCTGGACACGGACACCGACGCGGACACCGACGCGGACACCGACGTCGCCGCGGTCGTGGCGAGCGGTGAACCGCAGGTCCTGATCCGGTCCGGGGTGCCGCACGCGGCCCGGCTGGCACCGGTGCCGGCCCCGGCCGCGGGCGGGTTCGACCCGACCGGGCCGACCCTGATCACCGGCGGTACCGGTGGACTCGGCTCGGCCCTGGCCCGCCATCTGGTGGCGCGGCACGGGGTGCGGCGGCTGGTGCTCGCCTCACGGCGGGGCCCGGACGCGCCCGGCGCCGGGGAGCTGGTCGCCGAGCTGGCGGAGCTGGGGGCGACGGCGCGGGTGGTGCGGTGCGACGTCACCGATCGCGCCGCGCTCGCCGCCCTGGTGACGCCGGAACTGACCGCGGTGATCCACCTGGCCGGGGTGCTCGACGACGGTGTACTCGACTCGCTCACCCCGGAGCGGATGGACACCGTGCTGTCGCCCAAGGCCGACGCCGCGTGGTACCTGCACGAGGCCACCGCGCGGACCGGTGCCACGCTGGTGCTGTTCTCCTCGGTGGTCGGCGTGTGCGGTGGGGCGGGGCAGGCCAACTACGCGGCGGCCAACGCCTTCCTCGACGCGCTGGCGGCCCACCGGCACGATCGCGGGCTGCCCGCGCTGTCCATCGGCTGGGGGCTGTGGGACCACACCACCGGCATGGCCGGGCAGCTGCGGGACGCGGACATCGCCCGGCTCAAGCGGCGCGGCCTGGTCGAACTGCCGGTCGACGCCGGGCTGGCGCTGTTCGACGCCGCCATCGCGCAGTACCGGCCGCACGTGGTCGCGATGCCGGTCGACCGCACGGCGCTCCGGTTCGCCGCCGACCTCGGCGAACTGCCCGCCGTGCTGCGGGAACTGGTGCCGGCCCGACCGCAGGCGCCGGCCGCCGCCGGGCCCGCGAGCGCGCCCGCGGACCTGCTCGCGCTGACGCGGACGGAGACCGCGCTCGTGCTGGGGCGCGGTGGCGAGCAGATAGACCAGGACCGCAACTTCCGGGATCTCGGCTTCGACTCGCTGCTCGCCGTCGAACTGCGCAACCGGCTCAGGACGGCCACCGGACTGGCGCTGCCCGCCGCCGTGATCTTCGACTACCCCACGCCCGCCGCGCTCGCCGACCACCTGCGCGACCGGGTCGCCGGACGCACCGGACGCACCGGACGCGCCGACGAGCAGGCGGCGCGGGTGGTGGACGACACCGATCCGATCGTCGTGGTGGGCATGGGCTGCCGGTTCCCCGGCGGTATCGACTCACCCGCGGACCTGTGGCAGACCGTGGTCGACGGCCGGGAGGTGATCGGCGACTTCCCGACCGACCGCGGCTGGCGGCTGAGTGGTCCGGCCGTGCGGCAGGGCGGCTTCCTCGCCGACGCGGGTGCCTTCGATGCCGCGTTCTTCGGCATCAACCCGCACGAGGCGGCCGCGATGGATCCGCAGCAGCGACTGCTGCTCGAAGTGTGCTGGGAGGCGGTGGAGCGGGCCGGCATCGCCCCGGAGTCGCTGGCCGGCAGCCGGACCGGGGTGTTCGCCGGAATCATGGCCCAGGAGTACGGCGTGGGCGTCGACGACGCCGCCGCCGGGGTGGAGGGCTACCGACTCGTCGGCAGCCAGGGCAGTGTCGCCTCCGGTCGGGTCGCCTACCTGCTCGGCCTGGAGGGGCCCGCGGTCACCCTGGACACGGCCTGCTCCTCGTCGTTGGTGGCGGTGCACCTGGCCGCGCGGTCGCTCCGGTCCGACGAGTGCGACCTGGCGCTGGTCGGCGCCGTCACGGTGATGGCCACGCCGAGGGTGTTCGTGGAGTTCGCCAAGCAGGGCGGGCTGTCCGCCGACGGGCGGTGCAGGTCGTTCGGCGCCGGCGCCGACGGGACCGGCTGGAGCGAGGGCGCGGGCGTGCTGGTGCTGGAGCGGTTGTCACGGGCCCGGGACCGCGGGCACCGGGTGCTCGCGGTGCTGCGCGGCAGCGCGGTGAACCAGGACGGCGCGTCGAACGGGCTGACCGCGCCGAACGGCCCGTCCCAGCAGCGGGTGATCCGCGCCGCCCTGGCCGACGCCGGTCTGACCACCGCGGACGTCGACGTGTTGGAGGCGCACGGGACCGGCACGGTGCTGGGCGACCCCATCGAGGCGGAAGCGGTCCTGGCGACGTACGGCCAGGACCGGCCCGCCGACCGGCCGCTGCTGCTCGGCTCGGTCAAGTCGAACCTCGGGCACACCCAGGCCGCGGCGGGCATGGCCGGCGTGATCAAGATGATCGGCGCGCTCGACCGGGGGGTGGTGGCGCCGACGCTGCACGCCGACCCGCCGACGTCGGCGGTGGACTGGTCGGGTGGGGCCGTGGCCCTGGCGACCGAGGCGGTCGACTGGCCGCGGACCGGACGGCCCCGCCGGGCCGCGGTGTCGGCGTTCGGCATCTCCGGCACCAACGCCCACGTGATCCTCGAACAGGCGCCCGCGCGGCCGGAGCCGGTCACCGCGGCGCGGAACTGGCCGGTGCTGCCGTGGGTGCTGTCCGCGCACAGCGGATCCGCGCTGCGCGGCCAGGCCGCCCGGCTGCTGGCGCGGCTGCGGACGGACGCGGAGCTCGACCCGGCGGCCGTCGCCTCGGCACTGGTGGCGACCCGGAAACGGTTCCCCCACCGGACGGTCGTCACCGGCGCGGACCGCGCCCAGCTGCTCGACCGGCTGGCCGAGGCCGCCCAGGCCGAGCCGGCCGAACCGGTGACCGGTCCGGTCGTGTTCCTCTTTCCCGGCCATGGCGCCCAGTACCCGACCATGGGCGCGACGCTGTACGCCGAGTTCCCGGCGTTCGCCGCCGCGCTGGACGAGGTGGCCGCCGAGATCGACGCACACCTGGGCACACCGCTGGCCGGCCTGCTGTCCGCCGGGAAGGGCTCACCGGGCGCGGCCATGCTCCAGGACCTGACCGAGTTCACCCAGCCCGCGCTGTTCGCCATCGAGGTCGCGCTGTTCCGGCTCGTCGAGTCCTTCGGACTGCGACCGGACTACCTGCTCGGCCACTCCTTCGGCGAACTGGCCGCGGCGCACGTGGCCGGGATCCTGTCGCTGCCCGACGCCGCCAGGCTGATCACCGCGCGCGGCCGGGCCATGGGCGCCCTGCCGCCCGGCAGCATGGTGCAGATCCTGGCAGGCGCCGACGAGATCGAGCCCACCCTGGAACCCGGTGTCTCGATCGCGGCCCTGAACCGGCCGGACGCCACGGTCATCTCCGGGACGCCGGACGCGGTCGAGCGGGTCGTCGAACACTGGCGTGCCCGCGGCCGGCGTTCGATCAGGCTGCAGAACCGGCACGCCTTCCATTCGGCGGGGTTGGACGGTCTGCTCGGCGAGTTCGCCGCAGTGGCCCGGGAGGTCAGCTACCACCCGCCGACGATCCCGATCATGTCCAGCGTCACCGGCGAACCGGCCGCCGGGGGGGACCTGCGTTCGGCCGACTACTGGCTGCGGCACGCCAGGCAGACGGTACGGTTCCTGCCCTGTGTGAACGCCCTGGCCCGGCTGGGCGCGGGCACGTTCGTCGAGCTCGGGCCGGGGCGGGCGCTGACCGCTCTGGTGACGCAGAGCATGCCCACCAAGGTGACCGCGTTGCCGCTGCTGCGCGGTGACCGGCCGGAACTGGCCAGCCTGCTGCCCACGCTCGGCGAGTTGTCCTCGCGGGGCCTGCCCGTGGACTGGCGGGCGGTGTTCGGCGAGCTGTCCGGTCCGTTCGCGGAGCTGCCCACCTACGCGTTCGACCGGCAGCGCTACTGGCTGCGGCCGGAACCGACGGCCACCGGGACGGGGCTGGGATTCGTCGCGGCGGACCACCCCCTGCTGACCGCCCGGATGGAACTCCCGGACACTGGCACGGTGCTGCTGTCCGGCTCGGTGTCCCGGAGCGCGCCCGGCTGGCTGGCCGACCACACGGTGAGCGGCTCGGTGCTCGCACCCGGCACCTTCTTCGCCGAACTGGCCCTGCGCGCCGCCGCCGGGCTCGGCGCGGACACGGTGCGCGAACTGGTGATCCAGACTCCGCTGGTGCTGCCCGAGAGCGGTCGGCTGTCCGTCCAGGTGGTCGCTCACCCGACCGGCGAGGTGGCGCTGTCCGCCCGCGCCGACGACCCGGCCGCGCCTTGGGTGGTGCACGCCAGGGGAGCGGTGACCGCAACGGACCGGACCGCACCTCCGGAGCTGGTCGTCTGGCCGCCCGCGGGCGCCGTGCCGGTCGCCCTGGACGGTGCGTACGACTGGCTGGCGCGGCAGGGACTCGACTACGGCCCGGCCTTCCGCGGGCTGGGTGCGATCTGGCGCGACGGCGACGACGTGCTCGCCGAGGTCGCCGCCGACGTCGACACGACCGGCTACGGCCTGCACCCGGCGCTGCTGGACGCGGCGTTGCAGGCGTGGCTGGTGGGCACCGGCCGGGGCGGCGTGAACCTCCCGTTCGTCTGGGAGGACGTGACGCTGCACCGGGCCGGGGCGGACCGCCTGCGGGTCCGGCTGTCCCCGGTGGGCCCGGACGGCGTGTCGGTCGCGGCTTACGACCGGGCCGGCCGACCGGTGCTGACGGCCGGATCGGTTCGGACGCGGCCGATGTCCGCGCCGGCCGTCCTGCTCCGGGAACTGGTCTGGGCTCCGCTGACCCCGGCGCCCGCCACCGCCCCCGTGGCGGACACCGGGATCGCGGTGCTGGAGGGGTTCTCCGCCGGTGCGGACGTGGTCGCCGCGGTGCACGCGGCGACCCGGACGGTGCTGGAGGCGTTGACCACGACGACGGCGCGGCGGTTGGTGGTCGTGACCCGTGGCGCGATCGGGCTGCCGGGCGAGGACGTGCCGGACCTGGCCGGCGCGGCGGTGTGGGGCCTGGTGCGGTCCGCGCAGGCCGAACAGCCCGGGCGGTTCGTGCTGGTGGACACCGACGGCGAAGTGGATCTGCCCGCCGTCCTGGCGACGGGCCAGCCGCAGCTGCTGATCCGGTCGGGGGTGGCGCACGCGGCCCGGCTGGAGCCGCTGCCGGAGCCCTCGGAGGCTACGGGTGTGCCCCCG
>Ga0302314_10014830_pt1 | contig 13295 bp, 10 predicted proteins | sample III_Palsa_N2_3_FD_200533 | JGI IMG/M metagenome (GOLD analysis project Ga0302314, IMG submission 200533) | Peat permafrost microbial communities from Stordalen Mire near Abisko, Sweden - III_Palsa_N2_3 | ecosystem: Environmental > Terrestrial > Soil > Palsa > Peat permafrost | place: Sweden...
GCGCGCGTTGGGTCTCGTGCTGGCGCAAACCCGTACGTACAGTGGTGGGCAAAGGTTTGCGCAAACCTTTGCCCAACAGTCCAGGCACAGGCTCGCGCCCCTCGTCCCCGGCACAAGGTCGTGTCCCTTCCCACGCCATCCCCCTGCGACGAATCCGTCGCTTCGATGTTCTTCGGAGCTGCTCGTGAGGCACAGACCAGTCTTGACTTTGGCCGTGACGGTCGGCTGCGCCCTCCTGGCGCTGGCCGGCTGCGGGTCAAGCGGCACCACCAGTAGTACTTCCAGTAGTACTTCCGCCAGTGCCGGAACGCCGGTCGAGGGCGGAAACCTCGTCTTCGCCAACCCGCAGGATGCGCAGTCGCTCGACGAGTCGACTGTCTTCGACAACAACTCGATCTGGATCATCGAGCAGATCACCCAGCCGCTGTTCACCGTCACCAGCAACGGCAAGAGCGTCATGCCGTGGCTCGCGACCGGCTACACCGTCTCGAAGAACCAGCTCGCGTACACCATCACGCTGCGGCAGGGGGTCAAGTTCTCCAACGGCGCCCCCATGACGTCCAAGGACGTGCAGTTCACCCTGGAGCAGACGATGGCCGCCTCCCAGGGCTGGGGCTACATCGACTCCGCCATCAAGTCGGTGGCCGCCCCGTCGGCCGACACGGTGGTGGTCAACCTGAAGTACAAGTGGGCGCCCATCCTGGCCGACCTGGCGCTGTTCGCCAACGGCATCGTGCCCGACAACTACGGCGGCAAGACCGCGGCCGCGTTCTACCAGGCTCCGATCGGCACCGGCCCGTTCAAGTTCGACTACTGGCACAAGGGCAGCGCGCTCAAGCTCATCAAGAACACCAGCTACTGGCAGCCGGGCAAGCCGTACCTGGACAGCGTGACCTGGACCGACGTGCCCGACGTCAACACCCGCCAGCTCCAGCTGACCAGCGGCCAGGCCCAGATCGACCAGTTCCCGGCCTGGTCCACGGTGGCCACGCTGAAGTCCACGCCCGGGGTGACGCTGAGCCTGTTCCCCTCGACGGAGACGAACTACCTGGCCTTCAACGAGAACGTCAAGCCGTTCCAGGACGTGAACGTGCGGCGGGCGATCTCCTACGCGATCAACCGCACCGCGCTGGTCAAGGCGGTGCTGTTCGGCAACGGGCAGCCGGCCAACTCGATCTTCCCGCCCCAGCTGAACTACTACGACCCCAACAGCGGAGGCCTGCAGTACAACCTGGCGGACGCTAAGGCCGCGCTGGCCAAGTCCAGCGTGCCGCACGGGTTCACCACCACCCTGCTGCTGCCCTCGGGCAACTCCGACTACGCCACGATCGCCACGATCGTGCAGTCCGAGCTCAAGCCCCTCGGCATCAACGTGCAGATCCAGCAAGAGGACCCCAACACCGCGAACGAGAACTTCCAGGCCGAAAAGTACGACATGTTCTTCTCGCTGTGGACGATGGACATCCCCGATCCGGACGAGCTCGCCACCTTCGCGCTCGACCCGTCGGCCGGCTCGAAGTCGTTCTTCACCTCCTATGACAACCCGACCGTGGTCAAGGCGGTGCACGCCGCCGAGGTGACGACGAATACCGCCGCGCGCCAGGCGGACTACAACACCGCCCAGACGCTGGCCGCGCAGGACGCCTTCATGTCGTTCCTGTACTACTCGCCGTACCAGTACGCGGAGACGTCGAACGTGCACGGCTTCGACGTCACGCCGCTCGGCAACTACCACATGGAGGACGTCTGGCTGAGCGCGGGCTCGGGCTGACCGGATCCGTCGCGTGACTCCGATATCGGCCGGGCCGGGCGCCGCCATTCGCGCCGGCCCCGGCCGGCCGACCCCACCATCCCGAGCGAGGTCTTCATGGGCCGGATGAGCTTCGTCCTCCGGCGGCTGGTACTGCTCGTGCCGACCGCGGTGGGCGTCACCATCATCACGTTCTTCATGGTCCACCTGATCCCCGGCAACCCGGCCGTCACCATCCTCGGCCAGCGCGCCAACCCCAGCACCGTCAAAGCCCTCGACGGGCAGCTCGGCCTGAACCAGCCCATCATCGAGCAGTACTGGCTGTTCATCGACCGGCTGTTCCACGGCAACCTGGGCCAGAGCCTGTACTACGGGGTGCCGGTCCGGGGACTGATCACCAGCCGCCTTCCCGCCACGCTGTGGCTGCTGATCTACGCGGCGGTCATCGCCGTCGTGATCAGCGTGCCGCTGGCCACACTGGCCGCCAGCCGCAAGGACGGGATCCGCGACCACGTCGTCCGCATCGTGCCGATGCTCGGCCTGGGCATGCCGGCCTTCTGGCTCGGCCTGATCCTGCAAACCTGGCTCGGCACCAAGGTCCGGCTGTTCCCGGTTACCGGCTACGGGCAGGGCTTCGCCGGCCACCTGCGGTCCATGTTCCTGCCCGCCCTGACCGTGGCGGTCGCGCTGTCCCCGGTCCTCATCCGCAGCCTCCGGGCCAGCATGCTGGGCGTGCTCGGGGCCGAGTTCGTCACCACCGCCCGGGCCAAGGGCGTCCCCACCCCCCGGCTGCTGGTCCGGCACGTGCTGCGCAACGCCGTCATCCCGGCGGTGACCGTGCTCGGCATCAACATCGGCTACCTCATCGGCGGCACCCTCATCGTGGAGCAGGTCTTCGCCATCCCCGGCATCGGCAGCCTGATGATCGACGCGATCTTCGAACGCGACTTCACCGTCATCCAGTCGGTCGCCCTCGTCTACGGCGTCCTGGTGGTCCTGGTCAACCTGCTCACCGACGTGGCCTACGTCGCGCTCGACCCGAGAGTGAGGTTCGACGCGTGAGCGAGCTTGCGAGTGAACCAGTAAACACCTCGCGCCCGCGAATGCGGACTCCGAGCGCCAGCGAGGTGGCCTCATGAGCGCAGTCTCAGCCGACCCCGCCCCGGCCCCGGCCGCCGCGCCGATCCGGCCGCGCCGCGCCCGCTGGTACCGCCAGCCGACCCTGGTGGCGGGCCTGGTGCTGCTGGCGGTCATCGTGTTCATGTGCTACGGCGCACCCTTGCTGACCTCGTTCAATCCCGACACCCAGAACCTGCTGGAACCGCTGGCCGGCCTCGGCCAGTACGGCCACCTGCTCGGCACCGACCAGGAAGGCCGCGACACCTGGGCCCGGCTGCTCTACGGCGGCCAGGTGGACCTGCGGGTCGCCGTCATCGCGGTGATCTTCCCGTTTATCCTCGGCACGATCCTGGGCAGCCTGGCCGGCTACTTCGGCGGCTGGGTCGACGCCGTCATCATGCGCATTATCGACATCGTCGTCGCCTTCCCCTTCTTCGTGCTGGTCATCGCGCTGGTGTTCGTCCTCGGCACCGGGGAGAAGAGCATCTACATCGCCATCACGGCGGTGGGCTGGGTCTCCTACGCCCGCATCACCCGCGGCGAGATCGCCGTCGCCAAGAGACAGGAGTACGTCCTCGCCGCCCAGTCGGGCGGCCTGTCCAGCCTGCGGATCATCGGCCGCCATCTGCTGCCCAACGTGGTCACGCAGTCGATCGTCTACGCGATGTCCGATATCGTCCAGGACATCCTCGCCATCGTCACCCTCAGCTACCTGGGGCTGGGCATCCAGCCCCCCACGCCAGACTGGGGCACCATGATCTCTGCCGGGCAGAACTTCCTCACCACCCAGTGGCAGCTGACTACCATCCCCGGCCTCGCCGTCGTGATCACCGGCCTGGCCCTGTCGCTGGTCGGCGACGGCCTGGCCGACCTCCTGCGGACCGGTTCGTCATGAGCGAGCTTGCGAGCGAATCGGTAAGCACAGTGCGCCCGCGAATGCGGCCGACGAGCGCTAGCGAGGGGGGCTCATGAGCGGCCCGCCGCAGCTCGAGGTCAGCGACCTGCGAGTGCAGATCGCCGGCCACATGGGCGTCGTGCGCCCCATCGACGGGGTCTCGCTCGAGATCGCGCCGGGCGAGGCCGTCGGCCTCGTCGGCGAGTCCGGCTCGGGCAAGAGCTTGACCCTCAAGTCGATCCTCGGCCTGCTCCCGCCGGACGCGAAGGTGACCTCGGGCTCGGTTGTCTTCGACGGCACCGACCTGACCCGGCTGCCGCACTCCCGGCTCAACAAGATCCGCGGCCGCCGGATCGCGATGATCTTCCAGGAGCCGATGAGCGCGCTCAACCCGGTCATGCGGGTGGGGAACCAGATCGCCGAGGGGCCCCGCGTCCACCTCGGCCTGAGCCGCGCCCAGTCGGTGGAGCGCGCCACCGATCTCATGCGCCGGGTGGGCATCCCCGAGCCCGAGCGCCGCTTCCGCGCCTTCCCGCACGAGTTCTCCGGCGGGATGCGCCAGCGCGTCATGATCGCGATGGCGCTGTCCTGCGACCCCGAGCTGATCCTGTGCGACGAGCCCACCACCGCGCTCGACGTGACGATCCAGGACCAGATCCTGCGGCTGCTCGCCCAGCTGTGCCACGAGTCGGGCACCAGCCTGATGTTCGTCACCCACGACCTGCCCGTGGTCGCCCAGGTCTGCCACAAGGTCGCCGTCATGTACGCCGGGCGGATCGTCGAGCGCGGCACCGTGTCCGCGGTATTCACCCAGCCGCTGCATCCCTACACCCTTGGCCTGCTGCGGTCGGCCCCCGACATCGACAACCCCGGCCAGTCCCTGGTACCGATCCCCGGCTCGCCGCCCAGCCTGGCCAGTCCGCCGTCCGGCTGCCGGTTCCATCCCCGGTGCCAGTTCGCCGAGGAGGACTGCAAGGTCAGCGACCCGCCGCTGCGCCTGCTGCCGGGTGACCGCGCCACCGCGTGCCTGCACTACGAGCGCTGCCTGGACCAGATAGGAACCGACTGATGAGCGAGCAGGACATCCTGGAGCGGGACATCCTGGAGGCAGTGGGCATCGAGGTGACCTTCTCCGTCGGCTCGGCGCTGGGCGCCCGGCTCCGCCACCAGCAGCACCTGCTGCACGCGGTGGACGGCGTCGACCTGACCGTCCGCCGGGGCGAGGCCCTCGCCCTGGTCGGCGAGTCGGGCTCAGGCAAGTCGACGCTCGCCCGGGCGATCGCCGGCATCCAGCGAACCAACCGGGGCCAGATCAAGCTGGACGGCAAGGTGCTGCCCGCGCGCCGCCGGTCCCGCGCCGATCAGCGCCGGATTCAGATGGTTTTCCAGGATCCGTATTCGTCGCTCAACCCGCGGCTGACCGTCGGCGGCATCCTGCGCGAGCTGCTGCGGGTGCATCACGTGGTGCCCCGCAGCGAGGTCGAGTCCCGCACCCGGCAACTGCTGCGGATGGTCGGGCTGCCCGAGGACGCGATCCATGCCCTGCCCCGGCAGTTCTCCGGGGGGCAGCGCCAGCGCGTCGCCATCGCGCGGGCGATCGCCCTGCGGCCCGAACTGCTGGTGGCCGACGAGCCGGTCTCCGCGCTCGACGTCAGTGTCCAGGCCACGATCTTGAACCTGCTGCAGGACCTGCAGGGCGAGCTCGGCCTGACACTGCTGTTCATCTCGCACAACCTGGCCGTCGTCCGGCACCTCTGCGACCGGGTCGCGGTCATGTACCTGGGCCGGATCATCGAAGTGGCGCCGACCGGGGAGCTGTTCAGCAATCCGCGGCACCCGTATACCGCTGGCCTGCTCGCCGCCATCCCCCGGATGACGCCCGGCGACGAGGACGAGGCGCCCGCGGTGCAGGGCGACCCGCCGAGTCCGCTGCGGCTGCCGGCCGGCTGCCGCTTCCGCACCCGGTGCCCGATCGCGCAGCAGATCTGCGCCGAGCAGGACCCGGCACTGGCGGTGTCCGGCACGGACCCCGAGCACAGCGCGGCCTGTCACTTCGCCTGGACGGTAGAAACCGCGAACGCACCGGAAGCCGTGTGACCGAGCAGGCACCCCGGCAGCAGCATGAGGCCCCGGGCAGGCGCCGGGGGGTCCGGCTCGTAGACATCGCCAGCGCCGTCGGCGTGCACCCGTCCACCGTGTCGCGCGTGCTCAACGGGGAGGTCGGCCACTCGCTGCGGCCCGAAACGGTGGAGCGCATCCTGACCGAGGCCCGTGCCCGCGGATACCGGCCGAACGCGCTGGCCCGGGCACTGCGCCAGCACCGTACGGGTGCGCTCACCTTCGTCGTCCCGATGCTGCGCAACCCGATCTGGGTCCGGCTGCAGCGCGGCGCCCTGCTGCGCGCCGCCGAGCGCGGCTACGTCGTCATGATCATGGAGGAGCCGACGGAGGACCCCAAGCCGCCCGGCGCCTACAGCTACCTCGTCACCGAGAGCCGCGCCGACGGACTGCTGCTCGCCACCGCCCTCCGCGAAGGCAGGGGCACCGGCAGCGCGAAGCCGGACGAGGCGCTGAGCGCGGTGCCGCACGTGTACGTGAACCGGCGCGGTCCCGACCAGGGCAACGACGTCGTCATGGACGAGGCGGGCGCCGTCCGGCTGTTCCTTGACCACGTGGCCGGCCTGGGCCACCGCAGCGTGCTGCTGATAGACGGCAGGCGCGAGGTGGACACCGTGTACCGCCGTGCGGCCGCGACCCGGCGGCACTGCGCCGCCCTCGGTCTTACTGCCGTCATCAGGCACGCAGAGGCGACCGAGGCGGGCGGCTTCGCCGAGATCCGGCGCCTGCTGGCGGCCGGGCCGCTTCCGACGGCGATCGGAGTCGGAAGTGTCGAGCAGGTGTTCGGGGTACTGGCCGCGCTGCGGGACGCGCGGGTCGCCGTGCCCGGCGCGGTCTCCCTCGTCAGCTTCGACGAGGATGAGTCCCTCGCCTACCTAGACGTGCCGGTCACCAGCATCTGCATGCCCCTGGCCGAGCTCGGCGCGGCGGCCGTCGACGCGCTGATCGCCCGGATCGACGGCGCCGGCGGATCCGATGTCCTGATCGGCGAGCCGATGTTCCTGGTCTCCCGCGGGTCGGTCGGCCCGCCGCCCGCCGAGCCCAGCACCGCTTAACCCGCACCAGCTGGAACTGCGGGGGCAGCGCGAGCGGCCCGAAATCGCAACGGATGAGAGAAACGGAGCGCGTAAGCATGTCACTGGCAGGCAGGGTCGCGGTGGTTACCGGCGGCGCCCACGGGATCGGTGCCGCGATCGCGGATGCCCTGGCCGCGGACGGGGCCAAGGTGCACCGGGTCGACAAGCAGCCCACCGCCCTGGACGGGTCCGCGCTGACGGCCGCGGACCTCACCGACCCGTCCGCCGTCAACGACGTCTTCACCGCCGTGGGCCCGGTGGACATCCTGGTCAACACCGCCGGCGGGGTGGTCGGCCAGGTCGGCCGCCCGCTGGAGGAGGTGTCCGCCGACGCCTGGCAGGCAGTGGTCGACGCGAACCTGACGACCACGTTCCTCTGCACCCGCGCGGTCGTGCCCGCGATGAAAGTGCGCGGGTGGGGACGGATCATCAACATCTCGTCGGGGGCCGGGCTGACCGTCAGCAAGACCGGCATCCAGGCCTACGCCAGCGCCAAGGCGGGCCAGCTCGGCTTCACCCGCCAGATGGCGCATGAGCTCGGCCCCTACGGGATCACCGTCAACTGCATCGCGCCCGGCTTCATCCTGTCCAACCCGACCACGCAGCTGCAGTGGGACGGCTACGGCCCGGACGGGCAGCGGGCGCTGGTCGACGGGATCGCGATGCGCAGGATCGGCCAGCCCGCCGACATCGCCAACGGCGTGAGCTTTTTCGCCTCGGAGAAGTCAGGCTGGGTGACCGGCCAGGTCATCGCCATCGACGGGGGGAGCGCGTTCCAGTGACCGCGCCCGCGCTCGACTTCGGCACCGGCGACGACCCTTACCTGGCCGAGCTGGCCGAGCTGGTCGCCATCCCCACCGTCAGCCGGGACGCCGACCCCGCCACGATGCTCGCCGCCGCGCGGTGGCTGGCGGGCCGGCTGGCGTTCGCGGGAGGCCGCGTCGAGCCGACCGCAGGCCACCCGGTTGTCCGCGGCGAGTGGCTCGGCGCGCCGGGCGCGCCCACCGTGCTCGTCTACGGTCACTACGACGTCCAGCCGACCGGCGCGGAGTCCGAGTGGGCCTCGCCGCCGTTCCGGCTGGTCATCGACGGCGACGTCGCCCGCGGCCGGGGCGTCACGGACGACAAGGGCCCGGTCTACATCGCGCTGCAGACGGCGCTGGCCTTCATGGCCCAGGAGAGCGCCCTGCCGCTGAACGTCAAGTTCCTGCTCGAGGGCGAGGAAGAGATCGGCAGCCCGCACCTGGCCGGGTACGTGACCGCCCACGCCGCCGAACTGGCCGCCGACCTCGTCATCTCCGCGGACGGGGCGATGTGGCGGCCCGGCGAGCCGTCCCTGTCGGTGGCGTCCAAGGGCCTGGTCAGCCTCGACATCGTGGTCTCCGGCGCGCGGTCCGACCTGCACTCGGGCCGCTACGGCGGGACGGTCGCCAATCCGCTGCACGCCCTCGCGGAGGTCCTCGCCGGCCTGCACGACCGCGACGGGCGGGTCGCCGTCCCCGGCTTCTACGACGGCATCCCGCCGCTGACCGCCGCCCGGCGCGCCGAGATCGCCGGCGTGCCCTTCGACGAGGCGGGTTACCTGCGCGCCCTCGGCCTCGGCGAGCCGCACGGCGAGCCCGGCTACGGCACGCTCGAACGGCTGTGGGAACGGCCCACGCTGGAGATCAACGGGATCAGCGGCGGCGGCAAGTACACCGTGATTCCGCACGTGGCAACCGCCCACCTGTCCGCCCGCCTCGTCCCCGGCCAGGACCCCGGCGCGGTCCTCGCCGCCATCTCCGACCACGTCAGCGCGCACCGTCCCGCGGGAGTCACCGTGCTGGTGCGCCCGGACGAGGCGCGGATCCCGGCCTACACGATCGCGCCCGGCCACCCGGCGATCCGGGCGGCGCGGGCCGCGCTCACCGCGGTCTACCCCGGGCAGGAGGTGCTGCTCGCGTGTATCGGGGGCACCCTGCCGGCCACCGCCTTGTTCGAGCGTGTCCTCGGCGCCAAGACGCTGTTCTTCTCCTTCTCCACCTCCGACGAGAACCTCCACGCTCCCAACGAGTTCCTGCGGATCGCGCGGTTGCGCGAGGGGATGCGGGCGTGGGAAATGCTATGGCGGCTGCTGGCCGCCGAAGGGACTTTGCGATGACCGGCGACGCGTACCGCGCCTACTCCTACCTGCCGGCGGGGACGCTGCCCGCGATCGACCTGACCCCGGAGTTCGGCCGGGTGCCGCCGTACGAGGGAGCGCGGCTGACGGACGAGCAGGCGCGGCGGTCGGCCGCGCTGCTGCGCGACAGCCTGGTGATCAGCCTGCACGACCACCCGGTCCGGTTCCCCGCCGACATGGGCGAGACGCCGGCCTACAACCGGACCGGACGGCAGCACGCCGCCTACGCCGGGATGCGCGCCTCCGGGGTGGATATCGTCTTCGACAACCTGATGGACGGCACCGCGTGTGTCACCGGGAGCGCTCCGTGGCGGTGGAACGACATCATCACCGACCTCGGCATGCGGCTGGCCGACCTGGCCCACGCGCCCGGGTTCGACCTGATCAAGACGGTCGCCGACATCGACGCGGCCCGCGCCGCCGGCGCGGTCGGACTGGTGTTCGGGCTGGAGGCGGCGACGCCGATCGAGAACGAACTCGACCGGCTCGACGTCCTCTACGGCCTGGGCATCCGGCAGATCGGGATCGCCTACTCCGACGCCAACACCCTGGGCAGCGGGCTGAGCGAGCCGACTGACGGGGGGCTCACCGCGTTCGGCCACCGGGCGGTGACCCGGATGAACCAGCTGGGACTCGCCATCGACCTGTCGCACTCCTCGGACCGGACGGCGCTGGACACCTGCGCGCAGTCCGGCCAGCCGGTCCTCATCACGCACGCGGGGGCGCGCGGGGTCTGGGACACGGCCCGGATGAAGCCGGACGCGGTGCTGCGGGCGGTCGCCGAGACGGGCGGGGTGATCGGTATGTCGGCCGCGCCGCACACCACGCTGTCGCACCCGCATCCCCGGCACACCCTCGAGTCGGTGATGGACCACTTCCTGTACTGCGCGGACCTGGTGGGACTCGATCACGTCGCGTTCGGCCCGGACACCCTCTACGGGGACCACGTGGCGCTGCACCGCACGTTCGCGCACCTGCTCAGCCTGTCCCGGATGGGCGGCCCGGCGTACGAACCGGTTGAGTACGTGGACGGCCTGGAGAACCCCACGGAGAACTTCGCGAACATCTGCGACTGGCTGGTAGGACGCGGCTTTTCTGACGCCGAGATCCAGCAGGTACTCGGCGGCAACATCTACCGGGCTCTGCGGCAGATCTGGGTGTAGCCGCCCTGCGGCGCGGACGGCCGCCGGCAACGGCCGCCAGCGCCAGCGCGTCGTCGCCCGGTTCGAACAGACGACAGTATTGGGTATCCTCGACAGGCTAGGCGCAGGCGGGGGTTCGGCTGGTGGTGCAGGGATGTCCTGCCCGTCTCTTGTCCGCCGCTGCGGCGCTGACGACCGTCATCCTGGTGCCAGCTGGCCGGGATCTGGCCTGTGCCGTCCGCCCGGCTGGTAACGACTACGCTCGAGGAATCGGGGCTGGTGATCTGGTTGCGGTGCCCTGCAGGTGTCCCGGCCCGCCCAGTCCCCCCGACTAGTGGGAGAGTCCCGTGCTGATCCGCTTGTTGCGCACCTACCTGCGCCCGTACCGCAAGCCCCTGGCATTCCTGCTGGTGCTGCAGCTCGCGCAGACGCTGGCCACGCTGTACCTGCCGACGCTGAATGCCGACATCATCGACAACGGCGTGATCGAGCACAACACGCACTACATCCTGGTGACCGGTGGCTGGATGCTGGCGATCACGCTGGCGCAGATCGTGTGCGCCATCGGCGCGATCTACTTCGGCGCCCAGGTCGCGATGGCGCTCGGCCGCGACGTCCGGCAGTCGATCTTCAGCCGGGTGCTGCGGTTCTCCGACCGGGAGGTGAACCACCTCGGCACCGCGTCGCTGGTCACCCGGACGACCAATGACGTCCAGCAGGTCCAGATGCTGGCGCTCATGACGTTCACCCTGCTGCTGTCCGCGCCGATCATGTGCGTTGGCGGGATCATCCTGGCGCTGAACCAGAACGTGCCGTTGTCGTCGCTGCTGCTCGTCGCGGTGCCGCTGCTGGCCATCATCCTGGGGCTGATCATCCGCCGGATGCGGCCGCTGTTCCGGCAGATGCAGGAGCGGCTGGACGGCATCAACCAGGTGCTGCGGGAGCAGATCACTGGTGTCCGGGTCATCCGCGCGTTCGTGCGTGACCCGCAGGAGCGGGAGAGGTTCGACCGCGCTAGCACCGAGCTGTTCGGCGTCTCGCTGGGCGCGGGCAAGCTGATGGCGCTGATGTTCCCGTCGGTGCTGCTCGTGCTGAACCTGTCCACCACCGCCGTGGTGTGGTTCGGCGGGCACCTGGTGGCGGACGGCACGATGCAGATCGGCTCGCTGACCGCGTTCATCACCTACCTGTCCCAGATCCTGCTGTCGGTGATGATGGCGACGTTCATGTTCATGCTCGTGCCGCGGGCCGAGGTCAGCGCGGAACGCATCATGGAGGTCATCGACACTGAAGCGGACATCGCCGAGCCGGCCAGCCCGCGGCCCGCGGGCCCGCAGCCCGGGCGGCTCGAGCTGCGCAATGTCGAGTTCCGCTACCCGGGGGCCGAGCAGCCGGTGCTGCACGACATCAGCCTGACCGCGCTGCCCGGCCGGACCACGGCGATCATCGGCGGGACCGGCAGCGGCAAGACCACGCTGGTCAACCTGATCCCGCGGTTGATCGACGTGACCGCCGGGTCCCTGCTGGTGGGCGGCGTCGACGTGCGGGAGCTCGACCCGGCGCAGCTGTCGGCGGCCGTCGGGCTGGTGCCGCAGAAGCCGTACCTGTTCTCCGGTACCGTGGCGACGAACCTGCGCTACGGCAACCAGCAGGCCACCGACGAGGACCTGTGGCGGGCGCTGGAGATCGCCCAGGCCCGCGACTTCGTCCAGCGGATGCCAGACGGGCTGGATTCGCGGATCGCGCAGGGCGGCACGAACGTGTCCGGCGGCCAGCGGCAGCGCCTGGCGATCGCCCGGGCGCTGGTGCACAAGCCGCAGATCTACCTGTTCGACGACTCGTTCTCCGCGCTCGACTACGCGACCGACGCGCGGTTGCGCTCGGCCCTGGCGAGTCAGGTGACCGGCGCGACCATGGTCATCGTCGCCCAGCGGGTCGCCACCATCAGGTTCGCGGACCAGATCCTGGTGCTGGACGCGGGCCGGATCGTGGACCGCGGCACTCATGACGAGCTCATGGAGTCCAGTGACACCTACCGGGAGATCGTCCTGTCCCAGCTGACCGAGCAGGAGGCCGCGGCGTGAGTGCGGAAACCGATGGCGCGGAAGTCCACGAGGAGCCGCCAGTGCCCGCGCGCGGTCCGGGCCCGGCCGCCCCGATGCGCGGCCCGGCCCGCTTCGCGAGCGGCATGTCCACCGAGAAGGCACTGGACTTCAAGGGCTCGGGCAAGCGGCTGCTCGGCCTGCTCCGCCCGTACCGCCTGCTCACGATCCTGGCGCTGACCCTCGCGGTGGTCAGCGTGACGATGTCCGTGCTCGCGCCGCGGCTGCTGGGCGAGGCGATCAACCTCGTGTTCGACGGCTACGAGTCGCACCACGGCGTGGACTTCGGCCACGTGGGACAGATCGTGAGCGTCGTGATCGCGCTCAACGTCGGCGCCTCGGTCTGCGCGCTGTTCCAGGGCCGGCTGACCGCCACCATGGTCCAGCGGGCCGTGCTCAGCCTGCGCGAGCAGGTCCAAGCCAAGCTGTCCCGGCTGCCGCTGAGCTACTTCGACCGGCAGCCCAGAGGCGAGATCCTCAGCCGCGTCACCAACGACATCGACAACCTGCAGCAGTCCATCCAGCAGACGCTGAGCCAGCTGGTGACGTCGCTGCTGACGATCGTCGGCGTGCTGGTGTTCATGTTCATCGTGTCCTGGCAACTGGCCCTGATCGCGCTGGTCACGATTCCCGCCTCGGTCTGGGGCACGCGCAAGCTCGCCCTGCGGGCGCAGCCGCAGTTCATCAACCAGTGGAAGTTCACTGGCCGGCTGAACAGCCACGTCGAGGAGATGTACAGCGGGCACGCGCTGGTGACCGCGTTCGGCCAGCGGGAGGAGGCCATCGCCACCTTTACCGAGCAGAACGAGGCGGTCTACCAGGCCAGCTCCCGGGCCCAGTTCATCTCCGGCACGATCCAGCCGCTGATGATGTTCATGTCGAACCTGAACTACGTGCTCGTGGCCGTCGTCGGCGGCCTGCTGATCGCGGGC
>Ga0302314_10014831_pt1 | contig 13295 bp, 17 predicted proteins | sample III_Palsa_N2_3_FD_200533 | JGI IMG/M metagenome (GOLD analysis project Ga0302314, IMG submission 200533) | Peat permafrost microbial communities from Stordalen Mire near Abisko, Sweden - III_Palsa_N2_3 | ecosystem: Environmental > Terrestrial > Soil > Palsa > Peat permafrost | place: Sweden...
CCCGTTAACGCCGGAGGCTGGCGATACCGCCGTCGACGGGGATGACCGCGCCGGTGAGGTAGCTCCCCGCGCGCGAGGCGAGGAAGATCGTCACGCCTGCCATGTCGTCGGGCTCGCCGATGCGGCGGAGCGGCACGTTCTGCGCGATCGCGGCCCGGGTTTGCGGGTCGTCAAGGGCGAACGCCATCATCTTGCTGTCGAACGGGCCAGGCGCGATCGCGTTCACGGTGATGGCCTCCGCGGCCAGCGTGCTGGCCAGGTGGCGGGTCAGCATGTGGACGCCCGCCTTGCTCGTGCTGTAGGCGTAGGTCTCCAGCGCCGGCACGCCCAGGCCGTCGACGGACCCGATGTTGATCACCCGGCCCGGGTCATCCGGGGTCGCGGCGGCCCGCAGCAGCGGCAGGCAGCTGACCGTCAGCTCGAAGACCGCCTTGACGTTGATGCTCAGCACCTTGTCGAAGGCCTCGATCGGATACTCCTCGAGTGGCGCGCCCCAGCTTGACCCGGCATTGTTGACCAGGATGTGCAGTCGGTCCTCGAGCTCGCCGAGCCGGCGGACCAGTTCGGCGGCGGATCCGGGTGCCGCCAGGTCGAGCGGCACCGAGATGCACTCGCCGAACGCCGACAGCTCCGCGGCGGTGGCGTCACAGGCCTCGGCCTTGCGGGCGGTGATGTAGACCCGGCAGCCCGCCTGGACCAGGCCGCGGGCGATCATGGCGCCTATCCCGCGCGAGCCGCCAGTGACTACCGCGACTTTCCCGGCTATCCCGAACAGGTGGGTCCCGCTGGCTTGGCTGCTCGCTGACACGGCGCGTTCCCTCTCAAAAGGTTTGGCAGTGCACCGCATCATGCCAGGCCGCGCAGTGAAAATCAGCCCGCGGGGTAGCGGCTCGCGGCCGCCCGCAGGCTGGCCCGCGCCTCGGTGTTCAGCGCGGCGACCAGCTCGGCGGCCGGGCGGTCGCTGCTCAGCTCATGGGTCTGCCCGGCCCACAGGTTGACCAGCTCGCGGTTGCCGCTGCTGCGGCCGGCGGCTCGCAGCGGCGCGGTCAGATAGTGCACTTCGGGGTAGGCGGCCGGGGCAACCGCGCTGTAGGCGTCGAGGAACTGGTTGCGCACACCGCGGGCCAGCCGCCCGGTGAAGGCGCGGGTCATCGCCGTCGGCGTGGCGCTTGCGATGGCAGCCCGCTGGACCGGCGAAGTGCCAGCCTCCGGGCAGCGCAGGAACGCCGTGCCGAGCTGGGCGGCGGCTGCACCTGCGGCCAGCACCGCGGCGATGGCCGCGCCGGTGCCGATCCCGCCGGCTGCCACCAGCGGCAGTGCGGTCTCCGCCTGGAGCAGCTGCAGCAGGGCCAGCAGCCCGTAGCCGCCGCCAGCGTCATCGGCCGGGTCGTCGGCGAAGCTGCCGCGATGGCCGCCGGCCTCGCTGCCCTGCGCCACCAGCGCGTCAGCGCCCGCGGCGGCAGCCTGCCGCGCCTCGGCGGGCGTCGTGACCGTGACCCAGATCTCGCTGCCCGCTGCCTGCAGGGCCGCGATCGTCGCCGCGTCAGGGCAGCCGAACGTGAAGGAGGTGACAGGCACCGGATCCCGGGTCAGCAGCCGGATCTTCGCGTCCCAGTCGTCGTCGTCGAACCGGGCCTGGCCAAGCTCCGTGCCCGCCTCGCCGGCGGCAGCCGCCAGTGCCGCCGCGTACTGCGTGACTGCGCCAGCCGCTGATGCGGCACCGGGGACGAACACATTTACCCCGAGCCGAGCGCTCGTCTGCCGCCTGGCCTGACTGATCTGCTCCGCGAGCGCGCCTGCGCTCAGGTAGCCCGCCGCAAGAAAGCCCAGGCCGCCGGCGCCGCTGACGGCGGCCGCGAGCTCCGGCGTCGTCGGGCCGCCTGCAAGCGGCGCGAGCACGATCGGGACGTCAAGCTGGTCCAGGATCACCGGGTGCCTCCTTCGGCTGCTCGGGCTGCGCGCTCGCGATCCTGCTGGCGGCGCGGGCCGCCGGGCCGCCCAGCGTAGTTCCGGGCAGCAGATGCCGGCCGCGGAGCAGGGACCAGGCACGCTGCAGCGCGACCACGAGCGTGGCAAACAGGATGTAGGCCAGGCTGGGGATCTCCCCGGTGTCATGAGAATTCAGGATCAGCACGATGCCGTACCCAAGCTGGGCTCCGTAGGCGGCCAGCGTGATCGCGAGCACGATCCCGTTCCTGGCGACGTGCAGCCGGCTGTTCAGCCGGACAACAGACACGAGGCTGACGAGGGCCAGCACGACGGCAGCGATGCCGACGTTGGCGCCGGGGATCAGGGCCAGCAGCGCCACGGTGAACGAGTTGACCAGGCCGGTAAACGCCGTGATCGCCAGTGCCTCGCCCCCTGGCCGGGCATCGCCGCCGAAGATCGTCTCGTCCCTGAGGGAGACGGCGACGAACAGCAGGCCGATGAGCGCAGCCGCCGCGGTCGCCACCGTGGTGAAGTACGGCGAGTAGGAACTGGGCACCATGCGAGCCGAAGCTGGCATGATCGGCAGGCAAAGTCAATCAGCCCGGCATCGCCGGTTAGAGCGCGGCGGCCCACTGCGCCAGCTGGTCCGCGATCGCGGCGGTGAAGCCCTCGGCCGGGTTGATGTCGAAGATCAGCGTCGGCACGCCGCGGCCGGCCGCCCATTCGTAGTGATCGGGCAGGTGGATATCGTCGATCCAGGCGCACGGCCGGTCCCCGACAGCCTCGATCACGGCGGGCAGCTTGCGGAAGAATACGTCCCGACCGCTCAGCGGGAACTCGATCACCGGCAGCTGCGGCAGTTCAAGCACGGGGCAGATCCACTGGTTGGCGCGGTGCTCCCAGGCGGTGGCCCAGACAAGCTGATAAGCGCCGGCCAGCGAGGTCAGCAGCCGGCCGTGCGCGGGGGACAGCAGGACGCGCTCACCGGGGAAGAACTGGTACTCGGCGAAGCCGTCCGGGCACGCCTCCGCCTCCCACGGGTTCAGCACGCCGTCCACGTCGACGAGCAGGATCGGCCGCGGATCATCCGGGATCGTCACGTCCGCGCTCACCCGCCCTTCCTGGTGCGGAGCCCCTCGAACGCGACCGCGCAGACCGCATCGGCCAGGTCGTCAGCGGAGGCCGCCTTGCGGCCCGGCCGGTACCACTCGATGAGGGAGTTGACCAGCCCGAACAGCAGCCGGGCGGTGACGGCGGGGTCGACGTCGGGCCTGATGTCCCCGTCGCGCTCAGCTTCGGCAACCAGATCGGCGACGATCTGGTCGAACTCGCGGCGGCGAGCGAGGGCCAGCCGCTCGGTGCTGGTGTTGCCGCGCGCCCGCAGCAGCAGCGTGACGTAGGGCAGCCGGTCAGCCAGCACCTGCACGCTCCCGCGGACGAGCTGCTCAAGCCGCTCGATTGCCGTCGCGTCGCTGGCCTGCACCTGGTCAGCGGCGGCGAAGAGGCCGTCGAGCGCCCGGCCGAGCGCCAGGGCAAGCAGCTCCTCCTTGCTGTCCACGTGGTAGTAGATCGAGGATTTAGAGATGCCGAGGCGGCGTGACAGGTCCTCCATGCTGGTGCCGTCGTAGCCGCGCTCGTTGAAGACGGTGACGGCAACGGCCAGCAGGGACTCCAGGTCGTACCCCGGCCTGCCGCGGCGCGGCGCGGACGGCGCGGACGGCGTGGACGGCGCGGCAGCGGGTAGCAGGGTGCCGCGGTCAGGCGGGCTGTTGCTGGTCTGCCCGTGGTTGGTGGTCTGGCCGTGCGCCATGCCGACAAGATAACGTACCGAACGACCGGTCAGGAAAGGCGAGGAGCTGGCAATGGCGCTGCTGCGAAGCTACGTAGGCGGAACCTGGGTGACACCGGACGACGAGGGCCGCCCTGTCTTCGACGCGGTCACCGGGGAGGAAGTCGCCAGGGTCTCCTCTGCCGGCGTGAACATGAACGCCGCCCTGGACTACGGCCGCTCGACGGGCGGGCCCGCGCTTCGCGAGCTGACCTTCCACCAGCGGGCGGGCCTGCTCAAGGCGCTCGGCTCGCACCTGCGCGAGCACCGCGAGGAGCTGTACGCGCTGTCCGCCCGGACGGGCGCGACGCTCGGCGATTCCAAGTTCGACGTCGATGGCGGAATCGGGGTGCTGCTCGGCTACGCCAGCAAGGCCAGGCGCGAGCTGCCGAACGACACGGTGTACCTCGACGGCGGGCTGGAGCCGCTCGGCAGGTCCGGCCAGTTCGCCGGGCAGCACATCATGACGTCGCTGCAAGGCGTCGCGGTCCAGGTGAACGCCTTCAACTTCCCGGTCTGGGGCCCGCTGGAGAAGCTCGCGCCGGCCTTCATCGGCGGAGTTCCGACCCTGATCAAGCCCGCGACCCAGACCGCGTACCTGACCGAGCGGCTGGTCGAGCTGATCGTGTCATCCGGCCTGCTGCCCGAGGGCTCGGTCCAGCTGGTCTGCGGCAGCGCCGGCGACCTGCTCGACCACCTGACCGAGCATGACCTGGTGTCGTTCACCGGCTCGGCAGCGACGGCCCGTCAGCTGCGGGCGCATCCGGTTGTCGTCGGGCGCGCCGTCCGGTTCAACGCTGAGGCCGACTCGCTGAACTGCTCCATACTCGGGCCGGATGCGGGTCCCGGCACCGCCGAGTTCGACCTGTACGTGCGGCAGCTCGTCACCGAGATGACCGTCAAGGCGGGCCAGAAGTGCACGGCGATCCGGCGCGCGTTCGTGCCAGCCGAGGTCGCCGATGCCGTGACCGAGGCTGTCGCCGCGGAGCTGGCTACGGTCGTTGTCGGGAATCCGGCCGATCCGGCCGTCCGGATGGGCGCGCTGGCGAGCCTGGACCAGCGCGAGGAGGTCCGGCGCAGCGTCAAGGGACTGCTGGCCGCCGGGCGGCTGGCATACGGTGACCCGGACCACGTGGACGTCGCTGGCGCCGACGCCGAACGCGGCGCCTTCCTCTCGCCGCTGCTGCTGCGCTGCGACGATGCGTGGCGGCCCGAGCCGCACGAGATCGAGGCATTCGGCCCGGCCGCCACGATCATGGGATACGCCGGCACCGACGACGTGATCGGCCTGGCAGCGCGCGGCCTCGGCAGTCTCGCCGGTTCCGTGGTCACCGGGGATGCGGAGTTCGCCCGCGAAGTCGTGCTTGGCATCGCCCCGTGGCACGGCCGGCTGCTCGTGCTTGACAGTGACGATGCGGCCGAGTCCACCGGGCACGGCTCGCCGCTCCCGGCGCTCGTGCACGGCGGCCCGGGCCGGGCCGGCGGCGGTGAGGAGCTGGGCGGCATCCGGGGTGTCCTGCACTATCTGCAGCGCACGGCGGTGCAGGCGAGCCCGCGCGTGCTGGCGGCGGTGACGGGCACCTGGGTGCCCGGATCGGCGCGCCGCGAGGGCGAGCATCCCTTCCGTAAGTCCCTGGCCGACCTGCGGCCCGGCGACACGGTGGTAGCCGGTCCCCGGACGGTGACGCTGGCTGATATCGAGCATTTCGCGGAGTTCACCGGCGACACCTTCTACGCGCACATGGACGAGGAGGCAGCGCGGGCCAACCCGTTCTTCGACGGCCGGGTCGCGCATGGCTACCTGGTCCTGTCGTTTGCGGCCGGACTGTTCGTGCAGCCCGACCCCGGTCCCGTCCTGGCCAACTACGGCCTGGAGAACCTGCGGTTCCTGACGCCGGTCTATCCCGGTGATGCCATTACGGTGACGCTGACCTGCAAGCAGATCAGCCCGCGCGAGGACGCCCCGCACGGCGAGGTGCGCTGGGACGCCGACGTGACCAACCAGGACGGTGCCTCGGTCGCTAAGTACGACGTGCTGACCATGGTCGCCAGGCAGTGGCCGCCCGCCTGAGCCAGGCCGCGGCGAACGAGCGCCCGCCAGCTACCAGTCGCGCGGACCCGGCCCGCCGTCAGGTCCGGTCGGGCCGCCAGTCGGGCCGCCGCGCCGCCGCCGGCCCAGGCGGACGGGGCCGTGCGCGTTCCGCCACACCAGCAGGCCGATCAGGATGATGCCGAGGGCGATGACGATGAAAGGGCCGAAGGTCGGGATCCGCCACAGGTAGCGGAAGAGCCGGAAGAGCTCATGCCAGATGAACAGGCGGAGGATCAGATGGGCCAGCCCGCCGCCGCCCAGGCCGAGGTGGAGGCCCGGCTGAGCTGCGACGACGTGACCACGACTACTGAACACACTTCAACACTGCCACGGGCCGCCGGATGCTCTGCACGCCGGACCGGCAGGGAGCGCCCGGCCGGCAGTAAACATCATGTGACTGTAAGATTAGAGCGGCTAAACTAAGGTCTCATGACGCCGCGCGCCGTGGACTGGACAGTCGGCAGGGGCGATGAGGCCGGCGCCGGGGACGGGCTGCGCGAGCGGAAGAAGCGCCGCCTGCGGCAGCGCCTGAGCGACACGGCCACCGCGATGTTCCTCGATCGCGGCTTTGATGCTGTCCGGGTGGTGGAGGTGGCCGCTGCCTGCGAAGTGTCGGAGAAGACCGTCTACAACTACTTCCCGACCAAGGAAGCGCTGGTCCTGGACCGATGGGACGCCACGCTCGCCGCCCTGCGCGCGGGCCTTGCCGATTCTGAGCTGAGTCCCGTCGATGCCGTGCTGCGCATCCTCGCCGGCGAGCTGGGCGCGCTGACAGCCTGGCTCGGCGAGCAGCCCGATCTGGCTACCGCGACTGCGTCCGTCCGCCGGTTCGGCGAGCTGGTGGCCACGACCCCGGCCCTGCGGGCGTATCAGGCCGAGATCCTCGGGGAGCTGACGGCTGCGGCCGCGCAGGTTCTGGCCGGCCGGGCGGGCATCAGCGCCGGTGACCCGGAACCGCAGATCGCCGCGATCGCCCTGCTGGGGCTGTGGAGCGTGCACTTCCGGGCGCTTGAGAAGCACCTCGGCAGCGCGCGCACGCCCGCTGACCTGCAGGAGGCCGTCACCGCTGATGTCGAGCGAGCCGCCCGGCTGATTGCGCACGGCCTCCAGCCCCAGGCTGGCCCGGCCGCTCGCTAGCGCGTCCCGAGCGTCTCGAGCACGGCCGGCAGTCCCTTGCTGAGCATCCGGCGCCGCACGGGCCCGAGGATGAGCGCGGACATCATCAGGCCGCCCGCGCCGGTGAACCCGGTGTGGTCGTAACTGAACCGGGTTCCGCCCTCGTGCGCCTCGAGGCGGTAGGTGACCTGAGTGACCGTGTCCTTGTCGTCGCGCCAGGAGTACCGCAGCAGGGATGGCGGGTCCACCTTCAGGACTTCGCACCTGACGATGCCGTCCCAGCCGGGCACGGGCTTGCCGACGAACCGGAACTGGCACCCGACCTCGGGCGCGAATCCCTCCGGCGTTCCGCCGCGGCCAGTCGAGGTCCACAGCGGGACAAGTGCCGGATCCGTCACAGCCCGCCAGACCGTCTCCGGCGCGTAGGGGTAGTCCTGGCTGATGTGAATCTCGGACACGGGCGTCTCCCGATGACTGTCTAACTTCTAGTTACTAGAAATTTATAGTAGCAGTACCTAATAGCATCCCGCCAGCGGCGCTGAGCCGCGCTATAATTACTGACCGAATGATCGGTTAATAAGGGAGCGGCCGATGACCCCGTCTCAGGTAGCGACCGACGAGCTGGAGCGGCACTTCGAGGACACCATCTCGCGGGACCGCCGGATCGAGCCGCGGGACTGGATGCCGGATGCCTATCGCAAGACGATGATCCGGCAGATCGCGCAGCACGCGCACTCGGAGATCATCGGCATGCAGCCGGAGGGCAACTGGGTTACCAGGGCGCCGTCTCTGCGCCGCAAGGCCATCCTGCTGGCCAAGGTGCAGGACGAGGCCGGGCACGGCCTGTACCTGTACTCGGCGGCGGAGACGCTGGGCGCGGACCGTGCCGACCTGACCAGCCGCCTCATCACCGGCGCGCAGAAGTACTCCTCGATCTTCAACTACCCCACGCTGACCTTTGCCGACGTCGGCGTCATCGGCTGGCTCGTCGACGGCGCCGCGATCTGCAACCAGGTGCCGCTGTGCCGGTCCTCCTACGGGCCGTACGCGCGGGCGATGATCCGCATCTGCAAGGAGGAGTCGTTCCACCAGCGGCAGGGCTTCGAACTGCTGATGACCATGATGCGCGGCACCCAGGCCCAGCAGGAGATGGTGCAGGACGCCACGAACCGCTGGTGGTGGCCGTCGCTGATGATGTTCGGGCCGCCTGACGCGGAGTCGCCGAACACCGAGCAGTCGATGCGCTGGCGGATCAAGCGGCACACCAACGACGAGCTGCGGCAGCGGTTCGTTGACATGAGCGCGCCGCAGGCAGCCGCACTCGGCGTCACGCTGCCGGACCCGGCGCTGCGCTGGAATCCCGAGTGCGAGCACTACGACTTCGGCGAGATCGACTGGGCTGAATTCAAGAACGTCATTACCGGGAACGGGCCGTGCAACACCCAGCGCATCGCCAGCCGGCGCGCTGCCCACGAAGGCGGGGCCTGGGTTCGCGAGGCGGCCGCCGCGCATGCCGCGAAGCAAGCTACCCGAGCAATCGCACCGGAGGCGGCAGCATGAGCACGGAAACACCCGCGAGCGGGGACACAGCGCCCCGGTCGAACTGGCCGCTGTTCGAGGTGTTCCTGCGCAGCAAGCGCGGGCTCAATCACGTGCACGTCGGCTCGCTGCACGCCGCGGACGCGACCATGGCACTGCACCACGCCCGCGACCTGTACACCCGGCGGAACGAGGGCGTCAGCATCTGGGTCGTCAAGGCCGCGGACATCACCGCGTCGAGTCCGGACGAGAAGGACCCGTTCTTTGCGCCAAGCGGCGACAAGGTGTACCGCCACCCCACGTTCTACGAGATCCCCGACTCAGTCCCGCACATCTGAGGCGGCTGCGCACCGGGAGGAACCATGGGCTTCGACACTGCCTACGAGGCAATCACCGAGGAAGCGGAGGACGCCGGACACCGCTGGGCCTACGGCACCGGCTTCACCGATCCGCTGGCCGGGGTGAATACGACCATCCCGCCGGGCGTGGACGGCGGCGACCTGGCCGCCTACTGCCTCATGCTCGGTGACGACGCGCTGATCATGTCGCACCGGCTGCAGGAGTGGCTGGCCCGGGCCCCCGAGCTCGAGGAAGACACCGCGCTGGCGAACATCGCGCTTGACCTGCTCGGCCAGGCCCGGCTGCTGCTGACCAGGGCAGGCACTGCGGACGCGTCAGGGCGGAGCGAGGACGACTACGCGTTCCGCCGGGACGAGCGCCAGTTCCGCAATGTGCGGCTGGCCGAGGTGGCCGACGCCGACTTCGGCGGCCTGGTCGCACGGCTGCTGGTGTTCAGCACCTGGCGGCTTGCGCTGCTGGTGCGCCTCCGCGAGTCCGCCGACCCGGTGCTGGCTGCCATCGCGGCGCAGGGCGTCAAAGAGGTCACCTATCACCGCGACTACGCGGCGCAGTGGACTGTTCGCCTCGGCGATGGCACCGACTACTCGCGACAGCGGATGGAGGCCGGGCTGGCGGCGGTCGCGCCGCTGGTAGCCGAACTGTTCGCGTCGACCGCGGTCGAGGACAGGCTGGCGGCTGCCGGGGTAGCGGCCGTTGGGGCCGGGCTACGCCCGGAGTTCGACGCGGTCATCGCGGAGGTGCTCACCGCAGCCGGGCTGGACTGGCCGCAGGCGGGCGGACTGGCCGGCGTGTCCGGTCAGACCGGGCGCGACGGCGTGCACACCGAGGCCATGGGCTACCTGCTCGCCGAACTGCAGAGCGTGGCCCGCGCGTATCCGGGGGCGACGTGGTGACCAGCTCGCTGACCAGGGCGCCGCTCATCAGGGCCCGGCAGGTCGCGCAGTCCGTGCCCGATCCCGAGCTGCCGATGCTGACCATCGCTGACCTGGGCATCCTGCGCGACGTTTCGGTCACGGGCCAGCATGTGGTGGTGTCGCTGACCCCGACGTACTCGGGCTGTCCGGCGGTGCCGGAGATCCGCGCCGACCTGGTCAGCAGGCTGGCGGCGGCCGGATTCGCCGATGTCGAGGTGCGGACCGTTCTGAACCCGCCCTGGACGAGTGACTTCATCAGCCCCGAAGGCCGCCGCAAGCTGGCGGCGGCCGGCATCGCGCCACCTCGTTCCCGCCCTGATACTCATGGCGGACCGGTGCCGCTGACGCTGGTCGCGCACCGGCCGGCGATTGACTGCCCGGCGTGCGGGTCGGCCGATACCGAGCGAACGGCCGCGTTCAGCGGGACAGCCTGCAAGGACCTGTACCGGTGCCGGACCTGTGCTGAGCCGTTCGAGCACGTCAAGGAGATCTGAGGTGGCGGCGATCACCGCGGAGGCGGCCCGGCGCGGCAGGCGCGAGTTCCGCGAGCTGACCGTGGCCCGGGTTGACCGGCTGTGCGACGATGCCGTCGCCGTGACCTTCGAGGTGCCGGACGACCTGGCGGCGGACTACGCTTTCCGGCCCGGTCAGTCGCTGACGCTGCGCCGGGTCGTCGACGGGCGCGACGAGCGCCGTTCCTACTCGATCTGCTCGCCGGCCGGGCAGCCGCCCCGAATCGGGGTGCGCGAGGTGGCCGGCGGCGCGCTGTCGGGCTGGCTGGTGCACGAGGTCCGGGCCGGCGACCGCATCGAGGTGCAGCCGCCGTCCGGCTCGTTCACGCCGGAACTAGGCGAGCCGGCCCGGCATGTGCTGATCGCCGCCGGGTCGGGCATCACACCGGTCCTGTCGATCACCGCGTCGGCCCTCGCTGACGGCCGGTCCGAGGCGACGCTGCTGTACGGGAACCGGCGGGCGGACTCGGTGATGTTCGCCGACGAGATTGCCGACCTCAAAGACTCGTATCCGGTGCGCCTGCAGCTAGCGCACGTGCTATCCCGCGAGCCGCAGGAGGTCGAGCTGTTCACCGGGCGGCTCGATGCGGACCGGCTGAGGCTGCTGCTGCCCGCGCTTTGCGATGTGGACGGCACCGATCACTGGTGGCTGTGCGGGCCGTACGGCATGGTGACCGACGCCATGCTGGTGCTCACCGAGCTCGGCGTCCCGGCCCGGCGGGTGCACCGGGAGCTGTTCTATGTCGAGGACCTGCCGCCTGAGCAGGAACACCACGAGGAGCAGCCGCTCACTGGCGGGTGCGAGGTCACGGTCGTCCTGGATGGCCGGAAGACCACGGCGACGATTCCGGCGGGGATGCCCGTTCTCGACGGTGCGCAGCGGGCGAGGCCGGATCTGCCGTTCGCGTGCAAGGGCGGGGTGTGCGGTACCTGCCGGGCGCGGGTGGTGTCCGGCGAGGTCCGGATGCGGCGCAACTTTGCGCTTGAGCAGACCGAGATCGACGCCGGGTTCGTGCTGACCTGCCAGTCACTGCCGGTGACCGACGAGGTGACCGTCGACTACGACGCCTGATCCGTCACCGGCCCGGCGGCCGCGCTCAGGATGCTCAGCAGCACCGCCTGGCTGTCGCCGCGGTTGCGGAGCCAGCGCACGTCAAGCCTGCGGAAGCTCAGCACTGCGCCCGCCATGAAGCGAGCCCGGCCGCCGCTGGCGCATTCGACCTCAAGCTCGCCGAGCTCGACCACGATGAGGGCGTGAGCCCATTCCGCGGCCTCCCCGGTGAGCTCGCAACCTGGCGCGATCGTGATGGCGCGCAGCCGGCAGCCGGGCGGCGGCGCCCGGTTGCCGGCCAGCGAGAACGGCGGGTCGCCGCGGCGGGTGCTCATCACAGTTCCGGCGGCAGGCCCCAGGTGCCGAAGATGTCGGGCCTGCGGAACAGCGTTAGTTCGGCGATCGCGCCGCCGCGGACGCGCAGGACGACGAGCGCGAACGGCAGGCGGCTGGACTGCCCGGGGCCGCGGGCGTACAGCGCCATGGCGGGCTGGCGGTTGGCGGCCGTGGCGATCGCGCCGAACTGGCCGAACTGGCCGGCCGCGCCGGGCCCGAAGGCATGCGCCGCCAGGAACGCGGCGATGGCCGCACGGCCGTCGAACCAGGTCGGCGTCGGGGGTATGACCAGCCGCGCGTCCTCACTCAGCAGAGCGGCGACTGCGTTGACGTCGGCGCGTTCCCAGGCGGTCATCAGGCTGACGAGCAGTGCCTGCTCGTACTGCGTCGCGGCGGAGATCCCGGCTGCGCGGGTGCTGTGGTCATGCGCGGGCAGGTGGCGTGCCATCGTGACATGTGCCCGTTGCAAGGCGCTATTGACCGCTGCGACGGAGGTCTCCAGTGCGTCCGCCACCTGGCGGGCCGGCCACTCGAGCACGTCGCGGAGAATGAGGACAGCACGCTGGCGTGGCGGCAGGTGCTGGATGGCGGCGAGGAAGGACAGCTCGGTCGTCTCCCGCGCGATAGCGGCGGACTCCGGCTCGGCCCCGGCCGCTGCCGCGTCGATCAGCTGGTCCGGGTACGGATCCAGCCAGGCCACCTCAGCCGACGCTGCCGGCGGGCGGGCAGGATCGGCTGCGGGGCCGGCCTCGGCCGGCAGGAGGCGCGGGCGTCGCTTGCGCAGGAGGTCGAGGCAGGTATGGGTGGCGATTCCGTACAGCCACGCACGGTAGGTCGACCGGCCCGCGTAGCTGCTGCGCTTGGCCCAGGCGCGCAGGAACGTCTCCTGCACTGCGTCCTCGGAGTCGTCCAGTGAGCCGAGCATCCGGTAGCAGTGCAGCCGGAGCTCGGCGCGATGCCGTTCGGTCAGCGCGGCGAAGGCGTCGTGGTCGCCGGCGGTCGCTGCGGCAGCGAGGCCGTCTTGTGCTGCCGGCATGGTTCTGGTCATCGGTGCGATCATCTCGGTCTCGGTCGCTGTGGCGGTCATCGTCAGTCTCCGCTGAACAGCCGGAAGGAGCCGACCAGGGTGGCCTGACGAACGACCGGGGGTTCCTCGCACCGCTCCGCGATGCCGCGCTGGAACTCGGCAAACGCGGCGAGCTTCGTCAGCGGATTGTCGCCCGGCCCGCTCTGCTCAGCGATGTGCACGAAGGTCACCCCGTCGTCGAGCTTCACAGTCGCGTACCGGAACCCGTCCGGCTTGGCGGCGGCGAGCTCGGCGTACACCGCGCGGATCAGATTCTCATTGTGCCCGGCCTGCTCCGGCCAGACTTTGTACTGGACGATGACACGGCTCATGACGTGATTCCTCTCTCGAGTGCGGGCGCCTCTGACGCCCCCGCCGCGGCAGCCGGCAGGTCCGGCTGGGGGCGCGACAGCCTTGCGTGCCGATGCCGGCAACAGCGCCGAGAACGGAGAGTCCCGCCCCGGCGATCATCGCTGCCGCGAAGCCGTCGCTGACGGCGTGCGGCGATGCGTACTTCCGGCGCCGGCGAACACTGTGGCCAGAATCGCGACG
>Ga0302314_10014832_pt1 | contig 13293 bp, 10 predicted proteins | sample III_Palsa_N2_3_FD_200533 | JGI IMG/M metagenome (GOLD analysis project Ga0302314, IMG submission 200533) | Peat permafrost microbial communities from Stordalen Mire near Abisko, Sweden - III_Palsa_N2_3 | ecosystem: Environmental > Terrestrial > Soil > Palsa > Peat permafrost | place: Sweden...
CGCAGCTCGCGGGCTACGGCGGCGTGCACCGTCTCGATGGTCCGGGGCGACTCGAACGCAAAGGGGCCGAGGGGCAGGGTGACACCGGCGCCCGGGGCGCCGTTGGCGATCCGGGTCAGCTCCAGGCTGGCGCCCCCGAGATCGCCGACCAGGCCGTCGGCTCGGGGCGCGCCGGCGATAACGCCGAGGGCGGCGTACTTGGCCTCCTCGGCGCCGGTCAGGACCTTGAGGCGCAGGCCGGTCTCGGCCTCGACGCGGCGACAAAAGTCCATGCCGTCGCGGGCGTCGCGCACGGCGGCGGTGGCGGCGGCGTAGACCTTGGCCGGCCGGTTGGCGCCGATCAGGGCCTGGAAGCGGGCGAGGGCCATGAGGGCCGTGGCCATGCCGTCCGGCGACAGACGCCCGGTGGTGGAGAGGTCGCGTCCGAGGCCGGCCAGCACCTTCTCGTTGAATACGGTCCAGATGGCGCGGCCATCCAGGCGATACATGACGAGACGAACAGAGTTCGAACCGACGTCGATGACCGCGGCGTCGGCCTGGGCGGCGCTATTGCTGGGGTGCGACATGCACGATGGCTCGCGGCAGGTCCTTGACCTTGTGACCGCGGCCGGAGAGCGACGGATTGGTCATGAAATAGTTGTGGGCCGAGAAGGCGCCCTTGCGGTTCCAGCCCGGGTGGCGCCGGTAGCCGCCCTCGGCGTCAAGGAGCCAGCTTTGGGCCTCGTCGTTGAGGTTGGCGACCATGATCTGCTGCAGCACCTGCTGGTGGACGGTGGGGTTCTCCACTGGCGTCATGACTTCGACGCGGCGGTCGAGGTTGCGCGGCATCCAGTCGGCTGAGCCGATGAAGACGCGCGTGTGGTTGGATGGGATCGGATGGCCGTTGGCGAAGGCGGCGATGCGAGCGTGCTCGAGGAAGCGACCGACGATGCTCTTGACGCGGATGTTGGCCGAGAGGCCGGGGATGCCGGGGCGGAGGCAGCAGATGCCGCGCACGATCAGTTCGATCCTGACGCCCGCGGAGCTGGCGGCGTAGAGCGCATCGATAATTTCCGGGTCGACCAGGGAGTTCATCTTGGCCCAGATCGCCGCCGGGCGGCCGAGGCGGGCGTTGACGGCCTCGGTCTCGATCAGGCGAACGAGGTCAGCCTTTAGTGTGATCGGCGAATAGGACAGCTTTTCGAGGTGCTCGGGCTGGGCGTAGCCGGTAATGTAATTGAACAGGCGCCCGGAATCGCGACCGAGCGCCGGGTCGGTGGTGAACAGCGACAGGTCCGTATAAATCTTGGCGGTGACCGGGTGATAGTTGCCGGTGCCGTAGTGGCAATAGGTGCGCAGGCCTTCGCCCTCGCGGCGCACGACCAGCGATAGCTTGGCGTGGGTCTTATATTCCACGAAGCCGAAAACGACGTGGACGCCGGCGCGCTCCAGGTCGCGAGCCCATTTCAGATTGGCCTCCTCGTCGAAGCGAGCCTTGATCTCGACCAAGGCGACGACGTTCTTGCCGTTACCGGCCGCCTCGATCAGCGCGGCGACGATCGGGCTGTCCTTGGAGGTGCGATACAGCGTCTGCTTGATGGCCAGCACATTGGGATCGCGCGCCGCCTGCAGCAGGAACTGGACCACCACGTCGAAGCTCTCGAAGGGGTGGTGGACGAGGATGTCCTTCTCGCGGATGGCGGCGAAGCAGTCGCCGCCATGGTCGCGGATGCGCTCGGGGAAGCGGGGCTGGAAAGCCGGAAACTTCAGCTCGGGGTGATCGGGCGGAATCAGCTCGGACACCTGGGCCAGGCCCAGCTTGCCGTCGACTCGGACGACATCGTGCGGCTCGGCGCGCAGGCCGTCGACGATGAACTCGCGCAGCTCGTCGGGCATGGAGGCGGAGATCTTGACCCGCACGACCGACCCCAGGCGGCGGCGTTTCAGCCGAGCCTCGAACTCGCGCACCAGATCCTCGGCCTCTTCCTCGATCTCGATGTCGCTGTCGCGGATCAGGCGAAAGAGGCCGCTCCCCTCGACCTTGCAGCCGGGAAACAGCTTGTCGAGGAAGAGGATGAGGAAGCTCTCCAGGGCCACGAAGCGGCGGTGCGGCCGGCGACGGCCATTGCGCAGCGGCGGCAGCTCCCAGAACCTCGACACCTGGCTCGGCACCGGCACCAGGGCGTGCAGTTCACGGTTGTCGGAGCGACGGCGCAGCTTGAGGGCCAGGGCGAAGCCCAGGTTAGGAATGAACGGAAAGGGGTGGGCTGGGTCGATGGCCAACGGCGTCAGCACCGGGAAGATGCTGCTGAGGAAGATCGCTTCCGCGGCCGTGCGGTCGGCGGCGGTGAGGTCCTTGGCGTCCAGCAGACGCAGGCCCTCGGAGGCCAGCTCGCCGCGCAGATCCAGCCACAACCGCTGCTGTTCGTGCATCAGCTGGTTGGCCTCGGCGTTGACCTTGCGCAGCTGCTGGCTGGGGGCGAGGCCATCCTGGCTCAGGACCCGCACGCCCTCGCGCACCTGGCCCTTCAGGCCGGCGACGCGGACCATGTAGAATTCGTCGAGGTTGTTGGCCGAGATCGACAGGAACCTCAGCCGCTCCAGCACCGGATGGCGCGGATTGCCGGCTTCCTCCAGCACGCGGCGGTTGAACGCTAGCCAGCTGAGCTCGCGGTTGAAAAAGCGCTCGGGCGACGCCGCCAGGCCGGCCCGCGGCTCCGGCCGGCCATCCGATGGGACTGGCGCGCCGATGGGGGTGGATATCATCTCGTTCATGGGTGGGAGCCGGTTCGGGCTTTCGATCTCATGGATCGGCCTGTTGTGGCGCACGGTGGCGGGATGGGCAAGGATTCAGCCCTCCTCGCCGATTGCATCGGGGAGAAGAATCTCGCGAGCGAGCGCCAGGGTGACCTCGCGATGCTCCGTCCCCGCCCATTCGTCGATCCGGCGAACGATATCCTCCACAGCGCTTGCCGAGCGTTCGATTCGGCGCAGGACATAGGTCGGAACCCCATCGGTGGGGCGGATATTCCGTTCACTGAACAATTTACCCATGATGGCCAGAAGCACGACGTCGTCCGGCGGCTCGAGACGGGCGAGCGTTAAGGCCTTGAGCCGCGAGGCGAGGTCGGGCAGGCGGATGCGCCAGCCGGCGGGGGGCGTGCGGCCGGTGACCAGGAGCGGCGCCCCGGCGTCCGCCATGTTGAAAAGGTGGAACAGGAGCTCATCCGGCTTGCCGCGGTCGGCGTCCTCGACCAGCATCGGTCCTTGGACCGCAGAGACCAGGCCGCCTTCCAGGTCCGGTGTCGTCGCTCCGACCTCGGCCGCCCATGCCCGCGCCATGTGGGTCTTGCCCGAGCCGGCCGGTCCGATCAGCGCCAGCTTGCCGCCGGGCCATAACTCCCAGGCGTCGACGGCCGCCACGGCCGCCGCGTTGCAGGCCGAGACGACGAAGTCTTCGCGGGCGTGGGAGGGCGCCTTGCTTAGGTCCAGGCGCAGCTGCCGAGGGACGGAAGAACGGTTCACGCCGGCGATTCTACGCGATTGGGGGGTATTCGGCCACGGAAGCCCTCCTCCCCATCAATAGGAGTGAGGAACTTCGGCATGCCGCAGGTCGGTCACCGGGCGGTCCAGGGCGTCGAGGGCGTCGAGCGTGGCGCGGCGGCCGGCGGCGACGGCGGGTTCATAGGCCCTCCAGTCGGCGATCTCGACCTCGTCGAGCTTGGGTTGGATGAGCACGTCAGTGACCTCGTGGGCGGCGGCCATCTGATGTTGAGCTGTCACCGTGGCGGCACGGACGAGCAGGGAGACGATTGGCGCGCCGTCGCGCCAGGCGCCGGAGCTGAGCCACTGGAATGTCGAGGCCGGCCCTACGATCTCGGCCGCGTCAATGCCGCGGCCGCGGCCGACATCGACGCCGATGATCGGGCCGTTGTGCAAGCAGCGCATGATATCGGCCGGGAAGTTGTTGAGCACCGCGCCGTCGACCAGCACGTCCTGGCCGTCGATCACCGGCGGCAGGACGCCTGGCACAGAGAGCGACGCGCGCAGGGCCTCGCGCAACAGGCCCTGGCGATGAATCTGTTGGGCGCCGGTGGTGAGATTGGTTGAAACGCAAAAGAAGGGTAGCCACAGGTCACAGATGGTGCGGTCGCCGAAGTTTTCCTCCAGGCGCTCGCGCACGGTCTCGCCTCTGGCGATGGACACGATCGGGAAGGTGAAGTCGTTGATGGGACTGCTGGCGACAAAGGCTTTGCGGATGCGGTCGTCCATCTCGGCGTCGTCCCAACCCATGCCGATCCCCGCGCCGACGATGGCGCCCATGGAGACCCCGCCCAGGAAGTCGACCGGGACGTGCGCCTCGCGCAGCACCTGCACCGCCCCGACATGGGCGTAGGCCCGCGCCGCGCCGCCGGAGAGCACCAGGCCGACGGCGCGCCCCGCCAGGACGCGGGCGAGGCGGTCGATGTCGCCCCGTCCGCCCGCGCGGATGTGGAAGAGGCGTTCGGGCGAAAGCGCCGCCACCCAGTCCGCCGCGCCTCGCGGCGCGGAGAGACTTGGCTCCTGGATCAGGATGAGGTCGCCGGGCGCCGACCAAGGCGCGGCGGCGGACGCAGCGGGTTGGTCCTCTAGCCGGTCGGTCCCGTTGGCGACCAGGAAAGCGCCGTCGACCTGGCGAGCGACCAGGGCACGCCAATTGGGCTCGTCGTGCGCCACGGCGTAGAGGACAAAGTCATGCCGGCTTTCGATCCTGGTGAACCAGTCCGGCGTCGGTGAGCCCTCGCCCGCGCCGAAGGTCGCCGCGGAATGACCCAGGCGTCGGAGGGCCTCGCCGATCGACTCGGCCAGGGCGCGGGCGTCGACGCGGGGGGTGAGGGCAATGACGGCGAAGACGCGCCGGGCGATCGGCGGATCGTCGCGCACGGTTTCGCGCGACCTGGCCAGCACGAGCCGCGAAAGCTCGACCAAGAGGTCGGGGTCGTTGCGCAGACGGTCGAAGAACACCGCCCTGGGGGCGGAAATCAATTCGCTGTCGCGCAGGGCGAAGACGCGGGCCGAATGAGCGGCCCCGGCGATGACGGCCATTTCCCCGACCGTCTCGCCTGGATGGATGGTCACCAGCCTGGAGTGAAAATCGCCGATGCGGGCGGTGAGGCGGCCGGTGCGCAGGAAGTAAAGGCAGGTTGAGCTTTCGCCGGGCTCGAACAGCGTCGCGCCGCCTGGCAGGCAGAAGGCGGCGGCCTCGCCCTCGGCGACCAGCCGCTCGAAGAACTTGGCCAGGGAAGGTAGCGGTCGCGTCACGGCCCGGATGCTAGCGTGACCCCGCGCCCGTGGCGATCCTTCCCACCGGCTTGGGGGTCGGTGTATGGCAAGGACACATGCCCCAGCTCCCGACCGCCATCGACACGGCCAGCGACGCGTACCTTCGCCTGAAGGCGGTCAACGAAAACCTGGCCGCGGAACTGCGCGAGCGGGTGGCCAAGGTGGCGCTGGGGGGGCCGGAGGAGGCGCGCAAGCGCCACGCCGGACGCGGCAAGCTGCTGCCCCGACAGCGGGTGGAGCGTCTGCTGGACGTCGGCGCGCCGTTCCTGGAACTGGGTCAGCTGGCGGCCTTTGACCTCTATGACGGCGAGGCCCCCGGCGCGGGGGTGATCACGGGGATCGGTCGGGTGTCGGGGCGCGAGGTGATGATCGTCGCCAACGACGCCACGGTGAAGGGCGGGGCCTATTTCCCGATGACGGTGAAGAAGCACCTGCGCGCTCAGGAGATTGCGCTGCAGAATCGCCTGCCCTGCGTCTATCTGGTGGACAGCGGCGGGGCCAATCTGCCGTTCCAGGCCGAGGTCTTCCCCGACCGCGAGCATTTCGGCCGCATCTTCTTCAACCAGGCGCGGATGAGCGCTGCGGGCATTTCACAGATCGCTTGTGTGATGGGTTCGTGCACCGCCGGCGGCGCCTATGTGCCGGCGATGAGCGACGAGACGATCATTGTGCGCGGGCAGGGGACGATCTTCCTGGGCGGTCCGCCTCTGGTGAAGGCGGCCACCGGCGAAGTGATCAGCGCCGAGGAGCTGGGCGGGGCCGACACCCACGGCCGCCGCTCCGGTGTCGTGGATCACGTGGCGAACGACGATCAGCACGCCCTGGCGATCGTGCGCGGCATCGTCGGCAACCTCAACACCGTCAAAGTCGTGGGCCTGGACGTGCGCGCGGCCGAGCCGCCGGCCTATGATCCGTCTGAGCTGTACGGGGTCGTCCCCGAGGACGTGCGCGCGCCCTATGAGGTGCGTGAGGTGATCGCGCGCATCGTCGATGGCTCGCGGTTCGACGAATTCAAGGCGCTGTATGGCGCGACCCTGGTCACCGGCTTCGCCCGCATCTGGGGCTATCCGGTGGCGATCCTGGCCAACAATGGCGTGCTGTTTTCCGAGAGCGCGCTCAAGGGGGCGCACTTCATCGAGCTGGCCTGTCAGAGGGGCGTGCCGCTGATCTTTCTGCAGAATATCTCCGGCTTCATGGTCGGCGGGAAATATGAGGCGGGCGGCATCGCCAAGGATGGGGCCAAGCTGGTCACCGCCGTGGCCTCGGCCGAGGTTCCCAAGTTCACCGTGCTGATCGGCGGCTCGTTCGGGGCCGGCAACTACGGCATGTGCGGCCGCGCCTTCAGCCCCCGCTTCCTGTTTACCTGGCCCAACAGTCGCATCAGCGTTATGGGCGGGGAGCAGGCCGCCAGCGTCCTGGCCACCATCCGCCGCGACGGCATGGAGGCGCGTGGCGAGGACTGGCCAGCCGAGGCGGAGGAGGCTTTCAAGGCCCCGGTGCGCGCCCGCTACGAGGCCGAGGGCGATCCCTACCACGCCACCTCGAGGCTGTGGGACGACGGGATCGTCGATCCGGCGCAGACGCGCGATGTCCTGGGTCTTGCGATCAGCGCCTCGCTGAACGCGCCCATCCCCGCCACACGCTTCGGCGTGTTCCGGATGTAACCGACCAAGGGAGCTAGCCCATGCCGAATCCGATCGCCGACCCCTTGGTCGAAGGGCCGGACACCGACGCGCTGTCGTCGCTCGTCGCGGTGGAGGCGACGACCGACGGCCTGGCCACAGTGATCATCAACCGCGCGGCGCGGAAGAACGCCTTCAACGCCGAGGTGATCGGGGCCCTGCGTAGCGCCTTCGATACCCTGGAGGGGGCGGACGGCGTGCGCGTGGTCTTCCTGACCGGCGCTGGCGACACCTTTTCGGCCGGCGCGGATCTGGAATGGATGCGCGACGCCGCCGACTACACCGAGGCCGACAACCGCGAAGACGCCATGGCCATGGCGTTGATGCTGAAGCGGCTGCACGATCTGCCGGCGCTGACCGTGGCCCTTGTCGACGGTGCGGCCTTCGGCGGCGGCGCGGGCCTGGCGGCCGCCTGCGACCTCGCCATCGCCACCGAGCGGGCGAAGTTCGCCTTCTCTGAGGTCAAGCTGGGCCTCCTCGCCGCCACCATCAGCCCCTATGTCGTCGCCGCCATAGGCCCGCGCCGGGCGCGTGGTCTGTTCGCTACTGGCCGGGCCTTTAACGCCCAGTTCGCGCGCGAGATCGGTCTGGTCGACGAGGTGGTGGCGGACGCCGCGGCATTCGCCGGGATACGCGCGCGCATCGGCGAAGAGATGCGGGCCTGCGCGCCGGGGGCCGTGGCTGAGTCCAAGCGGCTGGTCGACCATGTGGCCGGCCGCGAGATCGACCACGCCCTGATGGAGGACACCGCGCGGCGCATCGCCCGGGCGCGGATGAGCGAAGAGGGTCGAGAGGGGGTGGCGGCGTTTCTCGGCCGACGGACGCCGGCCTGGACGCAAAGGTGATCTCTTCAGTCCTGATCGCCAATCGCGGCGAGATCGCGCGGCGGATCATCCGCACCGCCCGGCGCCTCGGCGTGCGCACGGTGGCGGTCTATTCCGACGCCGACGCCCGCGCTCTCCATGTGCGTGAGGCCGACGCCGCCGTCCGTTTGGGCCCAGCGCCGGTGCGCGAGAGCTATCTGCGCGCCGACGCGATTTTGGCGGCTGCCCGGGAGACAGGCGCCGAGGCGATCCATCCGGGCTATGGCTTCCTCTCCGAGAACGCCGACTTCGCCGAGGTTGTGGAGGCGGCGAGACTCATCTGGATCGGGCCGCCGCCGGCGGCGATCCGCGCCATGGGCCTCAAGGACGCCGCCAAGCGATTGATGCAAGAAGCCGGCGTGCCGGTGACGCCCGGCTATCTCGGCGAGGATCAGGACGCTGGGCGCCTGGCGCGCGAGGCCGAGGCGATCGGCTGGCCGGTGCTGATCAAGGCCGTGGCCGGCGGCGGCGGCAAAGGCATGCGCAAGGTCGAGAGCGCCGCCGGCTTCGCCGAGGCCCTGGCGGGGGCCAAGCGCGAAGCGGCCTCGGCCTTCGGCGACGACCGGGTGCTGCTGGAGAAGTATGTCACCCGGCCCCGGCACATCGAGGTGCAGGTCTTCGCCGACGCCCACGGCGGCGTGGTCCATATGTTCGAGCGCGATTGCTCGATCCAGCGCCGCCACCAGAAGGTGATCGAGGAGGCCCCGGCGCCGGGCATGGACGCGGCGACGCGGGATGCGCTGTGCGGGGCGGCGGTGCGGGCGGCCAAGGCCGTGGGCTATCGCGGGGCCGGCACGGTGGAGTTCATTGCCGACGCGTCGGAGGGTCTCGCAGCCGATCGCATCTGGTTCATGGAGATGAACACCCGCCTGCAGGTCGAGCATCCGGTGACCGAGGCGATTACCGGCCTGGACCTGGTGGAATGGCAGATGCGCGTCGCCGCTGGCGAGCCGCTGCCGCTGACCCAGGACCAGATCGAACTGAACGGCCACGCCATCGAGGCCCGGCTCTACGCCGAGGACCCGGCTAGCGGCTTCCTGCCTTCGGTGGGGCGCCTGACGAGCTTCGACCTGCCGGCGAACGTTCGCGCCGACTCCGCGGTCGGCCCCGGCGACGTCGTGACGCCGCACTACGATCCGATGCTGGCCAAGCTGATCGTCCATGCATCCTCTCGGCGGGCGGCGGCCAAGCATCTAGCGGGAGCGTGCGCGGCGGTGCGGGTGTGGTCGGTGAAGACCAACGCCTGGTTCCTTGCCCGGTGCCTGGCTGATGAGACGTTCCTGGCCGGCGAGGCGGACACCGGGTTTGTCGCCGCGCGGCTAGAGGGTTTGGCGCGGGTTCCGACACCCAGCGCCGCCGCCGTGGCCGCGACTGCCGCGGCAGCTTCCGGCCAGGATGACGGCCTGTTCGCCTTTCGATTGAACGCTCCGGCTGTCGCGACGGTGCAATTCCATCGCGACGGGATGACGGTGGGCGCCGCGGTGTCGCGGACCGGGGATGGGTTGGCGGTCGAGGTCGACGGCGAACTCTTCCAGGCGGTGAAGCATGGAGGCATGGTTCGCGTCCGCGGCCATGAATTTCACGTCGCTGACCTGGGTGAAGCGGGCTGGGTGGTGTTCGAGGCCGGTGCGGCCTTCGCCTTCACCTCGTTCGGGGCCGGCAAGGGCGCCGGCGAGGCGGCCGGCGACGGAACCCTGCGCTCCCCTATGCCCGGGCGTATCGTCGCGATCGCCAAGAAAGCCGGCGAAGCGGTGAAGGCCGGCGAGACATTGGTGACGCTGGAAGCGATGAAGATGGAGCATGCCTTGAAGGCGCCCTTCGACGGCGTGGTCGCCGAAATCGGTGTCGCCGAGGGCGCGCAGGTCAGCGAAGGCGCGGTTCTGGCCGTCCTGACGCCCGCCGCCTGACCATGTCGCTCAACCTCGTCAAGCTGTGCGTCGGTTGCGACACGGTGGACGAACTGCTGGCTTGGCGGGCGGCCTCGGCGGCGCCGGGCGAACCGTGGATCCTGCGCACGCGCCAGACGCCCAAGCGCGCTGACGAACTTATCGATGGCGGCTCGCTCTACCGGGTCTATCGCGGTCAGATCCTGTCGCGGCAGCGCATCCTCGCCGTCCACACGGTCGCCAACGGCCCGATCAGTCGCTGCGAGATCACCCTCGACCCGGACGTGATCCGGACTGTGCCTACGCCCCGGCGGGCCTTCCAGGGTTGGCGCTACCTGGCCGTCGCCGACGCGCCGGCGGACCTCAGGGCGGCCGGCTTCGCCGAGGGCGCGCCGGAGGATCTGGTCCGCCGGCTGCGCGAGCTCGGCGCCTGGTGAACTAGACCGCGACGTTGTCGATGAGGCGGGCGCGGCCGATGCTGGCCGCGGCGAGGAGGCGGGCTTGGCCGGAAAGGGGGCCGGGGCCCAGGCGCTCCAGGTCGGAGGGGTCGCGGGTCTCGAAATAGTCGACCCGGTCGAAGCCCGCCTGCTCGATGGCGGCGCGACCTTCGGCCTCGGCGACGGCGACCTCCGCCCCGGCGGAGAGCGCGCGCGCTGCGGCGACGAGGGCGCGCTGGAGGGCGGGGGCGGCCGCGCGCTCGGCCGGGGTCAGATAGGCGTTGCGGGAGGAGAGGGCGAGGCCGTCCGGGTCGCGAACGATGGGCGCGCCGACGATCTCCGTTGGCAGGTCGAGGTCGACGGCCAGGCGCCGGATGACCTGCAGCTGCTGATAGTCCTTCTCTCCGAAGACGGCGACGTCCGGCGCGGCCTGGATAAGCAGCTTGGCGACCACGGTGGCGACGCCGGTGAAATGGCTCGGCCGGGCCGCGCCCTCGAGGGGGGCCGAGACTCCGGCGACACTGACCGTGGTGGCGAAGCCCGGCGGATAGATGGCCTCCGCCGCCGGGGCGTAGACGAGATCGCAGCCTGCGCCCTTGAGCAGGGCCGCGTCGCCGGACTCGTCGCGCGGATAGCTGGCAAAGTCCTCGCCAGGAGCGAACTGCGTAGGGTTCACGAACACACTGGCGACAACGAAGTCAGCCCGCTTGCGGCCGATTTCGATGAGGGAGAGATGGCCGGCGTGCAGCGCGCCCATGGTCGGGGTGAGGGCAACGCGCGCGCCGCCCGACCTGACCTCGGCGACTCGAGCCCTGAGTGCGGCCGGCGTGCGGACGATGGGGATGGAGGTCATGCCGGGACCCGCGGAAAACGCCGGCTTATGGCGGAGGCGACAGGCCTCGTCCAGACGCTCTTGCGCCCGCCGCCCCCATGACGCAATCACGGTCCGGGGTCGAATCTCGGAGCTGTCCCGCCGATTCGGCCGGGAGAGATCGATTGGCCAAGGCCCACGTCATCGTCGTCGGCAATGAGAAGGGCGGGGCGGGCAAATCCACCGTCGCCACCCATCTGGCTGTCGCCCTGATGCACGAAGGCGCGGCGGTGGCCGTCTTGGACCTGGATGTGCGGCAAGGTTCGACTGAACGGTTCTTCGCCAGTCGCGAGGCGTGGTCGAGCGCCCAGGGGGTGAAGCTGACCCACCCGGTCTCGCACCGCTGCCTGACCGGGCCGGCCGATTTCGACGAAGCCCTGCAGGCGTCGGCTGACTTCCTGATCGTCGACACGCCCGGCGCCGACACCGAGCTTTCTAGAGCCGCCCACGGGGCCGCCGATCTCATCGTCACGCCGATGAACGACAGCTTCGTCGATTTCGACGTGTTGGGGGTGATCGATCCGGTCAGCCTGGAGGTGCTCCGGCCGAGCATCTACGCCGAGACGGTATGGAACGCGCGAAAGGCCCGCGCCGCCCAGAGGGGACGCTCGATCGACTGGGTGGTGTTGCGCAACCGCTTGGCGCCGGTGGAGGCGCGCAATCGGAGGCGCGTGGACGAAAAGCTGGCCACGCTCGGCCGCAGGATCGGCTTCCGCGCCATCGCCGGCCTGCGCGACCGCGTGATCTATCGCGAGCTCTATCCCTTCGGCCTGACGGTCAGCGACCTGGCGCGTGGCATCCGGCCGGTCCAGGTCTCCATGGGTCATATCGTCGCCCGGCAGGAGCTGCGCATGCTGCTGCACGAGCTCGGCCTCTCCGGCGTGGTCGCCGCTGCGGAATAGGGTCGATGACGGTGCTCGCGCTCGCCGCGCTCGTCCTAGCGATCCTGGTCTACGTCGGCCGCAAGGGCCTGCCCGCGCGGCTGCGCCGCCGATCAACAACCAGCCTGACGCCCACCGAGGCGAGGGCGGTTCTGGGGGTCGGTCCCGGCGCGGGGCCCGACGACATTGAGGCGGCCTATCGCCGTCTCATGCTGCGGGCGCACCCGGATACAGGCGGCACGGCGGGGCTGGCGGCGCAGCTCAACGCCGCCCGCGCCACCCTGATCAAGAAAAGTTGAAGCTCAGCCCTGGCGGCCGACGGCGCAGGCGAGGCCGTGCGATCGGACGGCGCCGCACGCCTCGCGCGCGGCCCCTTCGGTGAAGCCAGTAAAGCGGGCGCGATAGCTGCGGCCGCCGCCGTCCACGGAGCCTTCGGCGTCGTCGAACTGCTGAGCGAAGCGGCGGGCCACGCTTTCGACCTCCTCGCGAGCCTCGCGCTTGTTGCTGAATTCGCCGACCAGAACCCACCAGTCACGCGCCTCGCGCGCATGCGACGCAGGCGTGGCCTTGGCGGGCGTCATGGTCTGGGAGACGGCCACCGGAGCGGGTGGGGCGGTCGTGCGGGTCAGGACCACGCCGATCGGATCGATGTCGCCTTCACCTTCGTTGGCCCAGACGGTCGGCCTCGCCGCCGAAACGCCGGCTTCGCGCGGGCCGCCGAACATATTCTGAGTGACCTGAATGCGTTCGCCGCGGTCGCGGCGATCCATGATGTCGAAGCCGGTCAACAACAGGCCCTCGACGTCCGCGTTGCGCACGCCGCTCGAGGAGCTGCCCATGACCACGGCGATCAGCCGGTGGCCGTTACGCACCGCCGAGGCGTCCAGATTGAAGCCGGCGGCGTTGGTGAAGCCGGTCTTGAGGCCATCGACCCCCGGCATCTTGCCGAGCAGATGGTTGGTGTTGACGTAGGTCTTGCCGCGGTAGCTGAACTCCTGCTGGCCGAAGAAGCTGTAGTATTGGGGGTAGTCGCGTAGGATGGCGCGGGTCAGGATGGCGATGTCGTGCGCCGAGGTGATCTGCCGGCTGTCGGGCAGGCCATTGGCGTTGACATAGCGCGTGTTGGCCATGCCGAGTTGCTGCGCCTTCAAGGTCATCAGCTGGGCGAACCGTGATTCGGTGCCGCCGACCCGTTCGGAGATGGCCACGGCCATGTCGTTGGCCGAATGCACGGCCATGGCGTGCAGGGCGTTTTCGACGGTGATGGTTTCACCAGCCTGCAGGCCGAGCTTGGTCGCCGGTTGAGCGGCGGCTAGCGGCGAGACGACGATAAGATCATTCAGGTGCAGGCGGCCAGCGGCGAGCGCTTCAA
>Ga0302314_10014833_pt1 | contig 13293 bp, 14 predicted proteins | sample III_Palsa_N2_3_FD_200533 | JGI IMG/M metagenome (GOLD analysis project Ga0302314, IMG submission 200533) | Peat permafrost microbial communities from Stordalen Mire near Abisko, Sweden - III_Palsa_N2_3 | ecosystem: Environmental > Terrestrial > Soil > Palsa > Peat permafrost | place: Sweden...
CTCACCCTCCCGCTGACGCGGGCCCCTCCCTCTCCCGCCAAGCGGGCGAGGGGCCAGACCTGCACTCTTTGTGGCGCCATGGTATGTGCTTGGATCGGCGGTAGCGCGAAGATGCTCGCCCAGCAGCTGCTCAACGGGTTTGTCGCCGGCACCACCTACGCCCTCTTCGCGCTGGGCTTCACGCTGATGTTCGGCGTGCTGCGGGTCATCAACCTGACCTATGGCGTCTATTTCTCGGCCGGCGCGCTCATAGCACTTTATCTCACCCGCAACGTCGCGCCGTCGCTGTGGCTGGCGCTGCCGGCGGCGGCGCTCGCGACCGGGCTGCTGGCGGTGGTGATCGACGGGCTGCTGCTGACCCGGCTGCGCCGCGTGAAGGCGCCGGAGCTGGCCTCGCTGATGGTGACGCTCGGCGCCACGCTGCTGCTTTATGCGGTGATGACGGCCTGGCTCGGCACCGGGATCCGGCGCTTTCCGCCCGGGCTGATCGGTGGTGCGGTCGAGCTCGGCGGGGTCCGGGTCTCGGCCGGCCAGGGGCTGATCGTCGGCACCACCTTCGTCCTGGTCGCGGGATTGTACTGGCTGCTGCGCCGGACCCGGCTCGGCCTGGCGATCCGGGCGCTGGCCGAGAATGGTGAAGCCGCCCAGCTGATGGGTGTCGATGTCGTCCGCGTGGTGGGATTCGTCTCCTTCCTGTCGGGGGCACTCGGCGGCACGGCCGGGGTGCTGATCGGGCTCAATTACAACGCCATCCAGCCCTATATGGGCGAGGCGATGATGCTCAAGGGCTTCGCCGTCATCATCATCGGCGGCTTGGGCGATATCGGTGGTGCCTTGGTCGCCGGGCTGCTGCTCGGGCTGCTCGAGGCGCTCACCGCCGGGTATCTCGCGTCGACGCTCAAGGATGCCGTGGGCTTCATCCTGCTCGTCCTGACCCTGTGGATCCGCCCCGATGGCCTCTTCGGCCGCAGCGCCGTCCGGCGGGCCTGAGCCATGATCGCGGATCTTCTCTGGACCTATCAGAGCCTGATCGATGCCATCGGCATCAACGGGCTGCTGGCGCTCAGCCTCTATGTCGTGCTGGCGATCGGCCAGCTCTCGCTCGGCCAGGCCGCCTTCATGGGCATCGGCGCCTATGGCTCGGCGCTGTTGACCACCCAGCTGCAACTGCCGTTTCCGCTTGCCCTCGTCGCGGCGGCTGCCCTGCCGGCGGTGGCAGCGCTGCTGATCGGCGGGCCGACCTTGAAGCTTTCCGGGGTTTACCTGGCCCTCGCAACGATCGGCTTCGGCGAGGTGCTGCGGATCTTCTATGTCAATACCGAGCTGACCGGCGGGGCCCTCGGCCTGTCCGGGATCCCGGAGCGGGCCGGGTTCCTGTGGATCTACGGCACGCTCGCGGTAGCACTGACGGCGATCACCCTCCTCTGCCGAACCCGCATCGGCCGGGCTATGGAGGCGATGCGCGCAGACGAGATCGCGGCCGGGGTGATGGGCGTCGACCTGCCCCGCTACAAGCTGGCCGCCCTCGTCGTCTCGGCGGCGCTGGCCGGCCTCGCCGGCGCCTTCAATGCCCATAGCTCGGGTTTCATCGCCCCCGACGAATTCGGCTTCGACGCCGCGGTGACGATCCTCAGCTTCGCGCTCCTCGGCGGCATCGGCTCGCCTTTCGGTCCGGTACTGGGTGCGGTGATCCTGACCCTGTTGCCGGAGGTGCTGCGGCCGCTGCATGATTTCCGGCTGGTGATGAACGGCGTGATCATCGTGCTGGCCGTGCTGTTCATGCCGCGCGGGCTGCTGACCTGGCGGATCGGGCGGGTGCGATGACAGCGCCGCTGCTCGAGATCGTCGGCCTGAGTCGGCGCTTTCGCGGCATTGTTGCCGTCGATGCCGTCGATTTCACCGTCGAGCCCGGCGCCATCCATGGGCTGATCGGGCCGAACGGCGCCGGCAAGACCACCTGCTTCAACCTGATCTCCGGGCTCACTGCCGCCGATGCCGGGCGGGTCACGCTCGGCGGCACAAGGCTCGACGGCAGGCCCAGCCATGCCCGGGCGCCAGCCGGCCTCGCCCGGACCTTCCAGAATATCCGGCTGTTCGGCGAAATGAGCGTGCTGGAAAACACGCTGTGCGGCCAGCATGTCCGGCATCTGCGGCCCCCTGTGGCGAGCGAGGAAGCCCTTGAACTGCTCGATCTCGTTGGACTATCTGGAATGGCCGGGCGGCAGGCCGACACGCTCTCCTTTGGCGACCAGCGCCGGCTGGAAATCGCCCGGGCTCTGGCCTCGGCGCCCAAGCTGCTGCTGCTCGACGAGCCGGCCGCCGGGATGAACCCGGCCGAGACCGCTTCACTCGCCGAATTGCTGCAGCAAATTCGGGCGCGCGGCACCACTCTGCTGCTGGTCGAGCACGACATGAATTTCGTCATGCGCCTGTGCGACCGCATCACCGTGCTGAATTTCGGCCGGGTCATCGCCGAGGGCGGCCCGCGCGCGATCCGCGAGGATGAAGCGGTGATCGAGGCGTATCTGGGCAGCAAGCTCGCTCGCCAGCTGGCCGGAGCCGCACCGTGACCCTGCTCGAAATCCGCGGCCTGACCGTGGCGTACGGCCGGATCCAGGCGGTCAAGGGCATCGATCTCGACATCGCCGAGGGCAGTACCGTGTCGCTGATCGGCGCCAATGGTGCCGGCAAGACCACGATCCTGCGCACGTTGTCCGGCTTGCTGCGCGCTGAGAACGGCACGATCCGCTTCGATGGCGCCGACATCGCGCGCGAGCAGCCGCACCGCATCACCAGGCGCGGCATCGTCCAGGTGCCCGAAGGCCGCCAGATCTTCGCCGACATGAGCGTCGGCGAAAACCTGCGCATGGGCGGCTATCTCGTCCGGGCGGCCGCCGAATACGCCACCCGCCGCACCCGGGTGCTGGAGATCTTCCCGCGCCTGGCCGAGCGCCTGGGCCAGCCGGCCGGGCTGCTGTCGGGCGGCGAGCAGCAGATGCTGGCGATCGGCCGCGCGCTGATGGCCGGACCCCGGCTGCTGCTGCTCGACGAGCCCTCGATGGGGCTGGCGCCGCTTTTCGTCGAAGAGATCTTCGCCATCATCGAGCAGCTGAAGCGCCAGGGCAGCACGATCTTGCTGGTCGAGCAGAATGCCCGCGCGGCGCTCGAGATCTCCGATTATGCTTATGTCCTCGACAGCGGCCGGATCAATCTTTCCGGCCCGGCCGCTGCCATCGCCGATCATCCCGATATCATCGCGGCCTATCTCGGCGCCGCCTGACAGGATCCAGACGCCATGCTCCGCCCCTCGCTCTTGCTCGCGCTCATCGGCCTCGCTGCCCCGGCGCTGGCGCAGACCGCACCCGCCCCGATGCTGCCGAGCGCAGCCGATGGGCTGATGGTCCAAGCGCTCGACCCGACCGTGCCGCCGTGCCAGGATTTCTACCTGCATGCCTGCAATGGCTGGCTCAAGGCCAATCCGATCCCGTCCGACCAGTCGCGCTGGGGCGTCACCGACGTACTCATCGACCAGAACCGGCAGAAGCTGCGGGCGATCCTGGAAAAGGCAGCGGCCGCCCCCACGCCCGAGACCAGGCGGATCGGCGATTACTGGACCGCCTGCCTCGACGAGGCCGGCATCGAAGCCAAGGGCCTGGCGCCGCTGCAGCCGGAGCTCGACCGGATCGACGCGCTCACCGACAAGGCCGGCCTCGCCACCCTCGTGGCACATCTGCACGTCATCGGCACCGATGTGCTGTTCGTCTTCGATTCGGACCAGGATTTCCGCGACGCCACCCAGATCATCGCCGAGGCCGACCAGGGCGGGCTCGGCCTGCCCGAACGCAAATATTATTTCGACACCGGCAAGGACGCCGACGACACCCGCGCCGCCTATGTCGCCCATCTGAGCCGGCTCTTTGCGCTCGCCGGCACGCCCGAGCCGGATGCCGCCGCCAGCGCCGTGATGGCGATCGAGACCCGCCTGGCCAAGGCCAGCCTGACCGATGTGCAGCGGCGCGACCCGGCCGCGATCTATCACAAGCTGCCGGTCGGGGAACTCGACAAGCTGACGCCGGTCTTCGCCTGGGCGGCCTATCTGCACGAGGTCGGCGTGCCCCCGGTCGACGCCCTCAACATCGCCGTGCCCGGCTTCTTCGAAGGATTGCAGGCGACACTCGCCGACACGCCGCTCGACACGATCAAGCTCTACCTGCGCGTCCATCTGCTGCAGCATGCCGCCGATATGCTGCCCCGGCGCTTCGTCGAGGAGGATTTCGACTTCTATGGCAAGACCCTGGCCGGGGCCAAGGAGCTGAAGCCGCGCTGGAAGCGCTGCGTCAGCTTCACCGATGCGGCACTGGGCGAGGATCTGGGCAAGATCTATGTCCAGGATGCCTTCGGCCCCGACGCCAAGGCCAGCATCTCAGCACTCGTCAAGCATCTGCGCGAGGCCTATGCCGCCGATATCAAGTCGCTGCCCTGGATGGGCAAGGAGACCCAGGCCAAGGCCGAAATCAAGCTGCAGGCCATGGTCGAAAAGATCGGCTATCCCGAAAAATGGCGCGATTATTCCAAGCTCGAGATCAAACCCGACGATGCGCTCGGCAATCTGCTGCGCGCCGACGCCTTCGAGGGTGCAAGGCAATTGGCCAAGATCGGCAAGCCGGTCGACAAGGGCGAGTGGGAGATGACGCCGCCGACGGTGAATGCCTATTACGACGATCAGAAGAACGACATCAACTTCCCGGCCGGCATCCTGCAGCCGCCGTTCTTCGATGCCCATTGGGACGATGCCATCAATTACGGCTCGATCGGCGCCACCATCGGCCATGAGATGACCCATGGCTTCGACGATCAGGGCCGGCAATTCGACGCCCAGGGCAATCTGAAGAACTGGTGGAGCAAAGAGGACACCAAGCAGTTCAAGGCGCGGGCCAGCTGTATCGTCGCCGAATATGGCGGCTTCACCGTGGCCGACCATGTCAAGCTCGACGGCAGCCTGACCTTGGGCGAAAACACCGCCGATAATGGCGGCACGCGCCTCGCCTATCTGGCGCTGCAGCAGGCGCTGGCCGGCAAACCCGTGACCGAAATCGACGGCTACACCCCCGAACAGCGCTTCTTCCTGGCCTATGCCCAGAGCTGGTGCGAGAACCAGACGCCGCAGGCGGCCAAGCTGCAGGCGAAATCCGACCCGCATTCGACGGCGGCATTCCGGGTCAATGGTGTGGTCGCCAATATGCCGGAATTCAGCAAGGCGTTTCAGTGCGCCGCCGGCGCCCCGATGGCGCCGAAGAAGAGCTGCCGGGTCTGGTAGGGGGAGAGACAGGGCTATTGAAACGCTGTTTCACAGGGACCATAAGCCGATCATCGAGCATCTTGCCGCACAAGCGGCCGAGTTCCGCGCCCGTTATCGCTCCTGAACCCCGGAGGCCGCACCGATGACCGATCCCACCACCTCACTCTACGACCAAGATTTTTACGCTTGGGCGAATGAGCAGGCCGCGCTGTTGCGGGCCGGCAAGCTGGCGGCTGCCGACATCGAACATATCGCCGAGGAAATCGAGAGCATGGGCAAGGCCGAGAAGCGCGAGCTTGTGAGCCGGCTTACCGTCCTGTTGCTTCACCTGCTCAAGTGGCAATTTCAGCCAGACCGGCGCGGCTCAAGTTGGGACGCGACAATCACCGTTCAGCGCGACGACATTACCGACCATTTGCGCGACAATCCGAGCCTCAAGGCGAAGATCGGAGCGGCCATCACCGACGCCTATCGCAAGGCCGCGATCTTGGTTACGGGCGAGACTGGCCTTGCCCGCTCGACCTTCCCGGCCGACTGCCCTTGGTCATTCGACCAGATTATGAGTGCGGATTTCTGGCCGGGCGAGGCATCTCACTGACCCGGTGTGCCGCCACCAGTGCCTCGACCATGCCGACCAGCCGGGCGCCCGGCCCGGTGGCACCGACCATCTGGATATTGAGGCGGGCACCTTCGATGAGCAGGAACACCTGATCGGCGAGCTGGTCGGGCGCGGTCAGGCCGGCAGCGCGGAACAGCTCGGCGAGCCGGCGCAGCGACCGGCATTTCTGCGCTTCGATGACCCGTCGGGCCGGGTGGTCGGGATCGGGCAGTTCGACCGCGGCATTGGCAAGCGCGCAGCCGCGGCAGCTCGGCTGGGCCGCGAATTCCGCCAGCCGGTCGAGCCAGGCGCTGAGCTGGCGTTCCGGATCCTCGCAGCAGGCGTGCAGCATCCGGTCCCAGACCGCGTCGTTCTCGGCGGCGAGACCGCTCAGATACTCGGCGACCAGCAGATCCTTGGAGGCGAAATGCCGATAGAGCGTCATCTTGTTGGTCGCCGCCGCCTCCGCGATCGCATCGACGCCCACGGCCCGGATGCCATGCCGATAGAACAGGTCGCGGGCGGCGGCGAGGATGCGCTCGCGCGGCGGCAGGGCTGCGGCGGTCCCGGGAGGTTGGGTTGCGGGCGAGGCTGTCATTGGCTCTTGACGAGAGGGTTACCGGTCAGTAACATCTGGGGTGTTACCGATCAGTACCATTAATTCGCCGCCCTGTCACGGCGCTTGCTGCCGCAGGGCGAGGGAGAGAGCGATGAAGTGCCGACAGGCCGAGCCGACACTGAGCGATGCCCTCGCCGACCCGGTGGTGCGCGCCATGATGGCCGCCGATGGCGTCGATCCGCAGGCGCTCGAAACCACGCTGCGCAAGCTGGCCCGGCAGGTCATGCCGGCGCCCCGCCATGCCCTGCCGGACTTTGCAGCCCTCGCTCAGTGCTGAGTGGCCAGCACCCGAGCCAACTGGCTCAGCGCCTCCTGGTGCCGCTCATTGGCGATCTGGCTGAAATTGCGCGCCAGCTCCAGGCACATGCGTTCGCGCGGGGCATGAACGATGACCTCGTCGGTGATCTCCGCACCCTCGAATAGATAGGCGATCGGCACGCTCAGCGCGCGGGCGATCTCGAACAGCCTTCCAGCCGAGATCCGGTTGATCCCGCGCTCGTATTTATGGGCCTGCTGATAGGTGACGCCGATCAAATCGGCGATCTGCTGCTGGGTCAGGCCGAGCATGATGCGCCGCTCGCGGATGCGCGCGCCGACATGGCGATCGATATCCTGGGTCCGGTGAGTGCTTCTTTTCATGGTCTGCCTGCTCATCTGTCATGGGCCGTTCTGCGCCGCCGACCTCGCCCCGTCGAATGCGGCCGCATTTCGGCGACTGCAGAACAAACGCATCGGGCACGGGTCGGTTCCCCTCCGAAACCCGCAGGCATGGTCCTGCCGCGCAGATTCGTCGCCCGCGCATGGCCGCGTTGCAGCCGGAATCGCCACGTTTGGCGCGCGATGGTTTGACAGTGAGGAGGCCGGGATGATACCTGCCAACGATCCATTTTGAGAGGCGGGTGGCACCATGCCGCGTATGTCCGTTGGCGATTGCAGCCTCTATGTCGACCGTCAAGGCGACGGCTATCCGGTCATCCTGATTTCCGGTCTCGGCGGCCTCGCCAGCTATTGGCAGGACCAGAAGACCGCGTTCTCGCGCGACTTCTCGATCGTCACCTTCGATCATCGCGGCGTCGGCCAAAGCGACCATGTGCGGATGAAGTACACGGTCGAGAAAATGGCCGAGGACGTCGTCGGCATCATGGATGCGCTGGGCATCGACAAGGCCCATATCATTGGCCATTCGACCGGGGCTGCCATCGCCCAGGTGCTGGCGATCGACCACGCAAGGCGAGTCGCGGCCCTGGTGCTCGCCGCCGGCTGGCCCAAGCCGGATGCCTATTTCCGCCGGCAATTCATGATGCGGCGCGAGATCCTGCAGGGCCTCGGGCCGACGGCCTATGTCCAGAATGCCAGCCTGATGCTCTATCCGCATGCCTGGATCGCCGCCAACAACGAAAAGCTGCGCGGACATGAGGCCCAGCTGGTGGCGAATTTCCCGGCGACCGAGATCATGGTCAGCCGGATCGAGGCAATCATGGCCTTCGACCGCTCCGAGGATCTGGGCCGGATCAAGGCCCCGACCCTGGTCGTCGTCGCCGCCGACGACAATGTCGTTCCGGCCTATCACGGCGAGGCGCTGGCGCGCGCCATCCCCAATGCCGAACTCAAGATGTTCGGCGCCGGCGGCCATTGCTTCACCTATGTGATGCCGCGCGACTTCAACCAGGCGGTACTGCCCTTCCTGCAGGCGAATACGCCGAAGGCGTAACAGGAAACCAGTGGGGCGGGCGTCCTGCTCTTTTAGGCGCTAGGATAGGCCGCGAAGACCCTCGCCCGCTTGGCGGGAGAGGGTGGCGAGCATAAGCGAGCCGGGTGAGGGTCAGTGCTCCGATGGTGCAGGTCGGCTCGGCCTGAGCACCCACCCTCCCGCTGACGCGGGCCCCTCCCTCTCCCGCCAAGCGGGCGAGGGGCTCTGCGACTGTTCTCGATCGTCGATTTCGGGCGCAATGGGGTATGATCGGGCATGACCACCCGCCGGCTCCAGACCCTGCCCCGCGCCATATTGTGGCTGATCCTGCTCGTCCCGGCGCTGGCGATCGGCGGCTTCGCGCTGCGGCTGGTGACGGCCAATCCGGCGCTGGTGCCCTATGAGCTGCGCGTCAACCTGCTGCATGTGCCGGTACCCTTTGTCCTGCATACGAGTTTCGGGGGCTTGGCCATGCTGCTCGGGCCCTGGCAGTTCGTGGCCGAGATCCGGCAGCTTTGGCCGGCGCTGCATCGCTGGGCCGGGCGGCTCTATGTCGGTTGCTGCCTGATCTCGGGGCTGGCGGCCTATCCGGTCGCCTTCGGCACGATTGCCGGCCCGGTCGCCGCCGCCGGCTTCGCCGCCATGGCAACGGCGTGGCTGGGCGCGACCTTGCTGGCCTGGCAGGCGATCCGAGCCCGCCGCATCGCCGCACACCGGCGCTGGATGATCCGCAGCTTCGCGCTGACGCTCTCGGCGGTGACCCTGCGCTTCCTGCTGCTGCTGCCGCTGGCCTGGCCCAATGCCGTCGCGTTCATGACCTTCTACAGCGGCACCGCCTGGGCCAGCTGGATCCTCAACCTGACCCTCGCCGAACTCTATCTGCGGTTCAGCTCACCGGCGGCAACGGCTCGCACGTCGCCGCAGCTTGTGTGACGCGCGCCCAGACCTCTTGTCGCACATAGGTGCGGGACACGATTGGGCGGCCGGCATGGCCGGTGACGTGCAGCTCGCCATTCTGGCCGGCCGAAAGTTCGATCGTGCTGTCGTCGCCGGTGCGCGGATCATAGAGCCGGCCGCGCAAGCCGACCGCCGGGTCCCTGGCACCGGCCGGGGTCTCGACCGCGAGGATCCCCAACCCGCACAGCAGGCGCGTGCGTGACACCGGTTCCGGGTTGCGCAGATCGGCCTCGGGCAAGCCGCCGCGGGCCGCGATCCGGCCGCAGAACTCGCCGGCGCCGCAGCGATAGACGGCAACAATCAGCGGGCCCTCCTGCGGATTGAGGATCATGCTGTTGTCGGGCATCTGGTAATAGCCGGCCAGATCGAAGGCCGGCACCGCCCGGGCCGAGCCGCTCAAGGCGAGAGCCCCGAAGGGCAGCAGGCAGCAAAGCAATAGCCGGGACAGCATGGCCGGTCTCCTCTAGGAGGTGATCGGCCGCGACTATGGCGGGGCTTTGCGGCCGTTTCAGACCCGCTTTATGGTCATTTCAAGGCCCCCGGCAGCGCCGAGACGGCAGAGTCCGCTTGCCGCAATCCCGGGCCGGGCGTTAACTGGGCGTCTCCAGCGGAGGCGGTCAGCATGGTCGATATCGACGCCTATCTCGGCCGCATCGGCTTCGCCGGCCCGGTCGCCCCGACCGAGGCGTGCCTCGCGGCCCTGCATCAGGCGCATCTGGCATCCATCCCCTTCGAGAACCTCGATGTCGTGCGTGGCCGTGAGATCCGCCTCGACCTGCCCAGCCTCGAGGCCAAGCTGGTGCATGGCGGCCGTGGCGGCTATTGCTTCGAGCAGAACACGCTCTTCAAGGCCGTGCTCGACCGGATCGGCTTCGGCACAAGGATCCTGATCGCCCGGGTCCGGCTCGGCGGCAGCGACACGGTCACGCCGCGCTCGCATATGGTGCTCAAGGTCGATACCGAGAACGGCGCCGTCATCGCCGATGTCGGCTTCGGTGCAACCGGGCTGCTGCGGCCGATACCGCTCATGCCGGAAGTCGTCAATCATGTCCCGGGTGCTGCCTTTCGGCTGCGCCAGGATTGCCGGGAATGGGTCCTCGAAGGCGATATCGGGTCCGATACATTTTCCGATTTCTACGCCTTCAAGCTCGAGCCGCAGCATCCGATCGATATCGAGGTCGCCAACCATTTCACCTCGACGCATCCGAGTTCAAAGTTCCGGCAGATTGTGACGGCGCAGCAAATCCGCCCCGATGGCCGCGTGGCCCTGCGCGGCTACCGGTTCGAGAGCCGCCACGGCGACACGGTCGAAACCCGCGACCTTGCCGACGAGGCCGAGCGCCTTGGCGTCCTCGCCCACGAATTCGGCCTGGTGTTTCCGCCCGGGACATCCTTCGACCCGGTATCCCCCTGACCGGTCCGCGCATTTTCCTTGCCGGATTTCGGCCGAGCGCTCAAAATTCTGCTCCAGGTCCACGGCCTTACGGTACCGCCGGATGCCCCAGGAAACGGTGACCCGCCACCGCATCCCGATGAGTCAGGAAGAGCTCGATGCCGCGCTCAAGCGGCATGAGATGTATATGGCTGGTCGGCCGGGCGGCCAGCGCGCCCTGCTGAGCTATCGCGACCTCTCGCGCCTCGATCTGCGCGGCCGCAACCTGACCGATGCCGACCTCACTGCCGCCGATCTCTCCGACTGCAAATGCGCCGGCACGATCTTCAATGGCGCGGCACTCTTCGGCGCCAATCTGGCCAAGGCCGATCTGCGCGGCGCCAAGATGATCCGCGTCGATCTGCGCGGCGCCAGCCTGCGCGCCGCCGATCTCACCGGCGCCGATCTGTTCGACGCGGATCTGCGCGACGGCACGATTGCGCAGCGCACCCGCGGCGGCGATCTCAAGACCGTCATCATCGACAGCGCCGCCTCGGATCTGGTCGGCGCCAAGATGGTCAACACCAATCTGTCCCAGGCCAAGCTGTCCGGCTCGATCGCCCAGCACACCGATTTCAGCGACGCGCTGATGCGCAACTGCAAGCTGGTGCGGGCCGATCTCAGGAATGCCGTGATGAATGGCGTCAATCTCGAAGGCGCCGATCTCAACGGCGCCGATCTGCGCGGCGCCAGCCTGAAGAATGCCATCCTGACCGGCGCCGATATGAGTATGGCCGAAACGGCGGGCGCCGATATGACCGGCCTGATGACCGACCGGATCGCCGGCAAGTCGATCACGACGCTCGAAGAAACCATCGAGATGCTGATCCACAAGCACGAGCTGTTCGTCAGCAGCGACGGGGCCGAAGGCAAGCCGCTCGACGTCAGCGACTACGATCTGCGCAAGACCCATGGCTGGATCGGCGCCAAGCTGACCATGCTCAAGGCCAATCGCGCGATCCTGGTCGGCATGGATCTCGAGGGCGCCGGCCTGCAGGCCGTGCAGTTCGAGGGCGCCGATCTGCGCTCGGCCCGGCTGGTGCGGACCGATCTGCGCGGCGCCAATCTGCGCGGTGCCAGGCTGAATTTCGCCGATCTGCGCGATTGCAATCTGAGTGCGCTGCAGCTCGGCAAGGATCGCTGGCTGCCCAGCCGGCTCGACCAGGCCGAGATGCGCCATGCCGATCTGCGCGGCGCCAATATCCGCCGCGCCAGCTTCCGCGGGGCGGATCTCTCGACCGCCAATCTGGCCGGTGCCCCCAATGACGGGGCCGATTTCACCGATGCCACGCTGGACGACACCATCGGCTTCGTCCATCCGCCGAAATAACCCCCCGATTTGCAAGGAACAGAACCGATGGCTGACGGGCCGCTCCACGGCATCACCGTAATCGAAATGGCGGCGATCGGGCCGGTGCCCTTCGCCGGCATGGTGCTGGCCGATCTCGGTGCCGAGGTGATCCGGCTCGACCGGTGCGAGCCGAGCGGGCTCGGCATCGGCACCCAGGCCCGGTTCGACGTGCCCGCGCGCGGCAAGAAATCCGTGGCCCTCGATCTGAAATCACCTTCCGGCATCGCCGCGGCGCGGCGGCTGATCGCGTCGGCCGATATCGTGCTCGAAGGCTTCCGCCCCGGTGTCATGGAGCGGCTCGGCCTCGGCCCCGAGACCTGCCTCGCCGACAATCCGCGTCTGGTCTTCGGCCGTATCAGCGGCTGGGGCTCGACCGGGCCGATGGCGGCGATGGCCGGGCATGATCTGAACTATCTGGGATTGTCCGGGGCGCTGGCGGCGATGGGGCCGGCCGACGCGCCGCCACCGGTGCCGCTCAACCTGATCGGCGACTATGGCGGCGGCGCCATGATGCTGGCGCTGGGCGTGGTCTCGGCGGCGCTGCAGGCGCGCGGCAGCGGCAAAGGCCAGGTGGTCGAGACCAGCATCGCCGGTGCCGCCCTGGCTCTGACACCGATGCTCTGGGGGCTGCTCGCCAGCCAGCGCTGGGGGGTGGCACGCGCCGATAACCTGCTCGATGGCGGCGCCCCCTTCTATCGCTGCTATGAATGCCAGGACGGCCGCTTCGTCGCGGTCGGCTCGCTCGAGCCCAAATTCTATCAGAAGCTCCTGGACGGGCTGGGTCTGGCCGGTACACTGAAACCGGCGCGGCAATATGACAAGGCGAGCTGGCCGGAAATGGCCGCGATCTTCGCCGAGACCTTCAAGACTGCACCCCGCGACGAATGGGCGAGGCGCTTCGACGGCACCGATGCCTGCGTCACCCCGGTGCTCGACTGGACCGAGGCGCCCCGGCATCCGCAGCACCAGGCACTCGGCAGCTTCGCCGAGATCGACGGCATCGTGCAGCCGGCCGCCCATCCGATCTTCGCCGACACGCCCTCGGGAATCCGCGGCCCGGGCCCGGCGACCGGCGCCGATACCGCGGAGATCCTGGCCCGGTTGGGATATGGCGACGCGGAAATCGCGACACCGACGGCGGTAGGCGGCTGACGGGCGGTCTCCTACTCCATCACAGCTTCGAGGAAGGCCTTGAGGCTTGTCCGATTCGTGGCCATGGCGATCGCGACCAGATACGGGTCGAACTCCCGCTGAAAGCCTTGCTGGATCGGAACCAGCATTTTGATCCGCCCATGCTCGATGACGCGCTGGCCCGAGCAGACCTCTATCAGATACTCGCAGATGAAG
>Ga0302314_10014834_pt1 | contig 13292 bp, 13 predicted proteins | sample III_Palsa_N2_3_FD_200533 | JGI IMG/M metagenome (GOLD analysis project Ga0302314, IMG submission 200533) | Peat permafrost microbial communities from Stordalen Mire near Abisko, Sweden - III_Palsa_N2_3 | ecosystem: Environmental > Terrestrial > Soil > Palsa > Peat permafrost | place: Sweden...
CGCCAACAACACGCTGTACGACGTGATTGGCCGCATGTACCGCATCGGCGTGCGCTTCACCAACTAGAAGCCGCAACGCACCAAGAACAGGGGCTCCCGGAAACGGGAGCCCTTTTTCTTTGAGCCGGCACTCATTTCCTAATAAGGCAGGTAGCTCTTTTCCTCGATCAGGGCCGAGCCCAGGATCAGGTTAAGCTCGCGTTTGATCCGGCCGCGCTCGTCATTGCGGTGATAGACGGCGCGGGCCAGTTCGATGAACGCCGCGTCGAAATTGGCGGCGCGCTCATGTTCGCGGATGCTGTCCTCGATTTCCCACAGCGTTTCGTTGAGGGCCTTGAGCCGGGCTGTCAGCGTGGCGATCTCGGATTTGGCCAGGACGGGCCCGGCGATATCGCTGAGCAGCTTGAGTTCCTTGGCCGCATTGGCGCGGGCCGCCTCCGCCGGCAGGCGTGCGACCTTGATCTCCAGAATGGAGATCTTGTCGATGACCTCGCCCCAGGACGCCGGGACATGCGGAATGTTCAGCATTTCCTTCTTTATACCGGGGGCGGGGCGGGGGTGAAATAACCCCGAAAAAGGCATGGCACACAGGCCAAAACCCACTCTTGCGCCGTCTCCGGGCGGGGCCTAAACGGGGACCATGCCCCCCTCCGGCGCCGCCAAGCCCCATTTCCGCACCATTGCCCTGATCGTCGGCGCCGCCATGTTCATGGAGCAGCTGGACGGCACGGTGCTAGCCACCGCCCTGCCCAGCATGGCGCGCGAGCTGGGGGTGTCGGCGCCCAGCCTGTCCATCGCGCTGACCTCCTATCTGATCAGCCTGGCGATCTTCATCCCGGTTTCCGGGCGGATCGCGGACCGATTCGGCGCCCGCACCGTATTCCGCAGCGCCATCATTGCCTTTCTTTTGGGCTCCATCGCCTGCGCCCAGGCTCCCAGTGTCGGCTTTCTGGTGGCGGCGCGCTTTTTCCAGGGGGTGGGCGGGGCGCTGATGCTGCCGGTCGGCCGGCTGGTCCTGATGCGCAGCGTGGAAAAACGCGACTTGATCCAGGCCACCAGCTGGGTGCTGATTCCCGCCGTGGTGGGCCCGATCCTGGGGCCGCCGGTGGGCGGCTTCATTGTCACCTATCTGAACTGGCGCTGGATTTTCTACATCAATGTGCCGATCGGCATCCTGGGCATAATCCTGGTCAGCCTGTTCATCACCAATTCGCGCGGCGAGGTGCCGGAGAAGACCGACTATGCCGGCATCTTCCTGTCCAGCCTGTCGCTGGGCCTGTTGCTGTTCGGTTTCGAGCTGACCAGCCATGACGGCATGCTGCGCCTGGCGCTGGCTTTGCTGGCGGTGGGTGGGGCGCTGGGGGTTCTCTATGTCCGCCATGCCCGGCGCACCCAGGATCCCATCCTCGACATTTCGCTGATGAAGATCCCGACCTATGGCACTTCGGTGATCGCCGGCGCCATCACCCGGGTGACGCAAGGCGCGCACCCCTATCTTCTGCCGCTGATGATGCAGCTGGGCTTTGGTCTTTCAGCCCTCCAGTCCGGCTTGATGACCTTGGCTACCGCGCTGGGCTCCATTCTCGCCAAGCCAGTGGCGCCGTCGCTGCTCAGACGTTTCGGCTTCCGCGATACCTTGATGGTCAATGGCTTGTTCGCCAGCGCCGGCTATGCGGTGTGCGGTCTTTTCCGTCCGGGCTGGCCGCTGCCGGTGATGTTCCTGATCATGATGACATCCGGCTTTTTCATGTCCATCCAGTTCACCGGCTACAACACCATCGCCTATGACGAGATCGCGCAGGAGCGCATGGGCTCGGCCACCAGCTTCTACACCACCTTCCAGCAGCTGATGCTGTCCATGGGGATCTGCGCCGGCGCCGCGGCGCTGCAGGGCGCCATGGTGCTGCGCGGCCATCACGTGCCCCGGTTCATGGATTTCACCGCCGCCTTCTGGACCGTGGCGCTGATTTCGCTCAGCGCCACCATCTGGAACCGCCGCTTCGCCCATGACGCGGGCACCGAGATCAGCGGCCACACCCCGCGCAGCTGGCCGGCGCGGCAGGTGATCAAGGAACCCCGCGGGCTCAACACATAAGAGGCAGCATGTCCAAGACCTTTCAGATCGGCGGCGAGATCACGGTCAACCGGCTGGGCTACGGCGCCATGCAGATCACCGGCTCCGGCGTCTGGGGTCCGGTGCGCGACAAGGCGGAAGCCATCCGCGTTTTGAAGCGCCTGCCGGAACTGGGCATCAATTTCATTGATACCGCCGATTCCTATGGCCCCGACGTTTCCGAACAGCTGATCCGCGAGGCGCTGCATCCCTATGATGGCCTCTTGATCGCCACCAAGGCCGGCTTCACCCGCAGCGGTCCCGGCATGTGGCACGTCAATTGCCGCCCCGAGCATCTGATCGCCCAGGCCCATAAAAGCCGCCGCCAGCTGGGTGTGGAGCAGATCGGCCTGTGGCAGCTGCACCGCATCGATTCCCGTGTGCCGCATGCCGAACAGTTCGGCGCGGTGAAACAGCTGCTGGACGAGGGCGTGATCCGCCATGCCGGCCTGTCGGAAGTCTCGGTCGCCGAGATCAAGGCTGCGTCGGAGGTGTTTCGCGTCGCCACGGTGCAGAACAGCTACAATCTGGCCGACCGCCACTGCGACGATGTGGTGGATTATTGCCAGGCCAATGACATCGGCTTCATTCCCTATTTCCCGCTTGGCGGTGATGGGGAACTGACCCGGCCAGGCGGCCCGCTCGACACGCTGGCCAAGGCCAAGGACGCCACGCCGGGACAGGTGGCGCTGGCCTGGCTGCTCAAGCGTAGCCCGGTGATGTTGCCGATCCCCGGCACCTCCAAGGTCAAGCACCTGGAAGAAAACGCCGCCGCGGCCGCCATCACCCTGACGGATGCGGAATTCGCCAGTCTGGGCGTGCGGCGGCGCTGACGCGGCCCATCGGTGCGGCTATGCTTGCTCCAAAATAATGGGGCAGGACATGAAGCTCAGGGCATTTTTGCTGGCAAGTCTGTTGGCGACGCCAGCGCAGGCCGCGGTCACCAGCCTGACGGTGGAAAAGACCACGTCGCTCTCTGGCGGTTATGAATTGCTGGAGGGGCACTTCCGCGGCACGCTCGATCCGAACGATAAACATAACGCCGGGGTGAACGACATCGGGCTGGCGCCGCGCAACGCCGCCGGGAAAGTCGAATATTCCGCCACCTTCGCCATTGCCCGGCCGACGGGCGCCCTGTCGGGTGTGCTGGTCTATGACGTGCCCAATCGCGGTAAGGGTGCGGCCACCGCAATCGGCGACGGCCATGTCGATGTGGTCAGCGGCTGGCAGGGCGATCTGGACGATGGCCCCGGCGTGCAGCTGATCAACGTGCCGTCGGCGCCGGTCACCGGACCGGCTTATGTGCGCTTCATGAATATGCCGGCGGGTACCACCACCATGCCGGTGAAAGGCGGGCCGCAGGGCAATCAGGGCGGGCGCAGCTTTGACGTCGCCACCGCCCAAGGGGCGCAGCTTTACACCGGCGTTTCCGACGACCGGCCGACAGAACAGATCGAGGTGCCCAGGGCCGACTGGGCTTTTGCCGATTGCGGCAGCACGCCTTTCCCGGGCAAGCCCGACCTGACCAGGCTGTGTGTGAAAGGCGGCTTCAATCCGGCGCTGGCCTATACGCTCGCCTTCACCGCCAAAAACCCGAAGGTGCTGGGCATCGGCTTTGCCGCCACCCGCGATCTGGTGAGCTTCCTGCGCTACGACACTTCAGCCGCCAATCCGCTGGCGGGCAAGATACGCTGGGCGATCGGGCGCGGTGTGTCGCAGTCCGGCAATTTCCTGCGCGCCCTTGTCAATCTGGGCTTCAACACCGCCGAGAACGGCAAGATCGTGTTCGAGGGGCTAAATCCCATTGTGGCGATGCGGATGAATTCCATGAGCTACCGTTTTGCCTCGCCGGGCGGGCTGGTCGGTCTGTATGAGATCGGCAATGACGGCATCAATTGGTGGAGCGATTATGACGACACCGTGCGCGGGCAGGGCCGCCACGGCTTGCTCGACCGCTGCCGGCTGGATGACCATTGCCCCAAAGTGACCGAGATCATGGGCTCGGCCGAATTCTGGGATCTGCGCGCCAGCGCCGATTATGTCGGCACCGACGCGAAAGCCGATATCCCGCTGCCCGCCAATGTGCGGCGCTATTACAATGCCGGGGTCAACCACAATGGCGGCCGCGGCGGCTTTGACCTGGTGACGCCGCCGATCCAGGCCTGCATGTTGTCGTCCAACCCCAATCCCTCGTCCGACACCAACCACGCCATCTTCGCGTCGCTGGTGGACTGGGTGACCAAGGGGCGCGAGCCGCCGCCCAGCAAATATCCCACCCTGGCGGCAGGCGACCTGATTACGCCGGCGGCTTATGACAAGCTTTTCCCGATGATCCCCAGCCAGCCGCGCCCGGCCTACAGCCCGCTCTATCAGTATGACCTGGGCCAAGGCTTCAACTATCCCGACATGACCGGCGCCATGGGTGTGACGCCACCCAAGATTGTTAAGACCATTCCCCAGCTGATGCCGCGCATTGATGCCGACGGCAATGAATTGGACGGTATCCGCTCACCGCTGATCTCAGCCCCCTTGGGCACCTATGTCGGCTGGAATGTTGCCGCGTCGGGCTTCGAGAAGGGGCGTACTTGCGGCAATATCGGCGGCTATATTCACTTCGCCGCGACCAAGGCTGAGCGCCTGGCCAAGGGCGATCCGCGGCCTTCGCTGGAAGAACGCTATCCCGGCCATGCAGCTTACGTCGCCAAGGTGAAGGCCCAGGCGGACGCGCTGGTGGCGGCGCGCTACATGTTGCCAGACGACGCGGCGCGGATTGTGGCGGAAGCTGAGGCGGCTAAGGTGCCGTAAAGACATGCGCGATGACTGGGCCGAACGAAAAAATCTTCTGATAGTTGGCGATAGGTATCGCGTTGCCTCGACAACTCCCGCGGCACCTGGTTCGAGCTTCAAAGTTGGGGAACGTGTCGTACTCCGCCATGTTGGCTATAGTCATTACGACAATAGCCACGTTTACACATTCGAAGACAGCGAGGGCCGTCGCAGGTCCTATTGGCTACACGACGACGATCCTGGCAACAGGCTTACTTTTCTTTTCTTACCGCAGGATGGTTGAACAACCTAACTGTTCAGCGGTTTGGTCAAAGGCAAGATCACCAAAGAAAAAGGCCCGCTGAACCAGCGGGCCTTTTTTATTCTTCCAGCCCAGAGCGTTTACTTCACGCCGACGCGGACGTCTTCCAGGATGCGGCGGGCGCGCGTGGTATTGAAAATTCCGCAGGAGCAGAAGCGCGCCATGGTCTCGGCGGCTTCCTTGGGCGTGCGGCGGTTTTCTTTCACAAAGCTCATCATCTTCTGCGCCAGGTTGATCGACAGCATGCCGTGGCCGCACATGGTGGACAGCATGATGGCCTGCTTGCCGGGCGTGTTGTCGCCGACGGCCTCAAAGCCCAGCGAATAGGCGATGGAGTGGCGCGGGATGCCGGCGAACTTGCAGGCATTCTTGGCATTCTCGATCGAAGACGAGATGTTCACCGACAGGCCGAGATCTTCTTCCTTGATGCGCTTGACGAAGGCTTCGGCATTTTCGCGGCTGTCGAACACCGCCGCCATGGTGCCGGCCTTGCTCATGCCTTCCAGCACCTTCTTGAAGTTCGGTTTGTTGCGCTTGCCCCAGTGGCCGAAGATGCTCTTGCTCTTGGTCGGACGAAGCGAGCCGCCGTGCAACGCGTCACCCAGGCTGCAGGGCCGATATTCCGACGCGATCTGCATGAAGCGCTTCTGCGCCGCCAGCGCGTCGCCGCTCTGGCCAGCGGCCTTGGACTTGGCGGGCAGCGAAAAGACGATGTAGTCGTCGACGAAGCTTTCGGCCTTGCCGTAACGATGGAGCGTATTGGTCATGCGTTCACCATTTCCTTGGACGCCGCGACGGGGGCGGCATTCGTGAGATCGCGGATCACCTTGCGGCCCAGACCGATATTGGTCTTAGCGCGTTGCGGGTTGTAGCCGAGCTTTTCCAAGATCGGCAGGACGATTTTTTCCTCGCCATCGGCGTCGCAACGCACGCCTACGCCGATCACCACCTGGGTGTTGATGCGCTTTTCGACGTCCCAGATGATGTGGACGATCTCCTCGGTGCGTTCCACCGGCACCTTGATCTCGATGATGGCGCTCATCACCTTTTCATTCAGGATGTCGGTGCGGATGTCGCCCGTGGCGACGTCGGTCATCAGGGTGGTGATGGGATTGTTCTTTTCGAACGACACGCCGGCCTTGGCCAGCGCGCGGCTCATTTCCTGAAAGTCGCGGAAGCGGGCGCCGATGCCGGGGCGGCCCAGCTCGATGGTGAAGCCGACCTGGCCGATGCCGACGCGGTCGGTGACGTCGTTGGTCTTCACTTCCTCGGTGCCGCGGCCGGAGACGCCGGTGGATTCATGGGGCACGCGCGGATCGGAGAAAGCGCGGCGCACCACGCGCGGCCATTCCAGCTGGTCGGGCTCGAACGCGGTGGTGGGGCAGACGTCGGGCTCCGGCTCGAAGCGGACGCGGAAGTTGGCGAGCGTGCGGCGCACGAAGCGCACGGTGGAGGGCGGCAGCACTTCCTTGCTCAGCCCATTGTAGCAGGCATAGCATTCCACACATTCGTCGCGGTTGATGGTGGCGCGCTTGAGTTCGGGGTCGATGTAAATCGCGCCCATCGGGCAGACATAGGTGCAGTTGCCGCAGGCGACGCACTTCTTGGGATTGATCTTCATTGTTTTCCTCGTTCGGAAAAAACATTGCCAGGACAGGGCCCTGGGCGGTTGGCGCGGATTAGAAGGATTGTGTTTTGCCAGCGCAAGCCTTTTTCCGCTTTTGGCTTTAAACAGGCCGGTAGTTGCGATCCACTCTCATCTGTCGCAGCGAATTCGGGCAAATTTTTGTTTTTTCACGCGCGTAAATACCAAAAAGCTCCTGACCGCCAATCGGCCTCGCCTGCTATCGCCCGCCTGCTATCGTCAGGGCAAAAAGGGGAACGCGATGAAAACCAGAATGGCATTGGCCGGCATGGCCGCGGCCGCGGTGGCGGGATGGCTGGGCGCGATGGCATGGAACACGCCGGCCAAAAGCCAGAGCCCGCGCTTTGCCCTGCTCACCATGGCCGATCTGAACGACCAGCAGCGTCCGGTGGGCGAGCGGATCATGAAATTCTCCCGCGCCGGGATCGGCGGGCCCTATCACATCATGCTGCGCAGCCCGGAAGGCGCGACGCATATGCTCGACCTGCTCGACTATCTGCGCTTCCATTCCTCCGTGCCGGTGCGGCTGAACGAATTCGCCATCCTGATCCAGGGGCGGCTGTGGCGCAGCCAGATGGAATGGTGGGGGCATTATCCCACCGCCCTGAAGGCCGGCGTGGCGCCTGAGACCCTGGCCGATCTGAAGGCCAACAAGCGCCCCACGACCATGAAGCCCGATGAGGCGGCGGTGTATGACTTCTGCATGGAGCTTTACACCACGCACAAGGTTTCCGATCCCACCTATGCGCGGATCAAGCAGGTTCTCAACGACCAGCAGATCGTGGACCTGACCACGGTCAGCGGCACCTATGTTGCGGTGGCGTCGCTGCTGGCGATGGCCGAGCAGGGCGTGCCGCCGGGCGAAGAGATGGCGTTCAAGCCGAACGAGCAATAGGACAGATCGAGAAAGAGCTAGCGGATGACCCGCGCGCCCTTGCCCTTCATCACGGCTTCGACTTCCGCGACATTGACCATCGAGGTGTCGCCCGGCGTGGTCATGGCCAGCGCGCCGTGCGCCGCGCCATATTCCACGGCAGCCTGCGGGCCTTTGCCTTCCAGGAAGCCATAGGCCAGGCCGCTGGCGAAGCCGTCGCCGCCGCCGACGCGATCGTAAATCTCCAGATTCTCGCGCATCATCGACTGGTAGAATTCGCCGCCCGCATAAAGGATGGCGGACCAGTCATTGACGCTGGCGGTCTTGGCGTTGCGCAGGGTGGTGGCGGCGACCTTGAAGTTGGGGAACTGCTTGACCGCGGTGGCGATCATCTTCTTGAAGTTGGCCGGGTCGATGGCCGAGATGTGCTCGTCCAGGCCCTCGACCTCAAAGCCGAGGCAGGCGGTGAAGTCTTCCTCATTGCCGATCATGACATCGACATATTGCGCGATGTGGCGGTTGATTTTCTGCGCCCCTTCCTTGCCGCCCTGGCTCTTCCACAGGCTGGCGCGGTAGTTGAGGTCGTAGGAAACCACGGTGCCGTATTTGCGCGCGCATTCCACCGCCTCGATCACCGCTTCGGAGGTGTTGGGGGCAAGTGCTGCGAAAATTCCGCCGGTGTGGAACCAGCGCACGCCTTCCTCGCCGAACAGCTTTTCCCAGTTCACTTCGCCGGGTCTGATCTGCGAGGCGGCGCTATGGCCGCGGTCCGAACAGCCCAGGGCGGCGCGGATGCCGAAGCCCTTTTCGGTGAAGTTGAGGCCGACGCGGGTGTTGCGGCCCAGGCCGTCGAAATCGCGCCAGATGATATGCGATGTGTCGACGCCGCCCTGGCAGATGAAATCCTCCACCAGCCAGCCCAGATCGTTCTTGGGCAGGGCGGTGACGACGCTGGCGCGCTTGCCCCAGCATTTGCGCATGGCGCGGGCGACATTGTATTCGCCGCCGCCTTCCCACACCTGGAACTGGCGGGCGGTGCGCACGCGGCCGAAGCCCGGATCGAAACGCAGCATCACCTCGCCGAAGGAGACACAGTCCCATTTCACATCGGCTGCGGGACGGATCTTCAGGATATCGCTCATGGCTTACTTTCCCCGGATGCGCTTGATGAGGGCGATGGTCTCGGCCACCTTCTTCTCGATGCCGGCATAATCCTTGGCCGCCAGCAGTTCCTTGGTGATGAGGTTCGAGCCGATGCCGCAGGCGACAATGCCGGCGCCGAACCACTTCTTCAACGATTCTTCCGACGCATCGACGCCGCCGGTGGGCATGATGCGGGTCCAGGGCATGGGCCCCAGGACATTCTTGACGAATTCGGGTCCGCCGACGCTGGAGCCTGGAAACACCTTGACGATCTCGCAGCCCAACTCTTCGGCGGCGGAGATTTCCGAGGCCGAACCGCAGCCGGGGCTGTAGGGAATTTTGCGCCGGTTGCAGACCTTGGCCACATCGGAATTGAGGATCGGCCCGACCACGAACTTGGCGCCATTGGCAATGAACAGGCCCGCCGTCGGCGCATCCACCACCGAACCCACGCCCATGACCACACTGGGATCGGCTTTGGCGAAATGGCGCGCGACCTCCAGAAAGATCTGGGCCGCGAAGTCGCCGCGATTGGTGAACTCGATGCACTTGGCGCCGCCGGTGGCGCAGGCCTGGATCACCTTGAGGCAGACTTCGGTGTCGGGATGGAAAAACACCGGGATCATGCCTTGGCTCATCATCCCCTGCAGCACCGCCATACGATCGTGATTCATTCGATATTCCCGTTTTTGCGGCGTCCTTATAGCCTCAAGCCCTGGGAACCGGTAGCCAAAAGCTCACCGCTCCGATGGTCATGCAGCGGCCAGGGTGCGGGCTTCGCGCGCCATGGCGCTGGCGCGGGCAAAGGCGTCGGCTTCGTTCAGATCTGAGGGCACCATCCAGGAGCCACCAGCCGCAACCACATTGGGCAGCGACAGATAGGAGCCGAGGTTCTTGGCGTTGACGCCGCCGGTGGGACAGAAGCTGACCTGCGGGAAGGGGCCGCCCAGCGCCTTGATGGCGGGCGCGCCGCCGACATTTTCCGCCGGAAAGAATTTGAAGGTTTTCAGCCCCAGCGAAATCCCCAGCATGATCTCCGACGCCGTGGCCACGCCGGGCAGGATGGGGACAAGATGGTCGCGGCTGGCGCGCACCACCTCTTCGGTCAGTCCCGGGCTGACCACGAATTTGGCGCCGGCGGCGGTGGCCTGGACGAACTGTTCCGCATTTATGACGGTTCCCGCCCCGACAATGGCCCCCTTCACCGAGGCCGAAATGGTACGGATCGCCTCCAGGGCCGCAGGGGTCCGCAGGGTGATTTCCAGGACATTCAGGCCCCCCTCTACCAGCGCTTCGGCCAGGGGCAGGGCATGGCCCAAATCCTTGATCACGATCACCGGAACGATGCGAACGGCCTTGAGATTTTCGGTAAATTCCATGCCCATCCCCGCAATTTTATGACGCTCTTATAACCAGAGTTTCCGTGTACGGATAGCGTGAAAAAACCCAGAAAAATAAAGGCTTTTTTGCTGCCGCGACGCCCCGCCGCGCCCCCTTTTTCGGGGCGAGCCGCTATGCTCCGGCGGTCTCCGCGAGATCCCCATGACCGGCCTGACCCTGACCCCTGAAATGCTGGAAGGCGCGTATGAATATCTGCGCGTCAGCCCGCCGTTCAGCCGTTGGGGACTGCCGCATGCCGATCAGGTGATGTTCCGCGTGCTGGGCGCCAAGGATCGTTTCGGCCACTTCCGCGGACGCCATCGCAAAGCCCAGGGCGATGACGGTTTCAGCGAGATCGCGATCTCCGCCGGTCTGGTGCGCTCCACCGATCTGCTGATCTCCACCATGGCGCATGAGATGATCCATCTCTACCAGGATGAGACCGGCACGGCGCGGGGCCATCACAATCCCAAATTCCGCAAGCTGGCCAAGCGGGTCTGTGCCATTCACGGCTTCGATCCGGAAACCTTTTAAAGCGGCTTTTCGTAGACCCGGTAGGTCTTGTAGGGCACCCCGCCCACCATCTCGATCACGTGGCGCACGCGGTCGTTGCGCTCCAGGATCCAGGACAGTTCGCTGTCCACCACACCGTGCGAGAAATTGAAATCCCGCACCGAGCGGATCACCGACAAGGCGAGTGCAGCGCCCACTGGCGAGGACTGCAGCGACTTGCGCACCCCCATCATCGGCATGCGCGCCGTCTTGGTGCGCGCCACCTTCAGCCGCCACAACAGCTTGATCCAGTTGAAGGGAAACAGCCGCCCGTTCATGTCGCGGATGGCTTCATTGAGATTGGGGAAAATGGCGGCGAAGGCGGCGGGCTGGCCCTTGTATTCGGCGATTGCGACATCGCCCGGCCGCAGCAGCACCTTGAGGATGCCGGCCAGATCGTCAATCTCCGCCTCGGTCATGGGCACATAGCCCCAATTGTCCGACCAGGCGTCGTTGATGATATCGAGCAGCATGGCGACTTCGGATTTGAAATGTTCTTTGTCCATGCGGATATTGCGCAGAGTGACGTCGCCGCTGCGCAAGCTGCGCGCCAGAAGCTTTTCCAGCGTTTCCGTTGGCGCATCGGGGCCATAGCGATAGGCGATCAGGTCCTCGGCTTTCTGATAGCCGTTGGCGGTGATGCGGTCGGCATAATAGGGCCGGTGATGGTTCATCATCACCGAAGGCGGGGTGTCGAAGCCCTTGACCAACAGGCCCGGCTGGTCCCACAGCGAAAAGCTCACCGGTCCAACCGCGCGCTTCATGCCTTCGCCGCGCAGCCAGTCTTCCGCCGCTTTCAGCAGGGCCTGGAAGACCTCCGCATCGTCAATCGCCTCGATAAAGCCGAAATGGCCGGTCTGGTCGTGATAGCGGTCCTGATGCAGCTGGTCGATCTGGGCGGTGATGCGGCCGACCGGCGCGGCCCCGCGATAGGCCAGGAAGAAAGCGGCATGGGCGTGCTTGAAATAGGGGTTGTGGGCCGGCTGGAAGTGGAAGCTGCGTTCCAAGAGCAGCGGCGCCACCCAGTTGGGATCGCCGCGATAGATGCCATAAGGTAGGTGGTGGAAGTCGCGCCACTGCGCCTTGGTCTGTACAGGGACGATTTCCACGGGCGCGCTCACGGAGTTATCCCTTTGAAAAGGCGCGGCACCATAGCCTCCGCCGCCCTGATTTGATAGTAACAATCACCGCAATTTGGCGGTGTCATGCGGGGTTCATGTCCGACCAAAACATCCTGATCACCGGCGCATCCGGCGGCATCGGTTCGGCCCTTGCCCGCGTCTATGCGCGTCCCGGCGTGACATTGCTGTTATGGGGCCGCGATGCCACGCGGCTGGAAGAAACCGCGGCCGCCTGCCGGGCGCAGGGCGCGCGCTGCATCGTGGAAAGCTTCGATCTGCGCGATTTGGACACACAGGCCGCCCGTCTTTTTGCCGCCGATGCGGCCACGCCGATCGACATCGCCATTTTCAACGCCGGTCTGGGCGGCACCGCGCCCGATGGTGCTGTGGCAGAAACGCCGGAAGCTTCGCGCGCCGTTGCGGATGTGAATTTCGTCGCGCCGGTGATCGGCGCCAATGCCATCGCCGCGGCAATGGGGAGCCGCGGCCGCGGCCAGATCGTGTTGATCGGCTCGATCGCGGAATCTTTTCCGCTGCCGATGGCGCCCACCTATGCCGCGACCAAGGCGGGCTTGCGCATGTTCGCGGAGGCGCTTGGCATCCGGCTCGCAAAATATGGCGTGAGCGTCACCCTGGTGTCGCCCGGCTTCATCGACACGGCGATGAGCCGCCAGGTCACCGAGCCCAAGCCTTTCCTGATGAGCGCCGACAAAGCCGCCGCCGTGATCGCGCGCGGCATTGATGCCCGCGCCCGCACCATCGTCTTGCCCTGGCAGTTCGCGGTGATCCGCGCCCTGACCAGTCTTCTGCCGCGCGCCCTGCTGCGCCGGGTGCTGTCGCGCGCATGACGGCCGCTCCCGACCTTGGACCGGAATCGGGCCTGTTGGCGCGGCTGAAGGCGCATCCGCTGGCCCAGCGCGGCTTTCAGCTGCTGCGCTGGCTCATTCCCATCGCCCTGCTGATCATCATCGGCCGCCGCCTGACAGAGCTGGGTTGGCATGAGATCTGGGTGGCGCGCCCGGGCAATCCGATTTTCTATCTGCTGCTGGTACTGCAGTTCTTGATCCAGCCCTTCGGCGATTATTTCGTCTATCGCAACCTGTGGGGTGCGGACGCCACGCCGTCCATGGCGGTGATCCTGCGCAAGCGGGTGATGAACACCTTCATGCTGGATTATTCGGGTGAAGTGTTCTTCTTCCTGTGGGCGCAGACGCATCTGACACTCAAGCCCGGCATGCTGGTCCATGGCATCAAGGATTCCAATGTCCTGTCGGCCGGTGCAGGCCTGGCGATGTTGTATCTGATGACCCTGGTGCTCTTGGCCAGTGGTGGCCTGCACATCCCGGCAGGCATCAGCGCGCATGGCTGGCTTTATT
>Ga0302314_10014835_pt1 | contig 13291 bp, 9 predicted proteins | sample III_Palsa_N2_3_FD_200533 | JGI IMG/M metagenome (GOLD analysis project Ga0302314, IMG submission 200533) | Peat permafrost microbial communities from Stordalen Mire near Abisko, Sweden - III_Palsa_N2_3 | ecosystem: Environmental > Terrestrial > Soil > Palsa > Peat permafrost | place: Sweden...
AGGCCGTCGGTCGCGCGACGGCGCCGGATAGTCGACGCGATGGCCCGGGCCCCGGTCAGCAGCACGGCGACGGCGATCAGCCCCTGCGGCGCCAGCGTCGCGGTGAGCATCGCGACCACGATGGCCATCGCGGCGGGAGCCAGCCGCTGCAGTGCGATCGCGCGCTCGACCAGCATCCAGGTGGCGATCACGCCGAGGGCGATCAGCGGCTCGGGGCGCAGGCCGTTGTTGAACGGCAACCATGCGGCCACGAAGACCACACCCCCGGTCAGCACCGCGATGGTGTTTGATCCCAGGCCGCCCTTTCCGGGTCCCAGCCGGCGCAGCGCCCAGTGGCTGATGATCAGCCAGCATCCGATGCCGGCCAGCGTGGCCGGCAGCCGCATCCATACCCCGGCGGTGCTGATCGAGGCTAGTTTGGCCAACACTCCGAGGTACCAGTCAAACGGGGCCTCGGTGGTGCCGAAGTAGCGGTAGTAGTTGGCCACGTAGCCGGCCTTCGGCGCGACCCGGGCGATCGTCAGGTTGTAGCCGTCATCCGACGAGGTCGCACCGATGACGTGCCAGACCAGCAATGTCGCGATCACACCCGCATCGGCCAGCCAAGGTGCCCAGCCGGTCCGCCAGCCGGCGTGACGCTGACTCGGGCGATAGCGGGACAGCCAGCCGACGGGCGAGCGCCAGTTGATCAGCGTGCCGCCGCGTCTGTGGCGGTCCAGCGCGGCCAGCGCGATGATGGCGACCAAGACGGCCAGCGCGCCGATGGCCATCACCAGTTCTTTGAGGGCGGTGGGCGCCGTGATGAACCGGGTGTCGATGTCGATACGGGCCGACAGTCCCGGCTGCGCGGGCACCTTGAGGTCGGTGAAGATCCCACCCACTTGGGGTTTCTTCTCGGCGGACAGCAGGCCCGAAGCGCCCGCTATGCCGACGAAGTCCGCTCCCGCTCCACCCGCGTCAGCCCAGGTGTGCAGGACGCTGCAGGCGCCGGCGGCCACGGCCGAGCGCTGCGCCACGGCGGCCACGGTATCCCGGAACGCGACGACCACGACTTCTTTGTCGGCGCGGACAAAGAGCCCGTTCTTGCCCGGATCGACGCCGCCGGTTGGCAGCGTCGAGACCACCAGTCCGCCGTCGGCGGGCAGCGTCGCGATCGCACTGCACGGAACAGAGATGTCCAGCGCCCGCGGCGCGCCGGACACCAGCGGAGCAGTGATGTTCCAGACGTGCCCGTCGGCGTTCACGCCCTGTGGCCACAGGATCGTCGCGGTGGTCTGTTTGACCGGTAGCAGCGGAACGACCGCGCACAGCAGCGCCCCGGCGATTCCCGCGACAATGGCGATCAGCCACGCAAGCCGATACGGCGATCGCGCACTGTCGTCATGGGGCACGAGGCACGATCGTATGCGACGAAGTCAGGTCGGCCGACGATGCACGCCGTGGAAATACGCCGGCGGTTGATTCAAATCGAAAGCGAATGAAATCAGCCGACGACGATGCAGGTCAGTGCACCGCCGCGACCGGTGCACCCTTTCCGACGAGGCCTAACGGACTTTCGGGCGCCGTTCGACTCATATGTTAAAACGTGGTTAACTGCCCCTCCGTGGTGAACTTGACTGAGCGACAAACGAGCACCACCGGCCATTGGCGGGAGTTGTGGAGTTCCCCGTATCTGCGAACGTCGGCAGTGGTCGCCGGGGGCGTGGTGTTGTATTCCACCAATGAGTTCCTGACGATCAGCATGCTGCCCAGCACGATCAACGAGATCGGCGGCGAGCGGCTCTACGCGTGGGTGACGACTCTGTACCTCGTCGGGTCGGTGGTCGCCGCAGCGACGGTTAATACGATGCTGGACCGCGTCGGCGCGGCCATCTCCTATCTATTGGGATTCGCGGTGTTGGGTGCCGGCAGCCTGGTGTGCGCGGCGGCACCGAATATGCAAATTCTGCTCGGCGGGCGACTTTTGCAGGGTCTGGCTGGCGGGCTGTTGTGCGGTCTCAGTTTCGCGGTGATCAACGCCGTGCTGCCGCGCTATCTCTGGAGCCGCGCGTCAGCCCTGGTGGCCTCGACGTGGGGCGTCGGCGCCCTGCTCGGCCCGGCGCTCGGCGGTTTCTTCGCGCAGTTCGGCGCCTGGCGGTGGGCGTTCGGTCTGCTGGCGATGCTCAGCGTGGGGATGGCCGCGCTGGCGCCCGGCGTGTTGTCCGCGGACGGCGGCGACCGAGACAGCGAGCGCGCTCCCGCGCGGATTCCGGTGCCGTCGGTCGTCCTGCTGGGTGCCGCCGCACTTGCCGTGAGCGTGGCTTCCCTTCCGCACAACACTCTGGCGACCGCCGCCCTGCTGACTTTGGGTGCGCTGCTGATCGGGGTCTTCTTGATCGTCGACCGCAGGATGCCCACGGCGGTCCTGCCGGCCAGCGTCTATGGCTTCGGCCCGCTGAAGTGGGTCTACCTGACGCTGGGGCTGCTGGTCGCCGCGACCAAGGTCGATCTGTACGTGCCGCTGTTCGGTCAGCGGCTGGCGCACCTGGGACCGATGGTGGCCGGGTTGTTGGGCGCGGCGCTGTCGTTGGGCTGGACGATCAGCGGACTGGGCAGCGGATCGCTCAACAGGACCCGGACGATCGTCGGCGTGGTGATCGCAGCGCCGGTGGTGATGGCGCTCGGTCTGGCGCTGGCCGGGGTCACGCATGTCCAAGATGCGACGGCGGGGATCATCGTTGTGTGCGCGCTGGCGCTGCTGGCCGTCGGCGTCGGTATCGGCGCGGCCTGGCCGCATCTGTCGGCATGGGCGATGAGTGACGTCGACGATCCCGCCGAGGGTAGAGCGGCGGCTACCGCGATCAACTCGGTGCAGCTGATCTTCGGCGCGTTCGGCGCCGGGCTGGCCGGGGTCGTGGTTAACATCGCCGACGGCGGCGGCCAGGGAGCAGCCCAGTTGGCATTCGCGGTTTTCGCTGTGCTGGCGCTGAGCGCGTCCTTGACCGCATTCCGCGCCGGCCGCAGGCAACTCGCCTAGTAGCGACGACTAGCTACGGCGAAGCGGGGCAGGACTCCACAGGCCGCTGCGGGTGGCCGAACCAAGGTCGAGCCGGGCGGGCTGTTCACTGGGGTAGTACGGCGTCAGCTGCTGCAGCGCGCCCCAGTCGCGGGACCAGTCGTCTTTGAGGTAGCTCGAGACCGTGTTGGCGCGCAGCAGCAACTCGCTGATACCCAGCGGGCCGCCACCGTTGTGATCCATCACCGGCGAGTTGGCCTCGGCGCCGAACCGATCGGGCAGGATCCGCCACTTCGGCACCTCGACGACGCCGTTCAGATGCCCGAACGGCCGCTGGCACGGAAAAGCAAGTCCGACAAGCCAATCCAGCAGCACCGGCTGGGTCGAGCCGACCACGTCCTGCAAGGTGCTCAGCAGCGGGATTCGCGGCGGCGTCACCGCGATCCAGTGTTGCGGCGCAAGGTCGTCGTCGGTGACCATCACCCGGACCTGGGTGGCCTCGCTTGGTACTGCGTCAAGGGGCGCGCGCAGGTTCCGCCACGCGGGCGATGCCCCGACATCCGCGAATCCCATTGCGCCGCCGGGCTTGTTGGCCTCCGCCTGCTGATCGGTCGCCCACTGCACTTGTACTTCACCGGGGTTGAAGCGGCCCGCCGCCGACACCACCAGCAGCGGCCTGGCCTGATCACGCTGAGCCTTGTCGGGAAGTCGATACCAGGCCGACCGCAGCTGAGACGGGACCTGTGGCCCCGAACGCCAACTCCCCAGCACCGGCGTGTGTGCCGGGTCGAGGTTGTAGGGCAGCCGTGCCCGTGAGCCGTTGATGCCCGGCGCGGGCGTCGTGCCGCCTTCGGTGCCGGCCTCGCTGCCGCTGGTCAAGCCGTCGTCGTAGACGAAGCTGCGGTCACCCGGCCGCTCCATCACCGGGTCCGCCGAAACGTTGGCCGGAATCCCGTTGGGGTCGAACCCTTCCTCGTAGCCCGCGTCGAGAGCGTCTTTCGTCGGCACGCTGACCGGCTGCAGGATACCGGCATTGGGGTCTTGCTCGATGAGCACGTCGTTGGCCAGCCCACAGGTCTTTCCCGTCAGAGCCTGCAGGTTGGACCGTCCGACCGACCAGGCCGGATATTGGTCCGTCATGCCCAGCGTCAGCGACAAGACCTCGAAGATGACCACCGCCCAGGCGGCAATACCTAACGGAGAGCTGATGATTCGGGCCAATCGGGATTTACCCGGCGGCCGGTCGTCGTTGCCATAATTGACGAAGTGGAACCAGGCGGCCAGCAGCAGCACCAGTACCGTCAAACCGAGCGCCAAGGTGGTGAAGCCGAAATGCCACTGCGGGAACGCATTTGACCACGGGACGCCGAAGTTCGACACATACCACCAGCCGTTGACGCTGGCCAGCGACAACGCCACCATGAACAGCACCAGCGCCGCGAACATCGTCCGGTTCCGTCGCGAACGCATGGCCGCCGCGGTCACCGCGACCGCGGCCAGCGCCCCCAGCGAGCCGGCCAGACCGGCGAACACACCGAAGTGGTGCGTCCACTTGGTGGGGGTGAACATCATCGCGATGAACGAGATGATGGTGATGCCGACGATGCGGCGGCTCGGCCCGGCCGCGGTACCGGGAATCCGGCCCTTGCGCAGCGACATCGCGACCGTCACCGCAAGCGCGACCAACAACGCCAACAGCGCGAACCGGCGGGCAACGGATCCGTCCGGGCTGGCCATGAACAGCCGCTCGTAGCGCAGGTGTTCGTCGAACCAGCTCAGGCTGGGGCCCAGAGCACGCTTGAGCGCGGTCGCCTGCAGCTCACCGGCCAGGGTCTGGTCACGGAAGATCAGGATCGCGGTGACGGTGGCCGCGGCCAGAATCGGCGCCAGCAGCGGCAGCACCCCGAACTGTCGGGAGCGGCGGTGCACGATGGTGCGCAGCGGGCCGATCGCCACCAGCAGCGCACCGATCGAGGCGATGCCGGTCGGCCCGGAGAACAGCGTCAGCGCGCCGATGATGCAGGCCGCCGCCACCGGCAACAACCGGCTGGTGGCCACCGCGCGCTCCACCGAGCACCAGGCCAACAGGATGCCGACCGCGATGATCGGCTCCGGCCGCAGACCGTTGTCCAACGGCAGCCACACCGCCAGGAACATGCCCGCCGCGGTCCATGCCGCCGCTCTGCTGGTCTTGACCGCATGCCCCAGCCGCGGGATGACTTCCCGGCTCGTCACCCACCAGCAGGCCAGCGCCATGAGCAGGGTGGGCAGCCGCATCCAGATGCTGGCGGTGGTGACGTGCGCCCATAGTGCCAACAGGTCGTAATACCAGCCGAACGGCGCTTCGGGAGTCCCTAGCCAACGGTAGTAATTGGCCATGTAGCCGGCGTGCTCGGAGACCCGGGTCATGGTCAGGATGTAGCCGTCGTCGGCGGTGTTGGCTCCGACGAAATGCCACCACGCCAGCACCAGCGTCACCAGACCATCCAGCCCGCTGATCGACCACCAGCGCGACGGCAGGAAGCGCCGGTGCCGGGTGCCGTCGGAGGTGTCCAGCACGTGCAGCGCGATCAGGGCTATAGCGGTCAATGCCACCCCGAGCACCATCGCGGCCATCTTCAGCGTCGTCGGCGAGCTGCTGTACCGGGTGTCGATGGTGGCGGAGAACGTCAAACCCGGTGGGGCCGGCCCGGTCAGATCGGTGAAGACGCCGACGATCTGCGGCCGGAAGTCATAGCCGCTCTTCTCGCCGCGCAACGGTGAGCCGGGGTGCTCGGCGTTGGGTCCCTGGGTCAGCCCGACGAATTCGGCGGTGACCCGGTCGGCGTGTGCGGTGAACACCACCTTCTGGCAGGCGTCGCTGAGTACCTGACTCAGTGGGGCGACGACGACCGGGACGTTGCGCACGATCAGCACCAGGTCGTCGTTGACCCGCTCGATCAGCAGACCCCGATCGATGGCCTTGGGTGCCTGCTTGGGCACCGTCGACAGCAGTACCGTCTTGCCCGGTCCGTCCAGGCCGGCGGCGGCCTCACACGGAATGCTGATGTTCAGGTCGGTGGCCACGTAGCCGATGAGCGGGGCCTCGACGCTGTTGAGCACGCCATTCTGCGGCCAGTTCAGCTGAGCGGTGGTCTGTTTGACCGGAAGCAGCGGTGTCGCGAGCGCCAGTAGCGCTCCGAGCAGACCGGCGACGACGGCGACGACTCGGGCGGTCCGGTACTTCGTGTCCGCGTCTGTCGTGAGGCGCCGCTCCTCCTCATTGCTTCGCTCTGCATCGTCGCCGTCGCGCACCACAGCCCTAGATGCTAATTGCTCGGTGTCTGTCGCCTCGGTAGCCATCAGGGTTTGCGGACCGCCAACACGAACGGGCCGATCTTGGTCACGGCGAACCGGGGATCGGCGAACATCGCGGCGTTCAATTCCACCGTGTAGCGCCGCACGTTGGGCTGGTTGGGGTAGACGTCTTCGGCCAGCCGCAGCGTGTAGGTGCTTGACTCACCCGCCGAGCCGCCGTGCCGCATCAGGAACACCGTCGGCGGCGCCCACGGCAGCGTGTCCAGGGAGTGGACGAACGCATCCGCGGCTTTGAGCGTGGACCAGTTCTTGATCGCCGCCGCCCGGTGGTCGAATTGCGCGAGCGGGTTGGCGTAATGCGACGTCAGACCCTGGAAGCCGTAGTAGGGGTAGTAGGACAGGAAGCTGTAGTCCGCCGTCAACACGACGGTCTGGTCGCGCGGTTTACCGGTCGCCCGGGTGATCGCGGCGTCGATCTCCGGGTAGAACTTCTCCGAGTTCGGCGGGCGCCGGTCGCCGCGCTGGCCGTGGCCGTCGGTGTCGGTGTAGGCGATCGTGAGGTCGGGCCGCAGCACGTCGGGGATGTCCTGGCTGAACGCGATCGCCGCGGCCAGCCCGATCGACGCTGCGACGGGCAGCACGGCACGTCCCCAGGCATGCTCGCGTCCGCGCGCGGCTAAAGCTTGAGTCAGCTCGACGAAGCCGAAAACGCCGGCGGTGGCCAGCAGCACGGTCAGGGTCGGCTGTAGCCGGAACGACAGCAGCGTTGTGCGGGCCAGCGTCGCCAGCATCGACAGCAGCGACCAGAGGTAGACGGCGAGCACGCCCATCGCCAGGCCGGCCGCCCGCACCGATGAGCGGGCCCGGACCACCAGCCACAGCGTTCCGAGTATGCACAGGGCGCCGAGCAGGGTGAACTGCAGCATCGGGAAGGTCAGCTCGGCGCCGTCGGCGGGCAGGTAGTGCGAGGCGCTGCCGGTGTTGCTGACCGGGTCGCGCATCGCGCGCAACAGGAACGGGAGCCAGGTCGTCAACGCGATGGCCAATGCAATCACGGCGATCACGGCCAGCCGGACCAGCGGATCCAGCGCCGCCTTGCGGCCCTGCTTCCAGCGAGCCGCCGCCAGCGCCGCAGCCATCAGCGTCACGGTGAATGCGCTGTAGAGGAACAGCAGCGTGTAGGAGGTCGCCGCGACGCCGAGCAGGATCCCGGCGCCGATCACCGCCGCCCAGCCCTGGCGGCCGAGCGTCACTGCGGCGTCACGCTGGCGGGCAGCTGCGCGCAGACCCGACCAGGTCAGGATCAGCACCGGCGGCAACAGTACGGTGATGATCGCGGAGTACGGCTCCGGCGAGCTGTAGGCCAGCGTCACCGCGGCCGTCGCGATGGTGACCATCACCGCGTACTCGAAGCGGATCATCCGCCACCACAACACCAGGGCCACCGCGATCGCGATCGTGATCGACGTGATTGACCACGGCTTGCAGATCTCCCAGCCGGTCGTGTGGCTCAGCGCCGCGGCGCGGCCGCCGAGCCAGAACCAACTCGGCGGGTAGAACGGCGGCAGCCCGAGGTAGGTCATGTCGTGCAGCGACGCGCTGTCGGTGAGGCGGGTCAGGTATTCGGTGCGGAATTGCTGGTCGACGGAGATGCCGAACAGGTAGAGCTTGGTGGCGCCTAGCGGCATACCCAGCGTCACCACCGAGAATGCGGACACGAACACCAGCGCTATCAGCTGAGCCAGCCAGGTGTTTCGGACATCGCTGGTGCGACCGCCTCGTCGCCAGATCCAACCGGCGAGCAGCAGCCCGACCATGCAGCCGACCTGGCCGACTGTGGTCAGGGCATGCAGTTGATTCGACGACGGGAACGCCGGCCACTGCACTCTGGCGATAGCGGCCAGCGAGATCACCGAGACCACCGCGGCGATCGCCACCGCGATCACCATGTGGCCGGCGGTGGCCAGTGCATTGCGCATCTAGACGGGCAGCTTGCGGAAAATCGGCCGCGGGATGTGCCGAAGCACCGTCATCACATAGCGGAAAGTGCCTGGCGCCCAGACGAGTTCCTTGCCCTTGGCCGCCGAGGTGACCGCCAGCTCGGCGACGTATTCCTTGTCGACGGTGAAGGGTGCTTCCTTGGCGCCGGTGGCCTTCCAGTGCTCGATCGTGGTCGAGGTGCGCACCTGACCCGGCCGGATGACCAGGACGCGAACACCGCTGGGCCGCAACGCCTCTCCGAGTCCGAGGTAGAAGCCGTCCAGACCGGCTTTCGTCGAGCCGTAGACGAAGTTGGACCGTCGCACCCGCTCGCCGGCCACCGAGCTCATCGCGATGATCTGGCCGAAGCCCTGCGCGCGCATCTTCTCGCCGATCAGCACACCGACGGAAACCGCTGCCGTGTAGTTGATCTGGGCGATCTGGACTGCCTTCCGCTGGTTCTGCCACAGCTCCTCGGCGTCACCGAGCAGGCCGAACGCGACAATCGCCACATCTATATCTTTTGCGGCGCCGCCGCCCCAGGCCGCGTCGATCACCTTCGGATGGCTGTCGGTGTCGACTCCGTCGAAGTCGATCCACTCGACGGATTTGGCGCCCGCCGCCGTCAGCTGCGCTATGGCCTTGTCCTTCCCCGGATGGTCGGGAAGATCGGCCAGCAGAATCCGGGCGTGCGCGTTCTGCAGGTAGCGTTCGCAGATCGCCAGCCCGATCTCGGACGTGCCGCCGAGCAGCAGGATGGTCTGCGGATTTCCTACGGCGTCAAGCACCATTTACAACAGCTCCAAGCGTCGGGCCATGTCGGAGACGAAGACTCCGGTGGGGTCGACCTTGCGGCGCAAGGCAATCCACTCGTCGATACGCGGGTACATGGCGTGGAAGTTGGCGGCGCTGACCCGGGAGTCCTTCGCGGTGTACACCCGGCCGCCGAATTGCATGGCGCGGGCGTCGAGTTCGTTGAGGAACGCGTTGACGCCGGGCTTGTTGGGGAAGTCCATCGCCACATTCCAACCGGCCATCGGAAAGCTCAGCGGCGCGCGGTTGCCCGGGCCGAACAACTTGAAGACGTTCAGCGCCGAATAGTGGCCCTGGGTCTGGATCCACCGGATGATGGCCTTGAACTCGTCCAACGCGTCCGGCGGCACCAGGAACTGATGCTGCGCGAAACCCGTTGGGCCGTAAGCATTGTTCCACCCGCTGACCAGGTCGAGCATGTGGTAGAACTTCGACAGATTCTGGATCTTGTCGCTGTATGTTCCGCCTAACCGGTAGTAGACCTCGCCGATCGCCGTGAAGGACAGCTTGTTCATCGCGCTGACCGGAAAGATATTCGGCACCGTAAGCAATTGCGGCGCATCGAATTTCAGCGGATTCTTGGCGAGCTTCGGCGGCAGTTGATCCAGCTTGGCCAGACTGCCGCGGCTGATCGCGGCCCGCCCGAGTTTCGGCGGCGGGCTGATCAGGTCGAACCAGGCGCTGGAGTAGGTGTACTTGTCTTCGCTGCCATCGAGGTGGACGGCGACCGTTTCGTCGAGGTCTCTGGTGGCCACGCCGTCGGCGATGAAGTACGCCGTCTCGGTCGGCGTCATCGCGATCGAGGTCCGCAGCACGATGCCGGTCAGCCCGTTGCCGCCGACGGTGGCCCAGAACAGCTCGGCCTCGTCACCGTCCGGGGTCAAGTGGCGGATCTGCCCGTCGGCCGTCAACAGCTCCATCGAGACGACGTGGTTGCCGAAGCTGCCCGCGCTGTGGTGGTTCTTGCCGTGGATGTCGCACGCGATCGCGCCGCCGACGGTGACCTGTCGGGTGCCCGGCAACACCGGAACCCACAGGCCGAACGGCAGGGCCGCCTTCATCAGCTGGTCGAGGCTCACGCCGGCGTCCACATCGGCCACGCAGGTGTCGGAGTCGATCGAGTGGATGTTGTGCAGCACCGTCATGTCGATGACCAGGCCACCGCCGTTTTGCGCGTTGTCGCCGTACGAGCGGCCCAGGCCGCGGGCGATCACGCCCCGTCCGCCGGCGTCGGCGACCTGGGCGACCGCCTTCGCGATCACCTCCGGGTCAGGCGTGGACAGCACGTCGGCAACCGACGGCGCGGTCCGGCCAAAACCCATCAGCTGGGTTTTGGTCGTGGGAATGTCACTGCTCAACATCGTCAGAAAGGGTACCCGTCCCAGCGCACTGGTCAGCGCAGCCGGAAGATCACCGAGCGTTGCACGACGAAGTTGATCACCGACGCGGTGCCCTGCGCGATGACGAAAGCGACGGGTACGGCCCAGGCGCGGTAGTGAAACAGCGCCAGCCACAGGTGGTTGAGCCCGACCTGCACCGCGAACGTGACGCCGTACAGCGCCATCACGGTCAGGAAGCGGGCAGTGCTGGGCGCCGCCTGAAATGTCCACCTGCGGTTGATCAGGTACGCAGTGATCGTGCCGACAATGAAACTCAGCGATTTGGCCAGGTCAACCTGAATCCCAACGACCTTGTAGAGCAACACGTACAGCCCGAAGTCCACCACCGCCGACAGCCCGCCGGTGACGATGAATCGCCACGCCTGCGTCTTGAGCGGCAGCTGAACGCTCGCCGCGATCTCGGCCATCGGCGGAAAGTCTACGGGTGCTTGATGTCGAGCAGTTCGACCTGTTGTTCGCCCTGCGGCGTGGTGTAGCTGATCTTGTCGCCGGCTTTGCGGCCGACCAGCGCCTGGCCCAACGGGCTGCTCGCGGTCAACGCCTCGGTCGCCCCGTCGAGGGAGGCCTCTTCGATCACCGAGATGACCTGCATCGCGATCACGTCGCCGTCGGAGAACCGGAGCTTCACCTCGGTCCCGAAGGGCAGCTCGTCGCCGCTGGTGGGCCCAGGACCGGCGTGCAGCAACCGGTCGAGTTCGGCAACCCGCTCGTCGAGGCCGACCAACTCATCGGCGCGCTGGATGGCATCGGCGGCGTCGGCGTGGTCGCTGACGGCACCGCGGTCGTTTCGCACTTCGGCTTCCAGCCGGTCACGTCGTTCCCGCAGCCGAGCCAACTCGCCTTCGACGCGTTCGCGTGACTCACCGGAGAGCCCGGAGGGCTCGACTTCTGCGCTCACCTTTGAGGCCTGTCTGCTTGATGGGGTGTGGCTACCGGAAGTGGGTTATTCCCGGGTGTTGAGGCAGGTTAAACCCAGTACGCGACGCGCGCCCGGTATTGGCGCATCGCGAACGCGGCGCAGAGCCAGCCCACGACAGTCAGCCCCGCCACGACCACCCAGTGCCTCAGCTCTTGATGCGCTCCGAGCAGCGGCGCTCGGACGATGTCCAGGTAGTGCAGCAGCGGGTTGAGTTCGACGACCTTCGCCCACGCTCCCGCACCCTGCTGGCGCAGGGTGTCGTCGTTCCAGATGATCGGCGTCATGAAGAACAGCAGCTGCACGACGGAGAACAGCAGCGGTCCGATATCGCGGTAGCGCGTCGCCAGGATGCCGAAACACAGCGACACCCAGACGCAGTTCAGCACGATCAAGCCGAGCGCCGGGATCACCGAAAGGTCGGCCCACGACCAGGGTTTCGGATAGACGATCGCGATGACGAGATAAATCACGATGTTATGTGCGAACAGGATCATCTGCCGCCACACCAGCCGGTAGACGTGCACACTCAGCGGAGTCGGCAGCTGTTTGATCAATCCCTCGTTGGCGACGAACACCTCGGCGCCTTCCAGGATGGAGGCGTTGATCAAGTTCCAGATGATCAGGCCGAGCGTGACGTAGGGCAGATGCACGGACAGCTGAAGATGAAACAGCTTGGAGTACAGGCCGCCCATCGCGACGGCGGTGGTGCCGGTGGCGATGGTGATCCAGAACGGGCCGAGCACCGAGCGCCGGTAGCGCTGCTTGATGTCCTGCCAGCCCAGGTGCCACCACAGCTCCCGGCGGCGGTAGCCGTCGACCAGGTCACCCCAGGCCCGGCCGAACGTCTTGGACTGCGCCGCGGCATCGATGATGGTCATTTGTGCTCAGGCCTTTCGAACAGTTCCCGACGTCCTAGCCGGCGCAGCCGCAGCCACTCCCGCAGACCCTTCGGATCGCGGCGAGACACCAGGAAGAACCAGCCGAACCGCAACCATTCCTGGACCAGCAGTTTGCGTAGACCTGGCTGGGCCATCAGGTAGCCGCGGTTGCGGTAGGTGAAGTAGCGCTTGGTCGGATCGTCGGGATATTGGGTGTGCATCCGGCCGCCGAGGATCGGCTTGAACTCGGCCGATCCACACGGGTGGAGATAGACGGTGTCCAGGCAGGTCCCGAACGGCAGTCCGGACCGGACCAGCCGACGGTGCATCTCGACCTCGTCGCCGCGGACGAACAGCCTCAGGTCCGGGACGCCGATCGATTCGAACGAGGACGCCCGGAACAATGCGCCGTTGAACAGCGAGGCGATCCCGGGCAGCAGTTCCTGGCCCGGCTCGGTGCGCAACTCGTCGACCCGCCGCCGCCAGACCAGGCCGCGACGCAACGGGAAAGCCAGCCGCTGCGGGTCGTCGGCATTGCACACCATCGGCGACACCTCGGCCAGCCGATGCTTGTCCGCGCACATCAGCAGCGTGGCCAGCACCTGGCTGTCGTGCGGGTGGCCGTCGTCGTCGGCCAGCCACACCCAGTCGGCGCCGAGCGCCAGCGCGTGCAGGATGCCGAGCGCGAAACCGCCTGCGCCGCCGAGGTTTCGGCGCGAAGGGACGTAGGTCGTGGAGATCGGCTGGCCGGTCACCAGGTCGCGAACCCGGTCGTCATCGTCGTTGTCGACAACGATGAGCTGGTCCGGCAGCCGACTCTGAGTGCTCAGTACGCCCAGCGACTTGGCCAGTTCGTCGGGTCGCCGGTGGGTCACCACGACGGCACAGACGAGTTCAGTCATGGCCGCGGGCTCTGGGTTTCGGCGAGCACCTCGCGGACGTGCCGCGCGGCGTCTTCGCCCTCGTAGGCCCGCACCACTTCCTCGATGCCGCCGGTGAGTTTGATGAC